>WNGA01020989.1_pt1 | contig 19487 bp, 16 predicted proteins | sample 5400061 | NCBI WGS metagenome assembly WNGA01 (sample SAMN13153366, study PRJNA577476) | soil metagenome | isolation source: 100 cm soil or saprolite under grassland replicate 2 | place: USA:California | collected 2016-06-15 | reverse complement strand
TTGACGAATTCGTCCTCGATGTTCAGCGCCTCGTGAGCCACGGAGGCCGCGGGAGCGGCCGTCAGGCCGAGGAGGAGAGCGAAGACGAGCTCAGCGCGGCGGCGCATACGCGCTCACTCGCGGATTCACGGCGGCCCCGCGTGCCGCGCGCGGCCCGAAGGTCTTGCTCCCGAAGTTCATGATGTGCGCCCGCCCCGCCGCGTTGAAGTCGGTGGTGAACTTGGCCACGAGCTTCCCGTCTTCCCACGCGTAGGCCTTGAGCCAGTAGTCGCCGGGCTTGTCCCATTTGGCGAGGAGCGAGTTGGTAGCGTACAGACGCTTCCCGTCCCACGACGACGACACCATGTTGGCCATCTCCCCCAGCTTCACCGTCTCCACCAGCTTGCCCTCGAACGGGTTCGACACGTCGTAGACCCGCAGGCTACCGTCGCCGAAGGAGTTGACGTAGATCTTGCTGTCGTCGGGGGCGATGCTGATGTCGACGGGGAGATTGGCCCCGATCTCCGCGATGTTCTTGCTCGCCCACGTCCCGTTCTCCTGCTGGTAGACGAGCACGAGCTGGCCGGTGAGCGCGGTCGCGGTGAAAGCGTAGTTGTGGTTGGGCAGCAGAGCCCAGCGCAGCTCGAGGGGCGCCCCGGGCACGCGCAGGATCTGGAGCGGCTTGCGCGCGTGGAAGTCCCACACGACCACCGAGTCGCCGAACTGCTTCATCGCCTCCGCATCCTTGATGAGCTCGCCGAAGGGCCGCATGTAGTTCTTCTTGCCCGTGAAGGACGACGTGAGCATGCGGTTCAGGTTGGCGTTCACCCGCACGTCGTAGCCGTAGGGCGCCTCCTTGGGCATCCAGATGGTCCGGATGAACTTGCCGTCGTTGCTGTACTCGGCGAGGCCGGTGCGGCCGGAGCCGTCCTGGGCGTTGGACAGCGCGGAGATGAGCATGCGGCCGGGCAGCGCGTAGAAAGTGTGCGGGCCGACGAGGCCGCCCGTGTCCTTGACGAAGGTGGAGATGGTCTTCACCAGCTTGGGGCGAGCCGGGTCGGCGGCGACGTCGAAGACGAAGATCTGGCTGGTGTCGAGCCCGCCCGCCCACAGGAAGCGACGGTCGTCGGTGAAGCCCGCGTGATGGGCTTCGTGCTGGCCGGGCACCGGCGCGCGATGGACGATCTTGCCGTAGCTCGCGGACTTCGGATTCGCGTCGACGGTGACCATGCTGTCGTTGCCGTCGGCCACCCCCTTGATGCCGAGGGTCCATACGTAGATGTAGTCTTCCTGCCCCGTGACCTTGGGCAGGAAGGGCGACTGGCAGGTCTCGTCCGCGCGGGCGGGCGCGTACCCGCCGCCGAGGAGCGTGAGCAGAGAGACGATGAGGGCGAGTACGACTCCTCTCGCGATCGGATGCTTGACCATGGTCGGGTTCCTCCTCGTGGGTGTAGGGCCGAAAGGCGGTCTACGCAGGCCCCGCCCCCTGTGTGCCGACATAGAGAGCGTACAGCGACTGGCTGGCCGCCATGAAGAGGCGATTGCGCTTGGGCCCGCCGAAAGCCACATTGCCGCATACCTCCGGCAGGCGAACGCGCCCGATGAGCTGTCCCTGAGGCGTCCAGACGGTCACACCGCTATAGCCCACGTTGCGGCCGGCATTGCTCGAGACCCAGACATTGCCGTAGACGTCGCAGCGCGCGCCATCCGGCCCGCACTTGACTCCGTCGATCATGAAGTTGCTGAAAAGCTTCTGGTTGGAGAGCTTGTTGTCGCTCCCCACGTCGAAGGCGTACATCTCGCCTTTGCCGCCGGGCCCGGTGTCACCCGGCCCCTTGCCCGTGCTGATCACGTAGAGCTTCTTGTAGTCCGGCGAGAAGACGAGCCCGTTCGGATCCGGCACCTGATTCTCGCCGACGACGAGGTCGACCCGCCCGCTCGGGTCCACGCGGTACACGTTGGTCGGCAGCTCCCGCTTGCTCCGGCCCACCTCGGCCGGCTGGCCGAGCCGCGGGTTGATCCGTCCTGCCGCATTGCTCGGTCCGCCGGCCGCGTCCGGGGCGCCTTCATAAAGCTGGCCGCCGTAAGGCGGATCAGTGAACCAGTAGCTGCCATCCGGATGCGGGACGACGTCGTTGGGCGAATTGAGCCGCTTGCCCGTGTAGGCATCGGCGATCACGGTCACCGAGCCATCGAGCTCGTAGCGGACCACGCGTCGGGTCAGGTGCTCACACGAGAGCTGACGCCCCTGGAAATCGAACGTGTTGCCATTGCTATTGTTCGACGGGCTGCGGAACACGCTGACCCGGCCGTCGTCCTCGAGCCAGCGGAGTTGCCGGTTGTTCGGAATGTCGCTCCAGACCAAATAGCGCCCCTGGCTGCTCCAGGCCGGACCTTCCGACCACAGCGCGCCGGTCCAGAGTCGCTGGATGGGCGCATTGGGCTGCCGCAAGCCGTCGAAGGACGGGTCGACGCTGATGACGTCTGGATCCGTGAAGTACGTGGTCGGCGGCGCATGAGGCCCAAAATCCCTGGGTGGGCTGGTGATCGTGCTCGGCGGCGTAGCCGGCCCGGGAGGCGGAGTTTGCGCCATGGCTATGCGAGAGCCGAGGGCCGCCGCGCCGGCCATCGCCCGATCGTGCTCGGCGGCGTAGCCGGCCCGGGAGGCGGAGTTTGCGCCATGGCTATGCGAGAGCCGAGGGCCGCCGCGCCGGCCATCGCCCCCATGGCCGTGAAGAGCGTCCGTCGCGATACCGGTTCGAGCGCCATTGCCAAGCCTCCTTTGGGGAATGACCGCAGGGATCAGGTCGCGTGACCACGAGGCGGCCACGGTACCAGAGGGCCGAGGAAATCGTCAATGGCCGCTCCGCTTGACAACATTCGGCACGGCTCCCATACTTTGGGCGCGAATCGAGACCTGTCCGGAAAGGAGGATGCAAGCGCCGATCAGCAAGCGATCGTCATCGTGGGTGACCTCATTGCGTCTAACGTCACACTGAGTCGAGGGTAGGACTACCGGAGGAGAGTCGCAATGAAGCGAACGACCTTGAGTCTGATCTTGGGAGTGGCCGTGGCGCTCCTGCTCGTTGGCTCCATCACCCTGTCGCAGGCGGCCGGGCCCGCCGGGATGAAGCTCTACGCTTTCAGCTCGGGCGGCCTGACCATCGCAAAGAGTGCGCTGCAATCCGGGGCGCCGAGCACCCAGATCACGGTGCCGGTCGGCTTCTTCGTGGTCGTGCACCCAAAGGGTAACTTCCTCTTCGACACCGGCAACAATGACAAGATCATCACCGATCCCAGCTACTGGGGACCCTTTATCAAGGGTCTGACCCCGGAGCGCGGCCCAGACGTCGCCATCGACACCCAGCTCAAGAAGATCAACCTGACGCCGGATGACATCAAATACGTCGCGGTCGGGCACATGCACCTCGACCACGGCGGCAACGTCTGCAAGTTCCCCAAGGCGACCTTCCTCGTGCAGAAGGACGAGATGAAGAACGCGGCCTGGCCCGAAGCGGGCACCGCCGGCCCGTACATCCCGGGCGACGTCGCCTGCCTTCGTAACGATCTCGGCGAGGCGCTCCCCAACAAGTTCAAGATGGAGCAACTCACCGGGGATCTGGATCTGTTCGGCGACGGCAGCGTGGTCATCAAGCGCTGGCCGGGCCACACTCCGGGCAGCCAGATGGCCATCGTGCGCCTGCCCAAGACCGGCACCGTCATCCTGACCAGTGACAACGTGTACTTCGCCGAGAATGTCACGAAGAACCTCCTCCCCGACATCTCGCTCGCCTACAATCCCACGGGGATCCTGGGCGCCTACGAGTACATTCGCTCCATGCAGGCACGCGAGGGCGCGAGCTTCATGACCGCCCACGACCTGGACGGCCCGGCCGGGAAGGCCCGCACGACAAAGACGCCGCAGATGTTCGAATAGGTCGCGCGGCCAGACGCGTGAGGTAGCACGGCACCACCGGGGTGGCTCGGTGACCCCGGTGGTGCCGTGACGTTCCGCTCCGCATGACTTCGATCATCGTCGCCGATCAGCTCACCAAGTGGTACGGGGCCCGACTGGCCGTCGACCATGTCTCCCTCCAGGTCGAGGCCGGCGAGGTCATGGGGCTGCTCGGCCCGAACGGATCCGGGAAGACCACGATTCTCCGCATTCTCACCGGCTACCTGCTCCCGTCGTCCGGAACGGCCCGCATTGCCGGGCTCGACGTTGTGGACGACGCGCTCGCGGCCCGGGCCCGGGTGGGTTATGTCCCTGAGGACGTGCCGCTCTACGGATGGATGAGCGTCCGGGAATTCCTCGCCTTCATGGCCAGGCTGAAGGGGCTCGCCGGCCAGGCGGCGACGGGATCGGTGGAGGCCGTCGTCGAGCGTCTCGCCCTGGGCGACGTCCGGCGCATCCTCATCGGAAAGCTCTCCCGCGGGTACCGCCAGCGCGTCGCCGTCGCCCAGGCCCTCCTGGGCGATCCCGCGCTGCTCATCCTTGACGAGCCCACCAACGGGCTCGACCCGCGCCAGATCATCGAGATGCGGAGTCACATCCGGGCGCTGGCGGGAGAGCGAACGGTTCTCGTCACCTCCCATATCCTCGGCGAGATCGAGCGCGTCGCCGACCGCGTGGCGATCCTGCTCGGGGGCCGCCTGCTCGGCGTGCGCGCTCTCGGAGGCGGAGACTCGGGGCAGCGCATCAGTATGCGCGTGCGCGGCCCGGAGGAGGCCGTTCGCACCTGCCTCGCCGGCGTGCCGGGCGTGCAGCGCGTGACCGTGGAGCCCCTGCCCGGGGGCGAGCTCGCGACCTGCGTCGTGGATTCCGGGGCCGGCCCCATTGCGGAGGCGCTGGCCGCCGCCGTCGTCGGCGCGGGCCTCGGCCTGCTCGACATGACCCCGGTGCATGTGGATCTGGAGACCCTCTTCCTCGGTATCACGAGCGGCCACTCCGAGGAGCGCCCGTGAGGCATTTCGCCACGCTCTTCCTGAAAGAGGAAAAGGCGATCTTCTCCTCCCCCATCGCCTACGCGACGGTGGCTGTCTATCTGCTCCTCATGGGCTACACCTTCACGGCGGTTCTCTTTCTCAACCGGACGGGCGAGCTCGTCCGCGTTTTCTTCCAGGCGGCCGTGCTATTCCTCCTGATCGTGCCCGTGGTGACGATGCGGCTCTTCGCCGAGGAGCGGAAGGCGGGCACGCTCGAGCTGCTCCTGACGTCGCCCGTCAGGGAGATCGAGGTCGTCCTTGCCAAGTTCGCCGCCGGCCTGTCGCTCCCGGCGCTGATGCTCGCGCTCACCGGCAGCTACCCCGCCGTCCTCGGCGTCTACGGTGACCCCGACTGGGGCCCAATCTACAGCGGTTTCCTCGGCCTCCTGCTCCTGGCCGCCGCCCTCACCGCCATCGGGCTCCTGGTGTCCGGGCTCACCGCGAACCAGATCGTGGCAGCTGTCGTCGCCATGGGCATCGGCATCCTGCTCTGGATGATCGACACCCTCGGTCATCTGCTCCCCGACCCCTTCGACACGATCGTCACCCAGCTCTCGCTGGTCGCGCATTTCACGCCGTTCGCCACCGGCGCCTTGTTCCTCTCCGACGTCGGGTTCTTCCTCACGATCGTTTTGGCCAGTCTCTTCCTGAGCGTCCGGGCGCTCGCGCGGCGCTAGACTGGCCATGGACCGCCTCGACGGGGTCAACACGATCTGGTTCGCGGGCTGGCTGATCGCCGTCGCCGTCCTCTTCTTGCTCGGCCTTCGGCTGCCCCTCATGCCACGCCTTCGGCGCCTCCCCAGTCTCGCCTACGCGGGTGCCGTCGTGGCCGCGACGCTCTGCCTGGCAGCCCTGGCCAATGTCGCCCTCGTGCTCCACGACGTGCACTTCGATCTGACCCGCGAGGGAGTCTTCACGCCGTCGAAGCAGGCCGAGACCGTCGTCGATCGGCTTCGCCAGGACGTCAAGCTCACCTATTTCTACCAGGCGCAGGACCAGGCGGGACGGCGAGCCAAGGACATGGTGGAAGTGCTGGGTCGGCGCAACCCGCGCCTGCGCGTCCGCACCGTCGATCCCGACAAGCAGCCGACGGTCGCCGACACCTACGGAGTGCGAATCTACAACGCTGCCGTGCTCGAGACAGACGGCCGGCGGATCCAGGTGATGAGCACGGACGAGAACCAGATCGCTCTCGGGATCCTCCGGGTGGTCCGTGAGCAGGTCACGACGGTCTGCTTCATGGAGGGTCACGACGAGTACCCGATGGAGAACTTCGAGTTCCACACCCACTTCGAGGGCGTGGCGAGTCACAGCCACGGGGACGGCTCCTCCGCCCTCGTCCAGATGAGAGCCCACGGGGCGGGGCGCCTCCGGCGGGCCCTCGAGTCGCTGGGCTACGACGTCCGCAAGATCATCCCCGCCACGTTGACGGCGATTCCCGCCGACTGCGCCGTCGTGATCGACGTGAACCCGCGCACGACTTACCTCCCGGGGGAGAGCGAACTGCTCCTCGGCTACCTCGCCCGGGGCGGGTCGGCCTTGCTCATGTATGACCTCGGCTTCGTTCTCGAGCCCCGCCTGGCCGCGGGCCTCGCATCGCTGGGCATCGCCGTCGACCAGGAGGTCGTGATCGACCCCCTGGACCACTACTCCACGGACCCGGAGGTCGTTGCCGTGCCCGTGTACGAGCAGCACCCGATCACCCGGAACATCGCGCTCACGTTCTTCCCGGGGGTTCGATCGCTGACATTGCGTCCCCCACCGCCCGGGGTCGCGAGTGCCCCGCTCTTCCGCAGCAGCACCGAGAGCTACACGCGCCAGGTGCAAGCGGTGTCGGAGCGGCAGCCCGGCGGCAACGTCGGGGCGGCGCGCTCGCCCGCGGCCCCGGCCGGAGCTGGTCGGCGGGTCCTCGGGGCCGCCATCGAGGGGACCCGGCCCGGCGTGGGACCGGCAGCCAAACCATTCCGGCTCGTGGTGGTCGGCGACGCGGACTTCGCCAGCAACTCCTTCCTGCCGTACATGGCCAACAGCGACCTCGCCCTCGCCATGGTGCGCTGGCTCGTGCGCGAGGAGCGGGCCTCCTCCGTCACTGTGCGGATGCCGGTCCCACCGCTCGTCCTTCTGACCAAGTCGCAGATGCAGCGGATCTTCCTCGTCATCGAGGTCCTCCTGCCTTTCGGTGTCGTGGCACTGGGCGCCGTCGTGTGGTGGAGACGGCGATAAGGCGTCCGCGCCGCCTGCTCGCCCCCGTCGCCGCCCTCCTCGCGGTGGGCCTGCTGATAGCCATGGTCGTCGCCGGCCACCTCAGGGAGAACCAGCAACTCGTCAAGTTCACGCCGGCCGGCGTCATGCCGGAGCCACCGGGCGAGATCGATCGGGTCGAGATGACGACGAGCGCCGGTCGCTGGGTGTTCGTGCGTGCGCCCGATGGCTGGCGCGCGGAGCCGGCCGGCCCGCCCGCGCCGCCCTCGCTCGCCGCACACCTCGACGACTCGATCAAGTTCATGCACGTGTCGGCGCCGCTCCGGACGATGGAGCGCGCGGAGTGGTCGCCCATCGGGCTCCGAGAGTTCGGCCTCGACCCGCCCCGCTACACGGCGACGCTCTATCGCCGGGGCGCCGCCGTGCTCGGGGCGGAGTTCGGCGCGCCGAATCCGCAGAAGGTGCTGCAGTACATGAAGCTCGGGGGACGCGACCAGGTCTACCTGATGTCGCGCTTCATCGGAGAGGAATGGGAGCAGGCGATCCGCGAGGCGAGCGGCGGGTGAGTGCGGCCCTCGGCCGGATCGGCCTCGGCCTTCTCTTGCTCGCCGCGGCCCCGGCGGGGGCGCGGGCCCACGTTGGCGGCAGCACCGGCTACGCCTCCATCACGGTCAGCCGGAGCACCGTCCGCTACACCCTGACCCTGCCGACGGCCGCGCTCCCGTCGGATCTGGCCGAGGCGCTCCGCCTCGCGCAGGCGGGGAGCCAGCAGAACCGGGACAAGCTCCTCGACGTGCTGCGCCGGCACATCATCCTCCGCGCCAACGGCACCCGCTGCGAGCCGGGTCCGGGCCAGGTCGTGCCCTCGGCCTTCGACGCCACCAGCTTCACGATGCAGCTCGACTTCGCGTGCGGGAGCGCGGTGCGGGATCTCCTCGTGGAGGACAATATCTTCGATGTCCTCGGATCCGACCACCACACGCTGGCAAAGGTGGAGACCGACGGCGAGACGCGGGAGCTGGCCTTCGCCCCCGAGTCGCGCGAGGCACGAGGCGGCCGGTCGCGCGGAGACAAGCTTCTTCAAGCTCGGCGTCGAGCACATCCTCACCGGCTACGACCACCTTCTCTTCCTCGGAGCCCTCCTGATCCGCGGAGGGGACTTTCTGTCTCTCTTCAAGATCATCACCGCCTTCACCGTCGCCCACAGCATCACCCTGGCCCTGGCCGTGCTGGGGGTCGTCACCATCCCCGGCCGCATCGTCGAGCCGGCCATCGCCGCCTCCATCGTCTGGATCGCTCTCGAGAACCTCCTGCGCAAGGACGCACCACCGCACCGCTGGCTCGTCAGCTTCTGCTTCGGGCTCGTGCACGGATTCGGCTTCGCCTCGGCCATCGAGCCGCTGAAGCTGCCCGCGGGACGCCTGGCCCTCGCCCTCCTCGGCTTCAACCTGGGTGTGGAGGCCGGTCAGGCGTTCGTGGTGGTTCTCCTCTTGCCGCTTCTCCTCTGGATGCGCGGCTCGGCCTGGGAGCCGCGCATCGTGCGCGCAACCTCCCTCGGGGTGGCCGCCTTCGGCCTCGTGTGGCTGGTGGAGCGGCTCGTCAGCTCTTGAGGCCGCCCACCCGCACGCCCTCGATGATGCGGCGGTTGGCGAGCAGGAACACCACGAGCAGCGGCAGAGCGCTCAGCGTCGCGCCGGCCATGATGGGCCCGTACGACTCCGAGCTATAGGCACTGCGCAGAAGCGCGAGGGCTACGGGGAGCGGGAACATCTCGGGCTTGTTCACGGCGATGAGGGGCCAGAGGAAATCGTTCCAGGCCGACCGGAAGGCGAAGATGGACAGCGCGCCGAGCACGGGCTGCGAGAGGGGAAGGACGATGCGCGTGAAGATGTGCCAGGGGCCGGCGCCGTCGATGCGCGCGGCGTCCTCCAGCTCGGAGGGCAGGGTGAGGAAGAACTGGCGCAGGAGGAAGACGCCGAAGGCGAAGGTCATGGCCGCCTCTGGGACGATCAGGCCCTGGTACGTGCTGAGCCAGCCGAGCTGCTGGGTCAGGATGTACTGCGGCACCAGCACCACCGCGTTGGGGATCATGAGGCTGCCCACGAGGAGGGCGAAGATCGCGTCGCGGCCCGGAAAGCGCATCCGGGCCAGCGGATAGGCGGTGAGCGCGCTCGTGAAGACGACCAACAGCACCGCGCCGAGGGAGACAATGGTGCTGTTGAGAAAGGCGCGGCCGATGCGGGCGGTGCGCGAGCTGCTGAAGAGCACCTCGCCGTAGTGGGCGAGCGTGGCCGGCCAGGGTATCCACTCCGGCGGGAGCTTCACGATGTTGGCGGTCAGCTTGAGCGAGGTCACGAGCACCCAGACCACGGGCAAGAGCCACAGGATGGCGCAGGCAACCATGAGCGCAGTCAACACTCCCCGCCGCGGGCGCATCAGATCAATACTGCGTGTGGCCGCGCAGCAGCCGGAACTGCAGGAGGGAGAAGACGAGGATCACCGCGAAGAGCACCCACGCCATGGCCGAGGCGGAGCCGAACTGGAAGAAGTTCTGGAACGCCGTCTCGTACAGGTGCTGGACCACGGTGCGCGTGGCGTCGCCCGGCCCGCCCTGGGTGAGGATGAACACCTGCCCGAAGATCTGGAACGAGCCGATGATGTGGGTGACGAACACGAAGAGAAAGACCGGACGGAGGAGCGGCAGCGTGATGGCCCAGAAGCTTCGCCACCCGCCGGCGCCGTCGAGGGACGCCGCCTCGTAGAGATCGCGCGGAATATCCTGAAGCCCCGCCAGGTAGATCACGAGGTAGTAGCCGGTCACCCACCACACGGAGGTGAGGATGATCGCCCACATGGCGGTGGTGGGATCTGCGAGCCAGGAGCGGGCAGGGAGGCCCAGCGCTCTCAGGTAGTAGTTGAGAGGGCCGACCACGGGATCGAGGAGCCAGAGCCACGCGAGCCCCACCGTGACCACGGACAGCGTGAACGGAAAGAAGAACGCGCCGCGCAGAAAGGTGCGGAGGGCCATGCCACGGTTCAGCGCGATGGCGAGGGCGAGGGGAACGGCGAGGATGGGCAGCGTGCTCGCCACCGCATAGAAGGCGGTGTTCACGAGGCTCACGTGGAAGCGTGTGTCGTCGAGAAGCCGTTGGTAGTTTGCGAGGCCGACCAAGGCGTACTGCGCGCGGCCGAGGCGCGCGTTGGTGAACGAGAGGCGGAGGCCATCCACCAACGGGTAAAGGCGGAAGGCGGCGAAGAGCGCGAGCCCGGGGAGGAGGAAGAGATAGGGAGTGAGCGTGCTTCTTCGGGCTACGCGGCGTTTCGTTTGGGCCTCCTCGTCTCTATGGTCACCGACTCTCCCCCTCACCCTGCCCTCTCCCCCTCGGCGGGGGAGAGGGGAAGGCTCTTCTAGTCGGGGAGGGCGTTGATCTGGCGCGCGAGGTCGGTCATCGCGGCGGGAGCGGGCTTCTGGCCGATGTAGACATTCTCGATCACGGGACGTGTGAGGTTCTCGGCGGCGACCCATTTCGGCGTGGGCTGGCCGCCCTGCCAGTTGGGCGCCTGGGCGAGCAGGGTGCGCAGGACGGGGTCGCCGGTGATGCGCGGATCCGAGTGCGGCTTGCGCAGGGCGGACACCTGGCCGGCCTTGAGCGTCCACTCCGCCACGTGATCGCTCATCCACCGCATGTAGGCCCACGCGCCGTCGCGCTTCGCCGCATCGACCGACTTCGCCTTGGGGAAGGTGAACTGATGCGGCATGGTCCACACCGTCGGCTGCTTGAAGATGCGCGGCACCGGACTCACCACGAAGTCCACTTTCGCCTCGCGCAGGCCGGTGAAGTTCCAGGAGCCCGCGATCCACATCCCGAGCTTGCCGGCGATGAAGGCGTCACGGCAATTGGCGTTGGCGGGTAGGGCAATCTTGTTCTGGGCCTGAATCGCGCCCCAGAAATCCGCCACCTCGATGGCCGCCGGCTCCGCGAGGGCGCAGCGTTTGAGATCCGGGGTGTAGACGTTGGCCCCGTTCTGCCAGAGAAGGTTCTGGAAGCCCCACGTGTATTTGCCCGGGCTCACCGTGCCGATGGAGAAGCCGAAGGTGTCGCCCTTGGTGAGCTGCTTCGACATGGCGAGGAGCTCGTCGCGACTCCCGGGTACCTTCGGCTTGCCGTCGGCCGCGCTGAGGCCGGCGTCGCGCATGACTTTCACGTTGAGATAAAGGATGTGCTGCGGGACGTCGAGGGGAATGGCGTAGCGCTTGCCCTGGTAGATACCGCCCTGCCAGGTGGACGGGAGGTAGTCGTCGCCGCGGAATCCCTTGCCGGCGGCTACGGACTCGTCGATGGCCTCGAGCACGCCGTCGCTGGCGAAGTGGGACACCTCGACGGTATGGATGAGCGCGATGTCGGGTCCCTGGCCGGCGGGCACCGAGACCTGGAGCTTGGCGTAGAGATCCGCCCACGGGATGCGCTGCTGCTCGACGCGCACCCCGGTGTCCTTGGTGAACTGATCGATGAGCTCGTCCATCACCTTGCCGTCCGCTCCGGTGAGCCCATTCCAGTACGTGATGGTGGGCTTCGACTGTGCGGAGGCGCGGCGGACGGCGGGGAGCGGGTCCTGTCGCCGGGGGAAGGGGTGGCGCGAGGCGCTTCGCCACCCTACGCTTCGTGAATCGCAGCCCTGCGGGCTGCGCGCACTCGCGAAGGGCCCACTCCGCCCCTCGCGCCACCCCTTCCCCCGGCGCCACCCGTCCGGCTTCACTCGTCCGGCTCCACTACTCCGGATCGTTCGCTTCGATTCCCCTCGCCCCCGGAGGGGGAGAGGGCAGGGTGAGGGGGAGTCGGCGATTCGACGAGACGTGCCGCGTTGACAGGTGGTGGTCCGTTCCCTAGAGTGCAGGGCCATGGCCACGATAGGGATCGACCTGCATCGGAAGATCGGGACGGTGGACCGGCGGATCTTTGGGAACTTCGTCGAGCATATCGGGCGGTGCATCTATGGCGGCATTTTCGATGATGGATCGGCGCTCAGTGACGAGCGAGGGTTCCGGCGTGACGTGCTCGACGCGGTCCGAGCGCTGCGCATACCCATCCTGCGATGGCCCGGCGGCAATTTCGTCAGCGGATACCACTGGCTCGACGGGGTGGGGCCGCTCGATGATCGTCCGCGCCGGAGCGAGCTCGCCTGGTACGCGGAGGAGTCGAACCGGTTCGGCACCGACGAGTTCATCCAGTATTGCCGCGCCGTGGGCACCGAGCCCCACATCTGCGTCAACATGGGCACGGGCACCATGGACGAGGCGCAGGCGTGGGTGGAGTACTGCAACGGCACCGGCAATACGTCGTGGGCGAACCTGCGGCGCAAGCACGGCCATCCCGAGCCCTACCGCGTGCGCTACTGGGGCCTCGGCAACGAGATGTACGGTGGCTGGCAGATCGGCAGCCTGAGCGCCGAGGACTACGTCAAGAAGGCGAAGACCTTCGCGCTGGTGATGAAGCGCACGGATCCGACCATCGAGCTGATCGGCTGTGGTCACAACGGGGTGAGCGACTGGGATGTGACGGTGATTCAGGGCCTGGCCCCCGTCATCGATTACTACAGCATCCACCTCTACACGGGGCAGCCCGATCACTACGCCAACGTGTTCTCGGCGCATCAGGGGGAGCGGGCGGTGCGCCTGTGCGGCGCGCTCCTCGAGCGAGTACGTCATACCCAGCGCATCGCCCGTCCCATTCACGTCGCCTTCGACGAGTGGAACGTCTGGTATCGCAAGCGGGAGCACGAAGATCGCGTGGGCGGGGTGGAAGAACAGTTCGATCTCTCCGATGCCCTGGCCGTGGCCACCTACCTCAACGGCTTCATCCGGCAGTGCCGCACCGTCAAGCTCGCGAATCTCGCCCAGCTCGTCAACGCCATCGGCGCGGTCTTCACGAACAAGCAGGGGCTGTTTCTCCAGACCATCTACCATCCCCTGCGCCTCTACGCGGAGCACACCCTCGACACGGCGCTCGACGTGTATGTCGACGGCCCCCTGTACGATCTGCCGCCCGAGCGGGAGGACGCGAGCAGGGGGCGCGTGCACCACGTGGCCGATCTCGGCCCCTTCTCGCTCCTCGACGCCACCGCCACCTGCGACGAGGCGGCGGGGACGCTCACCCTGGCCGTGGTGAATCGCGACAAGGATCAGAGCCACAAGGCCAGCATCGACCTCGGAGGCGCCGAGGTGGCGGGCGGTCTTCAGGTCTCGGAGGTCACCGGTCCCGAGGTCGGCGCGACGAATTCATTCGAGCGGCCGAACGTGGTGGGAGTGCGCGACCGCCAGGTGGAGGCACAGGGCGGCACGCTCGACTACGAATTCCCCGCGCGCTCGGTGAGCGTCCTGCGCATGCGCCTCCGCTGACGCGCGCCTACCTCCGGCCCAGCGATCCGAAGTCGATGTAGCCGCGGTCGACGTTCGTGTCGAGAAGCTCGACGTGCACGCGATCCCCCACGTCCAAGCCTGCGAAGCCACGCACGACCTTGCCCTCCACCGCGGGCTGGAAGATGCGGACCCACGTCCCCTTCGGCGACGCGCCGGTCACGATGGCGTCGAAGCGCTGGCCGATCCGCGACGACAGGAGCAGGGCCGCCGCCGACTTCTGCACCTGCCGCTCCGCCTTGGCCGCATTGTCCTCCTGGGCCGTGCAGTGCTGGGCCAGCGCGTCCAGCTCTCCATCGTCGTAGGGCGCGGGACGGCCCGCCATGGCCGCCTTGAGCAAGCGGTGGGTGAGCAGATCGGGAAAGCGCCGGTTGGGCGCCGTGGAATGCGAGTAGTCCCGGACGGCGAGGCCGAAGTGGCCGTCGGCCTGCCCGCCCGGGCGCTCCACGACGTACTCGCCCTTGCCGAGGAGCTTGATGACGGAGAGGGAGAGATCGGGAAAGCGCAGGGGATCCGCCTTGTGTCGCGCGGCGAGGAACCCTTCGAGGGCCTGGCAGCTCGGCGTCGCGGGCAGCGTCTCGCCCAAGCCCTCGGCCAGCTCGACGATACGCGCCCAGCGCTCCGGAGAGCGCAGCACGCGCCGGAGTGACGACCGGCCCTTGCCCTCGAGATACCTGGCGGTCGCGCCGTTGGCTCCGATCATGAAATCCTCGATCAGCTCCTTCGCGCGATTCTTCAGGTCGGGCCGGAGATCGGCGATCGCGTCGCCGTCGAACACGGCGCGGGTCTCGATCGTGTCCAGGCTGAGGGCCCCCCGCTGGTGACGAAGGGTCTTCATGGCCTGGGCGGCACGGTCCTGGGTGCGGAGCTGCTCCTCGAGCCCGGCCACGACGGTCACCTTCGCGGGAGCGGGGGCGGTGCCTTCGAGCCAGGCGCCCACGCTGTCGTAGGCGAGCTTCGCCTTGTTCCGGACCATCGCGCGATAGATATCGGACGCGGTCACGCTGCCGTCGCCCGCCACCGTCATGTCGATGACGACGGCCAGGCGCTCCTCGTCCTCGTTGAGCGAGGTCAGATCGGTGGAGAGCCGCTCCGGGAGCATGGGAAAGACGGCCGCGGCCGTGTACACGGAGGTGGTGTTGGCCCGCGCGTGCCCGTCGAGGGCGGAGCCCTTCTTGACCAGGGCGTCGACGTCGGCCACGGCCACGAGAATCCGCACCACGCCATCCGTCGAGGGCTCGGCCACCGAGAGCTGATCGAGATCGCGGGAATCGTCGTTGTCGATGGAGCACCAGACCCGACTGCGCAGATCCCGGACGGACGGATCCGGGTCTTTCGCGGGACCGGTGAGGGCGTCCGTCTCGGCGTTGGCGGCGGGAGAGAAATCCGCCTCGAGCCCCCGCTCGACCATGACCCGCCGCGCGATCGCCCGGAGACGACCGCGGCTCGACCGGCCGGTCATCCGGCTACTTGATCAAGCCGTAGAACTTCCCCGCGTTCTCGCAGACGATCTTGTGCGTCACCTCGGCGGGCAGATGACCGAACTGCTCCTCGATGTACTTGGAGGACTCCGGCCACACCCCGTCGCCGTGCGGATAGTCGGAGCCCCACATGAGGGTCTCCACCCCGATGTCGTCGATGAGCTTGGTGCCGATGCGATCGAACTGGAACGTCGCCTTGCACTGCCGGCGCCAGTAGTCGCTGGGCTTCATCTTGAGCCCGAGATCGTGGAAGCGATCTTCCCACTCGAAGTCCATGCGATCGAGCGCATAGGGGAGCCAGCCGATGCCACTCTCCCCGAAGGAGATGCGGATGTTCGGATAGCGCTCGAGCACCGCGCTGCCGATCACCGCGGCCAGGATATTGATGAGGTTCATCTGGAAGCCCGACACGCTGGTGAAGAGCGCGGCGCGCTTGGTAAGGCCGGTGGCCTTCTCGCGCACGCTGGGCGGCATGGTGGGGAAGGTGTGGAAGTGCAGGGGCAGGTCGACCTCGTTCACCGCCTTCCACAGGGGCTCCCATGCCGGATGCCACATGGGATCCATGTCCCACGAGCAGGAGAGCTCGAGCCCGCGCAGACCCATCTTCGCCACGCGGTGAATCTCGGCCACCGCCGCCTCGATGTCGCCGTAGGGCAGGCAGGCCAGGCCGATGTGCCGGTCGGGATAGTAGCGGCAGAAGTCCACGAGCCAGTCGTTGTAGATGCGGAACATCTCGCCCGCCGCCTCGTGATCGTTGAGCCGCGTGGCCGCGCCCAGGATGCCGAAGATGACCTCGGCCTGCACGCCGTCGCGCTCCATGTCCTTGATGCGCAGCTCGGGAGTGGTGGGGCGCCGAATGCCCTTCTTGCCGTCTTCGTACAGCCCCGTCGAGGCCATCACGTCCGCCCGATAGTGAAGGCCGGGGATGTATTTCTGGCCCGACGGCCCCACGCCGCCCCACAGCCCGAAGGAGGCGCCGTTCTTCGATGTCCACGTCGGGCCATCCGGTCCGTCCGTGACATACGGCATGCGGTCGCGCAGGGCTGCCCGGGCATTGCCCGTGAAAAGATCGGGCGGAATCCAGGGCATATCGATGTGGCAGTCGGCCGAGATCCGCGTCAAGGTCACGGCGTCTCCCTCCTGGGTGAGCGTGACGCCAATCATAAGCGATCCCGCCCGGCTTCGCTTCAAGCTGTTGACATCGTGCTTGTGTCGTCGCGGCGCCGGCGTCGCTCGCGTGCCAGGTGCTCTGGCCGGAAAAAGATGGAGTATCTGCCCGGGCGCTGAGCCTGCTGCCGCCATCGGTCTACGCCCTCGGTTGCGCCGGGCGACGCCAGCGCTTACATTCCGTCCGATGCGTGTGGCCATCTTGCCCTCCGGCGCGCTGCTCGCGGACACCGCCGCCCGCGACGACGAGACGGGCGACGGACTGACGGCGGCCGCCCGCGCTCGCCTCCTCCGCGCGTTCGCGCGCGGGCCCGGATACTTCCTGCTCGACCTGGGCGCGACCGAGCTCGACGCTCCCCTCGTCCCTCCCCTGGCGTTCCTGCGCGACCTCGGCCGCACGTTCGTCACCCGCCTCTGTGCCGTGCCTGACCTCGAGGATCGACGCGAGCGCGTCGTGGTCGACTGTCCCACGGACGAGCGCGGCCGGCTGGCCGCCGCCGTCCCGCCCATGGACGGCGGTGAGTACGTCGACGCCGACTGGATCGCGGCGCGCTGGACCGATCTCAATCGCGCGTTCGCCGATGAGATCGGCGTCCACGACGGCCCCGTCGCCGAGTGGCTGCGGGCGCGGCACCCCTCGTGGCACGTCGTGGGCAAAGTGTGTCTGCACCTGGCCGAGAACCGTGGCGACGATGCCCACCCGTTCGCCTTCCTGGCCACCTACGCCGTGCGCGCGGGTGCCGGGGGCAGGGTGCAGCACCGTCCGCTCGCGCGCGCGCTCGAGGAGTCCTCCGCGCGCGGCGACCGGCAGGCCCTGCTCCACCTCCTGGTGCCGCTCCAGCGCGCCGCGGAGCAGATCACATGGCTCACGGAGCTGATCGACTCGGGCGCGATCTACCAGGCGATGGCCTGGACGCCCGCCGAGGCCCACCGCTTCCTGCGCGCCATCCCGGACCTGGAGACGGCCGGGCTGGTCGTGCGCGTTCCCGACTGGTGGCGCCCGCGGCGCCCGCCGCGGCCCGAGGTGGCCGTGCGCGTCGGGGAGAGGAAACCCAGCGCCGTCGGCACGGACGCGCTCCTCGACTTTTCCGTGACCGTCGCGCTGGGCGACGAGAAGCTCACGGCCGCCGAGGTGCGCCAGCTCCTGGCGTCGCACGACGGGCTGGTGCGCCTCCGCGGGCAATGGGTCGAGCTGAACCGCGAGCGGCTGCGCGAGGTACTCGCCCACTGGGAGCGTGTGAGGGACGAGGCCGCGGAGGGCGGGCTCTCGTTCCTGGAGGGCATGCGGATGCTCGCCGGGGCCCGTACAGAGACCGACGCCGCGGCGGTGGCCGCGGCCGAGGACTGGTCGCGCGTCGAGGCCGGGAGTTGGCTCGGGCGAACGCTCGAGGGGCTGCGGGGACCGGGCGGGCTCGCGGCGGCCGACCCGGGCGCCGACCTTCGAGGCACGCTGCGCCCCTACCAGAGGATCGGCGTGTCGTGGCTCGCCTTCGCCTCGTCCCTGCGGCTCGGCGTCTGCCTCGCCGACGACATGGGGCTCGGCAAGACCATCCAGGTGCTCGCTCTCCTTCTCCTGCACAAGCGGCGAAGGCGAGGCGGCCCGCCGCATCTCCTGGTGGCGCCGGCCTCGCTGCTCGCCAACTGGCAGGCCGAGATCGACCGCTTCGCGCCCTCGCTGGAGCACCTCCTCGCCCATCCCTCGGCCATGCCTGCGCGCGAGCTGGGCGAGCTGGGGAGCGCCGATCTTGCCGGCACCGATCTCGTCATCACCACGTACGGCACGCTGGCGCGGCTGGAAGCGCTCCGGGCACGCGAGTGGTCTCTGGTCATCCTCGACGAGGCGCAGGCGATCAAGAACCCCGGGGCACGTCAGACACAGGCCGTGAAGACGCTGAAGGCGCACGCGCGCATCGCGCTCACCGGCACCCCGGTGGAGAACCGTCTCGGCGATCTCTGGTCGATCTACGATTTCCTCGACCCCGGCCTCCTGGGCTCCGCGCGCGAGTTCTCCGCTTTCGTCAAGGGGCTGGCCGATCGCCGGGACGAGAGCTACGCGCCCCTGCGCCGGCTCATCCAGCCCTATCTCCTGCGCCGGCTCAAGACCGATCGCTCGATCGTGGCCGACCTGCCCGACAAGACCGAGGTGAAGGCCTTCTGTCTGCTCTCCGGGCGGCAAGCCGCGCTTTATCAGAAGACGGTCGACGAGCTGGCCCGCGCCATCGACGGGCTCACCCAGGGCATGGAGCGGCGCGGCCTGGTGCTCGCGTATCTCATGCGCTTCAAGCAGATCTGCAACCACCCCGCGCACTGGCTGGGCGAGGGGCCTTGGGATGAAGAGGGAAGCGGCAAGCTCGCGCGCCTCCGTGAGATCGTGGAGGCGGTGGCCGCGAAGCAGGAGAAGGTGCTCGTGTTCACGCAGTTTCGCGAGGCCACCGGGCCCCTGGCCGCCTTCCTGGCGGGCCTGTTCGGCCGCGCCGGGCTCGTGCTCCACGGCAGCACGCCCGTGAAGGATCGGGGCGGGCTGGTGCGGCGCTTCCAGGAGGACCCGGCGGTGCCGTTCTTCGTCCTGTCCGTGAAGGCCGGCGGCGCCGGCCTCAACCTCACCGCGGCCTCACACGTGGTGCACTTCGACCGCTGGTGGAATCCCGCCGTCGAGGACCAGGCGACCGACCGCGCCTACCGCATCGGCCAGCATCGCAACGTGCTCGTGCACAAGCTCGTCTGCCGCGGCACCGTGGAGGAGCGCATCGACCGGCTCATCGAGGACAAGCAGGCGCTGGTGCGCGGGGTCCTCCAGGGCGGCGGCGAGACGCTGCTCACCGAGATGAGCGACAAGGAGCTGATGACCATGGTGGCCCTCGACCTGCGGCGGGCGACGGCCGAAGCCTGAGAGGAGAGAAGGCGATCGACGGCGCGAGATGTGAGGTAAGGTAGCGCGATGGCCTGGTACGGCAGGAGTGACTGGGACTTCTACCCGCCCTACGTGTCGGTGGGCGAGAAGAAGGCGCGCGGCCGCCTGGCGCTGACGAAGCTCTTGAAGAGGAGCAAGCGCACGGCCGAGCCCGTCGTCGCGCCGCGCACCCGGCAGGTGGCCGCCACCTTCTGGGGCAAGGCATGGTGCGACAACCTCGAGCGCTACGCCGATCTCGCTAACCGCCTTCCCCGCGGGCGCGCGTATCTGAGAAACGGCTCGGTGCTGGATCTTGTCCTCACCGCGGGTCGCGTCGAGGCCTTCGTGGCCGGCAGCGAGCTGTACC
>WNGA01004919.1_pt1 | contig 19492 bp, 19 predicted proteins | sample 5400061 | NCBI WGS metagenome assembly WNGA01 (sample SAMN13153366, study PRJNA577476) | soil metagenome | isolation source: 100 cm soil or saprolite under grassland replicate 2 | place: USA:California | collected 2016-06-15 | reverse complement strand
CGCTCGTCGCCGCGCCGGGCCGCGTCTTTCGTCGCGACGCAACAAGTTCCTCACCGCCAAGGTCGAGCCGCCCGGTGTCGAGACGGTGCGTGGCGTCGGGTACCGCTTCCGCGAGCCGGAGACCGGACGCTCGTAACGGAATTGTTACGCGTCGCTAACAGGGCCGAAACAGGCGTGGCTCAAACTGGAGGCACGATGAGCGCAAATCGACGGATGGGATGGATCGTTCTGGCGGCCGTGCTCGCGCTGAGCGCGAGCCCCTGGGCGCCGGGCGCCGCCGTCGCGCAGACCCTGATGAACGGCGCGGGGGCCACGTTCCCGTATCCGCTGTACTCCAAGTGGTTCGACGAGTACGCGAAGGTCGAGCCCGGCATGCGCTTCAATTACCAATCGATCGGCAGCGGCGGAGGCATTCGCCAGATCCTCGAGCGTACGGTCGACTTCGGGGCCACCGACGGGCCGATGACCGACGACCAGCTCAAGAAGGCTCCCGGTGAATTGCTGCACATCCCCGCGGTGCTGGGTGCCGTCGTCGCGACCTACAACCTGCCGGGTAATCCGAAGCTGAAGTTTCCTCCTGATGTGCTGGCTGACATCTTCCTGGGCAAGATATTGAAATGGAACGATGATCGCATTCGCGCGGTCAACGCCGGCGTCCAGCTTCCCAACCAGCCCATCGTCATCGTCCACCGATCCGACGGGAGCGGCACCACGTACATCTGGGTCGACTACCTCTCCAAGATCAGCCCGGAGTGGGACAAGCAGGTCGGCCGCGGCACCTCGGTGAAGTGGCCCGTTGGCCTCGGGGGCAAGGGCAACGAAGGTGTTGCCGGTCAGGTCAAGAACACCCCCGGCGCCCTCGGCTACGTCGAGCTCGCCTATGCCAGCACCAACAAGCTTCCCGTGGCCCAGATCCGCAATCAGGCCGGGAAGTTCGTCGAGCCGACGATCGACAGCACCACGGCCGCGGCCGCCGGCCTGGCGAAAACCATGCCGGCCGACTTCCGCGTGTCCCTGACGAATGCGCCCGGCGAGAGCGCCTATCCGATCGCGAGCTTCACGTGGCTGCTGCTCTACCGCGACCAGCCGGACGCCACCAAGGGCAAGGCGCTCGTGAAGTTCCTGTGGTGGGCGATCCATGACGGGCAGAAGTACGCCCCGGAGCTGCTCTATGCTCCGCTGCCGACCGAGGTCGTGAAGCAGATCGAGGAGCGGATCAAGCAGGTCACCTTCCAGGGTAAGCCGCTCTTGGTTTCGACCTCGCCGAGATGACCGGAGCCCCCGCGGGCGGCGCTGACGCGGCGGCGGGACCATGGCCAGCCCGCCGCGCGGCCACCACGGCGTCGGGCGATCGCATCTTCGGCGGGCTCCTCCGGCTCGTCGCCGCGTGCTTCGTGGGCCTCGTGCTGGCGCTGGTGACGACGCTCGTCGTCGCCTCTGCGCCCGCGCTGCGGTCGTTCGGCTGGCGGTTCCTCGTCGGCACGAACTGGGATCCCGTCGCGGAGAGCTTCGGAGCGCTGCCTTTCATCTACGGCACGCTGCTGTCGTCGCTGCTCGCGATGTGCCTGGCGGTGCCGCTCGGCGTCGGCGCCGCGATCTACCTCGCCGAGCTGGCCCCCTTCTGGATCCGCCCGCCTCTCGGGTTCCTCATCGAGCTGCTGGCGGCGATCCCGAGCGTGGTCTATGGCCTCTGGGGCATCTTCGTGCTCGCGCCGGTGATGCGCGTCTGGGTGCAGCCGGTCCTCGGCACGTCGCTGGGCTTCCTGCCGCTGTTCCAGGGACCGCCGTACGGGGTGGGCATGCTGACGGCGGGCATCGTCCTGGCCATCATGACGGTCCCGTTCATCACGACCGTGGGACGCGAGGTGCTGCTCGCGGTCCCCAACTCCCAGCGCGAGGCGGCGCTCGCCCTGGGGGCGACGCGCTGGGAGACGACCCGGACCGCCGTCCTGCGCTATGCCCGCTCCGGGCTCGTCGGCGCGATCCTGCTCGGCCTTGGCCGTGCGCTCGGCGAGACGATGGCGGTGACGATGGTGATCGGCAACCGCCCGGAGATCTCGCTGTCGCTGTTTGCCCCGGGGTACACGATGGCCAGCGTGCTCGCCAACGAGTTCACCGAGGCGACGTCCGACCTCTATCTGGCCGCGCTGACGGAGATCGGGCTCCTCTTGCTCGTCGTGACCGTCGTCGTGAACGCGCTGGCCCGGCTCCTCGTGTGGAGCGTCGGCGGGACCGTGGCGAAGGGGCGGGAATGAGCAACGTCGTCCGCCGTCGCCTGGTGAGCCACGTGATGGGCGCCCTGTCCGCGGCGGCCGCCGGGGTCATCGTCCTGCCCCTGCTCCTCATCTTCGCGTTCCTCCTCTACCAGGGCAGTACCGCGCTCAACGTGGACTTCTTTCTCCATCTGCCGAAGCCCGTCGGCGAGGTCGGTGGTGGGATGGCGAACGCGATCGCCGGCACCCTGATCCTGATCGGGCTGGCCGCAGCACTCGGTGTCCCGGTCGGGATCCTCGGCGGCATCTACCTCGCCGAGTCGCGTGATCGCCGGCTGCCGTGGATGGTCCGCTTCGTCGCCGACGTCCTCAACGGCGTGCCCTCGATCGTGATCGGCATCTTCGTCTACGCGCTCGTCGTGCGCCCGATGCGGCACTTCTCGGCCTTGGCCGGAGGCATCGCGCTGGGCGTGATCATGATCCCCATCGTGTTGCGGACGACGGAGGAGCTGGTGCGCCTGGTGCCCGCGTCGCTGCGGGAGGCCGGCCTCGCCCTCGGCGTGCCGCAATGGAAGGTGATGCTGCGTATCATCGTCCCCACGGCGGCCGCGGGGATCATCACCGGCGTCATGGTGGCCGTCGCCCGCATCGCCGGGGAGACCGCGCCGCTGCTCTTCACGGCGTTCGGCAACCGGTTCTGGCATCACGGGCTCGCCGAGCCCATCGCGGCGCTGCCGCTGCAGATCTTCGCGTACGCCATCGCGCCGTACGACGACTGGCACCGCCAGGCGTGGGCGGGCGCACTCGTCCTGATCTCGATCGTCTTCATCGTGAGCCTGACGGCTCGCCTGGCCACCGGCCGGCTCAACCGGCTGAGGGGGTAACCCATGGCGGATGGCATCCTCGTCGAGCGATTGAACGCCTGGTTCGACACCCGGCACGTGCTGACCGACATCGATCTGCGGATCCCGGCCAACGGCGTGACGGCCATCATCGGTCCGTCCGGATGCGGCAAGTCCACGTTCGTCCGCTGCATCAACCGGATGCACGAGGTCGTGCCGAAGGCGCGCGCGAGCGGCAACGTGCTCCTGAACGGTGAGAATCTCTACGGGATGGACGTCGATCCCGTCGTCGTGCGCCGGCGGATCGGCATGGTGTTCCAGCGGGCCAATCCGTTCCCGACCATGTCCATCTTCGACAACGTCGCGGCCGGCCTCCGCCTCGGGGGCAAGCGGGATCGGACGTACCTGCACGAGACGGTGGGGCACGCGCTCCGCCAGGCGGCCCTCTGGGACGAAGTCAAGGATGAGCTGGGCAAGCCCGGCTCGAGCCTCTCGGGCGGCCAGCAGCAGCGGCTGTGCATCGCCCGCGCGCTCGCCGTGGAGCCCGAAGTCCTGCTCATGGACGAGCCGTGCTCGGCCCTCGACCCCATCGCCACGGCGAGGATCGAGGAGCTGACCCTCGAGCTCCGCAAGACCCTGACCGTGGTGATCGTCACGCACAACATGCAGCAGGCCGCGCGCGTCTCGGACCAGACCGGCTTCTTCCTCATGGGTGAGATGGTGGAATTTGGCGTCACCCGCGAGCTGTTCACGAATCCGCGGGACAAGCGCACCGAAGACTACATCACCGGGCGCTTCGGATAGGAGCGATCATGCAGCGGCATTTCCACGAAGAGCTGGAGGCGCTGAAGCAGACGCTGCTCGCGATGGGAGCCCTCGTCGAGGATCAGATCCGGCGCGTGATGCACGCCCTCATCGACCGCGACGACCAGCTCGCCCGGAGCGTCATCGAGCGCGACCGCGAGGTCAATGCCTACGACGTCGAGATCGACGAGAAGTGCGTCGAGCTGCTGGCCCTGCACCAGCCCACCGCCGGGGACCTCCGGTTCATCACCACGGCCATGAAGATCGTCACCGACCTCGAGCGGATCGGCGACCAGGCCGTCAACATCGCCCAGCGGGTGCGCGAGCTGAACCTCGAGCCCCAGCTCAAGCCCTACATCGACTTGCCGCGGATGGCGGAGCTCGCCCAGGCGATGGTCAAGGAGAGCCTCGACGCCTTCGTGGCGCGTGACACCGCGCTGGCCCGCCGGGTGTGCGCCGCGGACGCCCCCGTCGACGCCCTGAATCATCAGATCTTCCGCGAGCTGCTGACCTTCATGATGGAGGACCCCAAGACCATCCCGCGCGCCATCCGCCTGATCCTGATCTCGCGATTCCTCGAGCGGGTGGCCGATCACGCCACCAACATCGCCGAGATGGTGATCTTCATGGTCGACAGCAAGATGGTGAGGCATACCCTGGCCTGAGGCGATCGCCAGAGCGCGAGCACCCTGCAACCTTGATCGGACAATCGCTCGGAAGCTCTCCGCGGCGATAGCGCTTGGTCGGGTGGGCCGATTCCGATAGGATCACGGGCGGCATGGGTGAGTCTGCTGCCTCGGGGCGCTGGCTGCGCGCGGCGCTCTTTCTCGGGGGCGCGGCGCTGTTCGCCGTTCTCGTCTGGAAGATCGGTCCGGACGCGATTGTCGCGTCGTTCGGCCGGCTCGGCTGGCGCCTCCTGATCGTCCTCGTCTTTCCCTTCTCGGTCATCACCGCCTGCGACACGCTCGGCTGGCGGTTCGCCTTCCGCCGCGACCGCGTGTCCTTCCTGACCCTCGTCCGCGCGCGCCTGGCCGGAGAGGCGGTCAACGGCACGACCCCGACGGGCTCGGTCGGAGGGGAGGCCGTCAAGGCCTGGCTCATCCGCGCCCGGGTTCCGTACCGCGAGAGCCTGCCGTCGGTGATCGTGGCCAAGACGACGATGACGATCGCCCAGACGCTCTTCCTCCTGCTCGGGATCCTCGTCGCCTCGCTCGCGCTGCCCGCGCGCGCGGCGTGGCTGCTCAAGCCGATGAGCGTGTTGCTCGGGGTCGAGATCCTCGCCGTGGGCGGGTTCGTCTACGCGCAGATGTCGGGGATGGTCGCCGGGGGCGGCAAGCTCCTCGAGCGGATGGGCATCGTGCGGTCGACCCACCACGGGCTGCCGCTGCGGCGCATCGACCGCTCGCTCTCGCTCTTCTATCGACGCCAGCCCGCGCGCCTCGGTCTGTCGATCGGATTTCCGTTTCTCGGCTGGGTCATGAGCGCGGTGGAAACGTGGTTCATCCTGTGGCTGCTGGGCGTGCCGGTGTCGCCGGCCACGGCGGTCATCATCGAGGCGTGTGGCACCGCCGTGCGCTTCGTGAGCTTCTTCGTGCCGGGCCACCTCGGGGCGCTGGAGGGCGGCAACGTGGCGGTCTTCCTCGCGCTGGGCCTGAATCCTGCGGCGGGCCTGTCGGCGATCCTCGTCCGCCGCGTGCGTGAAGCGGCGTGGGTCGGCCTCGGCTTCCTGCTGCTGCGCGCGCCCCGGCGGCGACCGTCGGTCGTCCCGATTCCGGAGGCGGAGGGCTAGCCGCGTGTGCGGCATCGCGGGGTTTCTGCTGCCGCCCGGCGGGCGCGCGGACCGCGCCATCCTCGAGCGGATGGTCGGGACCATACGCCACCGAGGCCCCGACGCCGTCGGGTATCACGTCGACGGGCGGGTGGCCCTCGGCGTCGCGCGGCTTCGCGTCATCGATCTCGAGACGGGCGACCAGCCCATCGCCAACGAGGACGGCAGCGCCCACGTCGTCCTCAACGGCGAGATCTACAACTACCGGCGGCTCCGCGACGAGCTCCAGGCGCTCGGCCACCGCTTCTCGACCCGGTCGGACACGGAAGTCATCGTGCACGGCTGGGAGGCGTTCGGCGAGGCCTGCCCCGAAGCCCTGAACGGCATGTTCGCCTTTGCCGTGTGGGACCGGCGCCGGGAAGAGCTGTTCCTGGCCCGGGATCGTATGGGCGAGAAGCCGCTCTACTACACCTTCGTCGACGGCGCGCTCGTCTTCGCCTCCGAGCTCCGCGCCATGCTCGCGTATCCCGGCGTCCGGCGGCGCCTGGACCTGCGCGGCCTGGCGCGCTACCTCGCGTTCGACTACATCCCCGATCCCCACGCGATCCTCGAGGACGTGGCGAAGCTTCCGCCCGGACACAGCCTCACCGTCAACGGCGGCAAGGCCCGGACGCAGCGCTACTGGGAGATCCCGTTCGCGCCGGACGAGACCCTCGACGAAGCGGCGTGGTGCGCGGAGATCCGCGGGCGGCTCGACGACGCCGTGCGGCTTCGCCTGCACAGCGACGTTCCCGTCGGCTGCTTCCTGAGCGGGGGGATCGACTCCACGGCCATCGCCGCCACCGCCGCACGTCAACACACCGGGATCCGCACGTTCTCGGTCGGCTACGCCGAGCCGGCGTACGACGAGCGGCGCTTCGCGAGGCTCGTGGCCACGCGTTACGGCACGCGCCACGAAGAGCTGGTCGTCACGGCCGACGACGCGCGCGTGGTGCTCGACGATCTCGGCGGGCTCCTCGACGAGCCGCTGGCCGACATGAGCTTCGTACCGCTCTATCTGCTGTCCCGCGCCGCCCGCCGCAGCGTCACGGTGGCGCTGAGCGGCGACGGCGGCGACGAGCTGTTCGCCGGCTATCCGTCGATGGGCGCCGACTGGTGGCATCAGCGCTTCGCGCGTCTGCCGGGACCGGCGCGCGCCGCGTTCCGCTGGGCCGCCGAGTCGCTGCCCGGCGCCCCCGCGCCGTTGCGGGACTTCCTGCGCGCGCTGCCGCACCGGCCCGAGGCGCGGAACCAGCCGCTCGTGGGTGGGCTGCCGCCGGAGCGGCACGCCGGGCTGCTCTCGCCGGGGGTGCGGGCGGCGCTGGCCGGCTTCGATCCCTACACGGACATCGACGAGACCGCCGCCGCGTGCGCCAGCGACGATCCGACCGCACGGCTCATCCACCGGTATTGCAAGCTCTACCTCGCGGGCCAGAACCTCGTGAACGCGGACCGCGCGAGCATGGCGGTGTCGCTCGAGCTGCGCGCGCCGTTCCTCGATCACACCTTCGTCGAGTTCACGGGCCGGATCCCCTCGCGCCTCAAGCTCCGCGGCCTCGGCAGCCTCAAGCGCCTCCTGAAGCGGGCCATGGCCGACCGCCTGCCGCCCGAGATCCTCGCCCGCGGCAAGCACGGCTTCGGCGTCCCGTTCGGCGAGTGGTTCCGCGGGCCCCTGGCGCCGACGCTGCGGGAGATCCTGAGCCCGGACCGGATACGGGCCGTGGGGCTCTTCGACCCCGCCGCCGTCGCCCGCCTCGTGGACGAGCACGTCGCCGGTGCGGCGAGCCACCGCAAGCTTCTGTGGTCGCTCGTGGCCTTCGAGCAATGGCGCGCGCGCTACCTGGGTGACGCGCGTCTGGGGTGAGCTGGCACCGAGCCGACCTGGTTCTGCTCCTCGCCAACGTCGTCTACGGCACGGCCTACGTCGCCCAGCGGGTGGCGTTGTTCGACGTGCCCCCGGCGTTGCTCGCGCTCGCTCGACTCGCCCTCGCCGCCGTCGTGCTGCTGCCGTTTCTGCGGCGGCCGCCGGGCACGGCCGCCGTGCGGGGGGACGGCGGGAAGATCTTCTGGATGGGAGTCCTCGGCTTCGCGTGGCGTACGCGCTGTCCCACCTGGGCCTGCAGCGGTCGACGGCGACGAATGCGGCGCTCCTCGTCACGATCGAGCCGGTCTCCCTCATCCTGCTGTCGCCGCTCGTCCTCGGCCTCACGGTCACGGTGCTCCCCCACTGGCGCGGCGATCTGCTACTGGTGCTCTCGGCGGTGGCGTTCGCGTCCTACTCGTTGTTCGGGCGCGATGTCCTCGCGCGCTGGGATGCGCGGACGGTGACCGCGCGGTCGATCGTCTGGGGCGCCGCCTCGATGGTGCCCCTGGCGGCGCTGGAGTGGGCGAGCGGGACGCGCCCGGCGTGGACGCCGGCGGGCGCGGCGGCGACGATCTACCTCGCCGTCGTGGTCACCGCGCTCGCCTACCTCGCCTGGAACTACGGTCTCAGCCTGGTGTCGGCGCCGCGGGCCGCGATCTTCATCAACGTCCAGCCCGTCGTCGGCGTCGTCCTTGGCGTCCTGCTGCTCGGCGAGACGGCGACGATGGCGACCCTCGCCGGCGCCGTCCTCGTGATCGCCGGCCTCGTCGTCACCGGGGTCAGGCTTTGACTTCTTAACATCGAGAAGATGTTAAGAAGTCAAAGCCTGACCCCGGGGCCCGGTATACTCGAATCGTGCCTGAATCCCGGCGATATCAGCTCCAGAACGACGGCGCGAACCGCCTGATCCAGGAGCTCGTCGACGCGACGGGGGTGCCGCCCGAGAAGCGCGGCCTGGTGCAGCAGATGCTCACGACCGTGCTCAAGCTCCACGAGGACGGCACCCCGACGGGCGATCTCAAGATCACCAACGCCGCGCTCAAGGAGCTGCGCTACAGCTACAAGGTCTTCGCGCCCTACCGCGACGTGCGCAAGGTCACCGTCTTCGGCTCGGCGCGCACGCCGGAGACCGAGCCCGCCGCCCAGGGCGCGCGCCTGTTCGGGCGCCGCATGGTCGAGCAGGGCTGGATGGTGGTCACGGGCGCGGGGGCGGGGATCATGGGCGCCGCCCAGGAAGGCGCCGGCGGCGAGCGGAGCTTCGGCCTGAACATCCGGCTGCCCTTCGAGCAAGAGGCGAATCCGTGGATCGCCTCCGATCCCAAGCTGATCACGTTCAAGTACTTCTTCACACGCAAGCTCTTCCTGGTGAAGGAGGCGCACGCGGTCGCGCTCTTCCCGGGCGGCTTCGGGACGATGGACGAGACGTTCGAGCTCCTCACCCTCCTGCAGACGGGCAAGACGACCATCGTGCCCATCGTGCTGGTCGAATGCGGGGCGCAACCGTACTGGCGCGTCTGGGACGCGTTCGTGCGCGGCACGCTCGTGGAGCAGGGCCTCATCCAGCGCAACGACCTGGCCTTCTACCGGATCGTCGACTCGAGCGAGGACGCCGTTCGGGAGCTGATGGGGTTCTACCGGGTGTTCCACTCGGCCCGGATCGTCGTCGACGATCTCGTCTTCCGGCTGCAGCGACCGCTCGCCTCGGCCGACGTCGCGGCGATCCAGGAGCGGTTCGACGACATCCTCAAGGGGCCTTTGGACCAGGTCTCCGGGCCCGCGCCGCAGGAGCTGCCGGAGTTTCCGCACCTGCCGCGACTGATCCTACCCTTCAACCGCACCTCGTATTCCCGGCTGCGCCAGCTCATCGACTTCATCAACACGCTGCCCGCAGGCCGATGAAAAGGGCCCATCTGCGTGGCAGTAGGAGGCGAGGTCGTCCGACCGAGCCGACGCTTCAGAGGCTCGAAAATTTCGCTCATTTCACCGCTCGGCTCGCGCCGGCTGCCAGCGCTCACCTCGCACTGCGGCCGCCTCGCATCTGGACCCTTTTGATCGGCCTGCCGCGAACAGCCACTCGGCGATGAGCCTGCGCTGGCTGCGCCGGCGGTGGAAGCGCCGCGTGTGGTTGTACGTGCGCCGGCGCGTGCGTCCGCTCGCCGTCGTTCCCGTCGACGAGTACCGGCTCACCGTCGATCTCCACGACCGGATGCTGGGACGCCTGCTCTATCTCGGCGGCGATCACGAGCCCGAGGTCCGGGCCCTGATGCGCTGCCTGCCGCTCGACGGCGGCGTGTGCCTCGACGTCGGCGCCAACGTCGGGCTGCACACCATGGTCATGAGCCGCCGCGTGGGCCCCGCCGGTCGCGTCTTCGCCTTCGAGCCCGATCCCCACAATTTTCGACTCCTGGAGGCGAACCTCCGGCTCAACGGCGCGGGCAACGTCACCGCGCGGCAGTGCGCGATCGGCGACGCGGACGGCGTGTGTCGGCTCGCGCGGAACCCCCGCAACTACGCCGACTGCCGCGTGACGTCCGACCTGCCCGCGTGGGGCGCTCACGAGGTCTCCATGACGACCCTCGACGCCGCGTTGCCGGACCTCCCCCCGGGCGCGCTGCGCTTCCTCAAGCTCGACGTCCAGGGCTCGGAGTGTCGCGTGCTGCGCGGGATGTCACGAACCCTCGCGCGTCATCCGGACCTCGTCATGGTCGTCGAGGTCTTTCCCGCCGGCCTGCGCCAGGCCGGGGCCTCCGCCCGAGAGCTGATCGCGCTGCTGGCGGACCTGGGCTTCGTCGGCTGGGAGTTCACGCGCGACCGGGTTCAGCCGATGGCGCCGCCGTGGGTCTACGACCTCATGACCGGCGGCACGACCGACGTGGTGGTCGCGCGCGATGAAAAGAGGTTGCGCGACCTCGTGAGCCGCTGGCGGGGCGTCGCCCTCGAGTCCACCAGACGACGGCTACCGGACGCAGCGCGGGAGCATGTCGAGGGCCAGGAGGCCGGTGACGACACCGTCGGCGAACACCGCGGCGCCGGCGGGCGTGTGATGGATGTCGGTGGCCCGAAACAGAGGACCCTCGGCGCGCCTCGCGCGAAAGAGGGGTAGCAGGCTCACGACCGGGAAACCTTCGTGGCGGCCCAGCGCCTCCAGCCGTTCGAAGGGGCGTGTCGAGGCGTAGAGCCCGGGGCCGACGCCGAGCAGGCGGCGACCTTCGGGCGACTCGTCGGGGCCGACCTGATGAGGGTGCGGATACACGACCAGGACGAACGGTACGTGCTGCTGTCGCGCGAGATCGCGAATCCCCACCAGATAGCGTTCGGTCAACGCCCAGCCGCGCGCGAGATCGGGAAAGTCGCCGTCACGCGTGATGGCCATCGGGTCGTGCTCCAGGTCACCGAGGAGGCCGTACGCGACGAGCGTCTCGGGCGTCATCTTCACGGGTCCGAGGAGCCACTGGCCGGCGTCGGACCTCCGGAAGGTCTGATAGAGCGCGAGACGATTGAGTCTCCGGCCGACCGGGCCCAGCCACCGCGGCGCCGGCGGTAGGAGGACCGCGGTCTCCCGGACGGGGTCGCTCGCCACGGCGAGCGGAAGGCCACGGGAGTCGAGCACGGCGGTCGCGGTGCGAATCACGTCGTCGTGGACGTCGGTCATGTCGAAGTTCAGCACGAGGAGATCGGGCCGCAGTATGGGTCCCAGCTGGCGGAGCCGTAGATACTCGAGGATCGGCGAGTAGCTCGCGGTGCCGGCGTTCACGACCTCGTACGAGCCGCATCCGCGCGCGCCGAGCGCGCGTTCCACGCGCCGGGCGACGGTGTCCTCGATCCTCAAGCCGCCCCCTTCCGTGAAGGAGTCTCCGAGCATCAGGATGCGGAACGTCCCGGACGGCTTCGGGCTGGCGTACTCGCGGTCCCGCAAGCCGAGTGAGTTCGTGCTGAATGGCGTGCCCGAGACCGTCGTCGAGAGATCGGGCCTCGCGCGGTGGTGCAGCACGGGATCGCTGGTCATGTAGCGATGCGGCTTGTCGAAATACCCGCCGCGGAGCGCGGCCCGGACGCCGACTTCCGCGAGCGTGAGCGTGCCGGCGACGGCCAGGAGGATGAGCGAGGCGATCCCGACACGCTGTACCATATCGGGCGGCACCGATGACGGCATTCAGGAGGCAGCGGCGCCGGTGAGGCGATTCAGGGTCGTCCTGGTCGTCATCGTCGGTATCGTACTCGAGCTCCTGTTCATCGAGACCGCCCTCCGGTTCAAGCTGACGTCGCCGTGGTTCGAGAACGAGCGGTACCACTTCATCAGCGATCCCGTGCTCCACCACAAAGGCCTCCCGCACGTCACCCGCCACGTCAGAGGAGCCGAGCTCCGGACGAATTCACTCGGGCTGAGAGGCGGCGACTATCCTGCCGAAAAGGACGGTGACACGTTCCGGATCCTCATGGTCGGGGATTCCGTCATCGAGGGCGGCGGACTTCCGCTCGAGGAGACGATTCCGGCGCGCCTGCAGGCCCTGCTGACGGCCGCCGGCTGCGGCCGGCGCTTCGAGGTGCTGAACGGCGGTGTCGCGGGCTACTCGCCGATCCTCGAATACCTCTTCGTCAAGCACGTGGGTCTGGGTCTGCATCCGGACCTCGTCATCGTCAACTTCGACATGACGGACGTGCACGATGACTTCCTCTGGACGTCGGTCGCGCGCTTCGATTCATCCGGGCTTCCCGCGGCCGTCCCCAACAACCGCCTGGCGGAGACGGCCGTGCTGCTGCCCCCGGCGCGGTGGCCTCGAGCCTTGCGCTTCCTGGGCCCTTACGAGCGGCGCCTGACGGGGCTCGCGACATATCAGGTGATCCGGAGGTCGCCGGTCGGGCAACGGCTGCTCGGCAGCGTCCGGATGACGCCCGAGCGTCTGCCCCGCCTCGGCGTCGTGGGCGACCTCCGGTACGATCCCATGACGATCACCCGAGACGTCGAATCTCCGACCGAGCGTGAAGCCTGGGTGCTGACCCGACGTTATCTCGTCGCCATTCGAGACCTCACGTGGGCCCACGGCGTGGAGTTCGCGCTCGTCGTGTATCCCATGCCCCATCAGGTGAGCGCGACCGCGTCCCCGGAAGGACGCCGGCGACTCGGGGTGGGGCCGGGGCTCTACGCCTCGGAACGGCCGTTCGAGAACCTGCGACAGCTGGGACGTCAGGCGGGATTCCCGGTGCTGAGCCTCCTCGAGACGTTCCGGGCCCGCATCGACGACGCCGGCCCGCTCTTCTGGCCGGACGACGTGCACCACACTCCCGCCGGGAGCCGGGTGTTCGCCGAGGGACTGCTGGCCGGTTTGCGCCGGCACCAGCTGATCCCATGCCCGCCGTCGGCCCCGCGAGCGCGACAGGCTGTAACATACCCGGCGGCACCCATGGCGACATTCAGCGCGCGGGAGAGCCGGTGAACCGGCCCAAGCTCATCGCGGTCGTGGTCGTCGGTCTCGTCCTCGAGATCCTCTTCATCGAGGCCGCCCTCAGGTTCAAGCTGACGTCGCCCTGGTTCGAGAGCGATCGACACCACTTCATCAGCGATCCCATTCTCCACCATCGACGCCTCCCCCACGTCACCCGACGGTCGAGAGGGGTGGACCTCCGGACGAATTCGCTCGGGCTGAGAGATCGCGAGTATCCCTCCCAAAAGGACGGCGGCACCTTCCGGATCCTCATGGTCGGAGATTCCGTCATCGAAGGCGGCGGACTGCAGCTCGAGGAGACGATTTCGGCGCAGCTCCAGGCCATGCTCAACGCGATGGGCTGCGGCCCTGCCTTCGAGGTCCTCAACGCCGGCGTGGCCGGGTATTCACCGATCCTGGAGTACCTCTTCGTCAAGCACGTGGGCCTGGGCCTGCGTCCCGATCTCATCATCGTCAACTTCGACATGAGCGACGTCCATGAAGATCTTCTCTGGACGTCCGTCGCGCAGGCCGATGCGTCCGGGCTTCCCACGGCGGTTCCCGTCGATCGCCGGGTGGAAACGGCCGTCTTGCTGCCACCGGTGCATTGGCCCCGAGCCTTGAGGTTCCTGGATCCGCTCGAGCGTCGTCTCACGTGGTCCGCGACGTATCAGGTGGTCAGGAGGTCACCGGTAGGGCAACGGTTGTTCGGCAGCGTCCGCATGACGTCCGAGCGCCTGGCCCGCCTCGGTGTCGTCGGCGACATCCGGTACGATCCCTTGACGATCACCCGGGACGTCGAGTCTCCAACCGAGCGTGAGGCCTGGGCCCTGACCCGGCGATACCTCGTCGCCATTCGAGACGTCACGCGCGCCCACGCGGTGGAGTTCGCGCTCGTCGTGTACCCCATGCCCCATCAGGTCAGCGCCACCGCGTCGCCGGACGGGCGCCGACAACTCGGGGTCGGCGCGGGCCTCTACGCGTCGGAACGCCCCTTCGAGATCCTCGGACAGCTGGGGCGCCAGGAGGGATTTCCGGTGATCAGCCTCCTCGAGACGTTCCGGGCTCGCATCGCCGCCGACGGCCCGCTGTTCTGGCCGGACGACTTTCACCACACGCCCGCCGGCGCCCGGGTGTTCGCCGCGGGGCTGTTGGCCGGCTTACACGGTCGGGGCATGATCCCTTGCCGGTCGGCGGAACCACGTCTTCCGGCGGTCGCCGCCGCCGCGCGAGTCCGCGACTGACGTCGCATGCTCTTCAATAGCCTTCAGTACGCGCTGTTTCTGCCGCTCCTGACCGCCGTCTACTTCGGGGCGCCGAGGTCGTGGCGTCTCGTCGTCCTCCTCGTGGGAAGCTACGTGTTCTACGCGGCCTGGAATCCCGCCTATCTGCTCCTCATCATCGCGATGACCGCGGCCAACTACGTCTTCGGCCTGCTGCTCGGCCGCACGAGCGGGCGTCCCGCCGCCACCCGCTGGCTGGTCCTCGCGGTGTCGATGAACGTCGCGGTGCTCGCGTACTACAAGTACATGGCCTTCCTGCTCGCCAGCGTCGAGGGCCTCCTGCGCTCGGCGGGCGTTCAGATCCAGCTCCCGCAGCCGTCGATCATCCTGCCGCTGGCGATCTCCTTTTTCACGTTCGAGTTCATCCACTATGTCGTCGACGTCTGGGCCGGGCAGCCGCCCGAGCGCGGGTTCTTGAAGTTCGCGGTCTTCGCCGCCTTCTTTCCGACCCAGATCGCGGGGCCGATCAAGCGCTACGAGGCCTTCATCCCGCAGCTGGACGTGCCGTCGCGGTTCGAGTGGACCCGCGCCGGGGAGGGACTCAAGCTCATCACGTGGGGCCTCTTCAAGAAGATCGTCCTGGCCGACAGGCTGGGTGCGATCGTCGCGCTCGGATTTCCCGAGACCGGGCACGCCGTGCTCAATCCGGTCGACGCCTGGCTGACGGTGCTCGCCTTCGCGATGCAGATCTACCTCGACTTCTCCGGGTATACCGACATCGGCCGGGGCTCGGCCGTGATCCTCGGGTTCTCGGTGCCCGAGAACTTCCGACGCCCCTATCTGGCCTGGAACATCTCCGAGTTCTGGCGTCGGTGGCACATCTCGCTGTCCACGTGGCTGCGCGATTACCTCTTCGTGCCGCTCGGCGGTCTGCGTGGCCATCCGGCGCGCGCACTGCTCGTCACGATGGCGCTGGCCGGACTGTGGCACGGCGCCGGCTGGCATTTCGTCGTCTGGGGCCTCTTCAACGGCGTGCTCCTGACCGGCCATTGGATGTTCCGCGCCTGGCGGGCCCGACGCGGTGATGCGCGTCGGCGCGCCGAAGGCTTCCGGCTCGTCCCGGGCTGGCTGCTGACGTTCGGCCTCGTGAGCCTGGGCTACACGTTCTTTCGCGCCTCCTCGATGGACGGCGCGCTCCGAATGATCGCGGATATGTTCGGCGCCAGTCTCCGGGCGCCGGCGATCCTGCGCCCGGATCAGCAAGTCCTGACCGCGGGATGTGTCGCGGGAATCCTCCTCATCGAGCTCTGCCTCGAGCTGCGCGACCGCGGGCTCACCGCTCGGTTCCGGCTGTTTCCCCAGGCCCGTCCGACCGTCGCGTATTCGACGCTGAGAGTCGCGGGCTACGTCATGCTATGGAATCTCATCGTCCTGTTCCCGCACGGCAAGCGCGCCGCGTTCATCTATTTCCAGTTCTGACGACTGGCGTGGCGCCGGCTCAGCGCGAGCCGGCGCGCGTGAGCAGGCGACGGATCGTGGCCAGCGTCTCGAAGTTCCGGGGCGTGACGTCGCGATCCGGCAGCCGCACCCCGTATTCGCGCTCCAGGAAGGCGACGACCTCCACGATCGCAAACGAGTCGAGCCATCCGCTCTCCACGAGGGAGGTCGTCTCGTCGATCTGGGCAGTCCCGCTCGGCGCGAAGCGCGCGAGGAGGAGTGCGGCGACCTTGGAAAGGTCCGGGAGCGGCGTCGTCAACCGAGCGCCTCGACGAAGGTGCGCCAGCCGTCGGCGTCCTGCTCGTCGGCGAGCGGGGTGATGCGATCCGCGGTGGTGATGGCGATCAGGCGCTCGTCCGACAGCCGGGTGCACCGGAGGGTGAACCACATCCGTCCGTGAGGCCGGGGGGGTGTTCCGGCGAGCATCGGCTCGGGCACGAGTGCTGCCTCGACCTCCATCCGGAGGCGGTCGTCGAGGCGGGCGTTGCCGAACAGCCCGATCCGCCGCCGCAACGTTCCGCGGCGATCGACCCACGGGCGGGGCAGACCTCCGTGAGGCAAGGCGGCCAGGACTCTGCGTTCCGCGACCTGGAAGAATGCCGGGAAGTTGGCGAAGTACACGAGACCCGCCGCATTCACGTCGCGATCGGCGTCAATGGGATGCTCGATCGTCGCGCGGGCATGCGGGCGGGGCCGAGCGCTGGGCGGCGCGTCGAAGAAGCGTCCACGGTCCCTGGCCAGGCGGTTCAAGTCGTGCCCATCGGGCGCCGTGTCCAGGGCGCGGACTCTCGTGAGGTCCACGTTGGCCGGCTGCCCGATCCTCAGCGTGCCGGGCCCGGCCTCCTGGGCGATGAAGATGTTCGAGAGACGGATGACGGGGACGCCCGCGTCCAGCAGACGCTCGAGGGGCTCGGCGGCGGAGACGGGCGGCTCCGGAGCTCCATCGACGACTCGATGGAGCACGAAGCGGCCGTCGAGGATGTTCCGCCCGAAGGCGCCCAGCGTGCCGAGCCAGACGACGGGATCGTTCTCGCCGAACGCGTGCGGGGGCGACGAGGGCGGGAAGGCGATGTCCACGTGATAGAAGGTCGCGTAGAGCCGCCGGCCCTCGGCATCCATCACGTCGCGCGTCCGGACGCCGGTCAGCTGCTGAAACGCTTGCCATCGCAAGTGGCCGAGGTGCTTGAGCGTGGGCGATTCGCCGATACCGTGGGCGTCGAGGTGGGGCATGCCGAGCTCCAGCTCGCTACGAATCACCACGTCGGACATTGGCGTCGTCACGTCCGCGTCACGACGGGCGAGCCGGCTACTCGGGCTCCGGACGCTCTTCGATCTCCTGGCACTCGGTGCAGACCCAGGTCCGGTGCACCTGCTTCGTTTGCTCGTCCCGGCGCAGCGTCCAGGGGACGAAGGCCAGGCGCCCGCAGCGCGGACAGCGCTCGGCACGGGCGCCCGCGGGGAGGGTCGACGGCAGCCAGGGAATCTTCGCCGGCATCGGCGGCCATCGTACACCGCCGCGGTGTTCCTAGGCCAGCGTCGGGCGTCGAAGTAAAATGGAGCCGGGACAGCTCATGAAGATGCTGCGCGTCGGCCTCGCCCAGATCAACTCCACCGTGGGAGACTTCGAGGGCAACGTCCGCAAGATCACCGACAATCTCGAGCGCGCGCGCCGGCTCGGGGTCGCGCTGGTGGCGTTCCCGGAGCTGGCCATCACCGGCTATCCACCCGAGGACCTCCTGTTCAAGCCGGCCTTCATCGAGGCCAACGTCCGCGCGCTCGACGCCGTCGCCCGCGCCTCGCACGGCCTGACCGCGGTCGTCGGCTTCGTCGACCGTCGTGACGACATCTTCAACGCCGCCGCCGTGCTGCACGACGGCTCCCTGGCGGGCATCTATCACAAGCGCTACCTGCCGAACTACGGGGTGTTCGACGAGAACCGGTATTTCCAGGCGGGCACGGAGTCGCCGGTGTTCGCGCGCGGGGACGTGACGTTCGCCGTGAACATCTGCGAAGACCTCTGGTACCCGACGGGGCCGACGACCGTCCAGGCCCTGGCCGGGGCGGAGCTCGTGATCACCATCAACAGCTCGCCGTACCACGCCGGCAAGGGCCGCGACCGGGAGCGGATGGTGGCGACGCGGGCCGCCGACGACGTCGTGTGCCTGGCCTACGTCAACATGGCGGGCGGACAGGACGAGCTGGTCTTCGACGGCGGCAGCCTGCTCGTGAACGAGCACGGTGACTTCGTGGCGCGCGGGCCGCAATTCCAGGAGGACCTCGTGATCGCCGATCTCGATCTCGACGGCGTCTTCCGCGCTCGGCTGCGCGACTCACGCCGCCGCAAGGAGAAGCTGGGGTCCGAGGACCACGTCGCCCGCGTCAGCTTGCCGGCCGTGGCCTCCGTCTCGCCGCCGCCGCTGCCCGAACGCCCGGAGATCGTGCCACTCTCGCCCGTCGACGAGGTCTTCCAGGCGCTCGTGCTCGGTACGCACGACTACGTGCGCAAGAACGGCTTCAAGCACGTCGTCATCGGGCTGTCGGGCGGCATCGATTCCTCGCTCGTGGCCGCCATCGCGGTGGAGGCGCTGGGCCGCGAGAACGTCACCGGCGTGACCATGCCGTCGCCGTACTCCTCGACGGGGACGCGGCGTGATGCCCGTCGGCTCGCGAAGAACCTCGGCATCGAGTTCTTCTCGCTCCCGATCGGCGGCCTGCTGGGGTCGTTCAAGCGTACGCTGGCCCGGCCGTTCAAGGGCCTCAAGGAGGACGTGACCGAGGAGAATCTCCAGGCCCGCATCCGTGGCAACCTGCTGATGGCGCTGTCGAACAAGTTCGGATGGCTCGTCCTCACCACCGGCAACAAGAGCGAGTACGGCGTGGGCTACACGACCCTCTATGGCGACATGGCGGGAGGCTTCGCGGTCATCAAGGACGTGCCGAAGACCCTGGTCTACGAGGTCGCGCGGCACGTCAACGCTCGGACCGGGCGCGTCGTGATTCCGGAGAGCGTGTTCGAGCGCGCGCCCTCGGCCGAGCTGCGGCCGGACCAGCGTGACCAGGACACCTTGCCGCCGTACCCCGAGCTCGACGCGATCCTGGAAGCCTACGTGGAGAACGATCGCGGCGTGAACGACATGGTCGCGCAGGGCTTCGACCGCGAGACCGTGCAGAAGACCGTGGCCATGGTGGACCGCAACGAATACAAGCGCCGTCAGGGACCGATCGGCGTCAAGATCACACCGCGCGCCTTCGGGCGCGACTGGCGCCTGCCCATCGTCAACCGCTTCCGCGAAAAATAGCTCGGAGGGGGGCTGCGCCCCCCTTCCGACGCTCGTCGCTCGCCTTGCGGCTCGCTCCTCGCTGCCTCCCCCCAGGATTCGATGGCGCCGGCGAAGCCGGCGCTCGGAAGCTGCGTTCGTAATTCGTAGCGCGGGGCCTCGTCCCCGGGCCCGGCATAGTCTCCATCGATCCCGCACTCGCTGGCACGCCGTTAGCCTCTCTACGTGTCGAGGTAGGGGTGTGCAACGTCCGACACAGGGAGGTCACGATGAAGGCGATTGTCTCGGTGCTGTTCCTGCTGGCCATCTTTGCGGGATGTGCGCGTCACTCGACGGAGCCGAGCGCGTCCCCGGCGCTCAAGGACCGGGCTTCGTGTGAGGCCGCGGGCGGGAAATGGAAGGCTCTGTTCCACCGCTGCGACATGGATTGACCTCGGAGGGGGACTGCGTCCCCCTTCCGACGGGCGGAGCGGGTCTCGCGGCCCGCTCTCGCCCTGCCTCCCCCTGAAGACGAGGATTGCCCGGGCAAAGCCCGCGCTCG
>WNGA01007434.1_pt1 | contig 19496 bp, 21 predicted proteins | sample 5400061 | NCBI WGS metagenome assembly WNGA01 (sample SAMN13153366, study PRJNA577476) | soil metagenome | isolation source: 100 cm soil or saprolite under grassland replicate 2 | place: USA:California | collected 2016-06-15 | reverse complement strand
CGCGACAGCGTCGGCGCATCTGCGAGGCCGACCGCGGCGGAGACGGCGTTCAGCAGCGATCGCGCCTCGACGTCCTGCTGCAGCAGCGCGCTCACATCTGCTTCCACTGCGAGCCCTTCCAGGATCTCCACGAGAGGGAAGTACGTGATGCCTTCGCCATACGAGAGGCAGTGGCCGCGCACGACGAGCGCGCCGTCGAGCTCATCGAGGAACTCCTGCGTCAGCCGCGACTTGCCGATTCCCGCCGGCCCGAGCAGCGTGAAGAGGTGACAGGCACGATCGCGCACAGCACGCTCATAGGCCTGCTTCAGCTGCGCGAGCTCGCCTTGACGTCCGACGAACGGCGCGTCGAAGCGGCGCGCGAATCCCGGAGCGTCGGGACGGACGCCCAGCAGGCGGTAAGCCGTCAGCGGCTCCGACTTGCCCTTCGCCTCGAACGGCTCGGCGGCCTCGAGCTCGAGCGCATCGGCCGCGAGCCGCCGCGTCTCCTCGCCGAGCAGGACCTCGCCCGGCTGTGCCGCCTGCTCGAGGCGCGCGGCGACGTTCACGGCGTCGCCGGTCGCGAGCGTCCCGCCTTCGCTCGTCACCACCTCGCCGGTGTTGATGCCGATCCGCACCTGCAGCTCGGTGTCGTACTCCGCGCGCAGTGACGAGTTCAGAACGCCAAGCTCCGCACGCAAGTCGTCGGCGGCACGTGCGGCGCGCAAGGCATCGTCCTCGTGCACGCGCGGGATTCCGAACACCGCCATCACCGCATCGCCGATGAACTTCTCGACGCTCCCGCCGTGTCGCTCGAGCACGTCGCGCGCGACGGCGAAATAGCGTTCCATCACCCGCCGTAGCGACTCGGAATCGAGCCGCTCGCCGAGGGCGGTCGACCCCGTCACGTCGCAGAACAGGATCGTGACGACCTTGCGGAGCTCGCGGACCTCGGCTGCCGCGAGCTCGGCGCCGCACGAGTCGCAAAACCGGGCGCCGGGCCGGTTCTCGTGTCCGCAGGACGGGCAGACGGTCACCGGCCGAAGCCTACGACTCGTGCTGGCACCACCCCAAAACACCGGGCTTCCGGCTGTTCGCTTCGCCGGAGCGAAGCTACATTCGCCGCATGCGTCGTCCAGAAGCTGCGCCTAACGCCGGCGGAGACCGACCACCGCCGTGTGCTCGCGGTGTTGCGGTACCTCGAGGCGCGCTAGGCAAGCACCGGCTTTGAGTGCAGGATCGGATTGTGCGACGCTTTTGGCGTGAATGCCGCCCGTGCAGCGACAGGCGTCAGTGACGGGTATCAGGCGCTAGCTGCGGGGGACTGGGAAGGTGCCCGCGCGGCCTTTGACGCCGCGCTCGACGCCGGCGGCGACATCGACCCCGATGCGCTTGACGGACGCGGTCGTGCCCTGTGGTGGCTCCGCGATACCGAGGGAGCGGTGGCGAGTCGCGAGCGGGCCTACGCCGGTTTTCGCCGGGAGGGCGACCTCCCACGAGCGGCCCGCGTCGCGCTGTGGCTCGCCCGCGAATACTCGACCGTCTGGGGGAACGAGGCCGCGGCTGGTGGTTGGGTCGCGCGCGCGGAGCGGTTGCTCCGCGATACGGCGCCTGGGGCGGGACACTCGTGGCTTGCCCTGGCACGCTCGGAGCGAGCCGACGACCCTGCCGAGGCGGCGGTACTCGCAGCCGCCGCCCTCGAAGGCGCGCTCTCACATGGTGACGTCGACCTCGAGATCCGGGCTCTTGCGCAGCTCGGTCTCGCCAAGGTCGAGGCGGGGCACGTGGATGATGGACTTGCGCATCTCGACGAGGCTATGGCTTCGGCGAGTGCCGGCGAGTCGACCTCACTCGAGACGTTCGCCGACGTTTGCTGCACGCTCATGCTCGCGTGCGATCTCGCGGGTGATGACTCGCGCCCGCGCCAGTGGAGTCAGGTAGTCGACGCTTTCCTCCGGCGCTACGAGCATGTTCCCCTGCTCGCGTTCTGTCGCACCTGTTGCGCGGACGTCTACGCCGGCACGGGTCGCATCGACGAAGCCGAGCAGGAGCTCGTTGCAGCCATGCGTGAGCTGACCGAAGCCGGCCAGCGGTCGCGTTGCGCGAACCCCGCCTCCAAGCTTGCCGCTATTCGCGTGTTGCAGGGACGTCTCGAAGAGGCGGATGAGCTCCTGCGCGGTTTGGACGGCATGCCGGAGACGGTCGAAGCCGCTGCAGCGCTGCGCCTCGCGCGCGGCGAGCCCGCTGCCGCGGCAGCGCTCCTCGAACGCAGGCTGCACGAACTCGGTTGGGCGAACCTCGTGGGCGTGCCGCTGCTCGCATTGCTCGTCCAGGCTCGCCTCGCCGTCGCCGACCACGTGGGAGCGAAGGCCGCGGCCGGGTCAGAGGCGGCGGGACTGCTGGCAAGCGGACGCGTTGCGGCAGCCGCCGGCAACCCCGGCGCAGAGGCATTGCTAAGCGACGCAGCAGAGCGGTTCGCGCGAGTGAACCTTCCACTCGAGTCCGCACGAGCTCGTCTGGAGTTGGGCCGGCTGCTTGCGAAGTCGGAAACGGAGCTGGCAATCGACGTCGCGAACCGCGCACACCGCGAACTGGAGGATCTCGGGGCGGACCGCGAGGCGGCTGCGGCAGCCGCACTTCTGCGCGGGCTCGGTGCGAAGACCCGCGCCGGCCCACGAGCGCTCGAGCTTCTGACCAAGCGTGAAAGCGAAGTCCTTCGTCTCCTGGGCGAAGGGCTGTCGAACGCCGAGATCGCGTCCCGTCTGTTCATCAGCCGTAAGACCGCCGAGCACCACGTCGGCCGCATCCTCCGCAAGCTCGACCTGCGCTCGCGCGCGGAGGCGGCCGCATATGCCGTTCGCAGCTCGGGGGCGAAATAGGGAATCTGCCCCTACCGCCGGCTCCCGCCGAGGAGCAAGCTTCAAGCGTCAATCGAACGGAAGGAGCAAAGGCAGTGACCGAACAGAACAAAGCCGTCGTACGCAACTACTACGAGCGTGTCATCAACGGGCGCGACCTCGACGCGGTCGACGAGTTCTTCGCGGACGAGCGGATGGTCGAGGGCGTGCGCCGTGGCTGCTTCAGTTACTTCAACGCCTTTCCGGACCTCCATTGCAGCCTCGAGGAGCTGATCGCCGAGGACGACAAGGTCGTCCTCCGCTCGACGATGACCGGCACGCACGACGGGGAATACAAGGGAATCGAGCCGACCGGACGGCACGTCTCGACCGATGCGGCGGAGATCTTCCGCGTCGTCGACGGAAAGTTCGTCGGCTACTGGTGCCTGACGAACGTGACCGGCCTGATGCGCCAGCTCACGGAAGAGCCCGCTCTGGCGTAAGCGTCAGGGGGAGCGAAAGCTCCCCCTGATGTTTGATCGCCACGAACGAACTCGCGCCGCCGCCACCGCTGGCGGCGCAGCTCATCTCTTCGGCTAGCTGCGCAACTCGATCTCGCGGGCCTGACGCAGCCAGCTCGCGAACAGCTTCCCATCGACGTCTTCGGGGCCGCGGAGCTTCGCGTGCGCCATCACCTCACCGGACGTCTCGAGACGGCCGGACGGGTCGTCGATCGAGGCGCAGTGCCAGAAGCCGAACGTGACGTGCTTGCCCGCGGGCTTCAGGTAGTAGACGGGCCTCTTGCCGAGGCTCCAACTCGGGTGCGCCCATTTGATCGCCGACTCCACGCCGTTGAGGTGCTTGTCGACGACAGCGCGCGTCTCTCCCGCCGCGTCGCGCAGCGGCTGGGGCATCGCCTCGACGTACTCGTCGATCGGTGCGTACTTCGCCATGCGGTGCAGTACTTTGCACGAAGTGAACGAAGCTCGGCTCGGCCCGGCCGGCAAAGGGCTCGCGCCGCAAGGCACAGGCTGGTTCGTCCTGAACACCCGTGAGGCGCGCTGGCGCGCGGACCCGACGTTCGGCGCGTATACGCGGTTCGAAGGCGAGGACGACGCGAAGTTCGAGCAGGTTGGGATCAACATCGGCGTGCTGCAACCCGGCCAGCCGGCCTGCCTCTACCACGCCGAAGACAACCAGGAGGACTTCCTGGTGCTGTCGGGCGAGTGCGTTCTGCTGATCGAGGGCGAGGAGCGCCGGCTGAAGGCGTGGGACTTCGTCCACTGCCCGCCGTGGACGGAGCACGTCATCGTTGGGGCCGGCGAAGGACCGTGCGCCGTTCTCGCGGTTGGTGCACGAAGCGGCGGCGAGGTCGTGTATCCCGTCTCGCAGCTGGCGCAGCGCTACGGCGCGAGCGCCGACATCGAGCACCACCGCAAGATCGAGGCGGAGGAGGACTTCGTGCTCATGGACGCGCTCGCGCCGATGGTCTACGCGCATTCGCACCTGCCGGGCGCGATCAACATGCCGCCGTCCGCGGTCGATCCCACGCGCCTCGCGAAGCGGATCCCGGACCTCAGCACGGAGATCGTCGTCTACTGCGCGAACGCGGATTGCGACGACTCCATCGTGACCGCCGAGAGGCTGCAGGCGCTCGGCTACACGAACGTGCGCCACTACTCCGGCGGCAAGGACGAGTGGCGCGAGCGCGGCTTCCCGCTCGAACGCGCAGGCAGGCCGTACGTCCCGAGCTGATTTCAGAACTTCGTAAGGTGGCGGTAAGAGACCCGCAAGCCTCCGTTGCAAGGCTGGCCACGCCAATCGAGCGATCGGAGGGAACGCATGAGAAACGTCACGGTTGTAGCCGTCGTCGCCGCGCTCGGCTTGCTCGCGATGGCGAGCAGCGCATTCGCCGGCGGCTCCGGCGGAGTCACTGGACCGGCGTTCTACGTCGACGGTCAGCTCTACCGCACCGTCGGCACGCCGACCGACCTGTCGAACACGGGCGCTCCGGCGCACAGCTTCGACACGATCTACGAGTTCTTCGGACTGCAGTCGAACGTCGCCACCGCTGCGCCCGGCGACCCGGGCTACAACGGCGGCCGCTGGCGCGTCCACGGACTTCGGTTCGCCAATTACCCGGCGGCCGTCGCCGCGTTCGACACCAATGGCAGCGGCAACTTCGACAGCGACGAGGAAATCAACGCCGCCCTCGCGGCCGGTGCGGCCACAGACATCGGAGTGATCAAGAGCTTCGAGTGCCCGGCCATCCCTGTCCCCGGCCCCTGAAGCAACTAGGACATGTCCCAGGGACTGTCCCTGGGACATGTCCTTACGAGTTTCTGAAATTGCCGCAGCCGCATCCGGGTGGCAGCCACAATTCAGTCGATGTCCACGATTCTGGTCGTCGACGATGAGCCGATCGTCCGCGACGTCGTCGTTCGCTACCTCCGCCGCGACGGGCATCACACACGCGAGGCCGCGACCGGCGACGAGGCCCGCGAGATCCTCGAGGCCGAGACGCCGGAGCTCGTCGTCCTCGACGTCATGCTGCCCGGCACCGACGGGCTCGAGCTCTGCCGCTGGATCCGCGCCCGCTCCGACCTCCCGGTGATCATGCTGACCGCTCGCGGCGAGGAGACCGACCGCATCGTCGGCCTCGAGCTCGGCGCGGACGACTACGTGACGAAGCCGTTCTCGCCGCGCGAGCTTGCGGTGCGGGTGCGCAACGTCCTGCGCCGCAGCCGGGATGGCGCAGGCGCAGCGGACCGCATCTCCTTCGGGCCGTACGAGCTCGATTCCGCAGCCCGCGAGCTGCGGCGTGAAGACGCGCCGCTCAAGCTGACGGTGAAGGAGTTCGACCTGCTCTGGTTCCTCGCCGCGCACCCGCGCCGCGTCTTCTCACGGGACCAGCTGATGGACAGCGTCTGGGGGTACACGACGGCGCTGGACACGGGCACGGTGACCGTCCACATCCGCCGCCTGCGGGAGAAGATCGAGGCGGACCCGTCGCAGCCGCGCTTCCTCGAGACCGTGTGGGGTATCGGCTACCGGTTCAGCCCGTGACGCAGTTCGCGGTCATCGTCGCACTTGCGACGCTCGTCGCCGGACTGGTGGGGACGTTCGGGCTGCGCCTGCTGCCCACGCTTCGTCTCCAACTCTCGGGGCTCGCCCTGCTCGCAGTTGCGCTGCCGCTCGCCGCCGTGACGCTCGGCGGACTGGTGATGTTCCACATGGACGCCGACGTCAAGTTCCTCGCCGTCGGCGCCGCCTCCGCGTCGACGGCGCTGATCGCGGCGCTGCTGGTCGGCCACTCGATCGCGCGGCGCGTCCGAGCGCTCGAAGAGGCCGCCGCCAGGCTCGCCGGCGGGGAGCTCACGGTGCGCGCGCCGCACGACGGGCCGCGCGAGATCGCACGGCTCGGCACGTCGTTCAACGCGATGGCGGCGAACCTGGAGCAGCTCTTCGACGCACGCCGGCAGCTGGTCGCCTGGGCGAGCCACGACCTGCGGGCGCCGGTCTCCGCGATCCGCGCCATGCTCGAGGCGATCGAGGACGGGCTCGCCGAGCCGGCCGACTACCTGGACGCGCTCGCCGAGCAGACGGCGACGCTCGGCATGCTGATCGACGATCTGTTCGAGCTCGCCCAGATCGACGCGGGAGCGCTGACGCTCGAGCTGCGCGAGACGCTGCTCGGGGAGCTCGTCGCCGGCTGCGTGCGCGGGCTCGAAGCGGAGGCGCGCGCACGCCGGGTGAGGCTCGAGCTGTCGCTGGCGGAGCCGCTCCCGGCCGTCGCCTGCGCGCCGCCGCAGGTCCAGCGCGTGCTGCTGAACCTGCTGACGAACGCGCTTCGCCACACTCCGGCGGACGGGTCCGTCGTCGTCACCGCGCGCCCGTCCGGCCCGCAGCTCGAGGTGTTGGTCGAGGACACCGGCGACGGGCTCACCGAGCAGGCACGTGCGCGCATGTTCGACCGCTTCTGGCGGGCGGACACGGCCCGGACGCCCGGGGACGGTCGCGCCGGCCTCGGCCTGGCGATCGCACAGGGCTTGATCGAGGCGCAGGGCGGTCGCATCTGGGCAGAGAACCGTCCGGCCGGCGGTGCGCTCGTCGGGTTCAGCCTGCCGCTGGCCAACGGGCACGGTCATCCTTAAGTTGCTTCTTACGTAAGTCTTTGCTTAAATAGCGTGCCGTGGAGGCCGCGCTGAAAGCAATCGCCGCGCCCCGGCGACGCCAGATCCTCACGCTCGTCCGCGACGGCGAGCTCAGCGCAGGCGAGATCGCCTCGCACTTCGACGTGACGCGTCCCGCGGTCTCCCAGCACCTGAACGTCCTGAAGGAGGCGGGGCTCGTGAGCGAGCGACGCAACGGCACCCGACGCCTCTACCGGGCACGTCCCGAAGGGCTCGCCGAGCTCAAGGACTTCCTCGAGGAGTTCTGGGACGTCCGGCTCGAGGCACTCAAACGCGAAGCGGAAAAGGAGGAGCGGAAGCAGCATGGAGGCAGCAACCACTGACACCACCGTCTACGAGCGAACACTCTCGATCGACGCCAAGCCCGAGACGGTCTGGGAGTTCCTCGTCGATCCCGAGAAGCTAATGCGCTGGAAGGGCATCAAGGCGGAGCTCGATGCGCGCTCCGGCGGCGGCTACTACTGCGAGGTCATCCCCAGCCAAGTCGCCCGCGGCGAGTTCGTCGAGGTCGACGCGCCGAACCGGCTCGTGTTCACCTGGGGCTGGGACGGGAACGAGGGCGTCCCTCCGGGGTCGTCGACGATCGAGGTCGAGCTGACGCCGGAGGGCGACGGCACCAGCCTCCGCTTCGTGCACAAGGACCTGCCGAGTGCAGAAGCGGTCGCCTCGCACGCGCACGGCTGGGATCACTACCTCCCGCGGCTCGAGATCGCAGCCGCCGGCGGCGACCCGGGCGAGGACCCGTGGGTCACGCAAGCACCCTCGATGTGAGAAAGGAGAACGCGATGGCTCATCCCGTCGTCCACTTCGAGGTCTCCGGACAGGACCTCGACAAGCTGCAGAGCTTCTACAGCGAGCTCTTCGGCTGGAAGACGCAGAAGGTTCCCGGCGACATGCCGTACGCGATGGTCGAGCAGGAGGAGGGTGGCATCGGCGGCGGCATCGGCCAGGCGCCCGACGGCGGCGGCCACGTCACCTTCTACGTCGGCGCGGACGACCCGCAGGCGATCCTCGACAAGGCCGAGCAGCTCGGCGGCAAGACAATCATGCCGGTGACCGAGCTGCCGCAGGTCACGATCGCCCTGTTCGCCGATCCAGAGGGGCACGTCGTCGGGCTCGCCAAGGGCATGTAGCTCTCAGCTTCGCCGGCGGGCTTCGAGACCTGCATGCAGGAGCTCGAGGCCGCCGGCGAAGCGAGTCCCGCAGTGCTGCGTCGCGAGCGCGTGAGATCAGCGACCGAGCTGCTCGAGGATCTCTTCGGCCTCGGCGACGATCCCGCGCACCACGTCGCCCGCCGGCTGAATCGCGTCGACGAGAGCGGCGGACTGGCCCATCCACATCAGCCCGTCGTCGGCGTTCGCCTGCTCGAAGCGCTCGAGCTCCGCAAACGCCGCTTCACGCCGACGCCGTAGCTCGGGCTCGCGGCCGAGCCACTTCAGCACGAATGGCGTGCGCCGCAAGCGCACCCACGCGCCCGGCCAGTCGCGTCCGCTGAGCGAGTCCGAGAGGGTCGTCACGATCGTGTCGTCACCGCTGCTCGCGACGATCGCCTGCTTGTAAGCGGGCTCGACGGGAGCTTCGTCGGTGGCGAGGAAACGCGTGCCGAGCAGGATCCCGTCCGCGCCAAGTGCCAGAGCCGCCACGAGGCCGGCGCCGTCGACGAACCCGCCCGCTGCCAGCACCGGCACGCCTAAATTCAGCTTGGTGACCTGCCGGACGATCACGACCGTGCCGAGCTCGCCGATGTGTCCCCCACCTTCGTTCCCTTGGGCGACGATGATGTCGGCGCCGGCTTCCACTGCGGGCTCGGCGTCATCGGCGCGCGGGACCATGTGCATCACGCGGCAGCCGCGGTCGCGTGCCTTCGCGAAGATCTCCTTCAGATCCTGGTCGTCACGCGCCCACGCCGTCGAGAACACTTCGGGCTCGTGTGCCAGCACCTCGTCGACGCGATCCTCGGTCGCGTGCAGAAGCAGGTTGATCCCGATCGGCTTCGTCGTCAGCTCACGCGCACGGCGCACCATCGCCGCGACCTCGTCCGGCGATAAGAACGACGCACCGATCACGCCGAGGCCGCCTGCCTCCGAGACCGCACCGACGAGCTCACCGCTCGTCGCGCCCCCGCCCATTCCGGCGGACGCAACCGGATGTTCGACGCCGATCACGTCGGTGAAGCCCGTCCGGATCATCTGCCGCGAGTCTGACTTAGAGTGCGCGCTCACGTCATCCGAAGGGAGGGGGAAATGGAACCTGCGGCAACTCTCGACCGTCGTGCCGGCCTGTCGCGGTGGGCGCCGCTCGGCGGCGTGGCGTTCGTGATCCTGTTCGTGATCGGAACCATCTTGCTCTTCAACGGTGCGCCGACCGGCGACGATCCGCCGGCCAAGTTCAGGGAATGGTTCTCGGACAGCGGCCACCGCGACCAGATCAACACCGGCTGGATCCTGATCGGCCTGGGCGTCTTCTTCCTGCTCTGGTTCATCGCAGCGCTGCGTCGCGCCGTCAGGTCGATCGACACCGACGGCTTCCTCACATCGATCGTCGGCATAGGCGGGACGCTCTATGCCGCGTTGGCTTTGACGGCCGTCGCGCTGAACCAGGCAATCCGCACGATGAACGACGACACGTTTCAGCACCGCGTGTACCCCGAGCTGATCCATGCCGCGGACGACGCCGGCTGGGTGATCCACGCGAGCGGTGCGGTCGGAATGGGAGCGATGATCATCGCCGCGTCGGCCGCGTTCATGTCGCGCGGCGTCTGGCCGCGGTGGGCCGGCTGGGTCGGTGTGATCGTCGGCATCCTCTCGCTCGGGTCGATCGCCTTCTTCCCGCAGTTCCTCTGGCTGCTGTGGGTCTTGATCGTGTCGGTGGTGCTGTTTCTGAGGCCGGTAGGCCACACCGGGATGGTGAGTTCGAGGGCGTGAGGATCCGCGCCGCCGTCCTCGAGGAGTTCGGCTCTCCGCTCGAGATCCAGGACCTCGACCTCGCCGAGCCGAAGCCCGGCGAGGTCCTGGTCCGGCTCGAAGCCTGCGGCGTCTGTCACACGGATCTCTACACGGCGTCCGGCGCGGATCCGTCCGGCTATTCACCGACGGTGCTCGGCCACGAGGGCGCGGGCGTGGTCGAGCGCGTCGGCGACGGCGTGCGGGACGTCGCGCCCGGCGATCACGTCGTCACGCTCTTCTCGCCCCAGTGTCGCGAGTGCATGCACTGCCGCGACCACCGCACCAACCTCTGCCTCGCCATCCGCGAGCAGCAGAACCAGGGCTATCTCCCGGACGGAACGACGCGGCTGTCGCGGGACGGTGAGCCGATCCGCCACTTCATGGGAACGTCGACCTTCGCGGAGTACACAGTCATGCCGGAGATCGCGCTCGCGAAGATCGATCCGGAGGCGCCGCTCGACCGCGCGTGTCTGTTCGCGTGCGGCCTCTCGACCGGGCTCGGCGCCGCGATCAACACGGCGCACGTCGCGCAGGGCTCCACCTGTGTCGTCTTCGGCGCGGGCATGGTCGGGCTTGGCGCGGTCGCCGGCTGCCGTTTGCAGGGTGCCGAGCGCATCGTCTGCGTCGATCTCTCGGCCGACCGGCTCGAGCTCGCGCGCGGTCAGGGCGCGACACACACGCTCGAGGGCGGCCCCGACGCCGTGCAGCAGATCCTCGACCTCACCGACGGCTTCGGCGCCGACTACACGTTCGAGGCGACCGGCAACGTGCAGGTGATGCGGCAGGCCGTCGAGTCGGCGCGCATGGGCTGGGGACTGGCGACGGTCTGCGGCGTCGCCGGCAAGGGCGAGACGCTCGACATCGTCCCGCGCTTCCTGATCACCGGCCGACGTGTCGCCGGCTCGTCGTTCGGCGGCGTCAAGGGACGCGACCAGGTGCCGCAGTTCGTCGACCAGTACCTCGCCGGCGAGATCGACGTCGACCCGTTCGTCTCGCACAAGCTCAAGCTGGACGACGTGAACCGCGGCTTCGAGCTGATGGAGGCGCAGGACGGGATCCGCAGCGTGATCGAGTTTGCCTGACCTGCCGACCGGCACGGTCACCTTTCTCTTCACCGACATCGAGGGCTCGACCAAGCTGCTCGACGAGCTCGGCGACTCATACGCGGAGGCACTGGACGAGCACCGCCGCGTCCTCCGCGAGGCCTTCACCAGGCATGGCGGCGTCGAGGTCGACACGCAAGGCGACGCGTTCTTCGTGGCATTCGCGCGTGCGTCGGACGCCGCCTCGGCAGCGCTGGCCGGACAGCGTGGGCTGGCTGCATCGCCGGTTCGAGTTCGCATGGGCCTGCACACCGGGGAGCCGCTGATCCGCGACAAGGGCTACGTCGGGATGGACGTTCATCGTGCGGCACGCGTCATGAGCGCCGGGCACGGCGGTCAGGTCGTCGTGTCGCAGCGGACGCACTCGCTCCTCTCGAATGAGCTCCCGCTCCACGACCTGGGCGTACACCGGCTCAAGGACCTGCGCGACCCGGAGCGGCTCTACCAGCTCGGCGACGGAGAGTTCCCGCCTCTTCGCACTCTTGATGCCACGAACCTTCCGGTCTCAGCCACTGCCTTGCTCGGGCGCGAGCGCGAGCTCAAAGAGGTCGTGTCATTGCTCTCGGACGACTCTCGCCTCGTCACGGTCCTCGGACCGGGCGGCACCGGCAAGACGCGTCTCGCGCTCCAGGTCTGCGCGGAGCTGGTCGGACAGCTGAAGGACGGCGTCTTCTGGGTTCCGCTGGCCAGCGTGACCGAAGCCGACCTCGTTGCGTCGGAGGTCGCGCAGGCCCTGGGCGTGAAGGATGACTTGACGGCATTCGTCAGGGATCGGGAGCTCGCGGTCCTCCTGGACAACTTCGAGCATCTGCTGGACGCCGCACCGGTCGTCGCCGAGCTGCTCGCCGCCTCGCCCGGATTGCGCGTACTCGTGACGAGCCGGGCTCCATTACACGTGTCCGGCGAGCGCGAGTACGCCCTGGAGCCACTCGCACCTCGCGACTCGGTCATCCTCTTCTGCGAGCGCGCGCGCGCGGTAGGCAGAGTCGTCGCTCCCGACGACACGGTGGAGGCGATCTGCGTGCGCCTCGACGGCCTTCCGCTGGCCATCGAACTGGCGGCCGCGCGCGCCAAGGTGCTCGGGCCCGACGCTCTCCTCGACCGTCTTGGGCACGCGTTGCCGCTGCTGAGGGGCGGCCCGCGGGACGCGCCTGAGCGCCAGCGGACCCTCCGCGCAACGATCGAGTGGAGCTACGACCTGCTCGATGACGAGACGAGGCAGCTGTTCGCCCGGCTCGCCGTCTTCGCCGGCGCGTTCTCGCTGGACGCTGCCGAGCAGGTCGCGGAGGCGTCCGTCGACACGCTGGCGACGCTCGTCGACTTCAACCTGCTCAAGACCGTCGGGGGCGATCGATTTCTCATGCTCGAGACGATCCGCGAGTACGCCCTCGAACGGCTGGCCGAGAGCGCCGCCGCAGGTGAGACGCGGCGCAAGCACGCAGAGTACTTCTGGGCGTTAGCGCTGGACGCCTATGCGGGCCGCCTCGAGAACGAGGCTGCCTGGGCGGGCCGGCTCGAGCTCGACCACGACGACCTCCGGCTGGCGCTCGACTGGCTCGGCGGGCACGACTCGGAAGGCGAGCTCGAGGTTGCGGGTGCGCTGGGCTGGTTCTGGGTCACACACTCACACCTCGACGAGGGGGCACGCAAGCTGGCGCAGATCCTCGAGGGTGCGTCGGAATCGACCCCTGCGGTCGCACGCGCACTGACTGCCGCAGGAGCGCTCGCAGGCCAGCAGGGCCGGCGGGCGGAGTCGGATGCCTTCTTCGCCGCGGCCGTAACGCAGTGGCGCCAGCTCGACGAGCAGGCCGAGCTTGCCTCGGCGCTGGAGGCCTACGCGTGGTCGCTCTTCTTCACGGGCGAGAACGACCGGAGCCTGGCGACCTTCGAGGAAGCACGGGCGCTTCGCCAAGCGCTCGGCGAAGGCGAGGGGCCTGCGCTGTCCGGGGTGTGCCAGACGCTCGTCGCACGGGGGGATGTCGAACGGGCCGAGCCGCTTTCGCGCGAGCTGCTCGACATCTCTCGTGCCGCCTCAGACGTTCGCTCGGAGCACTTTGCGCTCCATTTCCTCGCCGACTGCGCGCTGATGCGCCACGACTACGACGAGGCCGAGCTGCGCTACCGCGACAGCTTGCGCGCCGCCGTGCAACTCGGCGACGTCGTGGAGACGAGCCTCGAGGTGCAGGGCATCGCAATGGCGCGAGCCGGCAAAGGAGACCTGCGCGGCGCCGCTCGCCTCGGTGCCGCCGTGGAGGCTCTGTGGGAGTCGATCGGACTCGTCGTCGACGTTCCTTTCTGGAACGACTTGCTCGACCGCCACATCGGTGAGGCGCGTGCGCAACTCGGGGCCGCGGGAGACGCAACATGGGCCGAGGGTCGCGCGTTGTCGCTCGACGACGCCGTCGGAATCGCGCTCGCTGAGAGCTGTTGAAAGAACGCGTGCACGACTTCCCGCTTCCCGGCTCCGCCGAGGCGGTCGCGGCGGTTCCTTCGCCCGGCAGCGGCGTCGGCTGGTGGGCAGGTTCGTCACACGTCGCGCTCGACGAGGACGGCACGTACGTGATCGCGTACCGCGTCCGCACCGGCGCTCGAGGGCGCGGCTCGAACGTCGTCGCGCGCTCCGAGGACGGCGAGCACTTCACGACCGTGTGCACGATCGACCAAGCGCGCTTCGACGCCCAGTCGATGGAGAAGCCTTCGCTCGTCCGCACGGACGAGGGACGGTGGCGACTCTACGTCTGTCCTGCCTCGCCCGCGCCGAGCAAGCACTGGTGGATCGACGTGCTCGAGGCCGATGACCCCGCAGACCTGGCGACCGCCGACGCGCGCACGGTCTTCCCCGGCGACGAGCAGACCGGCGTCAAGGACCCGCTCGTCCAACGCACCACCGACGGCGGCTGGCAGGCCTGGATCTGCTGCCACCCGCTCGACGTCCCGGACGAGGAGGACCGGATGACGACGGCGTACGCGACGAGCAAGGACGGGCTGGAGTGGGACTGGCGCGGCACCGTGCTCGCGCCGCGCGCCGGGATGTGGGACGCGCGGGGCGCACGCGTCACGGCCGTTCTGCCCGACGGGCGCGCCGCCTACGACGGGCGCGCGACAAAGGAGGAGAACTGGTTCGAGCGGATCGGGCTCGCGCGGCTGACCGGCATCCGGCCCGGGGAGCTCCAGCAGGCGAACGACGATGCGGCCGTCGACGCGCGCTACCTCGACGTCCTTCCTCTCCCCGACGGCGGCTATCGCATCTACTACGAAGCGCGGCTGACGGACGAGAGCCACGAGCTCCGCACGGAGCTCATACCACCGCGCTGAGGTCGTCGCCCTCGTTCGCGCGCAGCTCGTGCGCGCGCCGGCGCCGCTTCATCCGGTACATCGCGTCGTCCGCGGCACGCAGCAGCGTCCCCGCGTCGCCCTCGTCCTCACAGATCGCGACGCCGAAGCTCACCGCGAGCCGAAGCTCGTCGGCAATCCGCTGGGCCGCCGCCTGCGCGTCGCGCTCGCTCGCCTCCGGGAGGATGACCGCGAACTCGTCGCCGCCGATGCGGAAGGCGTTGTCGCCGCTGCGGATTGTTGCGCGGAGCGCGTCGGCGACGCTCTTGATCGCCTCGTCGCCGGCGGCGTGACCCTGGGTGTCGTTTAGCGTCTTGAGCTCGTCGAGGTCGAAGATCACAAGCGCGAGCGGCCGCGTGTAGCGCCGGCTGCGTGCGACCTCGGCGTCGAGGTGCTGGACGAACGAGCGCCGGTTGAGCAGGTTCGTGAGCGGATCGTGGTCGGCCAGGAAGCGCATCTGCTCGAACTGCTCGGCCGCGTACAGCGCCGTGGTCGCCTGGTTCGCGAAGACGCGCAGCGCCTGCAGCCGCTCCGCCGAGGGGACGAGCCGGTCCTCGGGGTCGTCCGCCCAGATGTAGCCCATCTCGTCGCCGTTACGGTCGTACAGCGGCACGAGCAGCCAGTGGTGATTCCAGGCGTGAGGCCCACGACCGTTCCTCTGGGAGCTGTACTTGATGTGATCGGCGTCGATGCGCCGGCGCGCCTCGTCGTTCGGCACCAGGTAGCAGCCCGACACCGCGAAGGCCGGATCGAACAGCGCCCGCATCGGGTCGAACGGCACGGCGCGCAGCACGGCCGGGTCGTCCACCTCCCAGCCCGAGGAGGCACGCGAGCGCAACAGGCCCGTCTCGATGTCCACGAGCTCGATCGAGACCTTCTGGAAGCCCAGCGCCGTATGGATCCCTCGGCAAACGGTCTCGAGGATCGCCTGCGTCGACTGCGCGGCCGTCAACGTGGACGACACCTCGAGCAGCTGCTCGAGGCTCGCACGGTGACGCGCGGTGCGCGCCGAGTGTTGCGCCGTCTCGATCGCGATCGCCGCATGTGCCGCGAGCGCGCAGAGCACGTCGAGCTCCTCGTCGTTCGGCCGCCGCCCGCTGCGCGGCTCGCCGACGGAGAAGATCGCGAGCATCCGTTCCTCGGAATCCTGGAGCGGCACGAACAGCTCGTCCTCCGGATGCCAGGCATCGGGATCGTCGGGCGGCTCGATGTCCGGGACGTAGCGTTTCCCGACGTCCGCCGACCAGTCGAACGACCCGTGTGGGATCAGATACGCCCCGCCACGGCGGTACTCGTCGGTCAGCAACTGCCGCCAGCTCGCCCACTCGTAGGTGCTGCCCAGCAGGGCGTCCCGGGCCTCGATGCTGCCGTACACGTCGGTGACGCAGAAGTCGTCGAACTCGGGCCGGTACAGGTTGAGTACGACCGTCTTGAACTCGAGGGCCTCGGCGACGGTCGTCACGATCGTCGCCAGCGCGCTCTTCAGGTCGCGCTCGCCGCGGACCACGCTCGTCACCTCGAGCAGCGCTTGCACGCTCGAGCTGCCGAAGGACTCCCGCCTGTTGTGACCCCGAGGACCAGGTCGCCGCATGCTCACTCCTTGAGTACGAGGAGGATCGCGTTCTCGGGGTAACGAGCACTCCCCCGTGCGAGGGATTTGCCGACGTAGGATGTCCATATGTGCCGCAATATCCACACGCTGTTCAACTACGAGCCGTCCGCCACGGAGCACGAGGTCAGGGACGCCGCGCTGCAGTACGTCCGCAAGATCGGCGGCTTCACGAAGCCGTCACGCGCGAACGAGGAAGCGTTCGTCCGCGCGGTGGACGAGGTCGCCGGAGCGACGCAGCGCCTCATCGACGCCCTCGTGACGTCCGCACCGCCGAAGGACCGCGAGGTCGAGGCGGCGCGCGCACGCGCCCGCGCGGCGAAGCGGTTCGCCACCGCCTGACGCCCCAACCCCCGGAATGACGAGCGGGTCCAGCTCGTTGAAAACAAAAAGGGGGTAGTGCGGATGACAGGATTCGAACCACTCGCTGTCAGGCGAGACTGGAACAAGGCGAGCGACCGTGACTGGGCCGACGTCCTGGCGGCTCTGCCGCTGTTCGAAGGAATCGGCAAGCGCGACTTGAGGCGAATCGCGCGGGAAGCTGAGTACGCCGAGTTCAGCCCCGGCGACACCGTCGTCGCAACCGGAGCTCCGGCGGACTCCTTCTACGTAATCCTCGGCGGCGAAGCGAAGGCGTCGGCGAAGCCGGCGGGACGCGCGCTGAAGACGGGCGACTACTTCGGCGAGATGGGGTTGCTCGACGACGAGCCGCGCTCGGCGTCTGTGATCGCGTCGAGCGACCTCCACGTGATGCGCCTTTCTCGGCGGACGTTCGACGACGTGCTCTCACGCCACCCGGACGTCTCGCGCAGGTTTCTCACGGAGCTAGGCGACCGCGTCCGGCGACTCGAGCAGCAAGCCGCGCGCACACCAAAGGCTGGGGTCTGACCCGGCGGGTCAGACCCCCACTTTTCTTCTAGTAGCCTCCGCCGCCCGAGCTGCCGCCTCCGCCGGAATACACGACGATGAGGACGACCGCGACGGCGATCGCTACGAGAACTGCCCCGAGAACGAGCCAGCGCCCCCGGCCCCGGCCGGTGCGCCTATGTTGTTCCGGGTAAGTGGACATGCCTGGTCCTTCACCGTCCGACAGCCCGTCGAAACCTCGCTGGTGGACGATGCGGCGCGCGCACAGCACGAGGCCGGCGACTTACACATGTCCTTTCTGCTGTGAATTGCTCCATGCGATGAGTGAGCATGTGGTGATCGCGCCCGAGGGCGACGTCGAGCGCCGGCGACATGCACACATGGAATGCGTGCAGGCGGAACGAGCTGCGGGACGTTTCCCGCTCTATGACGACGTCAGGTCAGCCGAGGGCGGTGGCGGGCGCGGCTGGCGACGTCTCCGAGGATTTGGTCGCCGATCCAGTTGACGGCCCAGACGACGACGACCGTGCCGACGTACGTCCAGAACCCGTCGATCGAGAAGTTCGGCGCGATCCACTCGGCGAGCGCGACCATGGCGATGTTGATGACGAGGTAGAAGAAGCCGAGCGTCACGATGATCAGCGGCAGCGTCAGCACCGTCAGAACGGGCTTGACGACCGCGTTCACGATCCCGAGCACCGCCGAGCCGATCAGGAAGGCCGCCCAGCCGTGAATGCGCACGCCGTCCCAGAGGGCATCCGCGGCCCAGAGCGCGGCCAGGTTGATCGCCCAGGCGACTGCAACACGAGCGGCGAACGGCATGCAAAGAGTGTAGAACGGAACGGTGTACGCACGTCTTCACGTCCTGCAGACGACCCCGGACCAGCACGACCAGGGGCTGGAGATCGTCCGCGAGCAGCTGCTGCCCTGGCTGCGCGACAGCACCGGCTACCGCGGCCTGATCCGGCTCGCCGACCGCGAGGCCGGGAAGACGCTCGTGATCACCCTCTGGGCCGACGAGGAGTCCCTCCGCTCCAGCGCGGAGGCCGGCGACCGGCTCAGCGAACTGACGGCGGCGAACGTCGGCGCGACGCGGCTGGCGCTCGAGCAGTACGAAGCGACGCTCTTCGACTTCTGACGTGAGCACCGACTTCGTCCTCGGCGACGAGTTCGCCAGGGTCCTGGCGGAGACGGCGCAGGAGCTCGTCTGCGTGCTCGACTCCGAGGGCCGGATCCTGCTGTTCAACGACGCGTGCGAGCGCTCGACCGGGTTCAAGCGCGACGAGGTACTCGGGCGCGACGCGCGCGACTTCGTGATCCCGCCCGAAGAGGCAGAGGCGTTCGGAGACGTCCTCGCATACATCTGGCGGACCGGTCTCTCGAGCCCGCAGGTCGGGCACTGGGCGACGAAGGACGGAGGTCGCAGGCTGCTCGCCTGGTCGAACCAGCTGATGCCGGCGGCGGACGGCGGCCCGAGCTACCTCGTCACGACCGGCGTCGACCTCACCGACCAGCCCGAGGGTGCGCTCACGGGCGACGTGGAGGCCAAGCTGGCCGAGATCGGCCGGCTCGCCCAAGAACAGCGCGCGCTGCGCCGCGTCGCGACCCTGGTGGCGTCGGAGGCAACACCTGACCGTGTCTTCGCAGCGGTGTCGGAGGAGTCGGCCCGAGTCCTCGAGGTGGACGCCTCGGCAGTCTTCCGCTACGAGGGGGACGACACGGCGACGGTCGTCGGCCGGCACGATCGGGACGGCACCGGCGCGTTCCAGGTCGGCGACCGGATCCTGGCCGACGACAACACGGCGATCGGCCGCGCGCGCGACAGCGGCCTGCCGGATCGCATCGACGACTACTTCGCGCTCGACACGGACGTCGCGAAGACGATGATCCGCGTCGGCTACCGCTCGACGGTCGCCGCGCCGATCTTCGTCGGCGGGGTGCCGTGGGGGGCAGTCGCCATCGCCGGCCGCGACACGCTGCCGACGGACAGCGAGTCGCGGCTGAGCGCGTTCTGCGAGCTCGTCTCGCTCGCCGTCGCCAGCGCGCAGGCACGCGAGGACCTGCAGTCGTCCCGTGCGCGCATCGTCAAGGCCGGCGACGAGCAGCGGCGCAAGCTCGAGCGCAACCTCCACGACGGCGCACAGCAGCGCCTCGTCTCGCTCGCACTGACGCTGCGCCTCGCGCGCACGAAGCTGTCAGCGGGGGCCGACACCCTCGAGCCGATCCTCGCCGGCGCCGCGGCGGAGCTGGACAAGGCACTGGAGGAGCTGCGAGAGCTGGCGCGCGGGCTCCATCCGGCGGCGCTGACCGAGCAGGGCCTCGGCCCGGCGCTGCAGGCGCTCGGCGAGCGGCTGCCCGTCGAGGTGAAGGTCGACAGCGGGGCCAACCGTCTCCCCGACCACGTCGAGGCGACGGCGTACTACATCTGCTCCGAGGCACTGACGAACGTCGCTAAGCACGCGCAGGCGACGTGTGCCCGCGTCACGTTCGCGCACGAGGGCGACGTGCTGCGCTTCGAGATCACCGACGACGGACGCGGCGGCGCAGATCCGCGTGCAGGCTCGGGGATCCTCGGCCTGCGCGACCGGGCGGAGGCCGCCGCCGGGACGCTCTTCCTGATCAGCCCGCCC
>WNGA01011408.1_pt1 | contig 19497 bp, 19 predicted proteins | sample 5400061 | NCBI WGS metagenome assembly WNGA01 (sample SAMN13153366, study PRJNA577476) | soil metagenome | isolation source: 100 cm soil or saprolite under grassland replicate 2 | place: USA:California | collected 2016-06-15 | reverse complement strand
GTGCTCCGCGAGGTCGCCGAACGCTGCCGGCGGATGCTGCGCACCAGCGACCTGGTGGGCCGCTACGGCGGCGACGAGCTGGTGGTGCTGCTGCCGGAGACCGGCGCGGAAGGAGCCGCCGGGGTGGCCGGCAGGATCCGGGACGCCGTCACCGGCGGCCCCGTCCAGGCCGGCACCGCGGCCCTGGCGCTCACCCTCAGCCTCGGCGTCGCCGACTCCAAGGGCTGCCGTGGGCTCGACGCGCTGCTGCACCACGCCGACATGGCGCTGTACGAGGCCAAGCGGCGCGGGCGCGACCAGGCGGCGGTGTGGTCGGCGGCCACCTCGCCGAGCGGCCAGGGCTCCCGGGGCCGCCGCTGAGGCGCGCGCCGCCCGCCGTGCCGGCCGCGTATGTTGGACGCATGAGCCATCCGCATCCCTCGCCGGCCGGCGCCCATCGCGGGCGGCTCCTGGCGGTCCTGCTGATCGCCCTGGCGGTCCTGGTCGTCGAGGTGGTCGGGGGGCTGCTGACCGGCAGCCTCGCGCTGCTCGCCGACGCCGGGCACATGCTGACCGACGTCGCCGGGCTGAGCCTTGCGCTGCTGGCCATCTGGTTCGCCGGCCGTCCCGCGACGCCGGGACGCACCTTCGGCTGGTACCGGGCCGAGATCCTCGCCGCGGTGGTCAACGCGGTGCTGCTGCTTGGGGTCGCGGTGCTGGTGCTCGCCGAGGCGTGGCGGCGGCTGCAGGACCCGCCGGAGGTCGCCGCCGGGGCGATGCTGGCCGTCGCCGTCGTCGGCCTGGCCGCCAACTCGGCGTCGATGCTGCTGCTGCGCCGCGGCCAGACCGAGAGCCTGAACCTGCGCGGCGCCTACCTGGAGGTCCTCGGCGACCTGCTCGGCTCGGTGGCCGTCATCGTCGCCGCCGCCGTGATCGCGCTGACGGGGTGGCGCGCGGCCGACCCGGTCGCGTCGGCGCTGATCGGCCTGCTGATCCTGCCCCGCACCTGGCGGCTGCTCCGCGAGGCCGTGGACGTGCTGCTGGAGGCCACCCCTCGAGGCCTGGACCTGGAGGAGGTCCGCCGCCACATCAGGACCGCGCCGGGGGTGGTCGACTGCCACGACCTGCACGCGTGGACCATCACCTCCGGGATGCCGGTGCTCTCGGTCCACGTCGTGATCGAGGACCGGGCGGTGCCGGGGGCCGTGCTGGACCGGCTCGGGGCCTGCCTGGCGGGCCACTTCGACATCGAGCACTCCACCTTCCAGCTCGAACGGCCCGAGCACCGCGACCACGAAGGGGCCACCCACCCCTGACGCCCTACGCGCCGACCAGCAGCGCGATGCCGATCGTGGTGTAGGTCACCATCACCACCAGCAGCGGGTACTGCGCGTCGGTCTTGGACTTCCCCGAGAAGGTGGCCACGGCCCGGTCGTGGGCGACCACCACGCCGAGCACGTGCCCGGTGACGATGGCGGCCACCTGCACCAGCGCGATCGTGGCGGTGGAGACGAGGGTGTAGGCGATGCGCCAGTCGGCGGTGCCGAACAGGTCCCAGCCGGCCGCGAACGGGTCGGAGGCGAGGATGTAGCCGGCCTGGCCCTGGAACAGGAACAGCGAGAAGTAGTGGGCGACGGTGTAGCCGACGGCGATCGGCAGCAGCGAGACGACGAAGCGCGCCTCGAGCTGGTCCCGCTGCTGCCGCTGGCCGCGGGGAAGGTAGCGGCTGCTGGCCCGCACCGCGGTGACGTAGACGCCGTAGACGAGCGCGACCATGGCCAGCAGCCCGGCGGTGCCGATGAGCGCGTTGGCGAGCTGGCCGCTGGTCAGCGTCAGGTTGGTCCAGACCTGGGTACGGGTCAGCCCGTCGAAGGCGGTGGAGCCCAGCAGCGTGCACACGACCGCGACCAGGCCGGGTGCCTGGTCGATCGAGGACAGCCCCCGCAGCGGGTTGCGCAGGACCAGCCGCCCGTCGCTGCGGCGGCCGAACGGCGCGAGGTGCCCGATCAGGGTGGAGTACACCTCGAAGGCGTCGCAGCGGTCGTGCCAGGCCGGTCCGTACAGCGCTCCGGCGAACAGGTTCGCCGCGCCGTACGCCAGCAGGAACCAGGCCACCGTCATCGGCAGGGCGGCGTTCTGGTACACCAGCTCCAGCCACACGAAGGCGAGCAACCCGGCCACCGCCGGCCAGTAGCCGAGCCCGGCCGGCAGCGGCCGCGCCAGCTCCGCGTCGCGGTCGCCGGCCACCCGCGAGATCACCATGGAGAGGGTGCGCAGGGGGTTGAGCGCGCGCCACACGGGCCCGAGCAGCAGCGACGCCGGGACCAGCCCCACCCAGAACCACACGTACAGCCAGGTCGGCGCCGGGTTGGCCCCGGGGCTCGGGGGGCCGAGCACCGCCACCAGGATGATGGCCGCGCCCATCGCCAGGCCCAGCAGCCGCAGCAGCAGCCGCGTCGCGGGCGCGTCGACGACCCGCTGCAGCAGGCCGGGAAGCGGGCGGCCGGCGTCCGGGTCCTCGAAGCGGGGCAGCCGCCAGAACGCCACCAGCACCACGAAGGAGATCACCAGCGCCGCCGCCCCCCCGTACTGGGCCAGCCACAGCGGCACCGGCAGGTCGGAGCGGCTGCCGATCCCGTGGGCCAGGGGCCACATCAGCGCACCTCGAGCATGAGCAGCGGCTGCTTGCGCTGCTCGAGCTCGACCTCGAACACGCCGGTGATGTCGGCGGTGAAGCGGATCTGGGCGGGCTTGCCGGGGGCGACCTGGGCGGTGCGGTCGTAGCCGTGGAGGTGGACCTCGTCGGCGACGTCGGCGACCACCCGCAGCACGACCGTGTCGCCGCGCTGCAGCCGCTCGCGGCGCACGCCGCCCTGGACCTTGCCGCCGGCCACGCGGACCTCGATCACCGGGGTCGGGTCGGCGGTGGTCGTCGGCTTCGCGGTCGTCGCCGGTCCGATGCTGGTCGAGGTGGTGGCGGCGGGGGTGGTGGTGGCCGTGGTGCCGGTGGCCTGGGGGGAGCCGTTGTCGCCGCAGGCCGCCAGCGTCAGCGCGGCGACGGCGGTCAGCACGGCGACCGCCGCCCAGCGTCGGGGCGCAGGCATGGAGGATCCCTTTCTCGCGGTGGGATGACCGCGAGCCCGGGCCCGCGGTCTAGGTCGGTGCGAGCAGGGGCGGGCCCCGCCGGGAGACGGGCGTGTGGCGGCGCCGGCCGAACGGCCGGTCCGCCGGGGTCGCGCCCGCCGCCAGCGTCCCGGCCGGCGCCCGGCGCGCCCGGCGCAGCAACGCCTCGACCGTGCGGCGGGCGCCGCGCACCAGCAGCGCCACCAGGCCGGCGACCAGCGCCTGCGCGCCGAGCCCCCACCACAGCACCGGGGCGGTGAGCACCGCGAGCGGGTCGCCGGCGGCCGCGAGCCGCTCGATGGTCTCCTGCACCAGGAACAGCGCCACCTGCGCGCCGGCGAGCGACAGCGCGCTAGGCAGCTCCGCTCGTCGGCCGTGGCGTCCGGCCGCCCACCACGCCACCGCGATCAGCGCCGACGGGACGGTCAGCGTGGGCGCCAGGCCCAGATAGCCGTGCTGGCCGGCGACCTCCGCGTCCGGCGGCCCGCCGATCGCGTAGGCCAGCGCGTGGCCCAGCCACACGCCGACCGGCACGAGCAGCGCGACCATCAGCCTGCGCCTCGTCCGCATGGAAGGAGTGTAAGCCAGCACCGCATGTCGAGGGCGCTCGTGTACCGTTAGGAGGTCAAGACGCCTCACATCCGCGGGGCACAGCCGTGATCGATCCCGTTCTTGCGCACCAGGGCGGCTGGGACGAGATGGCGATCTTCATCTTCCCGGTCGTGTTCGGCGTCGGCCTGTGGTGGATCATGAAGCGGCCCGGCCCCGTCGACGAGGACGAGGACGACTCCGAGACCTCGCGGCCCGCCTAGAGAACCGGGCAAGTATCCCGTTTCGAGGAGATTGCGTGGCCACCGTGGGCGGCGCGCAAACTCCAATGCTGCACGTATGGTCCGGCGCTGCATGCGACGCCGGATACTTACCCGGCTCTCTAGGACACCATGGCCCGCGGCCCGGGCCGCTCGCGGGCGGTCGCCTGGCGCCAGCCGATCGCGTCCAGCAGCGCCCGCAGCTCCGACGACTGCCGGCAGGCGACGCCGGTGACCCGTTCCACGACGAAGGCGACCCGGTTCAGCGTCCACCGGTCGGTGGTGAACCCGTGCGCCCGCGGGCTCAGCTCCAGCGCGCACTTGACGGCCTGCACCTCGTCGGCCGTGAGGCCGGCGACGGGCTGGGCGGGGCTGCTCCGAGGTGGGCGGGCCTCGCCGGCGTCGGGCACGGCGACCAGGGTCGGGGCCTGGTGGGGCTGGCGGACCTCGGAGGGGCGGCGCCGGCGACCCGGGCGGCGGCCGACGGGCGGGAGCCAGCGGGCGGTGAGCCACCCGAGGACCGCGCCGTAGACCCAGTGCCCTGCCACGCCACCGGCGGCCGTGGCCGGGGTGAGCGGGAAGAAGTGCACCTGGGCGACCGGCCAGACCGTCAGCAGGGCGATCAGCCCGCTGACGATCCCGGTGCCGTAGAGGATCCCCGACCGGACCCCCCGCCACGGCAGCATGGCGAACGCCATGCCCATGCCGCCGCCGTTGCCGGCGAACCGCCAGACGTAGCCCCACAGGTAGTTGGCGTTCGGGTCGGCCAGGGCGAGCCGGCCGATCCCGGGGATCGGGTCGTCCCAGAGCCCGGCGTAGACGAGGCCGAGCCGGAGCAGGTCGTAGACCCCGGTGGCGAGGACCCCGGCAACCCAGCCGAGCATCGCTCGGCGGCCCCACGCGGGATGGCGGAGGCTGATCAGGACGATCGCGCCCGCCGCCGGCAGCACCGCGTAGCGCAGCCCGTACGGGAGCGGCAGCGCCTCGGCGTAGGCGAAGGCGAGCGCGGTGATGGCCACGAACCCCACCGGTAGGTAGAGGATCCGCGGATAGAACGACGGGTTGGAGAACAGCAGCCGCAACGCCGCCAGTAGCTTGGCGTCCTCGGCGGCCGCGTGCCGGGCGGTCCTGGACATGCGCTTGGACGGCGGCGGCTGCCTGGGCGGCCGGTCGTCCCGAACCTGTGGGTAGCGCCGGGGTGGGGGCGCGGTGGGCTGCTGGAGGCGTTCCAACCTCGTCACGGTCACGGCCCACCTCCCCGGGACAACGGGAACCTGCTGGATCAGCTCCTACCGAGGAATCCCGCCACGCCCCCAACGATTCCCGCTTCTACGCCGGGGCGGGGACCGCGTCGGCCGATTCACAGGGAACTCCCAGGCGGCGGCCAGGGTGCCTCAAGGTCGGGCCGCGAGACTGCGGGACCAGCAGCCGGCCGCTTCGCCGAGGGAGGCATGCCCGTGCCCATCGCCGTGGTCCGAACCCGCGCCGTCGCCCGCACCTACCGGCGGGGCAGCATCCCCGTGCCGGTGCTGGAGGCCGTCGACCTCCAGGTGGCCGAGGGCGAGTGGGTGGCCGTCCTCGGCCCCTCGGGGTCGGGCAAGTCCACCCTGCTCAACATCCTCGGCCTGCTCGACCGGCCCGACGCCGGCGTCTACGAGCTGGCCGGCGAGGACGTCTCCGACCTGGGCGACACCAGGCGGGCGGAGATCCGCAACCGGCGCATCGGCTTCGTGTTCCAGAGCTTCAACCTGCTCCCCCGGACCAGCGCGCTGGAGAACGTGGCCGCGCCGCTGCTGTACCGGGGGATGCGCCGGACGGCCCGGCTGGCGCGGGCGCGCGAGACCTTGGAGCGGGTCGGCCTGGCCGAGCGGGTCGACTACGACCCGGGCCAGCTCTCCGGCGGCCAGCTCCAGCGGGTCGCGATCGCCCGGGCGCTGGTCGGGGAACCGGCGCTGCTGCTGGCCGACGAGCCGACCGGCAACCTCGACAGCCGCTCCGGCGCCGAGGTGCTCGACCTGTTCGCGGCGCTGCACGCGGCCGGCAGCACCGTCCTGATGATCACCCACGACCCGGTGGTGGCCGGCCGCGCCCAGCGGCGCCTGCTGCTGGACGGCGGCCGGCTGCTCGCCGCCTGACGACCTCGACCGAGAGAGGAGCCAACCGTGCAGCCCAACCCGATGAGCCCCACCGACGCCGAGGTGCCGGTCTACCACCGCGGGACCGACCGGTCCCCGTGGCGCGACCGGCTGCTGGCCGGCCTGCTGTGCCTGGTCGTCGGCGCCGCCGGCGGCTTCGCGCTCGGCCGGGCCACCGCGCCGTCCGGCCCGAGCACGCTGGCGGAGGCGTTCCAGCTCGCCCAGCAGGGCGAGCTGCCGCGCGGCGACGTCCAGGGGCCCGGCGGCGGCCAGGGCTTCCCGGGCGGTGGCGGCGGGAACCAGAACGGCCAGAACCAGGGCGGGCCGGGCCAGGGCGGCGGCCCGTCGGTGCAGGGCGAGGTCACGGCGGTGAGCGGCGACGTGCTCACCGTCTCGTCCCCGGCCGGCGAGCTCAAGGTCCGGCTGACCGACTCGACCACCATCCGCAAGGCGGTCGCCGGCGAGCAGGGCGACCTGGCCGCCGGCGACACCGTCTCGGTCCGCCTGGACCCGTCCGCCTCCAACGGCAGCGACGGCACGGTGACCGCCAGCAGCGTCACCGAGGAGCCGGGGCGGTGAGCAGCCGGGGGTCCGTGGGGTCCAAGGCTAGCCTCCCGGTGAACCGGGGACGGCCTGGACGGCGCCGCTGGCTGGTCGCCGGCGCCGGGGTCCTCGCGGTGGCGGCCGGGGCGGCCGGCCTGACCGTGGCCACCGGCGGCGACCCCACCCAGGCCCAGGCGCTGGCCACGACCCGGGCCACGCGGGCCACCCTGACCCAGACCGTCGACGCCTCCTTCACCCTGGCCAAGGACGGCACCAGCAAGCTCGGGGCGCCGGCCGGGGGGACGGTCACCAGCGTCGCCCTGACCGAGGGCAAGGCGCTGGAGGCCTTCGCCAGGCTCGCCGGGATCGACGGCAAGGCCATCTACGGCATCCCCTCCAGCTACCCGCTGTACCGGGACCTCGCCGAGGGGGACGAGGGGCCCGACGTGGCCGCGCTGCAGAAGGCGCTGGCGGCCGCCGGCTACGACCCCGGCGAGGCCGACGGCGACTTCGGTGCCGGCACCGCCGACGCCCTGGCCAACTGGCAGGCCGACCAGGGTCTGGACGAGACGGGCCGGCTCGAGCTGGCCACCGTCGTCGCCTTCGAGCCCGGCTCGGTGGTCGACACGATCGTGGTCGCGGTGGGCGACAAGGTCCAGGCGGGCGGCGAGCTCGCCACCCTCGCCCCGACCGCCAGCGTGGTCGCCACCGCCGACGTCAGCCAGCTCGACGTCGCCAAGCTCGAGAGGGGCCAGCGGGTCACCCTCACCTTCGACGCCCTGGACGGCGCGACCGCCAGCGGCGCCGTCGACGAGATCGCCGAGGCCGCGACCTCGTCGGAGGCCTCGGCGGGCACCAGCACGGTCGTGCAGTACGCGGTGACCGTGCGGGTCGGCAAGCTGCCCAGCGGCGCCCGGGTCGGCATGACCGGCCAGGCGGCGGTGGTCACCGCCAGCCGCCGCAACGTCGTGGTGGTGCCGTCCTCGGCGATCGGCGGCAGCGGCGACAACCCGACCGTACAGGTCGTCCAGGACGGCACCACGGTCACCCGCCCGGTCGTCGTCGGGCTGGTCACCACCCAGGGCAGCGAGATCCTCACCGGTGTCCAGGCCGGCGAGGAGCTGGTCACCGGGGTGGCCGCCGGCGACACCGGCGCCGCCAACCAGAACCAGCAGGGCGGCGGCGGGTTCTTCGGGCCCGGCGGCGCCGTGCCCGGCGGCGGAGGCCGTGGCGGCGGCGGAGGCAACCCGTGATCGGGGAGGCGATCCGACTGGCCGCCGGCCGGCTGCGGGCCAACGCGCTGCGCTCCATGCTGACCGTGATCGGGCTGGTCATCGGGGTCGGCTCCGTGGTCACGCTGGTGGCGGTCGGCAACGGCTCCGCCGCCGACGTGGGCGACCAGTTCAGCCGGCTGGGCGCCAACACCCTCACGGTCATGGGCGGCCGCGGCTTCGGCGCCGGGGTCAGCGGCGCGGCAGGGTCCAACCAGACCCTCACCCTGGAGGACACGCGCCTGATCGAGCGGCTGGACTCGGTCGCGGCGGCCGCCCCGGTGGTGCAGACGCAGCAGACCGTCACCAGCGGTGCCGCCAGCGTGCAGGCCACCGTGAAGGGGACGACCGTCGCCATCGAGCGGGTGGAGAACCTGACCCTCGCCGGCGGCGCGTTCTTCTCCCGCTTCGCCGAGGAGCACGGCCTCAAGCTCGGCGTGCTGGGGGCCGGCCTGGCCGCGGACCTCGGGCTCGACGCCCGCTCGGCGGTCGGCGCCACCCTCGACGTCGGCACCGAGCGCTACCTGGTCGTCGGCGTGCTGCGGGCCTCCGGGCAGGGCCCTCAGAGCCAGGACGACAGCCTGCTGGTGCCGCTTGACGCCATCAAGGGCCGGCTGGTCTCCAGCGCCCCGAGCGTCAGCCAGATCCGGGTCGCGGCCAAGCCGGAGGCCGCCGGCCGCTACCGCACCGACGTGACCACCACCCTGCGGGCCAGCCACGAGCTCGGCACCGACGACGACAACGACTTCATCACCCTCGACCCGACCACGCTGATCGAGGCCAGCGAGGCGTCGTCCACCAGCTTCACCCGGCTGATCACCGCGATCGCCGCCATCAGCCTGATCGTCGGCGGCATCGGCGTGGCCAACGTCATGCTGGTCGCGGTCCGCGAGCGCATCAGGGAGATCGGCATCCGGCGGGCGATCGGCGCCCGCCGCCGCGACATCGTCGCCCAGTTCCTCACCGAGGCGACCGTGCTCAGCGTCCTCGGCGGCCTGCTGGGGGTCGCCGCGGGGCTGGCCGTGGCGGTCGCGCTGCCCAACCTCACCGACCAGCGCACCATCGTCAGCTATCCGGCGGCCGTGCTCGCCCTCGGCATCTCCGCGCTGGTCGGCATCGTCGCCGGGCTCGGCCCGGCCAACCAGGCCGCCGCCCTCGACCCGGCCACGGCGCTGCGCTACGAGTGAACGCCCCTCGCCGGGTCACCCGCCGCGGAAGGCCTCCTCCAGCCACGCCCCGACGACCGTCGGCGTGACCTTGGCGTCGACCACCAGCGGCCGGTCGCGGTGGGCGAGCCAAGACTCCACCGCCTCGAGGTCCCGCAGGCCCCGGACCGTGACGCCGTCGGCGCCCACGGCACGGCCGATGGCGGCGATGTCGGTCTCCGGGAACCGGACCAGCTCGAGCCCCTCGGCCTGGTCGGCGAAATGGTGGACTTCCGCCCCATAGGCGTCGTCGTTGTAGACGAGCAGCAGCAGCGGCAGCCGCAGCCGCGCCGCGGTCTCCAGCTCGCCGAGCGACATGAACGTCCCACCGTCGCCGAGCGCGGCGACGGTCACGCGTCCGGGGTCGGCGACGGCGGCGCCGATGGCGGCGCCGAGGCCCAGGCCGATCGACTGGTAGGCCTGGTTGAACACGAACGCCCTGGCGTCCCTGACCGGCAGGTACATGGCCGGCCATCCCATGAAGTGCCCGGAGTCGATGGCCAGCGCGCGGTCGGCGGGGAGCAGGTCGTCCAGGGCAATCGTCAGGGTCCGCGGGTCGATGGTGGACTCGGTGGAGGCGTCCCGGTACGGCTGGTCCCGCCAGCGTCCCGCGGCGATGCGCGCCGCCAGCTCGGGTGAGCGGAGGCCCTGACCACGGAAACCGCGGCGGCGAAGCTCCTGCACGAGGCCGTCGGCGGCCTGGGCGGCGTCCGCGACCACGCCGACGTCGACCGGCCGGCGGGCCCCGATCGCCTCCTCGTCCAGGTCGACCTGGACCACGCCGGCGTCCGGCGCGATCAGGGCGCCGTGCTTGGTGGTCCAGTTGTTCAGCGACGCGCCGAACCCGAGCACGAGGTCGGCCCCGGCGAGCAGGTCGGCGGCCGTCGGGGAGGCGAAACTGCCGCTGATCCCGAGGTCATAGGGATGGCCGGCGAACAGCCCGTTGGCCACCGCGGAGGTGGCCAGCACCGCCCCGATCGTGTCGGCCAGCGCGATCAGCCGCTCGCGGGCGTCGCCGAGGACCGCGCCGCGGCCGGCGAGGAGGGCCGGCCGCCGCGACCGCTGGATCAGGTCGGCGGCCTCGGAGATCGCCGCGGGCGCCGCCGCCGGCGGCCGCGGCAGCAGGCCGGTGGCCGCCGGCGCCGAGCGCGGGAGCTCCGCCGCCTGCACGTCGAGCGGGAGCAGCAGCACGACCGTCCGCCGGTGGTTGCGGGCCCGGCGGTAGGCGCGCTCCACGTCCTGGAGCGCGCTCTGCGGGGTGTGGACCCGCTCCACGACGGCCCCGACGGCCGCGCACGCCATCGCCTGGTCCACGCGGAAGTTGGAGTGGACCGCCGCCGCGGGCGTGTCCGCGGCCAGCAGCAGCAGCGACGTGCGTGACTTGGCCGCCTCCGCGAGACCGGTGAGGGCGTTGGTGAGGCCCGGTCCCTGATGCACCGAGGCGACGCCGACGCGCCCGCTTACCCGGGCATAGCCGTCCGCCATGCAGACCGCCGCCGACTCGTGACGGGCGGCCACGAAGCGGGCCCCGCGGGCGTCCATGGTGGTGGTCACGACGTAGTTCCCGCTGCCGATCACCCCGAAGACCCGGTCGACGCCCAGGTCGACGAGCGCGCCGGCGACTGCCTGCCCGACGTGCACTGGCTCAACTCCTCCGTGGTCGAGATGCCTGGGCGCCAGTTTGCCCGAGCGGGAGGAGTTCCGTGGCGCTCGCCGCGGTGCCTACCAGTAGTACCAGCGGCGCCGGGGGGTGCCCGGACGGATCACCCAGCCGAGCAGCCACAGCACCAGCAGGATCAAGCCGATCCACAGCAGGATCTGAGCCGCATCCCCGAGAACACCGAAGAGGAGCAGCACCAGCGCGACGACCAGCACCAGCCAGAGCATGGGTCCTCCTTGTCCGTAGCAATTCGGAACCCGGCTACCCTCCGAGGGGACGCTCCAAGCGTCACTGCTTCCGGTGCTCGGTGGCGTCCAGGTCGCGGTAGCGGGCGGTGATGCCGCACCAGGCGCTGGCGCCACGCAACACCCAAGGGGGCCACACCGGGACAATACTCGCTTCAGCCGTCCTCCGGTCCCGGCCGTTCGGTCGCGGCCCGCAACGCGTCCAGCAGCCGGTCCAGCAGCAGGCCGCGCAAGCGCGCCTCCAGCGCCAGGGCGATGAGGCTGGCGGCCACCCCGGCGTAGACCATCGTGTCCGCGATCTCGCCCATGTCCCAGTCCCGCGCCCGCGAGGCGAACACGTCGAGGGCCGGCCGGCGCCCAGCCGCTCCTGCGCGGTGGCGAGGCGCCGGCCCGGGGACCCGGAGGCGGCGGCGCAGCGCAGCACCTCGTCCTCGTCGGCGAGCATCACGCTGGCGCCGTGGGCGCGCAGCAGCGTCGCCGCCCCGTCGGCGACCCGCTGCAGGACCGCGGTCAGCCCCTCCCCCGCGAGCTCGTCGGCGCCCTGGAGCAGGAGCTTCAGCTCCCTGGTCGTGGCCCTCCGGTCGCCCGGCATGCCCAATAGATAGACATGCCGGTGGGCTGCCAAACCGCTTTCGCTACTCTCAGGCGAGCTGCGCCGCCAGCGCTCCCGGGTCGGTCACGGGCAGCTTGCAGACGAAATGCTCGCAGACGTAGGCGGTCGCGCGACCGCCGAGCGCGGTCCGCTCGGCCAGCAGCGGGATCTCGGCGACGGCGGCACCGTCGCCGGGGGCGGCCATGGCGACCACCCGGTTCGGCTGGTAGGTCCGCCAGACCTCGGCGAGCAGGGCGCCGGTGTCGTCCGCGCCCGGCCGGCCGACGATCGCGACCTCCCGGACCCGGCTGAGCGCGAAGTCGACCGCCCCGAGCGCGTGGCCGAAGCCGGTCGGGGCACGGGCCACCACGCCGAGCACGGGTCGCAGGGCGGCCAGGCCGGCCTGCTCCCACGCCTGCTCGCCCGTGAGCCGGCCGAGCCGCTGGAGCACGTCGGCGGCGACCGAGGAGCCGGCCGGCACGGCGTTGTCGAACAGCTCCCGCGGCCGGACGACCAGCGGCTCGGCGTCGGCCCCCGTCTGGTACAGGCCGTCGCCTCCCGGGTCGGCGAACAGCTCCAGCAGCGCCGCGGCCAGCCGCTTGGCCTCGCGCAGCCAGCGCAGGTCGAAGGTCGTCTCGTACAGGGTCAGGCACGCCTCCGCCATGCAGGCGTGGTCGTCCAGGTAGCCGGGGCCGCCCTGGCGCCCGTCCCGCCAGGAGCGCAGCAGGCGCCCGTCCGGGCCGCGCAGCGCGCCGAGCACGAACTCGGCGGCGGCGAGCGCGGCGTCCAGGTAGCGCCGCTCCCCGAAGGTGCGGCCGGCCTCGGCCAGCGCCGAGATCGCCAGGCCGTTCCAGGCGGCCAGCACCTTGTCGTCGGTTGCCGGGTGGACGCGGGCCTCGCGGGCCTGGAACAGCCGGGCGCTGGCGTCCGCGACCTCGCGCTCGAGGTCCTCGACCGACAGGCCGGCCTCCCCCGCCACCGCCGCGGCGGGGTGGGGCGTCCACAGGACGTTGGTCCCCTCCCAGTTGCCCCGCTGGGTGGCGCCCAGCCAGCGTGCGGCCAGCTCGCCGCCGACGCGGACCAGCTCGTCGTGGTCCCAGACGAAGAACTTGCCCTCGACCCCCTCGGAGTCGGCGTCCTGGGACGAGAAGAAGCCGCCGTCCGGGTGGCGCAGCTCGCGCAGCAGGTAGTCGGCGGTGCGGCCGGCGATCCCCCGGTAGCGGGCGCGACCGGTGAGCTGCCAGGCGTGGGTGTACACGCGCACGAGCTGGGCGTTGTCGTACAGCATCTTCTCGAAGTGGGGCACCAGCCAGCGCCCGTCGGTGGAGTAGCGGTGGAAGCCGCCGCCGAGCTGGTCGAAGATGCCGCCGGCGGCCATCCGGTCCAGGGTCAGCGCGGCCATGTCGAGCGCGCCGTCGAAGCCGCGGAGCTGGCAGCGCAGGAGCAGCTCGAGGGTCATCGGCTGGGGGAACTTCGGCGCCGGCCCGAAGCCTCCCCAGGTGGCGTCGAACGACCGCCGCAGCCCCTCGAACGCCTCCCGGAGCACCGCCTCGTCGGGCTGGCCGTCCCCGTCTGTGCCGCCGCCGGGCAGCGTGGCCTGGGCGACGATCAGCTCGACCAGCTTGGCGCCCTGGCGGCGGGCGTCCTCGCGCCGCCCGGCCCAGGCGTCGGCGACCGCCAGCAGCACCTTCCGGAAGCTCGGCATGCCCGGCCGGTCCAGCTTCGGGAAGTAGGTGCCGGCGTAGAACGGGCCGCCCTCAGGGGTCAGGAACACCGTCATCGGCCAGCCGCCCTGCCCGGTCATGGCCTGCACCGCGTCCATGTAGATGCCGTCCAGGTCGGGCCGCTCCTCGCGGTCGACCTTGACGCACACGAATTGCTCGTTCATGAGCGCGGCCGTCTCGGCGTCCTCGAACGACTCGTGCGCCATCACGTGGCACCAGTGGCAGGCGGCGTAGCCGATCGACAGCAGGATCGGCTTGTCCTCGGCGCGGGCCCGCTCCAGCGCCTCCGGCCCCCACGGGTACCAGTCGACCGGGTTCCAGGCGTGCTGCAGCAGGTACGGGCTGGTCTCGTCGGCCAGCCGATTGGGGGTTGGGCGGTTCTGCATGGTTCCGTCCCCTCCTACATGGGACCATTATGCCGAAGCGCCGTCCGCCGATATCCGGCGGACGCCCGGCGCAGGCGGCCAGGGGGAGCAGTATGCGTGGGAACGGGGCTGACAAGGTCGACTTCTTCGTCAGCTACACCCAAGCCGATCGAGCCTGGGCGGAGTGGATCGCCTGGCAGCTGACCGAGGCCGGCTACACCTTGCTGGTGCAGGCCTGGGATTTCACCCCGGGTTCGAACTTCGTCCACGAGATGCAGCGGGCGGCCATGCGGGCCGAGCGGACGATCGCGGTCATGTCCCCGGCCTACTTCGCGTCCCCATTCGCCGAGGCCGAATGGCGGACGGCGTTCGCCAAAGACCCGAGCGGCGAGCATCGGCGACTGATGCCTGTGCGGATCGCCGAATTCACTCCTCCCGAGCTGATGAGCACGCTGGTCTACATCGACTTGGTGGGGCTCGGAGAGGCGCAAGCGAGGCTGGAGCTCATTCGGGGGGTCGGCGCGACAAGGGCGCGTCCCGTGGCGTCCCCACGGTTCCCGGTTTCTCCACCTGAGGAGCAAACGGGGGCGCCGCGGTTCCCGACCGTCCTCCCACAGCTGCCGCAGACGCTGGAGTTCTCATTCGTTCGTCAGGACATCATGGAGTTCAAGGCGGACGTGGCAATCTTCAAGTTCGCGCGGAGCTTCCACGGCGTGGACAAGCAGGTCGCACGCAAGCTGGCCACGGTCGGCGTCGAAGAGGTCGCGCTTCAGCCCGAGGTGGGAAGCTACTGCATCACGAGCACATGGGGGGCGCTCCCCTGGGAGCGGGTCATGTACGTCGGCGTCCCTTACCTGCGGCTGTTCGGCTACCCGCAGATCCGCAGCTTCGCCTCGCTTGCCATGCAGATCCTCGCCAAGGAGCTGCCCTCCAGCTCGCACGTGGCAATGACGCTGCACGGCCCCAACTTCGGGCTGGACGAGATCGAAGCGGCACTGTCGATCCTGGCCGGCTGCGTCGAGGGGTTCGCCGACTATCGACCCAGCAAGCTGCGTCGCGTATCTATCGTGGAACGGGACGAACGGCGCCTGGAGCGGCTGGCCGGTGACCTGCCGGCCGCGCTGGAGACAGCGTCCCACGGCCGCTACGAGGTGATGAAGCGCTCGAAGTACGAGGTGCAAGTGAGGCTTGCGCCCGCCGCCGCGGCGGGCGACGAGGAGTTGGCCGACGTGGTCGGGGCGCGCTCCGAGAGCAAGCGGCATGTCTTCGTGGCCATGCCCTTCGGCGAGGAGTTCGCCGACCTCTTCGACTACGGCATCTATCAGCCCGTTCGAGCCGCCGGATACCGATGCGAGCGTGTGGACTACGAGGTGTTGACCGGTGACGTGCTGGAACGACTGAAGCGGGGGATCGAGACGGCAGCCTACGTGATCGCCGTCCTGACCGCCCGCAACCCGAACGTCTTCCTCGAGGTGGGATACGCGTGGGGCACGGGGAGGCGAACGATCCTGGTCACGCGAAGTGGCGAAGAACTGCCCTTCGACGTCCAAGGGCAGCGGGTGCTGGTCCACGATTCGATCCGCGACCTCGAACGCAAGCTGAGCGGCGCGTTGCAGGCGCTGGACAGCTGAGCGGCCGAAGACCCGGTAGGCTCGGCCGGCCCAGAAGGCTGGACGAGGGGAGGAACCGTGGACGAGCGGGCGGTCGCCGAGTGGCTGGACGGTTACGTGAGGGCCTGGGGCAGCTACGACCCGGACGAGATCGGGGCGCTGTTCAGCCAGGACGCCGTCTACGCCTACAACCCGTTCGACGAGCCGGTCAGGGGCCGCGAGGCGATCGTCGCCTCCTGGCTGGAGGACCGCGACGAGCCGGGCACCTACGAGGGCCGCTACCAGCCCGTGCTGGTCGCCGGCGACCAGGCGGTCGCGCACGGCTACAGCCGCTACTTCGACACCAACGGCACCGTCGCCGACGAGTACGACAACCTGTTCGTGCTCCGCTTCGACGTCACCGGCCGCTGCGCCTCCTACCGCGAGTGGTACATGCAGCGGCCGGGGGAGGACGACGCGGTCTGACCGCCGTGGCGGCCTGCAACCCGGCTGCAACCGGGCCTGGCACGATGCCCTGGTCCGTCGTGATCCAGGGAGGCGTGCCGCTGTGACCTCGATGCTGGCCGGGGCGATCCACCGGGAGCCGCTGGCCGCCACCGACGGCCGCTCCGGCAGCCTGCTGGAGCGGGTGACGCTGGCGGGCGGCGAGGCCGTGGTGGTCAAGCACGCCCGCGCCGCCTCCGACTGGATCATGCGGGCGACCCACGACGACGGCGGGCGGGTCGCGACGCTGTGGTCGTCCGGGCTGCTCCGGCGGGTCCCCGCCGTGATCGAGCACGCGATCCTCGCCGTGGAGCGGGACGGGGACGGCTGGGTGGTGGTGATGCGGGACGTGTCGGCGGCGCTGCTCCCGGATGCCGCCCGGCTCTCCAGGGCCGCCAGCCGCCGGGTGCTCGAGGCCGCCGCGGCGCTGCACGCGGCCTTCCGCGACGAGCCCCCGCTGGCGCTGTGCTCGCTCGCCGACCGCTACGGGTTCCTGTCGCCGGCCACGGCCAGGCGCGAGGCCGGCGGCCCCGACCAGGTCCCCAAGCTGATCGCGCGCGGCTGGGAGCGCCTGCCGGAGCTGCTCCCGGCCGACGTCGCCGAGGCCGTGCTGGCCGTCGCCGAGCGGCCGGAGCCGTTCGCGGCCGAGCTGGCCCGGTTCCCCGCCACCCTGGTCCACGGCGACCTGAAGCTCGGCAACGTCGGCTTCCTCGGCGAGCGGGTGGTGCTGCTGGACTGGGGCACCCAGACCGGCTGGGCGCCACCGGCGGTCGAGGCCGTCTGGTACCTGGCGGTCAACGCCAGCCGCATCGACGCCACCCGCGAGCAGGTCCTGGACGACTTCCGCGCCGCCGAGGGCGAGCGCCACGACGAGGACGCCCTCCGCCTGGCGCTGCTCGGCGGCCTGGTCCACCTCGGCTGGGACAAGGCGCTGCACGCCACCGGGCATCCCGACCCGGCGGTGCGCGCCTGGGAGCGCGCCGACCTGGACTGGTGGACCGCGCGCGCCCGCGACGCCCTGGAGCGGTGGTCGCCGTGAGCCGGAGGGGTGGGGAACCCCAAGGGGGTGCCCCAATGAGCCGGAGGAGCAGGGGGGTGCCGCTGTGAGCCGGGAGGCGGACGCCACCAAGCGGCTGTTCGCCGAGGCCTACGACGCGTCGGCGACCGGCTTCGCCCGCAGCGCCGACCGGCTCGTCTACGCCTACCTGGCTCGGCCGCTGGCCAGGGCGCTGGCCGCGGCGGCCGGACCGGTGCTCGACGTCGCCTCCGGGTCGGGCGCGCTCGGCCGGCTGCTGCCCACGGCGGTCGCCCTGGACCTGTCGGCCGCCCAGCTCCGCCACAACCCGCTCGGGCTGCGCGTGCTCGCCGACGCCGAGCGCCTGCCGTTCCGCGACGGCGCGTTCGCGGCGGCGGGCTGCGCCTTCGGCATCAACCACTTCCCCGACCCGGCCGCGGCGGTCACCGAGATGGCCAGGGTCGCGCCGCTGGTCGGGCTGCTCACCTGGGCCCGGCCGGAGGAGCCGTACGCGCCGAAGCTCGCGGTCATGGAGGTGGTCACCAGGCACGCCGGGGCCGACCGCACGGTCGCCGGCGCCGTCGCCGACGAGCTCGGCGAACGGGTCGGCTCCCCCGCCGCCGTCCAGGGCCTGCTCGCCGGGGCGGGGCTGCGGCCGGAGGTCCGCGAGGTCGCGGTCGACCTCCCGTGGCCGGGCGCCGCCGCCTTCGTCGACTACCGCCTGGCGACCGTCGGCGTGGCCGGCCTGGTCGACGACCTGGCCGCCGTCCGCCGCGAGGCGATCGCCGCCGTCGCCGCCCTGCCCCGGGAGGTGCTGCCGTGGCGTCCCAGGCTGGTCCTGGGCGTGGGCTACCCTAGCTGATCGACCACGTCCGCCTGGGAGGAGCCGACGATGTCCACGCTCGCCACCGATGCGCCCCTGGCCGTCGCGGTCACCGAGGCGATCCAGACCGGCGATCTCGCCGCCCTGCGGCGGGTGCTGCGCGAACACCCCGACCTGGCCGCCGCCCACCTCGGCGACGAGGGTGAGGCCCGGACGCTGCTGCATGTCGCCACCGACTGGCCCGGCCATTTCCCCAACGGTCCCGCGGTGGTGGCGGCGCTGGTCGAGGCCGGCGCCGACGTGAACGCCCCGTTCGTCGGCCCTCACGCCGAGACGCCGCTGCACTGGGCGGCCAGCAGCGACGACGTCGAGGTCCTCGACGCCCTCGTCGACGCCGGCGCCGACGTCGAGGCCCCCGGCGCGGTGCTGGGCGGCGGCACGCCCCTGGCCGACGCGGTCGGGTTCGGACAGTGGCGGGCGGCTCGCCGGCTCCTGGAGCGGGGGGCCCGGACGACGCTCTGGCAGGCGGCGGCGCTCGGCCTCCTGGACCGGGTCGAGGAACGCTTCGCGGGCACCGACCCGCCGGCTCCCGACGAGGTCACCGACGCCTTCTGGCAGGCCTGCCACGGTGGGCAGCGCCAGACCGCCGACCTCAACTGGGTCGGCTGGAACGACCGCACGCCGCTCGACATCGCCGAGGCCCAGGGGGCCGGCGAGGTGGTCGAATGGCTGCGCTCCCAGGGTGGGAGGTCGGCCGCCGAGCTGCGGTGACGTGGCGTCAGGCGCCCTAGGAGACTCTAGCGAAACTCGAAAGAGCAGGTCAGGGGCCGTGAGCCCTACCGGCTGACCAGCGGCTACCCCAAGATCGCCGCGTTCGTACCCCCGACCTGTTGACGCCTTTGGCCCCCTGCGGCAGGCCCCCGCCGTCAAGGCCGGCAAGCACCTGCCGCCAACTTGTGAGCACGGCGAATGGACCTTCGCCGGTTCTGATGCCAAGCGCCGGGCGGCCAAGTGGCGTTGCCCGACCGGGGAGTGCTCTCCATCCAGCAAGTGGGTTGGAGCCGGCCGGTTGCACACCCTCATCCCTCGCGGGACCGACCGGTGGAAGAAGCTTTACCGCCAGCGCGGGTCCGTTTAGCGGGAGTTCGGCCGGCTCAAGCACGAGGGCGGTCTGTTGCCGTTGCGGGTCCGGGGGATCGAGCGGGTCCGGCTGCACGCCGACCTGACCATCTTCACCCGGCTCGCCTGCGCGCTCGACCGCGCCCGAGCGGTGCCGCTGGCCGCGTAGCGGCCGACGCTCCTGCCTCAACCGCTGGTGGTAGGCTCATCGGGCGTGAACCCAGAAAGGCAGGGTGGTCCCTCTGTCTCTGGTAGCGACCGGAAAACGCCCAATGCGGGCACCACAGCCGCCCGGTGAGCCCCGACCGGGGGATCAAAGTCGGTTCTAGGCCCTACGCGGCCCTGTGGCTACGCGGCAAGGCAAGGTATGGGCGGGACGGTCACCTGTCGGGCCGTACCGCAACCCCTTACGGCGAGTTCGCAGATCGTTTCGCCGATCCCTCCTAGGCGCGGGCCGCCATCCGGCTCGCCGCCCACTCCCTCCAGCTCCCGGCCAGCTCGGGCGCCTCCAGCAGGCGGGGCGCTCGGGCGTGGTCATCGTGGTAGATGCGGGCGACGTCGCCGACGGTGAGCCCGTGGGACGGGCGGTGCACGACCTGGACGGGGTCGCCGGCGGCGACCTCGCCCGTGGCGAGGATGCGCAGGTAGGCGCCGGGCCGGCCGGCGGCGGCGAAGCGCCGCGGGAACTGCTGGCTGCCCATGCGGATGCCGAGCTTGAAGCAGGGGACCCGCGGGCTGGAGACCTCCAGCAGCACGCCGCCGGCCCGCCAGCGCTCGCCGATCACCGCGCCGGTGA
>WNGA01004917.1_pt1 | contig 19498 bp, 15 predicted proteins | sample 5400061 | NCBI WGS metagenome assembly WNGA01 (sample SAMN13153366, study PRJNA577476) | soil metagenome | isolation source: 100 cm soil or saprolite under grassland replicate 2 | place: USA:California | collected 2016-06-15 | reverse complement strand
CCTTCTGCGGCGGCTGCTTCTTCACCTGCTTCTTCCCGGTCGCCTTCTCCTTCTCGACGAGCCGGCGGTTCTCGCACACGTGCTCGGGCGCCTGCGCGACGACGAAGCCGCGCTCGTCGAAGCCCTTGCGGCCGGCGCGGCCCGAGATCTGGTGGAAGTCGCGGGCGGAGAGGATGGCGGTCTTCTCCCCGTCGTACTTGCAGAGCTGGGTGAAGAGCACCGTCCGGATCGGGACGTTCACGCCCATGCCGAGGGTGTCCGTCCCGGAGACCACCTTGAGGAGGCCGCCCTGGGCGAGCTTCTCGACGAGGAGCCGGTAGCGCGGCAGGAGGCCGGCGTGGTGGAGGCCGATCCCGTGGCGCAGGAAGCGCTGGAGCTCCTTGCCGTAGGGCGAGTCGAAGCGCGCCTCGCGGAGCGCCTCGGCGATCCGCCCCTTCTCCTCCTTCGAGGAGAAGTTCGCGGACATGAGGTTCTGCGCCTGCTCCGCCGCGGCGCGCTGGGTGAAGTTGACGAGGTAGATGGGCGCCTTCCCCGCCGAGACGAGCTCCTCGATCGTCTCGTGGAGCGGGGTCTCGCGGTACTCGAACTCGAGCGGCACCGGCCGCGCCGAGCCGCGCACCGCCGCGACCTCGCGCCCGGTCACCTCGCGCAGCGACGCCTCGACCACCTTCGTGTCGCCGAGCGTCGCCGACATGAGTAGGAAGCGGGCCTTCTCGAGCATGAGGAGCGGCACCTGCCAGGCGACGCCCCGGTCCCGGTCGCCGTAGTAGTGGAACTCGTCCATCACGACGGCGTCGGCGCGCGGCTCCGCCTCGCGCACCGATAGGTTCATCAGGATCTCGGCCGTGCAGCACACGATGGGCGCGTCGCGGTTCACCGCGCCGTCGCCGGTCATCATGCCGACGTTCTCGGGGCCGAACAGGCGGCACAGGTCGAAGAACTTCTCGTTGACGAGCGCCTTGATCGGGCAGGTGTAGAAGGAGCGCTTTCCCTCCGCCATCGCCTGGAAGTGCAGGAAGGTCGCCACGAGCGACTTGCCCGAGCCGGTCGGGGTGGCGAGGACGAGGTGCTTCTCGTCCAGCAGGTGGAGGATCGCCTCCTCCTGGTGCGGGTAGAGCGAGAGCCCGGACGCCGCGACCCACCCGACGAACCGGTCGAGGACCGCGTCGGGCGCGAGCCGCTCCCCGGCGGGCGGGAGGAGCGCGGCGAGCGGGGCCTCGCCCGCGACGGTTGGAGGTACGGCGGCCATCGGCGACGGTGTACCGCGGCGCGGGCACGTCAGCAATTCGGGCGGGCGGTGCCGCCGCTTGACAGGCGTACCAGTTTCAACTGCCCCGGCCGAGCCACGCGCCGCGGCGTCGAAGACAGACCCACAAGCGCCCCGGGGCGCGTCACGACGAAAGGACCAGGAGATGGCGGCGGATCCGGACGCGCGCCCGCCGCGGCGCGCGAACCCGGGTCGCTCATCCACCGCGCGCGCGCCGAGTGCGACCACGCACCACATGCGCGACGGAACGCGGCTCTGGCTTGCGTTCCCGTCCCGGTGCAGAATGACGCGGTTCTCGGCCGGAGCACGGGGAGTTCATGTATTCGCGCAGGTACGCCGTCTACGGTGGGTTGTTCGGGCTGAGCTTCCCCGTGATCGGCACGGTGATCGAGGCGTTCACGAGGGGTTACGGCCTCGCCTGGGGCGCGCTCCTCCAGGCGCAGGCGAGCTCGCCGGTCCTGTGGATCATCGACACCGCGCCGTTCTTCCTCGCCGTTCTCGCGAGCCTCGCCGGCCGCACCCAGGACCAGATCCTCGGCCTCGACGAGGCGCGCCGCGACGGGTACCTCAAGACCGCCTCCGAGCTCTTCACCGCCGCCCAGGCGCTCCTCTCGACCGTGTCGTCCTTCTCGTCGATGACCGCGGAGACCGCGGCATCGGTGCGCGAGACCACCGCGACGATGGGCCACCTCGGCCAGACCGCGACCAAGGCGGCGCTCACCGCCGAGACGGTGATCGGGCTCGCGCGGCACGGCGAGAAGGCGTCGGTCGAGGGACTCACCGCCGTCGAGACCTCGCTCGGCGAGATGACCAAGCTCTCCGACGAGGTGCGGGAGCTCTCCGGCAAGATCGAGGCGCTCAACGGCCGGATGCGCGACATCTTCGAGATCGCCTCGGTGGTGAACTACATCGCCGACCGCTCGCAGAAGCTCGCCGACCGCGCGGCGACCGAGACGACCCGGGCCGGCGCCGCGGGGCAGGGCTTCACCGAGGTGGTCGCCGAGATGCGCAGCCACTCGGACGAGGCGAAGCGCGCCGCGGTGCAGGTGAAGGGGATCCTCTCGGAGGTCCACAAGGCGATGCTCGCGGCGATGACCGCCGCGGAGGTCGGCATCCGGCGCGCCGAGCAGGGCGCGACGGTCGCCTCCGGAACGGGCGAGACGATCCGCCGGCTCGCGACCGCGCTCCGCGACTCGTCGCAGGCGGCGAAGGAGATCGCGACCGTCGCGCAGCAGCAGGATCACGGCATCGACCAGGTCCTCAAGGCGATGAACGAGATCTACCTCGCGACGCAGGAGACGATGTCCTCGACCCAGGCCGTCGCGACCGAGGCGAAGGCGCTGAACGACCTCGCCCTGGGCCTCAAGCGGGCAGTCGAGAGCTGAGCCCCCGCGCGCTCGTGCGCGCCGGTGTAGGTGCCCGGCGGAGCGCCACGCATCCCGTGCCCAGGTGGTGCAACGCGATGGGATGCGGCGTTAGGCTACCCGCGTGAAGACGTCGGGACCGAGATCGGGGGCTGCGCCTCGCCAGCTCGGGGCGGCGATCCTCGACGCGCACCCCGTCCCGACGCTCGTCGTCGACGCGTCGTTCCGGATCGTCCACGCGAACGGCGCCGCGCGACGGCTCCTCGGCGCCCGTGAGGGCGTGAAGCTCGGCGCCGCGCTCCCGTGCGTGGAGCCCCGCGCGCCCGGCGCCTGCGGCACCGGCGCCCGCTGCGCCGGCTGCGCCGTCCACCGCGCGGTGGCGCGCGCGCTCGCGGGCGACTCGGTGCGCGACCGCGGGTTCGTGCTCCGCAGCGACGGCGGTGCGCCCGCGGACCTGCACCTGCTCGCGTCCGCAGCCCCGTTCGCGCGCGACGGAGCCCCGCACGCCATCCTCGCCCTCGAGGACGCGAACGCGATCCTCGCCGACCCGGGGGTCGTCCGCGTGTGCGAGGGCTGCGGCCGCGTCCAGGACGAGGAGGGCGGATGGCACCCCCTCCACCGCTACCTCGAGGACCGGCTCGGCCTCGAGAGCACGGGGCCCCTGTGCGACGCGTGCGAACCAGGCGGCCCCGGCGCACGCCGGCCGCCCACTTGATCGTTCCGTGGAAACCGGCATCCTCGGCGGGTGCATCCGCTCGCCTGCCTGGCCCTCGTCGTCGCGGCCGCGCCGGCGATCGACCTCCCGCTCGGCGGTCGCGTGGTCCCGGTCGAGGTGGCGCTGGAGCTCCGGACCGCCGCAGGCGCGACGGCTGCGCCCGTCCTCGCCTGGCGGACGCGGCGCGACGGGACCCTCGAGGCGACGGTCCGGCTGCCCGTGGTCCTCGCGACCGTCCGGCTCGCGCCCCTCGAGGGCGGCGCGCGCGCCCTCGACGTGTCGCTGCGCTGGCTCACGCCCGCGGCGCTCGAGCGGGCCGCGTTCGTCCTGTCGTGGCGCGGTTCCCCACGCGCGGTCGGGCGCGATCTCGCCTTCGCGCCGCTCGCCCGGCGACGCCAGACCGGGCGCGGAACGCCGATCCTCGTGGCGGCCGGGCCGGTCGTGCTCGCCGGCGGCCCGGGGCTCCTCGGCGCGCGGGCCGAGCCGGTCGCGGGGGGCGTGCGGGTCGCGCTCCTCCTCGACGACGCCGACGAGCGGCCGTTCTCGACGTACGACACGTGCCGCGAGAAGCTCCCGGACGGCTCGGAGCAGCACCACCTGCGCTGGGCCGATCTCGAGGTCCGCCACGCGGTGCGCGGCGCCGCGCGCGCCCCGGGCGACGAGGACGTCGCCCGCGCGACGCTCTACCCCGTCGCGGAGGGCGGGACGCTGCGGCCGGTGGTCGTCGAGCGCTGGCCCGGGGGCGCGCGCGCCGCCGTCGTCCTCACCGACCACGCGGACCGGACCGATCCCGCCGCGCTGCGCGCGGTCCTCTGGGGCAGCTCGGATCCGCGCGCCGAGGGTGGCGTCGGTGCTGGGCTGATCGGGCGAGGCCTCAAGATCACCCGGACCTTCTTCGTCCACGCGCGCCGCGGCGCCCTCGACGACCCGGAGATCCGGCTGCTCGCGGACGACCTCGCCGGCTCGGGCTCGGAGGTGGCGCTCCACTCGATCACGCCTGAGCGTGACGACCGCGACGCGGTGCGGGAGGGCCTCGCCGCCGTTGCGCCGTGGCGGCCGAGCACCTGGATCGACCACGAGCCCTACACGAACTGCGAGGCCGTGTCGTCGCGCGGCGCCGGCACCGTCGGGCCCTTCGGCGTCCGCGACCTCCTCGCCGAGGGCGGCGTGCGCTGGATCTGGGCCGCGGGCGACGTGGACGGGCGGGCCGGCACGCGGATCGTGGACCTGTTCGGCGGCGATCCCGCGGAGCCGCGCCCGGCGATCTTCCCGCTCCCCGGGGAGCCGCGGCTGTGGGTCTTCCGGTCCTCGATGTTCCACGCCGCCCCCGCCGAGCTCGCGGCGGCGCTGTCCGACGCCGCGCTCGAGCAGCTCGAGCGCGAGCGCGGCCTCTTCGTCGCGCACACGTACCTCGGGCCGTCGTCCCGCACGACGCAGTCCGCGGCCCAGCTCGCGCGGCTCGTCGTCGTCGAGGGGAACGGCGTGCTGGCGATCCACCCGGCGCTCGACGCGGCCCTCGCGCGGCTGGCGGTACGGATCCGCGAGGGCCGGCTCGCGTCGCTCGCGTGGGCCGAGGCGGGCGACCGGCTGCGCGCGCTCGCCGACGTGGAGGTCACCTACCGGGGCGACGGCGCCGCCGAGGTCCACAACCACGGCGCAGAGCCGCTCGCCGCGCTCACGGTGGCGCTGCCCGCCGCCGGCCTCGACGTGGCGCTCGAGGGCGCCGCGCTCCTCGGCCGCGAGGACGAGGGCGGGCTCGCGCGGCTCTGGTTCGATCTCGGTCCGGGCGAGAAGGCGACGCTCCGTGTCTGGGACGGGCTCGAGGCGGTGCCGCTCCTCCCGCGGCGGTAGGCAGTCGCGACGCGGGCGGCGGCCGGGTAGGATCGGCCCGTGCGCGTCCGCCCCCTCGACCCCGCCGAGGTCCCCGCCCTCGCGGCGGCGCTCGCCGCCCTCCCGCTCATGGTGCGGTACCGCCGCGACGCGGGGGCGCTCGCGCGAGCGCTCGAGGCGGCGCGCGTGCGTGGGGAGGGGCTCCTCATCGCCGAGGAGGGCGGCGCGTCGCGCGGCCTCGCCTGGTTCCTCCCCTCCGGGACGCTCGCGCTCGGCGGTTACCTCCGCCTCATCGCGGTCCTGCCGGGCGCCGAGGGCAAGGGCACCGGAGTCGCGCTCCTCCGCGCGTTCGAGGCCGAGACGGCGCGCCTCTCCGCCCACGCGTTCCTGCTCGTCTCCGACTTCAACGAAGGGGCGATCCGCTTCTACGAGCGGGAGGGGTACGCGCGCGTCGGGGCGATGCCCGGCCTCGTCCTGCCGGAGGTGGCGGAGGTGCTCTACTGGAAGAAGCTGCGCTAGCGATCGCCCCAGCGCGTGTGGGACAGCCATGCGCGGACGGACGGCCGCGCGAAGATCCCGCGCGCCCAGGTCGCGAGCCGCTCCGGGCACGGATCGCCGTTCGCGACGAGTCGCATCAGCATGAGCGCGAGGTCGGCGTCCGCTGGCGTGAACTCGCCCGCGAGGAACGGTGCGCCGGGCGGGAGCACCCGCGCGGCGATCCGGAAGAGCCGCTCCGCCGACGCCTTCGCCTCGGGGCCGAGCGGCGACGCCGGCTCGCCATGGAAGAAGGTCGCGGTGGGGCGCGCGGTCCGGAGCGGGACGAGGTCGCTGCGCAGGAACGCCTGCACCATGCGGACGCGAGCGCGGCCGCGCGGGTCCGCCGGGTAGAGCCGCGGGTGGCCGGGCGGCGGGAAGGCCTCGTCCACGTACTCGTCGATGGCGGAGGACTCGGCAATCCAGAAGTCGCCGTGCCGGAGCGCCGGCACCTTCCCCGTGAACGAGGCGTCGGCGTACTCGGGCCGCTCGTGCTCCTTCCGCTCGAGCGAGAGCAGCTCGAGGCGGAACGGGACGCCCTTCTCCTTCAGCGTGACGAAGGCGGAGAAGACGTACGGGGAGGTGAACCGGTCGTTTCCGTACAGGACGAGCTCGTCGGGCATGCGCCCATCTCTTGGCCGCCCCGGCGGCGCGGCGCAAGCGTTCCGGCCGCTACTTCACGATCTCGAGCAGCTCGACGTCGAACGTGAGGACGGCGTTCCCCGGGATCCCGGCGTTGCCGGCCGTGCCGTAGGCGATCTCGGACGGGCAGACGACCTTGGCCTTGCCGCCGATCTTCATGAGCTGCAGCGCCTCGGTCCAGCACTTGATGACGTTGCCGAGCGGGAACTCGACCGGCCCGCGCTGGGCGGAGCTGTCGAAGACGCGCCCCGAGACGAGCGTCCCCGTATAGTTGACCTTCACCTTGTCGGTCGCGGTCGGCGAGGGGCCCGTCCCCTCCTTCTCCGTGAAGATGATCGCGCCCGACGGCGACTTCTTCGCCCCCTTCTCCTTCGACATCTTCGCGAGGTACGCCGTGCCCTGCTCCTTCTCCCGGGCGGCGGCCTTCTCCGCCGCCTTCGGTGCCCGGCTGCGCGCGAGGTCGTTCACGGCGGCCTGCATCTTCGCGTCGAGCTGCGACTTCGGCTTGCCGGACCAGCCGTCGCGCAGGCCGCGGATCACCGTCTCGAGCTCCGCGCCCGAGAGCGAGAACACCTCGAGGCTGTTCGCGACCGCGAGGCCGACCCCGTAGAGCGTCTTGTTCACGTCCTGCGGCTCGGCGGGCTTCTGCGCGGGCGCGCCGTGCGGAGAGGCGCCGGGGGCGCCCTGCGGGGGCGTTGCGGGCGCGGCGTTCGGCTGGGCGCCGTTGGGCTGGGCGGCCTTGGGCGGCGCGGACGGCTCCGCGGCGCGCCCGGCGACGGGAGCGGCTGCGAGGGCGGCGGCGAGAGCGGCGGCGAGAGCTGTTCTCATTGAAAGGGTCCTTTCGTCTGCTGTGGCGGCGCTACGGGGCCGCGTCCGGTGGAGGGGGAGGGGGGGCGGCGCCGAGGAGCGCGTGGCGCTCCTCGAGCTCGGCGGCCTTGCGCTGGAGGAAGCGGAAGACGGCGACGATGATGCTCGCGAGCGGCGCCGCGAGGAGTGCGCCGACGATGCCGAGACTCCGCTCGCCGATGACGAGCGCGAGCACGATGAGCACCGGGTGGATGCGCGCCGCGTTCCCCATGATCTTCGGGTTCAGCAGGTACGCCTCGACCGCGTGGATGACCAGGATCCAGCTGAGCGCGAGTAGCCCCTTCGAGAGCCCGCCCGCGGTCGCGGCGATGAGGACGATCGGGATGGAGGAGAGGATCGTGCCGAAGATCGGCACGACGTAGAGGAGCGTTGCGAGCGCGGAGAGCGCGAACGCAAAGGGGATCCGCAGCACGAGCAGGCCCACGAGCGTGAGCGCGCCATTGAGCAGCATGATCGTGAGCTGCCCGCGCACCACTCCGGCGAGCCCGGTGTCGATCCCGTGGAGGAGCCGCCGCAGGTCGGGGCGCCACGCCGAGGGCACGAGCGACTCGGTGAACCGGACGATGCGCGGGGCGTCCATCGACATGAACGCGGTGAGCATGAAGAGCAGGACGAAGAAGAAGATCGTCTTCACCGTGCCGGCGAGCAGCGCGCGCGAGAGCGCGACGACGTCACCGAGCCGCCCGCGGGCGGCGACCGACGCCTCGCGCAGCGCGTCCGCGAGCCCCGCGGCGAGATCGACGTGGAGGCGCGCGCCCGTCGTCCGCCCCTCGCCGGGCAGCACGTCGACCGGGATCCCGTAGCGCTGCATGAAGGCGTCGATGGAGCGCGCCCACGCCTCGATCTTCTCGGGGCCGAGGGAGGAGAGGAACTCGCGCAGCTCGAGCAGGCCGCGGACCGCCTCGCGGTAGATCTGCGGGACGATCGAGACGGCGAGCACGTACACGCCCGCGGAGAGGAACAGATAGACGACGACCACCGCGCCCCAGCGCGGCAGCGCGCGCCGGGCGACCCGCACACGCTCGAGGCGCGCGATGAGCGGGTCGATGACGTATGCCGCGAGCGCCGCGAGCACGAAGGGAAGGAGCGCCTCCCACGCGGCGAAGATCACCGCCAGGACGAGGGCCCACACGAGCGCGGTGAGCGCGTAGAGCTGCGCCCGCGGGCGCCGCCAGAGCGGGGGGAGGGGCTGCATCGGCGGGGCGAGTATCGCTCAGACCGCCGGCGTCGGGGGATGCAACCGCGGGGCGCGCCGGCGCGCCCCGCGGCCCACGCCTCACTCCTCCAGGGTCGAGATGTCGCCCTCCGGGAGCCCCTGGGCGCGGGCCTTGAGCACGCGGCGCATGATCTTCCCGGAGCGCGTCTTCGGCAGCGACTCGACGAAGTTCACCTTCTCCGGCCGGACGATGGGCCCGAGGTGCTGCGCCACGTGGTTCTTCACCTCGTCGGCGAGCTCGTTGGAGGGCTTGAAGCCCTGCCGCAGCAGGCAGTAGCAGTGGATCGCCTGGCCCTTCACCTCGTGCGCGAGGCCGATCACGGCCGCCTCGGCGATCGCCGGGTGGGAGACGAGCGCGCTCTCGATCTCGGCGGTGCCGAGCCGGTACCCCGCCACCTTGATGACGTCGTCGGTGCGGCCGATGATCCAGTAGTACCCGTCCTTGTCGCGCTTGGCCGCGTCACCCGCCGTGTACTTCCCGGGGTACTTCGACCAGTACTGCTTCACGTACCGGTCCGGGTCCTTGTAGATGGTCGTCATCATCGCCGGCCAGGGCCTCTTCAGGACGAGGAACCCCTCCTCGCCGTCCGCGACCGGTTTCCCCTCGTCGTCGAGGATCTCCGCCTCCTGGCCGAAGAACGGCTTCGTGCCGGAGCCGGGCTTGAGCGGCATCGTCGGTACGGGCGTGATCATGAACATGCCGGTCTCGGTCTGCCACCAGGTGTCCATGACCGGGCAGCGGCCCTTCCCGATGACGCGGTGGTACCACTTCCACGCCTCGGGGTTGATGGGCTCGCCGACCGAGCCCAGCAGCCTCAGCGTCGAGAGGTCGTGCCGGTTCGGCCACGACTCGCCGAAGCGCATGAGCCCGCGGATCGCGGTCGGCGCGGTGTAGAGGATCGTGATGCCGTACTTCTCGACGAGCGACCACCAGCGGTTCGGGTACGGGTAGGTCGGCGCCCCCTCGTAGATGAACGTCGTCGCGCCGATGAGCAGCGGCCCGTAGACGATGTAGCTGTGCCCCGTCACCCAGCCCGGATCGGCGGCGCACCACCACCGATCCTCGTCCCTCACGTCGAAGACGTACTTGAGGGTGGAGTAGATGCCGACCTGGTAGCCGCCGTGCGCGTGCGTGATCGCCTTCGGCGCACCGGTCGTGCCGGAGGTGTAGAGGATGTAGAGCGGGTCGTCCGACTCCATCACCTCGGTCGGGCACGCGGCCGTCGCGAGGGGGAGCTTCATGAGCTCGTGGTACCAGTAGTCTCGCCCCGGCTCCATGCGGACCTCGTGCGCGGTCCGCTGCACGACGATCACGGTCTCGACGGTGGGGCAGCGGCGCAGGGCGTCGTCGACCGTCTTCTTCAGCTCGACGATCTTGCCGTTCATGAAGCCGCCGTCGGCGGTGACGACGACCTTCGACTCGGAGTCCTCGATGCGCCCCTGCAGCGCGTCCACCGAGAAGCCGCCGTACACGACCGAGTGGATCGCCCCGATCTTCGCGGTCGCGAGCATCGCGATCACGATCTCGGGGATCCGCGGCATGTAGATCGTGACGCGGTCGCCCTTCTTCACGCCCATCGCCTTGAGGACGTTCGCGAACTTGGAGACGTCGCGGTTCAGGGCGAAGTACGAGTAGGTCCGGACCTCGCTCTTCTCTCCCACCCAGACGAGCGAGAGCTTGTTCTTCCGCCAGGTCCGCTGGTGGCGGTCGAGGCAGTTGTGGACGATGTTCGTCTGGGCGCCCTTGAACCACTTGAAGAAGGGCTTCTGCGACTGGTCGAGGACCTTGTCCCACTTGCGGTACCACTCGAGCTCCTCGGCCTCGGCGGCCCAGAAGCCCTCCAGGTCCTCGTCCGCCCGGCGGGCGAGCGCGTCCCAGTCCTTCACGCGCGCCTGCGACACCACCTCCTGCGACGGATAGAAGACCTCGCCTTCCAGCTGCGGCTTCGGGCTCTTCACGTGGGCACCTCCTCCAATCTCGTCCTGATCTAAGACTTGGGTCGAGTGTCCGCGCCGAAAACCCGGTCACGGGTGGTCAACGGCTCGCGCGCTCGACCTTAGCAGGCCCCGGACGCCACGGAACGCACACGGATGGGGTGGGACGCGGTCTCGCGTCGCCGCGTGCCGCGGCGCTTCCTCGCCGCGCGGCGAACCGGAGGTTATCCTCGCCGGGTGATCCTGCCGCCGCCGCTCCGCAGGGGAGACCCGGTCCGTGTCGTCGCCCCGTCGAGCCCGTTCGACCCCGCCGCGCTCGCGAAGGGGCTCGAGGTGCTCTCCGGCCGCCTCGGCCTCCTCCCGCGCATGCGGACCGACCTCACCGCGCGCCGCGCCTACCTCGCGGGCGACGATGCCCGCCGGGTCGAGGAGTGGCGCGAGGCGGTCGCCGACCCGGAGGCGCGCGCCATCTTCTGCGCGCGCGGCGGGTACGGCGCGATGCGGATCCTGTCCGCGGTCGATCCCGCGCCGCTCCTCGCGCGCCCGAAGGCGCTCGTCGGGTTCTCGGACGTGACGGCGCTCCACGCCTCGCTGAACCGGGCCGGCCTCGCGACCGTGCACGGTCCGGTCCTGACCCAGCTCGGCCGCGCGCCCGAGGACGCCGTGCGACACCTCGAGGCGCTCCTCCGCCAGGACGCGCCGCGCGCGGGCGCCTGGGACGTGCCCGAGCCCGGCGCCGGACTCGTCGCCGCCCGCACCATCCGGCCGGGGCGCGCCTCGGGCCCGCTCCTCGGCGGCACGCTGACGCTCCTCGCCCACCTCGCCGGCACGCCCTACGCGCCGTCGCTCGAGGGGGCGATCCTGTTCCTCGAGGACGTCGGCGAGAAGCCCTACCGGATCGACCGGTGCCTCACGCAGCTCCGGCTCGCCGGCGCGCTCGACGGGCTCGCCGGGATCGCGGTCGGCCTCCTCACGCAGTGCGACGACGGCGGCGTACTCGCGGCCGACGTGGTCCGCGAGGCGGCGCTCGCGCTCGGCGTGCCTGCGGTCGAGGGGCTCCCCGCCGGCCACGACGACGCGAACTTCGCGCTGCCGCTCGGCGCGCGCGCGACGCTCGTCGCGCCGGCGCCCGGCGAGGAGGGGCCGCCACGACTCCTGTTCGACGGGTGGACGGGGCGGAGCGGGGCATGACCGCCGTGCTCGCCGCGGTCGAGGGGGTCCTCGAGGCGGGGCGGCACGCGGGGGTCGCGCCGGCGCTCTCCGCCGCCGTCTGCCGCGGCGGCGCGCTCGTCCACGCGAGCTTTCACGGGGAGCTCCCCGCACCGGGTGCACGCGCGCTCCGGCGCGACGACCTCTTCGACCTCGCCTCCCTCACCAAGGTGATGGCGACGGCGACCCTCGCCGCGCAGCGCGTCGATGAGGGCGCGCTCGCGCTCGACGCGCCCGTCGCGCAGCGGCTCCCCGGTTTCGAGGCGGGCGGCAAGGAGGCCGTCACGCTCCGACACCTGCTCGCCCACGCCTCCGGCCTCCCGCGCTGGCGGCCGTACTTCGAGCTCGCCGCCGCGGACCCAGTCGCCGGCGCCGCCTTCCTGCCGCCCGGAGCGCGCCCGCCGCTCGCGGCGCTGCGCGATTCGTTCGCGCGCGGCAAGGCGATCGTGCGCGGCGCGGTGCTCGCGGAGCCGCTCGAGGAGCGCCCGGGCGCGCGGGCCCTCTACTGCGATCCAGGGTTCCTCGCCCTCGGCTTCCTCGTCGAGGAGGTGACGGGCGAGCGGCTCGGAGCGCTCGCCGAGCGGCGCGTCTTCCGGCCGCTCGGCCTCTCCTCGACGTTCTTCCTCGACGGGCTCGCCCCGGATGACGCGCTCGCGCGGAGCGCCGGCCGGGCCTTCGCCCCGACCGAGCGGTGCGACCACCGGCACGAGGTGAACCAGGGCGCCGTGAACGACGACAACGCGTGGGCGATGGGCGGCGCCGCGGGGCACGCGGGCGTCTTCTCGACGGCGCTCGACGTCGCCGCATTCGGGCAGGCCTGGCTCGACGCGCTGCGCGGGCGGCCGTCGGGCGTGCCGTCGGCGGTGGCGGCGGAGTTCGCGCGGCGCGACGCGACGCCCGGGACGACGCGCGCTCTCGGCTGGGACACGCCGTCGCCCGAAGCTTCCTCACTGGGCAGCCGCCTCGGGCGACGCGGCTGGGGCGCGATCGGCCACCTCGGGTTCACGGGGACCTCGCTCTGGATCGACGTGAACCGCGAGGTGGTCGTCGCGCTCCTCACGAATCGCGTTCACCCCACCCGCGAGAACGAGGCCATCCGGGCGTTCCGGCCCCGGTTTCACGACGTCGTGGCGGAGGCGCTGGGTATCAGGTAGACCGCACCGGCTGTTGCCGTGGACGGAGAAGCGCGTGATCGACTGGTCGAACGTGAAGCGGATCCACCTCATCGGCGTCGCCGGCACCGGCATGGGTTCGTTCGCCGGGATGCTGAAGGCGGCAGGGCACGAGGTCACCGGGTCGGACGAGAACGTCTACCCGCCGATGTCCACGCAGCTCGAGCGCTGGGGCATCGAGGTCATGACGCCTTACCGCGCCGACAACCTCGACCGCGCGCGCCCGGACCTCGTCGTCGTCGGGAACGTCGTGCGCGCGGTGAACCCGGAGGCGGCCGCGATGCGCGAGCGGGGGCTCGCGCACGTCTCGTTTCCGGCGGCGCTCGGCGAGCGGTTCATCGGGCCGCGCCACGGCGTCGTGGTCGTCGGCACCCACGGCAAGACCACGACCTCCGCGATGATGGGGGCGCTCCTCCACCACGCCGGCCGCGACCCGTCGTTCCTCGTCGGCGGGGTCACCCGCGACTTCGACTCGAACTTCCGGCTCGGCACGGGCCCCCACTTCGTCGTCGAGGGGGACGAGTACGACACGGCCTACTTCGACAAGGGGCCGAAGTTCCTCCACTACCGCCCGCGCACCGCCATCTTCACGAGCTGCGAGCTCGACCACGCGGACATCTACCGGGACGAGGCGCACTACGAGAGCGCGTTCGAGAAGTTCGTGGACCTCGTGCCCGCGGATGGGTTCCTCGCCGCGTGCGCGAGCTACGACAGCGTGCTCCGGATCGCCCGCCGGTCGCGCGCGCCGGTCGAGACGTACGCGGTGGACCGGCCCGGCGCCGACTGGGAGGCGCGCGGGCTCACGCTCGGCGCCGACGGCGCGCGCTTCACGCTCGTGCGGCGGGGCGGGGCGCTCGCCGACGTGCACCTGCCGGTGGGCGGCGCGCACAACGTCGAGAACGCGCTCGGCGTCGCTGCGGCCGCGACGGCGCTCGGCCTCACTCCGCGAGAGATCGCCGCGGGGCTCGCGGCGTTCCGCGGGGTGAAGCGGCGCCAGGAGGTGCGCGGCACCGCCCGCGGCGTCGTCGTCGTGGACGACTTCGCCCACCACCCGCGCGCGGTGCGGAAGACGATCGAGGCCATCCGCGGCGCCTTCCCCGGCGCCCGCCTGCTCGCCGCGTTCGAGCCGCGCTCCAACACGAGCCGGCGGAGCCTCCACCAGGCCGACTACGCGTCGCCCGCGACCTGGGGCGACGCGGCGGAGGTGTTCCTCCTGCGTCCGGCGCCGACGGACCGCGTGCCCGAGGCGGAGCGGCTCGACCTCGACGCGGTCACGCGCGCGCTCGCCGCCGCCGGCCGGCCGGCTCGCGCGTTCTCCTCGGTGGACGAGCTCGTGCCCGCGATGGTCGCCGCCGCGCAAGAGGGCGACGTCCTCGTCGCGATGTCGAACGGCGCGTTCGGCGGCATCTGGGGGAAGCTGCTCGAAATGCTGGGCCGCAAGTAACCTGGACCTGGACCTGGACCTGGACCAACGCTCGTCGAAGACCAACACCAACACCAAGTCCAAGTCCACACCCTGCGCCGCCGGTCCGTGCCCGTTACTCCTCCCGCATGGACCCGCTGCGCCCGCCCTCGCTCGGCCTGCGCCACGCGGCGCTGCGCGTCCGCGATCTCCCCGCCGCCGAGGACTTCTTCGTCCGCGTGCTCGGCTACGAGGTGGAGTGGCGCCCCGACCCGGAGAACGTCTACCTGCGCCGCGACGCCGACGACGTCGCGCTCCACCGGGCGCCGGATGCGGTCGGACCCGGGCTGCTCGACCATCTCGGGATCTTCGTCGCCCGGGCGGAGGACGTGGACGCCTGGGAGCACTGGCTCGACGCCGCCGGCGCGGAGATCTCGGCGCGCCCGCGCACACACCGCGACGGCGCCCGTTCGCTGTACGTGAAGGGGCCGGAGGGGATCGTGGTGCAGGTGCTGCATCACCCGCGCGCACTGCGGGAGTGACCCAACCTGGACCTGGACCTGGACCTGGACCTCAGCCCAGGTGCCCCCTCACCCCGGTCCTCTCCCCCGCTTCGCGGGGGCGAGGGTGGTGCAGGCAGAGCGCCTCAGCCCAGTTACCCCTCACCCGGCCCTCTCCCCCGCTTCGTGGCCGAGGGAGGGACTATTTCAACGGCGCGCTACGTGTGACACGAGCGGCACATCGCGTTGTCGCGCGTGTCGCCGAGGTCGTGCGAATTCAGGAACTTCCTCGGGTGCGGGTTGAACCTGAAGCCGCCCGTCTTCGACCCGTGGCACGCGAGGCAGGTCGCCTGCGCCCCCTGGTCGTGGCAGGCGGCGCACGAGGAGATGTCGCGACGGGCGGAGTTCTTGTGCTGCCCGCCGTCGCCCGGGTTCGTGTTGCTCCAGCCCGCGGGGTGCGGGTCGCGCAGCGTCCCGGTCGTCATCTTGGAGAGCCCCTCCGCCGCGTGGCACGCCTCGCAGAACGCGGAGCCGTGGCACCGCCGGCAGCTCGCCGGATTCGCGGCCTCGTCGATCATGTGGCGCGACACGTAGTCGCCGCGGTGGATGAAGGCTCGGTCCACGCGCTCGGGGAAGATGTTCTCGAGCTTCGCGGGCGCGGTCGCCGACGAGTGGCACCCGGCGCAGTAGGTCTGGTCGTGGCACTGCGCGCACGACTCACCGGAAGACTTCGCGAGCGTGCCGTGCACCGCGAGCCAGTTCCCCTCGTGCCGGAAGGCGGTCTCCGGCTTGTAACCCTTCAGGTCCACGTGGCACGGGCGGCAGCGCGCCTCGGCGAACTCCTTCTGGTGCACGTGGCAGGCGGTGCACGCGGCCATCGGCGGGGTCGAGGGCTCGGTGTCCCCGGTCTCGGGCAGCTTCACGTGGCACTTCCGGCAGTCCTGCACGCGCTTCAGGTGGTCGGCGTGCGAGAAGCTCACGCGGTAGTACCGCGTTCGGGCCGGGATCGGCTTCGGCTCCTTGTCGTGGCAGTCGCCGCAGGGCTTCTGCTTCGTCACGTTCGCCGGGATCTTCACGTGCCGGACGGCGGGGTCGAGCGCGGTCGCCTTCGAGACGTCGTGGCACGCGGCGCAGGCGACGTCGGCGTCGACGTGGGTCGAGTGCGGGAAGGCGTACGCCGGCTGCTTCGCCGGGTTCTCGTCCTTCACGGGCTTGTAGCCGCAGGCCGCGGCCGCGACGGCGAGGAGGAGGATCGGGATCCGGGTCTTCATCACCGCACCTCAGTCCGCCGGTAGGTCTGGTTATACGCGAGCTTCGCCATGAACTCGAACGTCTGCTCCATGAAGGGGTTCACGCCCGCCCGCCCCGAGATCACCGCCGCGAGACCGTGGGCGAGGTCGTAGCCGAGCGAGACCGTGCCGGTGAGGGCCACGCGCTCCCCGTTCACCTCCTCGCGGAACCGGTGGAGGAGGACGTCGAGCGCGGCGAACGCGCGGCCGAGCTCCTGCCGTCCGAAGACGCGCCCGCCGACGTAGCCGTTGTCGAACGAGTCGAGGTAGAACCCCTCGACCCCCGCGAGCGTGCGTCCGCGCTCCCACTCGACCCGCGCGTCCGCCTCGCTCCCGAGCTCGTTCGAGGCGCTCTCGGTGGCGCCCGGCTCGATCTGCAGGTGGTACGAGCCGCCGACCTTGAGGCCGCGGAGCACCGTGTAGGTCACGCCGCCGCCCACCAGCTGGCGCTGCTCGGCGGAGAAGACCGAGAGGATCGAGTTGCGCGAGAGGAGGAGATCGGGGGCGAGGTAGCGGTAGTCGGCCTCGACGAGCACCCGGCGCGTCGGCGTCCAGCCGGCGCGGACCACCGCCTCCGAGGCGCGCTCGTCGGGCACGCTGTAAGCGGCGGACGCGGAGAGGACGAGGGGCTCCGAGAGGGCGAGACGCGCGTCCGCGCCGACCTCCTGCCGCACCGGGTCGCCGCCGTCGGTCACGACGTTCGCCGAGGCCCCGAGGTCGATGCCCCGGCCCGGCGCGCCCGGGAGCGCGAGCGACCAGCCGACGCGGCCGCCCGACGCGAAGTCGCCGCCCACCGCGTTCCAGCTGCGGAAGCCGCTGCGCGTCGCGAAGCGCTGCGCGACCGGCGAGCCGACGTAACCCGAGACCCGAAACCCACCCGGGAGGAGGAGCACGGCCTGGCCGCCGTCGAGCTGGATCATCCGTGCGGCGCCGGTCGCCACCTGCGTGCGCCCGAGGCGGAGCGTGAGCCGCCGCCCGATGAACCGGCCCTGGGCGTAGGCGGTGACGAGGTCGCCGGTGAGGTCGCTGTCCGTGCCGTTGTCCCAGCGCCGATCGCGGATGTCGTAAGACGCCCACGTCGAGAGGACGAAGGTGAGGTCGTCCGCGAACCCGTTGCGGACGTCGCGCGCGGTCATCGAGAGGATCTCGAAGGCGGGCGCGGTCGACGCGAGGTTCCAGTCCTGGCCCGGCACCCCGCCGCGAGTCTGCTTCGCGAGGTTCAGCAGCGTGATCGAGGAGACCTCGATCGTGTCGGCCAGTGCGGGTGAAGCGGCGGTCAACGCCAGCGCGATGACGAGCGATCTCGGGATGCGCATCGAACCCTCCGTCGGGTGGGCGGACCTTGCCACACGGTACTCCGACTCTTGTTGCTCTGGATCACGAAAACCGCGCGGAAGCCGTTCGGACTATCATGTCGCAGATGCGAAACGCCATCTTCGTGACGGCCGCGCTTGCGATCTTCGGGTGCGCCGGTCCCCGCTCCACGTGGCGCGCCTCGGCTCTCGTCGGGAAGCCGGTCGAGATCGCCGCGAAGACGCTCGAGGATCACGAGGTGCGCCTCCCCACCCGCGGCGCGCGCGTGACCGTCGTGGACTTCTGGGCGACCTGGTGCGAGCCGTGCCGCGACCAGATCCCGTTCCTCGACCGGCTCGCGGCCGACTACCGGGCCGAGGGCGTCGAGGTCTACGCCGTCTCGTTCGACGAGGACCGCGCCGCCGTCGAGGAGTTCGTCGCGAGGACGCCGGTCGCGTTCCCGGTGCTCTGGGACAAGGGCGGGGGCGCGCTCGCGGAGAAGCTCGACGTGACGCGGCTCCCGACGACGATGCTCGTCGACGCCGCGGGGGTCGTCCGCGCCGTCCACCTCGGGTACGACCGTGCCTCGGGCGAGCAGCTCGCGCGCGAGGTGCGGCAGCTCCTCGAGAAGTGACCTTCAGCCGCGGTCGTAGGTGAACCGCACGCGGTCGCGCTCGGCCTCCACCTCGCCCGCCTCCGCCGGCGACTCGCGCAGCCAGTAGGCCATCTCGTCCGCCTCCCACTGGTACGGGGCGCCGTCGAGCCGCACCTTGCCCTCCGCGAGCGCGACCGTCGCTTCGAGGAGCGGCACGCCCTCGAGGTCCCGCACGAGCGCCTCGAAGCGGCCCTGCCGGTCGGGATCCACGAACTGGAACTCGTGCCGGGCGGCGTAGGCGGTGTGGTAGTGCGCCGGGCGGAACACCACGCCGCCGAGCCCGAGCCGCGTCGCCATGAGCGCGAGCATGGTCCCGATCTCGCGGGCGAGCCCGAGCCCCGGGACCTCCTGGCCGGGGAGGCGCGGGCGCTTGTCGCTGAACTGCGCGCGCGGGTTCCGCAAGGACAGCCAGTGCACGTAGAGCGCCTCGGCGCCCGCGACGCGGCGGCGCTCGAGCACCACCTCGATGAGCACGTGCTCCTGTCCGGCCGTCTGGCCCAGGATCCGGACCCGCTCGCCCGCGCCCGTCGCGTCGAACGCGGCCCGGAGCTGGCGGAACCCCATCCGCTCGAGGTGGTCGAACAGCCCGTAGCGGAAGAAGGCGTGCTCGATGCCCGCGGCGGTGTAGAAGCCGAGGAGGACGCGCTGGCGGCGGGGGCGGATCCCGAGATCCTCCTCGAGCTCTTCCTCGGTGAGCTCGCCCGACTCCGTGAGCGCGGCGGGGGAGAGGTCCTGCGACACCCGCGCGAACCGCGCCGCGATGGGGTCGTACGAGCGCGGGATCGCGTCCCGCGACGACGCGGCGACCGCCATGCCGGTCCCGGCGAGCACGCGCCAGGCGTCGTCGGAGTAGCCGCCGGCGGGAAGCCAGACCGTCGGTACCCCTTCGAGCTCCGCGGCGACGAGGAGGTCGCGGTCGCGCGCTCCCGCGAGCGTGAGCCCGAGCCTGCCGAGCCGATCCCCGGCGAGCACGTCGCCGCCGGCGAGCACGAAGGCGAGGCGGGGGCGCGGCATCCGGGAGAGGAGCGCGGCGAGCGCCTCGGCGTACGTCGCGTCGCCCGCGCCCTCCGGGAGCACGGTCTCGTCCACCCGCTCGAGCGGGCCCCAGTCCGAGGCGGACAGCGAGCCGATCCAGACCTGCGGGTCGGAGGCGAGGCAGGCGGCGAGCCCGTCCGGCGGGTGGGCGTCGAGATCGAGCACGGCGATCCGGCCCGAGAACCCGTCGTCGCGGAGCGCCGCCACCGCGACGGCGACGTCGTTCACGGGGCAGTTTCCCCCCGCCGACGACGGGCCGGCGTGGTGGAACCCGCCGAGGAGGTTCAGCGCCGGGATGCGCGTACGGAGCGCGTCGCGCGCCGCCGCGAGCGTCCCGCCGCACGCGAGCCGCACCGTCGTCATGACCTCGTCCACGGGCACGTCGCTCGGGTCCACCGAGAAGATCGCGGCGAGCGTCTCCTCGCGCCCGAGCGACTCGAGCAGCTCCGGCGCGTGGACCCGCGCCATGTTCTCGTAGGAGATGCGGTGCGGCTTCCGCACCGCGCGGCGCGTGATCGCGCCCGACTCCCTCAGCCACCACGCGGCGAAGTCGGCGCGGCGCGGCTCGAAGCC
>WNGA01013068.1_pt1 | contig 19501 bp, 19 predicted proteins | sample 5400061 | NCBI WGS metagenome assembly WNGA01 (sample SAMN13153366, study PRJNA577476) | soil metagenome | isolation source: 100 cm soil or saprolite under grassland replicate 2 | place: USA:California | collected 2016-06-15 | reverse complement strand
CGACGGCCAGGGGCGCTGCGTCGCGGCGGAGGTGCTGGTCCCGACCCCGGGCGTCCGCAACCTGATCCGCGAGGGCAAGATCCACCAGATCTACTCGCTGATCCAGACCGGCGCCTCGCACGGCATGCAGACGATGGACGCCTCCCTGGTCGACCTGGTGCGCCACCACAAGATCACCCGCGAGCTCGCCGAGGCGCGCTCGTCCGCTCCGGACGAGCTCCGTCGCCTCATGGGCACGGTAAGGGCGGCGTAAGCGATGGCCACCTACGCATTCAAGGCACTCGACCTGGCCGGCGCCTCGACGAACGGGCAGATGGAGGCGGGCGACAAGCAGGCCGTGGCTGCGCAGCTCCGCTCGAAGGGCCTGATCGTCGTCGACATCGAGGAGCAGACCCCCGCGAGCGCGGGCGACCTGCTGGCGCGGTGGAAGCGCGTCAAGGCGGACGACCTCGTGATCGCGACCCGTCAGCTCTCCACGATGGTGAATTCGGGCATGTCGCTGCTGCGTTCGCTGTACGTCATCGAAGAGCAGACCGAGAACGACAAGCTTCGCGAGATCTGGATCGAGGTTCGAAAGGACGTCGAGGCGGGCCTCGCGCTGTCCGACGCGCTCACGAAGCACCCGGACGTATTCAACGACCTGTACGTCGCAATGGTCCAGGCCGGTGAGACGGGCGGAATCCTGGACGACACTCTGGTGCGCGTGGCGGAGCAGCTCGAGAAGGACGCCGCCCTCCGGCGCCAGATCAAGGCGGCGATGATCTATCCGTCGCTGATCGGCGGGTTCGCGTTCATCGTGCTGTTCGCCCTCGTCACGTTCCTCGTCCCGGTGTTCGAGACCATCTTCAAGGACTTCGGCGGCGACCTGCCGGCCATCACGAAGTTCACCGTGTGGCTGTCGCACATGATGACCCAGCGGTGGTACGTCATGTTCGGCTTCATGTTCGGCGTCGTCTGGCTGTTCCGCACCTGGAAGAAGACCGAGCGCGGCCGCATGCAGTGGGACACGCTCAAGCTCAAGTTCCCGATGAAGATCGGCGACATCGTCCAGAAGGTCGCGCTCGCGCGCTTCTCGCGGACGTTCTCCGGCCTGATCGCCGCCGGCGTGCCGATGCTCGAGGCGATCGACATCACGGGCAAGACGTCGGGCAACAAGGTGATCGAGAAGGCGATGAACGAGGTGCGCGAGTCCGTCAAGAAGGGCGGCTCACTCACCGCGCCGATGATGGACGTGCCCGAGGCCTTCCCGATCATGGTCACGCAGATGATCGGCGTCGGCGAGGAGACCGGTGCGCTCGAGACGATGATGACCAAGGTCGCCGACTTCTACGAGGAGCAGGTCGCGGCCGCAGTGAAGGCCCTGACCTCGATCCTCGAGCCGATCATGATTGTGATCGTCGGCGGCATCGTCGGGTTCATCGTGATCGCGATGTACCTGCCGATGTTCAAGGTCTACGACTCGATCAAGTAGCGCCGCCGACGGTCTCAAGGATCGCGGGCAGCGGACGATTGGTCCGGGCGTGGCGTCCAAGCAAACGGTTCTCCTTCAGTGCCTCGACGCGGCGGGCTATGACGCGGGCGGCGAGGAGCGCTGGGTCTCGGCGCGGGCCGTTGCGCGGCGCCTCAGTCCCACGGCCAGGCAGGAGTCGGTCGCCGACGACCTGATCCGGCTCCACCGCGTCGGACTCGTCGAGATGTGGTTCAGGGGCGGCAATACCTACTACCGCAGCGCCCGCTGAAGCCGTACTAAGAGGGGCGCAGGCGCTTCCCACTCCCACCTCCGCCCGCTCGAGCGCAGCCAGGAACCCATCGAGCGCAAAGCCGTACACGCCGATGGTCGTCAGCCGGCGGATGTGACCACCAGCCTCCCGGCCGGCCTCGGCTGGTCGCCCTTCGACGGTGTGAACAGCAGCTCGTAGCGGCCGGGGCGGGTCGGCAGCACGTCGAAGCGCGCCGGGGTGGTCGGGTCCGCCGGTGCTGTCAGGCCCATATCGGGGATCTCCACGCTGCCGGACTCCGGCACGGCGACCTCGATCGTCGCGGCCTGGCCCGCCCGCAGCCGCTTCGAGCTGTTGTCGGCCGCCTGGAAGGAGAGCGGAGGGCGCAGCTCCGGAGCGGGCCGCGGCGACGCCGTGGGCGGCCCTGGCGCGCGCGGCTGCCGTGGCGCCGTGTCCGCTCTTCGTTGCTCGATGGGACGCGACAGCGAGGCCACGAGCGCCGCCATGCCCAGGACGATCGCGAACAGCAGCAGGGCGCGCCTCAGATGCACCGTTTGGATGGTATTTGCGTGGACATTTGGCCTAGGAGAGGGGGATACCGAAGTAAAGGTTCTCCTCCGGAAAGCCGATCTACGCGCAGAGGCCAGAGCCACGGTGTAAAGGCAAACTCGTCGCGAGGCGAGGACGCAAAGCTTCGGGGCTCCAAACGGGATTCGCTTCCCGGGCGGAGCCGGCCGAGCTGCCACCAACGGTTCAACGACAGGCGGCTATCCGCGGCAACTGGCACCAGACCAAACAGAGTCACCTCAAAGGAGGAGACAAATGCTGCGGATGCTCCGCGAGCGTATGCACAACGAGGAGAAGGGCTTCACGCTCATCGAGCTCCTCGTCGTGATTCTCATCATCGGCATCCTCGCCGCGATCGCGCTGCCGGCCTTCCTTGGCCAGCGTGAGAAGGGCCAGGATTCCTCGGCCAAGTCCGATGCTCGTAACATCGTCTCGCACGTCGAGTCGTGTTACGCGCAGACGCAGGACTACACGAAGTGCGGTAACGCTGCGTCCGACGTCGCCGACAGCGGCCTCGACCTGGGCGCTGGCCCGGGCCAGGTCACAGTCGCGCCGGTTGACGCCAGCAGCTACGCCGTGACCGCGACGTCGAAGGCCGACTCGGGTGGCGCGAACCACAAGTTCACGATCACCAAGACGGCCGGCAAGTTCGTGAAGCCGTACACCTGCACGCCCGCCGACAAGGGCGGATGCTCGGGCGGTGTCTGGTAGGAAACTGCCGGAAACCGACGTTTCGACTCGGGGCGGGCCATATGGCCCGCCCCGAGCTTTTCCATGGGGCTTGAACGAAGGGCCAACACCCGTGCACCTGGGTCAAGATCCGGCGCCGGCGCGCCGATTACACCCCGACATGCCCGCCTCTTCTCGTCTGCACGGTGAGCGTGGCTTCACGCTGATCGAGGTCATGGTCACGATGCTCCTCCTCGTGGTGGGCATCGGCGCGGCCGTGGCGATGATCGACGGCGCGAGCGCCCGCACGCTTGCCAACAAGGAGCGCGAGGCGGCGAACTCCCTCACGCGCGAGGTGATCGAGAGCGCGCGCTCGGTGCCCTACCGGGAGCTGACGCCGAACACCGCACTCGCGCAGCTCCAGGCCATCCCGGGGCTCGCGGACACCACGCCGGCGACGACCGCCTGGACTGTCGTCCGGCGCAACCAGACGTACACGATCTCGCTGACCGTCTGCTCGGTCGACGACGACCAGGACGGGCTCGGCACCACGACCGGGGCGAACTTCTGCACGGCGGGCACCGCGGCGGTCGATCAGAACCCGGACGACTACAAGCGGGTCACCGTGGACGTCTCGTGGAAGCGCGGCGGCGTCAGCCGGAACATCAAGCAGGCCGGCATCGTCAACAACGAGGCGAGCTCGACGGGGCCGTCCGTCGAGTTCACGAGCCAGACCCCGGACGGAGAAGAGCTCACCCTCTTCTCGCCGACGATCAAGTTCGACGTGCAGGCCGAGGACGGCACGGCCGTGATCCGCTTCGCGGTGGACGGCGTGCTGCTCGACAGCGCGACCTCCACGAGCGCGACGTTCATGTGGCACATCGACAGCGCCGGCGAGCACGTGCCCGACGGCACGTACGTGGTGAGCGTCACGGCCTTCGACGCCGACGGCACTCCGGGACCGACGCGGTCGCGGACGATCCGACTGAACAGGGATGTGCCGGTCGCCCCGGGCGACGTCTTCGGCGGCTGGAACCCGCGCGCCGACCTGTCGGGCGACAAGGACATCGCCGAGATGCAGTGGTCCCGGAACACCGAGCCCGACGTCACGGGCTACCGGGTGTACCGGAAGACCGCCTCGGGTGACGAGATCGTCCCAGGCTGCGACAAGCCGCTCGATCCGACCTTCACCGAGTGCCGCGACCTGAACCCGCCGGCGAGCGCGACGATCGACTACTACATCGTGGCGCTCGATCAGAACCCGGCCACGCTTACGCCGCGTGAGGGCGACAAGACGGCGCTGACGGCGGTACGCGCCAACACGGCGCCGAACCAGCCGCAGACGCTCACGGCCACCAAGGACGACGACTCGGTCCTCCTGATCTGGGCCGACGCGCCGCCCGCGGTCCCGCCCTACACCGGCTCGAACGTCATCTTCTATCGCGTATACCGAGACGGCACCGCGATCGGCGACCGCGTCGCCCGCACCGGCCAGGAGTCGTTGACTTCCTATCGGGACGTCGGCGCGGCCGCCGGCAACCACGTCTACTACGTCACGACGGTCGACGCGAACTTCTCCGAGTCCGCTCCGCTCGGGCCGGTCGCCCTCCCATGAGCCCGCGTCGCGACCAGGCCGGCTTCACTCTGATCGAGCTGATGGTCTCGATGTCGCTCATCACCGTCGTCGTGATGGCCACGATCAGCGCCTTCGTGTCATTCAACCGCAACGAGCGCGTGAACCGGCTCCAGAACGAGTCACAGGACGAGGCTCGCCTCACGATGGAGCGCCTCTCGAGCCAGCTGCGCAACCTCGCAAGCCCGAATGACAACGTTCCTCAGAGCGTCGAGAAGGCCGAGCCCTACGACCTCGTCTTCCTGACCGTCGACGCCATCAAGCCGGTCGGCTCGCTGAACGCCCGGAACATCAAGCGGGTGCGCTACTGCCTCGGAACCGTGACCGGTGGCAAGGCGCCGCTCATCAAGCAACAACAGGTGTGGCAGGCCGTCGACCCGCCCCCGGCGTTCTCGACCGCCGGGTGCCCGAACGGCAGCTGGGGCAACAGCACGGTGGTCGCCGGGGACGTCGTGAACTCGGCTCAGGCGCCGGCGGTGCCGCTCTTCACGTTCTCGCCGGGCCCCAGCTCGCTCAGCGACATCACAGCGATCCGCGCCAACTTCATGGTCGACTGGAACCCGGGCAAGTCGCCCTCCGCGGCGGAGCTCACTTCTGGGATCTTCCTGCGCAACCAGAACCGCGCGCCCATTGCTTCGTGCACGGCCCAGTTCGCGGGGACCGGGAAGAAGATCGCCCTCAACGGCTCGGCGTCCGAAGACCCGGAGGGCTTCAACATGAAGGAGTACAACTGGTACGCCGACGGCAAGACCTCGGAGCCGCCGGACCTGACCGGAGTGGTCGGGGTCTGGGATGCGCCGAGCTCCGGAACCCACAGCTTCAGGCTCCAGGTCAAGGATCAGGGCGACCTCCTGGACGAGGCGACCTGCTCGGCGGCGGTCCCATGAGGCGGGTCGCCAACTCCGAGCGCGGCAGCGCGATCATCCTGGCGATCGTGCTGATGACGATGATGATCGCGGTGGGCCTGGCCGCGTACTCGTTCGTCGACACGCAGCAGGTCGAGACCATGCGAGAGCGCCAGCGCGAGTCGTCCTTCAACCTGGCCGAGGCGGCGCTCAACTCGCAGTCGTTCGTCCTGTCACGCCGGTGGGCGGGTTCTCCGACTTCCTTCGCGACAACGACGCCGACCTGCACACAGGCCTCGGGTAGCGCCGTTCAGTGTCCGGACCCGGCCCAGCTGCAGGCCGCTTACAACAGCCCGGACTACGCCACGGGCGTCACCTGGAAGACGACGGTTTACGACGACAAGAGCGGCCCGTTCTACGACGCGAGCGTCATCGAGGCGAAAAACGCGACGACTGGCGGGGACCTGACTGCTCACTGGGACCAGAACGGCAACAAGCGCGTCTGGGTCAAGGCGGAGACGACCGTCCGCGGCCGCAGCCGCGTGCTCGTCGCCCTCGTCCAGGTGCAGGAGAAGGTGGAGTTCCTGCCCAAGCGCGTCATCCTCGCGGGCCAGTTCAAGCTGACGCCGAACGGCAACCACCCATACGTCCTGACGAACCCGGACGCCACGAGCCAGCACCCGGTGACGCTGCGGTGCAATCTGAGCGATCCCAGCTGCGCGGCCTTCACACCTGACAAGAAGAACCCGCAGCTCGATCCGCCCGGCGCGATTTCCGGGCAGGAGTACGTCGGCAAGGACGCGCTCGAGGACGACGTAAAGGATCGCCTTAAGGAGCGCGCGATCGCCGACGGGACGTTCTACGACGGCGTCTGCCCCACGGACGAACAGCTCAGCGGCAAGGTCGTGTGGGTGCAGGGCTGCGCGCTGGGGCAGTACACGAAGAACAACGTGTGGAACGCGCCCGATAGCCCCGGAATCCTGATCTGGGCGGACGGCGTGCTCGAGCTCGGCGGCAAGTCGGACTTCTGGGGGATCGTCTACCACCTGAACAACGAGAACAGCAGCGCTGCCGACCTGCTGCGGCTGCGCGGCGGGCTCACGCTCCACGGCGGCGCCTTCGTCGACGGACCGGGCGGCATCGACGTCGGGTCGAACAGTGTTAACATCACCTACGACGACAACGCCTTTGTCGGCGTGAGCTCGTACGGCAGCGCGAGCATCGTCCAGAACTCCTGGCGCGACATCACCGGGGGCTAGAGTGTCCGGCGTGAGCCGGGAGGCGGGCCAATAGCCGGTGCGGTGGCCCTGGCCGGCGTCTTTGGCGCCGTCCTCGGGAGCTTCCTCAACGTCGTGATTCACCGTCTTCCGCGCGGCGAGTCGCTGGCGAGCCCAGGCTCGCGCTGCCCGCGCTGCGGGACGCCCGTCAAGCCCTACGACAATATCCCGCTGGTCTCCTGGCTCCTGCTGCGCGGACGCTGCAGGCACTGTGGCGCACCCATCTCGCCGCGCTACCCGCTCGTCGAGCTCGTCACGGCCCTGGCGTTCGCCGCCGTCGTGGCCGTGCGCGGGTTCGACGACGACCTGATCCTCGAGCTGCCCTTCGTCGCCGCGCTGATCGCACTCGCCGGAATCGACTTCGACCACAAGCTGCTGCCGAACAAGATCGTCTACCCAATGGCGGCATACGGCGTGATCGCGACGCTGCTAGTGGACCGGGGCGACCTCGTCGAGAACCTGGTCGCCGGCGGGGGGGCCTTCGCCTTCATGCTCGCGGCTGCGGTCGCCTATCCCAGCGGGATGGGCATGGGCGACGTGAAGCTCGCCGGGGCGATGGGTCTGTACCTGGGCGTGTCCGTGCTCCCAGCCCTGCTGGCGGCGTTCCTCGTAGGGTCCGTCACGGGTCTCGCCATCATCGCCCGCGAGGGCGCGTCCGCGCGCAAGAAGGCCGTGGCCTTCGGCGTCTTCCTGGCGATCGGAGGCATCGTCGGCGTGCTCGCCGGGCCCGAGCTGATCGACGTCTACGACAGCAATTTCCTCGACTAGCGGCTGAGCCGTCCAGGGAGCGTCCAGCAACTCTGGACATTTCGGGACTGGCGTTAAGGGTGTCCAGGCCCTAGCCGATACCCCTTTGCGTACGCCCATGATGTTCTCCCTCCGCAAGAACTCCACTGGTGGCTCCGTCGGTCTGGACATCGACGGCCGCTACCTCGCCGCCGCCCAGGTCGAGAGCGGTCGCGTCGTTCGCGGCGCGAGCTTCGACCTGCCCAGAGGCCTCGTTGCCGATGGGGAGGTCGTGAACCGCGACGGCCTCGCCGAGGCTCTCAAGACCTTCGTCGCCGAGGCCGGGCTGCCCAAGAGCGTGCGCCTCGGCGTGGCGAACCAGCAGATCGTCGTCCGCGTGGTCGAGTTGCCGCGCATCGAGGACGAGAAGCAGCGCGACGCCGCCGTTCGCTTTCAGGCGGCCGAGGCGATCGCCATGCCCCTGGACGAGGCCGTGCTCGACCATCAGCTCGCCGGCTACACCGAGGCGCCCGACGGCAGCCCGCGCATGCAGGTCGTGCTCGTGGCCGCGCGCCGCTCGATGATCGAGGCGCTCCTCGCCGCCGCGAAGCAGGCCGGCCTGAAGCCGGAGGGCGTCGACCTCGACGCCTTCGCTCTCGTCAGGACTCTCGCGGTCGCGACGAGCGGCGCGCCGGAGGACACGACGCGCGTGTACTGCCACCTCGGCGGCGTGAGCAACCTTGCGATCGCCGTGGGCTCGGCTTGCCTCTTCACCCGGCCGCTGTCGGCGGTCTGGGACGACGAGGACGCCGGCGCGCGCCTCGCCGACGAGATCCGCCTTTCGATCGACTACTACATGACCCAGCCGCAGGCGAAGCCCGTCGGTGAGGTCGTGCTGTCCGGCCCGGGCTCGGCAGACGAGCACCTCGTCGAGAGCCTCGGCATGCACCTCGGGCTGCCGACCGGAGTCGCTTCGCCGCTCGGCGTCCTCGACCGCTCGGCGCTCGATGGAAACGAAGACCCGCACAGGCTGACCGTGGCCGCCGGGCTCGCGATGGGGAGGGCCGCATGAAGGCCGTCAACCTCATCCCGACCGAGCAGCGCCGTGTCCAGGGCACGGGCGCGCGCACGGGCAGCTCGTACGTCGTCATCGGCGTGCTCGTGACGCTGCTCGCGATGGTGGCCGCATACGTCGTCACCGCGAACAACGCGACGCAGCGCGACAGCGACGCCGCCGCCGCGAAGGCGGAGGCCGACCGGCTCGAGGCCCAGGTCGCGCAGCGCGGCGCATTCACGAACTTCGCTCAGATCAAGGACCTGCGCCTCGCGTCGGTGAGCACCATCGCCGACACACGCTTCGACTGGGAGCGCCTCATGCGTGAGCTCTCGCGCGTGATGCCGGGCGGTAGCTGGCTCCAGACGACCGACGCCTCGGTCACGGGCAACGTGACCGGAAGCGAGACGGCGTCGGCCGCCGCCGGCACCACCGCAGCAGTGCCGCAGCCGAAGGCGAACCTCGTCGGGTGCACGCCGGACCAGTCGGACGTTGCCCGAATGATGGTGCGCATGCGCGAGCTCTACCGCGTGTCGGACGTGGAGCTGAACGAGTCCGTGAGGCAGCCCGGCTCCTCGGGCGCCCCGAGCGTCGAGGACTGCGGCCGCTTCTACCAGTTCGACATCACCGTCAGCTTCAACGCGGCGCCGCCGAAGACCGAGGCCCCGCGCGGCGAGTCGGTGGTCCCCACGTCGCTCGGAGGTGGATCGTGAGCCTTAGCGAGCGCGACCGCAAGATCGCCCTGGCGATCATTCCGATCCTGCTCCTCGTGGTGTACTGGTTCGTGCTGCTCTCGCCGAAGCGCGAGGCCGCCGCCACGGCATCGAAGGACCTCAGCGAGCAGACGCAGCGCCGCGACGACGCACGCGCGGCCGCGAATGCCTCTCAGGGCGCGAAGACCGACTTCGCCGCCGATTACGCGGAGATCGTCCGCCTCGGCAAGGCGATCCCCTCCGGCGTCGACATGCCGAGCCTCGTGGTCCAGCTCGACCGGGCTGCGGCCGGCACGGGCATCCGCTTCACGCGCATCGCCACCGGCGAGCGCGATCCGGCCGCCGCGGCGGCACCGCCGGCGCCCGCGCCGACCACGACCCCCAGCCAGGGCGGCAGCACGCCCGTCCAGGCCGGCGGCGAGACGGCGCAGTCCGCTCCGGGCGGCGCCGTGGAAGCCGCGAACAACACCGCTGCACAGCAGTCGCAGCAGGCCGGCGCCGCGAGCCAGTCCGGCGTCGCACCCAGCGACACCCAGACCTCGACCTCGAGCGGGAGCGGCCTCCCAGTGGGTGGCGGAGCGGCGACCCCCGGCGCGACGCCGACCGCGGGCGGCTCCCCGGCGCTGGACACGGTTCCACTCGAACTCGAGTTCGTCGGCAACTTCTTCAACCTCGCGGACTTCTTCCACGACATCAAGCGCTTCGTGCACGTCGCGAACAACAACGTCGTCGTCAGCGGCCGCCTGATCACGGTCGAGGGCGTGAAGTTCTCGAGCGACCCCGAGCTCTTCCCGCGCATCACGGCGGAGATCAAGGCCACCGTGTACCTCTCGCCGAAGACCGAGGGTGCGACCGCCGGCGCCACTCCCGCGGGCCCCGCTGCGGCGGCCGGAACACAGCCGACGCCCGCGAGCACGACCCCCAGCACTACTCCGAGCACGACTCCCAGCAGCCCTGCCCCGACCGCCACCGCGACCCCTTAGGCGATCACCATGAAGATCTTCGCTCTCGACCTCTGGCACGACCTTCGCGAGAAGCGGCTCTGGCCCGTGGCACTCGTCCTGGCCGTCGCGCTCGTGGCGATCCCGGTCGTGCTGCGGAAGCCGGCGGAGACGGCGGCCCCGGCCACGGTCCAGCCCGTGCGCACGGCGCCCGACCCGAAGGACCTGAAGGCGCTGGCGACCGTGAAGCTGGACGAGTCCGGCGCGGGACGCGGGTCCTCGCTCGGCACATTCGACCCGAGCGACCCGTTCCGCCCGCCGAAGAAGGTCACCAAGGCCTCGCACCAGGAGTCGGGCGCCGAGTCGACCGTCACAGGCAACGTGGTGGACGTGACCTTCACTGCGAACGGCCGCGAGCGCCGGATCAAAGGCGTGGAGCGTCTCTCGATTCTGCCGAGCGAGGCTTCGCCGCTGCTGCTCTTCCTCGGCGTGACTCCGAGCGCCGAGAACGCGGTCTTCCTCGTGGACTCGACGCTGCAGGCGGCCGGCGACGGCCGCTGCAAGCCCACCGGATCCCAGTGCGCGTTCCTCTACCTCAGCCCTGGCTCGGAGCAAGAGTTCACGAACGAGACCGGCGACTCGTACACGCTTCGGATCGACGAGATCCGCAAGGTGCGCATCGACGGGACCGCATCCGCGAAGCGCGCGAAGCGCGCGCGCGCGGCGGTGGGAGCCCCGCCCGAGCCTCGTCATTTCGCGTCCCCGCTGATCGCCGACGAGACGGCGTCCAGTGGAGGCGACGCAGATTCAACCGACCACCAGGACAGTCGGTAGTCCTCTCCCAGCAGTTCCTCCTCCAACCTGGCGCCCGCACCCTCGTTTGTAGGGTGTGGGCGTCATGTCTTTCCGGTTCGTAACCGCCGGGGAGTCCCACGGCCCGGGGCTCACGGCAATCGTCGAGGGGTTGCCGGCGGGCCTCGAGCTGCGACCCGAGGACATCGACGCGGATCTCGCCCGGCGGCAGCTCGGCCACGGCCGCGGCGGGCGCATGAAGATCGAGAAGGACCGCGCCGAGGTGACCGCGGGCGTCCGCCACGGGCGCACGCTCGGCAGCCCGGTGGCAATGTGGATCCAGAACCGCGACTACCAGAACTGGGAGGAGCGGATGAACCCGTGGCCGGTTGACGCGGAGGTGGAGGAGGTGCACCTCCCGCGTCCCGGGCATGCGGACCTCGCCGGGATCCAGAAGTTCGGCCACACGGACGTGCGCAACGTGCTCGAGCGCGCGTCGGCGCGCGAGACGGCCGCCCGCGTGGCCGCGGGCGCGCTCGCGAAGGCGTTCCTGCGCGAGCTCGGGGTGGAGGTCTTCTCGCACGTGACCCGGATCGGGACGGCCACGGCCCCGGCGCGGAAGTCGCTCGGGCCGGCCGACTTCGAGGGCGTGGACGAGTCGCCCGTCCGCTCGCTCGACGCCGAGGCGAGCCAGGCGATGGTCGCGGAGATCGACGCGGCCCGGAAGGCGAACGAGTCGCTCGGCGGCGAGTTCGAGGTGATCGCGTTCGGGCTCGTCCCGGGGATCGGTTCGCACGTCTCATGGGAGGAGCGCCTCGACGGGCGGCTCGCCCAGGCGATCGTGTCGATCCAGGCGCTGAAGGGCGTGGGGATCGGCGACGGCTTCGCGCTCACGGAGCGGGTGGGCTCGCAGGCCCACGACGAGATCTTCTGGTCGGACGAGCGCGGCTACCACCGCGAGACCAACCGCGCCGGCGGCATCGAGGGCGGCATGACGACCGGGGACCCGGTCGTCGTGGTCGGCGCGATGAAGCCGCTGCCCACGCTCACGAAGCCGCTCCGCTCGGTGGACACCGAGACGAAGGAGCCGGCGCAGGCCCTGCGCGAGCGCACCGACTCGTGCACGGTGCCGGCCGCCGGTGTGGTGGGGGAGGCGATGGTGGCGCTGGTGCTGGCCGCGGCCTACCGCGAGAAGCTCGGCGGCGACCACATGGACGATGTGCGCGCGGCGCTGCGGGCGTACGAGGAGCGGATCGGCTGGAGGCGCGCATAGCGCTCGTGCTCGTGGGCTTCATGGGCGCCGGGAAGTCCACCGGCGCCCGCTCGCTCGCCGCCGAGCTCGGGGCCGAGGCGCTCGACTCGGACCGCGAGCTGGAGCAGCGGCTCGGCGAGCCGGTCGAGTCGTTCTTCGACAGGGAGGGCGAGCAAGCATTTCGCGCGCGCGAGGAGGAGCTCGTGCTCGAGCTGCTCGCGCGCGGCGAGGCGCGGGTCCTGGCGCTCGGCGGCGGGGCGCTCGCCTCGGAGCGCGTCCGCGAGGCGCTCGCGCCGCACACCGTCGTTCACCTCGAGGTCGAGCCCGACGAGGCCTGGCGCCGCGCGTCGGGCAGGGGCCGCCCGCTGGCGCGCGACCGCGGCCGCTTCGCCCAGCTTCACGGCGACCGCGTTGCGCTCTACGAGTCCGTGGCCGACGCCGTGCTGCCGCCCGGCGACCGCGACGCCCTGCGGCGCGCGCTCCCCGCGCTGCGCGCGCTCGAGGCCGCGCCCGCCGGCGCGCGGCTCGTGTGGGCGTCGGCCTTGTCGGGCGACTATCCGGTCTTCCTCGGCCGCGGGCTGATCGAATCCGGCTTCTTCCACCCTCCGGACGGGCGCCGGTTCGTGGTGACGGACGAGCAGGTGGCGCGCGCCCAGCCATTCGAGGGCGACGAGCGGATCGTCACTGTGCCGGGCGAGGAGCACAAGTCGATCCACGCCGCCGAGTTCGTGCTGCGCGCCCTCGCCGAGGCCGGGGCGGAGCGCGGCGACGTCGTGGTCGCGGTCGGCGGCGGCGTGGTGGGCGACCTCGCGGGCTTCTGCGCGGCGGTATACCAGCGCGGGATGCGCCACGTGCAGGTGCCGACGACACTGGTGGCGCAGGTCGACTCGGCGTACGGCGGCAAGACCGGGGTGGACCTGCCGGAGGGCAAGAACTACGTGGGCGTGTTCCACCAGCCGTCGGCCGTGATCTGCGACCCCGCCGCGCTCGAGACGCTGCCGCCGGAGGAGCTCGCCGCGGGTTACAGCGAGGTGGTGAAGACCGCGCTGATCGCGGGCGGGCCGCTGTGGGCGCGCGTCCGCCACGGCGGCGATGTCGACTCCGACACGATCCTCGGCTGCGTTCGCACGAAGCTCGCCGTCGTCGCGGAGGACGAGCGCGACCAGGGCCGACGGCAGGTGCTGAACCTCGGCCACACGGTCGCCCACGCAATCGAGGCCGCCACGGGCTACACGCGCTACCGGCACGGCGAGGCGGTGGCGATCGGCCTGCTCGTGGCGCTTCGCCTCTCCCGGCGCGAGCCGCTCCGCTCCGAGGTGGCCGAGCTGCTCGGGGCGTATGGCCTGCCGCGGACGTTCACGGGCGCCTCGGTGGACGACGTGCTCGAGCTCGCCGAACGGGACAAGAAGCGCGCGGGCGGGCGGGTACCGTTCGTCCTCGTGCAAGCCCCCGGCGACGTGAGCCCAGGACACGAAGTGCAGCTGTCCGAGCTGCGCGCCGCGGTCGAGGAGGTGCACTCGGCGTGAGGCACCGCATCGAGGTCATGCACGGCGTCAACCTCGATGTGCTCGGCAGCCGCAACGCCGAGCACTACGGCGGCATCACCCTCACCGAGCTCGAGGTCACGATCAAGCGCTTCGCGCGCGAGCTGGAGATGGAGCCGAGCTTCTCCCAGACGAACCACGAGGGCGACTTCGTCGAGCGCCTGCACAGGGCCGGCGAGAGCGCCGACGGCCTCGTGCTGAACCCCGGCGCATGGACGCACTACTCGTGGGCGATCCGGGACGCGCTCGAGGTGGCGGGGCTGCCCGCCGTGGAGGTTCACCTCTCGGCGGTGGACGAGCGCGAGGAGTGGCGCCGCACGTCCGTGATCCGCGACCTCTGCATCGCATGCGTGCAGGGAAAGGGGCCGGACGGCTACCGCGAGGCGCTCGAGCTGCTGAAGGAGCGGCTCACGTGAGCGCCGCGCGCGTTGACCACCTGGTGGAGCTGCTCGCCGAGCGCGAGCTCGACTCGCTGCTCGTCACGAACCTCCTGAACGTCCGCTACCTGACCGGCTACACCGGGACGAACGGGGCCTGCGTGGTCACGCCCGAGGAGCGGCTCTTCTTCACGGACTTCCGCTACGTGGAGCAGGCGCGCGAGCAGGTGCAGGACTTCGAGCGGATCGAGGCCGGCCGCGACATGCTCGACGACGTGGCGAAGCGGTTGCGCGGCCGCGCGGGCTTCGACGACGACCACCTGAGTGTGGCCTCCCACCGGAAGGTCGCCGAGAAGGCGCCCGACGGCGTGGAGCTGGTGGCGGCGGGCGGGCTGGTCGAGCGCCTCCGTGCGGTGAAGGACGAGGGAGAGGCGGCGGCGATGGCCGCCGCGGCGGAGCTGTCCACCGCCGCCTACGACTCGCTGCGCGAGCTGGGCCTTGCCGGGCGCACCGAGCGCGAGGTGGCCGTGGGGCTCGTGCGCTTCATGGAGGACTCGGGCGCCGAGGGGCCGTCGTTTCCGCCGATCGTGGCGTCGGGCGCCCAGGGGGCGCTGCCCCACGCGGTGCCGCGCGACCTCGAGATCCCGCGCGACACGCTCGTCGTGATCGACATCGGCGCCATCGTGGACGGCTACTGCTCGGACTGCACGCGCACGCTCGCAACGGGCTCGCTCCCGGACGACGCGCTCGAGCTGTACGAGCTGGTCCGGCGCGCGCAGCGCGAGGCGCTGCCCGCCGCCAGGGCCGGCGCGGAGTGCAGGGCGGTCGACGAGGTGGCGCGCGACATCATCGACGCCGCCGGCCAGGAGGAGCACTTCGGACATGGGCTCGGGCACGGCGTGGGGCTCCAGGTCCACGAGGCCCCGCGCCTCGGCAAGACCGCCGAGGGCTCGCTCGAGGCGGGGAACGCGGTGACGGTCGAGCCGGGCGTGTACCTGCCGGGGAACGTGGGCGTGCGGATCGAGGACCTCGTGATCGTCACGGACGGGGAGCCGCGGATCCTCACCGGGTTCCCCAAGGAACTGGTAACCGTCGGCTGATGTGGCTCGCCGCGCTGGCGGCCTTCGCGGGCGCCGCCGTCCAGTCCGCGAGCGGCCTGGGCTTCGCGCTCGTGCTGACGCCGGCGCTGTTCGCCGCGATGGACGACCCGGCGGAGGCGGTGACCGCGGTGCTGCTCCTGGGCGCGGCGCTCTGCGTGCTCGTGCTGGTCGAGAGCCGGCGCGTCGCGACGCACGGGCTCGCGCGTCTCCTCGTGCCCGCGGTGCCGGGCCTGGGCGTGGGCGTCCTGCTGCTCGCCGCGCTCTCGAAGGAGTCGCTCCAGGTGGGGGTGGGCGTGGCCGTCGTCGCGGCGGCGGCCTGGCAGCTGGGGCACCGCGCCGCGGTGCGGCTCCCGGCCGTGGTGGCGGGCTTTCTCAGCGGGGCGCTCACGACCTCGATCAGCGTCAACGGCCCGCCGCTCGCCCTGTGGCTCGAATCCGAGCGCGTGCCGCCGGGCCGATTCCGCACGACGCTCGCCGCGGCGTTCCTGATCCTGGATGTGGCGGGCGCCGGGCTGATCGTGTCCAGGGAGGGCGCCGACGCGGTTGACCTGGGAGCGCTGGGGCCGCTCCTGGCCTGCGTCTTCGCCGGTTACGCGCTGGGCGCCGTCGGCTTCCGGCGCCTGGACGCCGAGCGCTTCTCGAGGGTCGTGCTGGCGGTGGTCGTCTGCACGGGCGTGGCGAGCATCGTCGCCGGCCTCATCTAGCGGTCGCTTCCCTGGACGCCGCCGGCGTTCCGCTGAAGGTGTCCAGAGCGCTTGCGGAAACCAAGGTGGCGGGCTTAGTGTCGATATCCGGATGCCCCGCTGCTCGCGCCCGCTGTTCGGCGCACTCCTCGGCTCACTCGCACTCGCGGCTCCCGCCATCGGGGCGAGCCACACGGTCACGGCCCGCACCGCCGTCGCGCGGCCCTGCCACCGGGAGCTCGTCGCATCCGGCGCCGGCCGTGACGTGGTCCGGGCGAAGGCGCCCGCGCGCGGGCTGGTCAGCGTCCGGCTTCGGTCGGCCGGGGACTGGGACGTCGGCGTGTTCGGCAGGCACGGCCGCGTCGTCGCGGGGTCCGCGTCGTTCGGCGGGAACGAGCTGGCGTCCGGCTTCGTGCGCCGCGGCGAGCGTCTCGCGGTACAGGCCTGCCGCTTCCGCGGCAATGCCCGGAGGGCGCGCGTCTCGATCCGCTTCACACGGATCGCGAAGCGCAGGCCCGGGCGCATCTCGATCGTCGACGTGCTCACCCCCAAGCGCGCCGACAGGCAGCGCCTCCAGGCGCTCGGACTGGACCTCAGCGAGGACGGCGACGCCAGCTCGGTCGAGGTGGTCCTGCACGGGAGCGCCGACGCCCGCACGCTCCGCCGCGCCGGCTTCCGCTACACGGTGCGCATCCGCGACCTCGCAAGGCACACGCGCCGCAACCAGCGCCGTGACGCGCTGCACGCGCGGGCGACGGCGGCCTCCGGGCTGCCGAGCGGCCGCGACAGCTACCGGCGGCTGCCGGACTACGACCTGGAGATGAAGCGGCTGGCGATGCAGTATCCGTCGCTCGTCCGGCCGGTCACGCTCAACCACCACAGCCTGCTCGGCCGCGACGTGAACGCGATCGAGATCTCGACGAACGCGCAGAACACCGGCGACGGGAAGCCGATCTTCCTGATCATGGGCTTGCATCACGCGCGCGAGTGGCCTTCGTCGGAGCACACGATCGAGTTCGCGTACGACCTGCTCCGGAACTACGGGTCGGACGCGCGCACGACGCAGCTGGTTCAGCAGACGCGGACGATCGTTGTCCCGATCGTGAACCCGGACGGGTTCAACATCTCGCGCGAGGCGGCGACGCTCGGCGACTTCTCGCTGTTCGACTACGAGATGAAGCGCAAGAACTGCCGCATCTCGGAAAGCACGCCGAACAGGTACACGCGCGGCACGTGCGACGACAACAGGGCCGGCCGCCTGCGCGGCACCGACCCGAACCGGAACTACGGCGGTCTCTGGGGCGGCGGCGGCGCAAGCGTCACCTGGTTCGACGACACCTTCCGCGGCGACGCGCCGTTCTCGGAGCCGGAGGTGCAGAACATCCGCGAGCTGGTGTCGTCGCGGCAGGTCACGAACCTGATCACGAACCACACCTACTCGAACCTGGTGCTGCGTCCGCCCGGCGTGGCCGACTTCGGGTTCCCGCTGGAGGAGCCGCAGTACAAGGCTCTAGGCGCGTCGCTGACCGCCCACAACGGTTACTCGAACGACCCCGGCTTCGGCCTGTACGACACAACCGGGACCACCGAGGACTGGTCCTTCTGGTCCACCGGCGGGTTCGCGTTCACGTTCGAGATCGGCCCCGACGAGTTCCACCCGCCCTACGCGCGCGGAGTCGAGGCCGAGTACCTCGGGCTGCCGCCCGCGGCAGGCGCCGGCAAGGGCGGGAACCGCGAGGCGTACTACGCGATGCTCGAGGCCACGGCCGACGCGTCGCTCCACTCGCTGATCGAGGGCTCGGCCCCGGCCGGCTCGACGCTGCGGCTGTCGAAGAGCTTCCAGACGTCGACCTCGCCGGTGTGGAAGGACGACCTCGGCAACTCGATCGGCGACCCGCTCCAGTTCACCGACACGCTGACCTCCGAGCTGAAGCCGACCGGCGGCTCGTTCACCTGGCACGTGAACCCGTCCACGCGGCCGCTCGTGGCCGGCCGCCACGGGCGCGACCCGACCGGCCCGCCGCAGGACCCGATCGCGCTCGAGAACCCGCCCGGAGTGCCGGCGGAGAACACCGCCTACCCGCCCGGCGGCCCGGTGGAGGAGGTCCCGTTCACCGTGAAGGGGCCGGCCGACGGCGTCGACAACGGGCGCATGACGGTCCACATCGAGTGGTCGAGCCCGGACACCGACTGGGACCTCTACGTGATCGGCCCGAACGGGCAGATCGTGGCCCAGTCGGCCTCGTTCGGCGACACCACCGAGGACGCCTCGCTGTTCGACCCGCCGCCGGGCGACTACAAGGCCGTCATGGTCAACTACGACCAGGTGATGAACACGCCCGACGACTGGTTCGGCGGGAACGTGACATTCCGCTCGCCGACCCCGCGCATCGAGACGGGCACGAAGGAGAGCTGGACGCTGACCTGCCTGGACTCGAGCGGCCGCGTGGAGGCGACGCGTCAGGTGATCGTCGACCGCGGCCAGAGCGCCAAGGTCGGCAACGCCTGCACCGGGCCGAAGTAGCGCTTTTCAGGGTCCAGGTCAGGGAGGTATCCCGATGTCCCATCGGCCGGCCGAACGCATCATGACTCCACCGTCAGCAATCGAAAAGGAGTCAAGATGTCAGCCACACGTTTCTTCGCCGCACTGCTTGCCCTCGCGGTCGTCGCAGCCGCCACCGTGGCCCTCTGGCCGGCTTCGGAGGCCGACAAGGCGCGCGACGACGGCGAGCGGGTGGGCCAGGCCGTCAACCAGCTCTATTACGCGGACAGCACCGACGAGGTGGATGCCGCGCTCGACGAGCTCAAGGGCGCCGTGGCGGACAGCCGCGATCACGCCGGTGACGCGCTCGGCGAGCAGGTCGCCGACCAGGAGGATGCCCTCTCGCGTGCCGCCGACGGGGTCGTCGGCTCGCTCACGACCGAGAGCGACTTCGACGCCGAGCTGTACGAGGCGGAGCTCGACTACGCGGTCGACGACCTCTCGAGCCAGGCCTCGGACTTCCGGACGAACGCTCCGGAGGTCGAGCAGGCCTTCTGGGAGGGAGTCGACAGCGGGCTGAACGGCTCCTGATCGTCCCCGACCCCGGACGGACCCGGCGCCCGCCTTCGTGGCGGGCGCCGGTCGTTCGCTTGCACGCCGCCGACCCGGGTGCGAACATGTGTTCGTACGATGATCGTGTGCGTCCTCTACCCCAGGTTCGAGCTGCTGGCGGCCCTCGGCGACCGCCGCGCGCTGCTCTCGGAGCCGGCGGCGCTCGCTCCCGAGGCGGGGCGCGAGCAGGTGGTGGGTGAGGTGTCGGCGCCGGCGGAGGCGTACGGGATCGTGCGCGGGATGCGCCTGGGCGAGGCGATGTCCCGCTGTCCCGGGCTGCGGCTCGTGGCGCCCGATCCGGAGGGAGTGCGGTCGCTGTGGGGCGCGGTGCTCGACAGGCTCGAGGGGATCGGAGCCGAGGTCGAGTCCGACCACGCGGGCGCGGCCTTCTTCGCGGCCGCGGGGCTCCACGGAATCCACGGCGGCGACCTCGCCGGAGTGCTGAGCGCCGCCCGCCACGCGCTCGGAGCGGGCGCCCGCTTCGGTGTGGGCCCGAGCCGCTTCGCGTCGCACGCC
>WNGA01009772.1_pt1 | contig 19502 bp, 19 predicted proteins | sample 5400061 | NCBI WGS metagenome assembly WNGA01 (sample SAMN13153366, study PRJNA577476) | soil metagenome | isolation source: 100 cm soil or saprolite under grassland replicate 2 | place: USA:California | collected 2016-06-15 | reverse complement strand
ACAGCTCGAGGAAGCTCGCCTGCGTGCCGGTCGTGCCTTTCACGCCGCGGAAGCGCAGCGTCGCGATCCGGTTCATCAGCTCTTCGGCATCGAGCGCGAAATCCTGCATCCACAGCGTCATGCGCTTGCCGACCGTGGTGAGCTGCGCCGGCTGGAAGTGCGTGTACGCGAGACAGGGCAGGGCACGATACCGCCGCGCGACCTTGCCCATCGCGACGAGGACGGCGCCGATCCGCCCCAGCAGCAGCTGCATCCCTTCGCGCATGAGCACCAGATCGGCGTTATCGGTGACATAGGCGCTGGTCGCGCCGAGATGAATGAAGGGACGGGCGGCCGGCGCCTGATCGCCGAGGTGATGGATGTGCGCCATCACGTCATGGCGCAGGCGGCGCTCGTACTCGGCGGCTTTGTCGAGGTCAGCGTCGTCGAGATGGGCGCGCAGCTGCGCGAGCGCGGCATCGGGGATGGCAAGACCCAGCTCTTTCTGTGCCTGCATCAGAGCCAGCCACAACCGGCGCCACAGACCGATGCGGCGGCGCTCACCCCAGAGCGCCTGCATCGCGGGAGAGGCATAGCGCGCCGAGAGCGGCGAAACCCAGCTCAAACCGCGGCCTTCGCCCGCGCGACGAGCTTGCTCCAGTCGGCGAGGAACTGATCGAGGCCACGGTCGGTGAGCGGATGCAGGAGCAGCTTCTTCAGGACGTCGGGCGGCAGGGTCGCGACGTCCGCGCCGATCATCGCCGCTTCGACCACGTGGCGGGGGTGGCGGATCGACGCCGCCAATATCTCGGTTTCGATGTTGTAGTTGTCGAAGATCGCCCGGGCTTCACGGATGACATCCATTCCTTCCTGTCCCACATCATCGAGCCGCCCGATGAACGGGCTCACGTACGACGCGCCCGCCTTCGCCGCGATCAGGCACTGCACACTCGAAAAGCACAGCGTGACGTTCGTCCGAATCCCATCGGCAGCGAGCCGGCGCACCGCGATCATCCCAGCCTCGATCATCGGGATCTTCACCACGATATTCTCGGCGATCTTTGCGAGCTCTTTGCCTTCCTTGAGCATCCCGTCAGTGTCTACGGCGACAACTTCCGCCGACACCGGTCCGTCCACGAGCGAGCAGATCTCTTTCAGGACGTCGCGGGGATCGAGATCGCCCGCCTGCTTGGAAAGCAGCGAGGGATTGGTTGTTATGCCATCGATCAGCCCGGCCTGCGCGGCCCAGCTGATGTCTTTGAGGCTCGCCGTGTCGAGGAAAAACTTCATGACGTAGACTCCTCGGCGTAGAGGTCCGGAGGGTACTGCACCGCCTCCAGGTACAGTCCCTGGGGCGGGGCGGGCGGGCTGGCCGCCAGGTTGTCAGTCGCAGCGAGCAGACGGGTGAAATCCGCCGGCGGGCGCCGGCCGAGCGCGATGTCGACCATGGTGCCCACGATGAAGCGCACCATGTGATGCAGGAATCGATCGGCCTCGACCGTGAACGCCATCCCCACTCCGTCCGCACGCGGCGCCCATTGCGCAAGCGCCACGCGGCATCGGTAGTGGGCTGTGTTCGCGCCGGCCGCGGCCAGGCCGCGAAAGTCGTGCTCGCCGATCAGGGCCGCCGCGGCGCTCTCCAGCACGCTCACGTCGAGCGCTCGACCCAGGGCCCATTCGTACGGCTTGCGGAACGGCGACGCCGCCGCTTCATCGGTACCGATCAGATACCGGTAGCGCCGCGCCGTGGCGCTGCGCCGTGCGTCGAAGCCCGGCCGCATGGCATGCACCTGCTGCACCCAAATCTCCCGTGGCAGCAGGGCATTGAGTGCCCGTCGCAGATCTGCCGGCTGCGCGACCCAGCGCTCGTCCCCGAGAAAGCTGACACCTTGACCGAGGGCATGGACACCCGTGTCGGTGCGTCCTGCGCCTGTCGCGGCCGTCCGCCGGCCCATCAGCCGTTCGAGCACCGCCTCGAATTCAGCCTGGACGGTGCGATCGACCGGCTGCCGCTGCCATCCCGCGAAGCCCCCCCCGTCGTATTGGATCACCGCGAGGAAGGGGCGGCTCGTCACGCCGGGAAAGATGCAACTCGTTGTCACTATTTGACAAGGGTGATAGGCTTAATCCCTCATGGACGCTCCGCTGCGCCGCGCGCTGACCGCGCTCGCCGACCGTCAGTCGCTGTCCGAGGACCAGACCGCCGAGGTGTTCGGCGCGGTGATGAGCGGCGAGGCAACCCCCGCGCAGATCGGCGGGCTGCTCATGGGGCTGCGCGCGAAGGGTGAGACCGCGGACGAGCTGGCCGGCGCTGCGCGAGCGCTCCGTGATGCGATGGTGCGCGTCACCGCCACGCAGGATCACCTGGTCGACACGTGCGGCACAGGCGGCGGCAGTGTGACAACGTTCAACATCTCGACTGTCGCCGCGCTGGTAGCCGCGGGTGCCGGCGCGGTCGTCCCGAAGCACGGCAACCGCTCATACACGTCGCGCTGTGGTTCCGCCGATGTGCTCGAGGCGCTCGGCGTCCGGATCGTGCTCGATGCTCCAACCGCGAGTCGCGTGTTGAATGAAGCACGCGTGGTCTTTCTGTTCGCTCCCAATTTCCATCCCGCGATGAAGCATGTGGGCCCGATTCGGCGCGAGCTCGGCACACCAACGCTGATGAACCTGGTCGGGCCCCTCGCCAATCCCGCCGGCGTCAAACGACAGGTCATCGGTGTGGCCGAGCCCGACCGCGCGTCGATCGTCGCCGCAGCACTGGCTCGGCTCGGTGCCGAGCATGCGCTGGTTGTACACGGTCGTGTGGGGATGGACGAGATCTCCCCGCATGGCGTGACCGATGTGTGGGAAGTGAAGGACGGCACGGTACGTAGCTGGGAGATTGATCCCGAGCGGTTCCGTCTTGGCATCAAGGACGTCGGCGAGCTGCAGGGAGGGGAGCCGGCGGCAAATGCCGAGCGGTTGGAGCGAATTCTGGGAAATGGGTCCGCTGACCCCTCAGGGTTGGCGGCAGTGCTGCTCAACGCGGGTGCGGCAATCTACGTGGCGGGAATCGCAGGCTCGCTCGCGGAAGGGATCGGTCGCGCGCGCGAGGTCGTCGCGTCGGGCGCGGCGCGGGCCGCGCTCGATCGGCTGCGCAAAGCGACCGCTAGTATTTCCTGATGACGCCGACGACCACGCCCTGCACGATCACGTCGCGCTCATTGAGCCGCAGTGGCTGCAACGTGTCGTTGGCGGGCTGTAACCTGATCCACCCGCCGGGCTCGCGGTAAAACCGCTTGACTGTGGCACCTTCACCGTGGACCAGCGCGATCACGGTCTGGCCGGCGTCGGCCTGGTTGCGCTCCTGAACGACGACGTAATCGCCGTCCTTGATGTGCTCGTCGATCATGGAATCGCCGCGCACTTTCAGGACGTAGCTGCGCCCGCGCCGCGGCAGGAGCTCATCCGGCACCGCGATCGTCTCATCACCGGTGACCGCTTCGATTGGAGCACCGGCGGCGACAAAACCGAGCAACGGAAGCTCGGTGGCGCCGGTCTGCCCCTTGGGCGGGACGACTTCGATCGCCCGGCTCTCGTTATGAGTGCGCCGGATGTACCCTTTACGCTCGAGATTGGTGAGGTGTTCGTGCACCGTCGCCAGCGACTGGAAGCCAAACTGGCGGGCAATTTCCTCGAAGCTGGGGGCGTACCCCTTCTCTTCGATGTGTTTCCCGATGTAATCCAGGATCTCGCGCTGGCGCCGCGTGACCGGCATGCTCGCTCCCGAAGATATACCGAAGCATAATCTACCCGAATATCGACCGAACGCAAGGATGCCGAATAACCCACGCCCTCCGACCCTAGACGCTATGCTGGCGGTAACGCGGACGCGCGTGGAGGCTCTTAAGAGGAGGGCCGCCGATCTGGAACGGCGGGCGGCCGCAGCCCCGCCGGTGCGGCGGTTCCAAGAGCCTACCGACGAAGTGGGGCTGATCGCGGAGGTGAAGCGACGCTCGCCCTCACAGGGAGATATCCGAACTGATCTCGATCCCGTGCAACACGCACGCGCATACGTCCGAGGGGGCGCAGTGGCCGTTTCGGTGCTCACAGACGAAGCGCACTTTGGAGGATCGCTGGAGGATCTCGAGCGCGTCGCGGCCGCGGTACGCGTGCCGGTGCTGCGCAAGGACTTCATCCTCGATGAGCTGCAGATCATGGAGGCGAGAGCGGCGGGAGCGAGTGCGGTCCTTCTCATCGTACGAGCGCTGGCCCCGGACCAACTGCAGGCCCTCGCGCGGGCGGCGGCCGCATGGCGGTTGCCGACGCTGATCGAGATTCACTCGGCGGCGGAACTCGAGCCGGCGCTCGCCGCAGGGCCGGGTGCCATCGGCGTGAACGCACGAGACCTCGCGACATTTGCGGTCGATTTGCGGCGGGCAGAAGCCGTGATTCGGGACGTCCCCAACAATGTTGCCGTAATCGCTGAAAGTGGTATCGAGAGCCGGGCAGATGTGGAACGGGTCGCGGCCGCGGGCGCGGATTTCGCGCTTGTCGGCACGAGCGTGGCGCGACAACGTGATCCCGAACAGGCGGTGCGAGCATTGGTTGGGGTGCAGCGCCAAACTGGAGTGCGACTATGACATTTTCGCGAATCACGTCGGCACGTCGGCACGAGATTCGTGCAGACGTGCAGTCGTGCCGACGTGTATCCCGAAAGATGCGATGACCGAAGTGGCGACAGGCAGATTCGGGCCATATGGCGGCCGCTACGTTCCCGAGACGCTGATGCATGCGCTCGAGGATCTTGCCCGCGTGTACGACGCGGCTCGCAACGATCCGCGATTCTGGGCGGAGCTCGAAGGGTTACTCAAGAACTATGTCGGACGCCCAACCCCGATCACTGCGGTTCCGCGGCTCTCCGCCCAAGTCGGCGCGCAGGTCCTACTGAAGCGAGAGGACTTGAACCACACCGGTGCACACAAGATCAACAACACGCTGGGTCAGGTGCTGCTGGCCCAGCGCATGAATAAGCGGCGCATCATCGCGGAGACGGGTGCCGGACAGCACGGCGTTGCGACCGCGACCGTGTGCGCGCGGTTTGGTCTCGATTGCGTGGTCTACATGGGTGAGGAGGACATGCGGCGGCAGCGGCTCAACGTCTACCGCATGGAGCTGATGGGGGCGAAGGTCGTGCCGGTTACATCGGGCACGCGCACGTTGAAAGACGCAACCAATGAAGCGTTGCGCGACTGGGTCACGAACGTCACGACGACGCATTACATCATCGGTTCCGTGGTCGGCCCGGACCCATTTCCCCGTCTGGTGCGCGATTTCCAATCGGTGATAGGCCGTGAGGCAAGGGCGCAAATGCTGGAGCAAGTAGGCCGCCTGCCGAGTACTGTGGTAGCCTGTGTGGGAGGCGGCTCGAACGCTCTCGGCATCTTCACGGCGTTTTTAGGAGACAAGGATGTGCGCCTCGTTGGAGTAGAAGCAGCCGGGGAAGGGGTGACGAGTCATCGACACGCCGCGACGCTTGGGGCAGGGCGGCCCGGGGTCTTCCACGGGAGCATGAGCTATCTGCTGCAGGACGCCGATGGACAAGTGCAGCCGGCACATAGTGTTTCGGCTGGTCTCGACTATCCGGGAGTCGGCCCTGAGCACGCTTACCTGAAAGACACGGGTCGCGTATTGTATGAAGCCGTGACGGACCGGGAGGCGCTGGACGCCTTCGCTGCCCTGTCGCGTCTCGAAGGCATTCTTCCGGCTCTCGAGAGCGCCCACGCCGTCGCCTGGGTGATGAAGGCGGGACGAGCCTCTCACGAACTCATCCTGATCAACCTGAGTGGCCGTGGCGACAAGGACGTCGCGATGGTCGCCGAGCTTATGGGAGCAGCGCTCTGACGAATCCGCAGGCTCAAATCCCCGAGCTGGCCCTCCCGCCGTCACAGGTCGAGGAGCTGATGCAGATCGTCAGCAAGGGGATGCGGGCAACGCAGCTGTACCTCCCGAACAACCCCGTGTATCAGCGCGCGGTCGATAACATCCGCGCCGCCTTCCGCCAGATCTGGCAAGCCACCGACGATCTGATCTTCGACATCGGCGAAACCGAGATGCGGTGGGAGGATCACCCCATCTACAGTCAGGAACAGCGCAACGAGAGCATCGCCTGGACGCTGTACAAGGACGGCGTCCGTTCGCTCTCGTTCAAGCCGGGCGTCGAGGACGCAGAGATCGTGCGCTTTCTCGCGGTGCTGCAACAGGCGAAGAACCTTCAGGCAGACGCGCCCGACGATCTCCTGACGTTGCTGTGGGCAGAAGACTTCCAGTTCGTCACGTACACGTTCCGCGAGCTCGCCAGCGAAAACGCGGTTCCGATCGAGCGCTCAGAAAAGGGCGCGCCGACGATCGGCGGTGGGGGCGGCACCCCCGAGGGCGATGGCGGCTCGGCGGATCCGGCGACGGTGCGCCGGCAAGTTGAAGAAGAAGCGCCGCCGAAGCGCGAAGGCCTGGTATCGATCGACGACTTCGACACCACGCTTTATTTCCTGGACGACAAGGAGATCGAGTATCTCCACAAGGAGGTGGAGCGGGAATACGCGCAGGACTTGCGCGGCAATGTGCTCGCGATGCTGTTCGATCTGCTCGAGCTGCAGACCTACGGCACGGTTCGCGCCGAGCTGATCTCCATCGTCGAAAACTTCATCCCGTATCTGCTGGGGGCCGGTGACTTCCGCTCGGTCGCCTTCATCCTGCGCGAATGCAAGGTCATTCTGCAGCGCGCCCGCGAGCTGATTCCCGAGCATCGTCAGATTATGGAAGCGCTCCCAACCCGGCTGTCTCAGACCGACGCCTTGTCGCAGTTGTTGCAGTCGCTCGATGAAGCGACGAGCCATCCCACCGAAGACGAGCTGAGCGAGCTGTTCGGCGAGTTGCGCGCCGATGCCCTCGGCACGCTCATGGGATGGCTGCCCAAGCTCACCAACGAGCGCGTGAAACAACTCGTGCAGAACTCGGCCGAGCGGTTGGCGCAGGCGCATGCCGGGGAAGTGCTCAAGGCGCTCGCCAGTGCCGATGCCACCGTCCAGCTCGAGATGGTCCGGCTGGCGGGGCGGCTGAGGCTCCCGGGAGCGCCCGACGGCATGGGGCCGCTGCTGGAGCGCGGCGAGCGCGACCTGAAGCTCGCGGTCGTGGAGGCGCTGACGACAATCGGCAGCCCGAGTGCGACGCGCTTGCTCGAGAAGGCTATCGACGACAAGGAGCGGGACGTGCGCATCACGGCCGTCAAGTTCCTCGGCCAGCGTGGCCACCGGAATGCATTCCCCCGCATCGAAGCAGCGGTCCTGGGTACCAAGCTCAAGGATGCGGACCTGACGGAAAAGATGGCGTTCTTCGAAGCGTACGGGGCGCTGGCCGGTGAGTCCGGGATCGGTACGCTCGAGAAGCTGCTCGTGGCCAAAGGCGGCCTGCTCGCGCGGAAAGAAGACCCCGAGACCCGTGCCTGCGCGGCGATGGCGCTCGGGAGGATCCGCACGCCGGCAGCGCGGGAGATCCTGCAAAAAGTATCGCAGGACAAGGAGGCGCTGGTGCGGAACGCCGTCAACCGGGCGCTGCGGGACATCGGGACGGGAGGAGCATGACGGCGCCGGTGGGGGGGGGCGCCAAACGGCCTTCGATGATGGAGACCGTCCAGACGACCGACGGCTTCCTGCGCCATGCCGGGCGCGACTTCCTCATCGTCCTCTACACCTCGTTCCGGTCGCTCAAGCTCTACCCGATCGAGAACGCCCAGGTGCAAAAGGCGCTCGATGATCTCGCGGCGACGACCAAGCAGCTGCTGGACGTGGAACGCGAGCTCGAGATCCGGCTCCAGGGCGAATTCATCTTCGTCAATTCGACGCGCCTACGACTCGACCTCGATAACTACGCGTCATTCTCGCACATCCTGAACGTCCTCCAACAGTGTGGAATCGGCGCCGTCCGTATCGATGAAGGAGTGGATCGGCGACAGCTCCAGGTCTTCGTCTCGCTCCTCCTTGCCTACGCGGCGAAGGAAGCGAATCCCAACAAGTTGTTCGAGCTGTCGCAGAAACTGAGCGACGGCGGCGTCTCCCATGTGAGCGTCGAGCCGCCGCTCGAAGCCGAGGAGGATGTCGAGGAGGAGGAGCGACAGAAGGAGGCCGCGAAGCGCACGTATGCGCGCTCGGTGGCGGTGACGAAGGAGGTCATCAACAGCATTCGCATGGGCCGCACCGCGAACGTGAAGAAGGTGAAGCGAGCGGTGCAGGCAATCGTGGACCAGGTGCTCAACAACGAGTCGTCACTCGTCGGCCTGACCACGCTGCGCGACTACGACGAATACACGTTCACCCATTCGGTCAACGTCTGCATCTTCTCGGTCGCGCTGGGACGCAAGCTCGGCTTGACCAAGCTGCAGCTGTACGATCTCGGCATGGCGGCGCTGTTCCACGATGTCGGCAAGTCGCGCGTGCCCTTGGAGGTACTGAATAAGGAAGGGGGCCTCACCGAAGAGGAGTGGCGCATCATGCAGGCACACCCCTGGCTGGGCGTGCTGACGCTGTTCGGGCTGCGCGGCTACGGTGAGATCCCCTACCGCGGCATGGTGGTCGCCTACGAGCACCACATGAAGATCGACCTGACCGGGTATCCGAAGTCGATCCGCGGCCGCGCGTTGTCCATCTACTCCAAAGTCATCGCGGTCGCCGACGGCTTCGACGCAGCGACGAGCCGGCGCGTGTACCAAACCGTGCCGATTCAGCCGGATCAGGTCCTCAAGGAGATGTGGGAGAATCCGCGGCGCGGCTACGACCCGGTCGTCGTGAAGGCGTTCATCAACCTGATCGGTATTTACCCGGTCGGCACGTGCGTCATTCTCGACACCTACGAGGTCGCGCTGGTGCACAGCGCGAACCCCGATGTGGGTCACGTCCATCGGCCGGTGGTGCGTCTCGTCACGACACCGGACGGCGCGCTCTTGAACCCCGGTACCGTCGTCGATCTCTCGGAGAAGGACGCGAACGGCAACTTCCCGCGCACCATCGTCAAGGTCACCGACCCGGTCAAATACGGTATCAACGTCAGCGACTACTTTGTCTGAGAATGGCATCGCGGCGCGGTGGCAAGCGCTCGGCACGTCACGGGCGCTGATTCCGTACCTGACCGCTGGTTTTCCCACACCCGCTATCTCGCTCCAGGCGATCCGCTGCGTCGCGACAGCGGGAGCCGATTTCGTCGAAATCGGCGTCCCGTTCTCCGACCCGCTCGCCGATGGACCGACGATTCAGCGCACCACCCAAACCGCCCTGGAGCAGGGCATGACGATGCCGCGCGTGCTCGACCTCGTCCGTGAGGCCGCGCTCGACGTGCCCGTCATCATCATGACCTACCTCAATCCGGTGCTGGCTTATGGTGTCTCGCGCTTCGCCAAGGAAGCGCACGACGCCGGTGCGGCGGGGGTGCTCCTCACCGACCTTCCCGCGGGCGCCGATCCAGGGGTGGAGCAGGCGGTCTCGGGTCGCGGGCTGGATCTCATCCGGCTCGTCGCACCGACGACAGATGACAGACGACTGACAACCGCGCTGAACCATGCAACCGGATTCGTATATCTCATTTCGCGACTCGGCGTCACGGGGGCACGGGCCGATGTCCCGCCCGATCTCGACGTCCAGGTGCAGCGTATCCGCGCAGCGAGCAATACGCGCCTGCCCGTCGCGGTTGGCTTCGGCATCGGGACACCGTCGCAAGCCGCGGCTGCCGCGCGCTCGGCGGATGGCGTGATCGTGGGTAGCGCGCTGATGGACGCGCTCGCCAACGGCGGGGTCTCCGGGGTTGAGCGGCTCACGCGCGACCTGGCCGCGGCGGTGCACGGATGAGGATCGCACGGTTCGTCGCGCTCTACAGTTATGGGCTCGCGTGGGTGGGCCTCGCACTGCTGATCGCGGTGCTCGCCGCCGATCACCGCTGGTTGGGGCAGATCCCCGAAGTCGTCGTGCTGTTCGGCAGCGCGGTGGCGCTGCGCGGTCTCTTCGTCCCGCTGAGCAAATACTCGTATTTGACGCAGACCGCGCTCGTCGGGCTGGCCGGCAGCCTGCTGGTCGGCGTCCCGGCAACCGCGCTCGCGATCGCCGGCGCGACCGTCATCACCGATTGGCTGTGGCAACGGAAACCGCTGCGCGTCGCGTGGATCAACCTCGGCCGCGAAGTCATCACGCTGGTTGCGGCATACGGGGTCTATGCGGCGGCGTTGCACTGGCTCGACATGCCGAACGGTGCGCCGGTCATGAACATCGAGCTGCTGCCCGGCCTGGCGGGCTACGCGCTCGCGTATTTCGTGTTTGGCCGCGTGCTCTTCTACTTCACGCTCATCATCCGGGCGAAACTGGAGCCGGCCGAACGCCTGATGATCGTGCGCTACGAGGTGATTGCCTATGCGGCGACCTTGCTCGCGGCGACGATCTTCGTCGGCGCCGTCGTCGCCTGGTCATTCGGTGCCTGGATCCTGGTCGGTCTGGTAGTCACGTTTCTCGGTCTACTCCTCAAACAGATGATCGAGGAAGCCATCTCCGCGGAGGAGCTGAACAAGATCCACGCGATGGAAGCCGTGATCACGGCGAACATCAGTCTCGAAGATTCGTTCCAGCGGATCGAGCGGCTGGCGAACCGGCTGGTGGACTGGGGGGACTTCCGGATCTATCGCCTGCACGACGGCGTGATGTCGCTGGTGCATCGCTCTGAGCGCGGCCGTGAAAGGCGGGGCGAGCCGTCCGAGGACACGACCGCCCTGCGCCACGCAGTCGCGGCTGCCGGCGAGACGGTGGTGATCAACGACGTCACGCGCGACAAGCGCGTGGCCGATGCGCCGCTCGAGGTCCAAAGCCTGGTGATCGTGCCCCTCAAATTCGGCGACCAGGTGATCGGGACGTTGGAGATCGAGCACCACAAGAAGAATTCGTACCGGCGCCAGGACATTGTCACGATCACGACGTTCGCCAGCCAGCTCGCCACCGCCGTCCACATCACCGATCTGCGCCGCCCGCTCGTCGAGACGGTCGAACGGATGACACGCCAACTCGCCAGCATCGCCCAGACGGCCGAAGCCTTGAAGGGCGCCGCGTCCGCGGTCGCGCAAGCGACGGGCGTGATTCGTGAGGGCGTGCGCCGCGAAGAGGGTGAAGTGTCGGGCGGGCTGGAAGCCACGGAGAGTCTGGCCCAGGTGTCTCGCCGCGTGTCCGATGACGGCGCCGGCGCGGCCCGCGCATCGATCGCGGCCAGCGACGTCGCGAGCCGCAACCGTACCCAGATCCGCGAGGCGATCGAGCGCCTCGTCGCGCTCAAGGCGTTCGTGGGTGAGAGCTCGAGCAAGGTGCAGCAGCTCGGGCAGACGAGCCGCCGCATCACCGGCTTCATCGCGTCGATCCGCGAGCTCGCCGACATGACGAACCTGCTGTCGCTGAACGCCGCCATCGAGGCGGCGCGCGCGGGCAAGCACGGCAAGGGCTTCGGCGTCGTTGCCGACGAGGTGCGACGCCTCGCCGAGCAGAGCGCGACCGCCGCGGCGGAAGCGGGCGATCTGGTGCAGGACATCCATACCCAGGTCGGCGAAGTGGTCGAGCAGATGCGTCGCGGACAGGTCAACGTCGGCGACGTGGAGGAGCTGTCGGCCGCGGCGCTCGAAGCGCTCGACGCGATCGTCGCGGCGACCGCGGAGGCCACCGCGCACGCGGGCCGGATCACGGCGGCGGCCGGAGAACAGAATCAGGCGTTCGCGCGCCTGCGCGAGCGCATCAACGCCGTCGCGAGCATTGCGGGACAAAACCGCATCGAGGCCGACGATGTGGCCACCCGCGCCGTCCAGGCGGCCGAAGGACTCACCGACCTCGAGCGCGCCACTCGCGACCTGGAGCAGGTGGCGACGATGCTGCGTGACTTGACTCGCGGATTCGCCAACGTCAATTGAACGAGCCTTCGTGGCCCTCGGCTCCAACGTGGGGGATCGCGCAGCCCATTTGACACATGCGCGCAAACGGCTGGGCGGACTCCCGGGCACCCGCCTGGTCGCCGCGTCCCGGATTGAGGAGACCGCGCCACTCGGGCCGGTTGCGCAGCCGCCGTATTTGAACCAAATGGTTCTGCTCGAAACGACGTTGTCGCCGGCCGATCTGCTGGCGCACTGCCGGCGGATCGAAGCAGAGCGGGGCAGGGAACGCCGCGAGCGTTGGGGACCGCGGACGCTGGACCTCGATATCGTGCGGTATGGCGCCCAAACGGTGCGGGAACCGGATCTGACGATTCCCCATCCCGAGCTTCCCAACCGAGATTTCTGGCAGCGGGAAATCGCCGAGCTGGAAGGGGAACATGTCTAGCATCACGACGCGCGCGTTGCTCGAAATGAAGGAAAAGGGCGAGCGCATCGTCGCACTCACGTGCTACGATGCGTTGTTCGCGCGCCTGCTCGATGCCAGCGGCGTGGACATCCTGCTCGTCGGTGACTCGGTGAATCAGGTGCTCGCGGGCGCGCCGTCCACGTTGTCGGCGACGCTCGACCAGATGATCTATCACACCAAGATGGTGCGGCGCGGAACCGAGCGCGCCATGGTCGTCTGCGACATGCCGTTCCTGAGCTACCAGGTTTCGCCCGAAGACGCGTTGCGAAATTGCGGCCGGGCCATGAAGGAAACGGGATGCAACGCCGTGAAGATCGAGGGCGGGCAGCCGATGGCGCCAACGGTGCGGCGGCTCGTAGACATCGGCATCCCCGTCATGGGACACCTCGGCCTCGGCGCATTCGCGGTGGTGCTGGAGCTCGTGCCGGCGCCGCTCGCCTCGCAGATCACCAAGGCGCTGTCGATTCCGACGATCGGCATCGGCGCCGGTCCGGCGTGCGACGGTCAGGTGCTCGTGCTGCACGATATGCTCGGGCTGAACGATCAATTCACGGCCAAGTTCATCAAGAAGTACGCGGCGCTGGCGGAGGACGTACGGGAGGCGGCCAGGGTTTTCGTGGCGGAGGTACGGGAGGGTCGCTATCCCGGACCGGAGCATTCCTTTGGAAAATGAGGCTAAAGAATGATCAATGAACAATGATCAATGAACAATGATCGTGACGCACACCGTTCCTTGATAATTGATAATTGACCATTGATAATTGATCATTCCGACCGGAGGGCGGCGGTGTCGAAGACGGAAGACGAAAAGCTCGCCAAGCTGATCAAGAAAAACATGGCCAAGGTGGCGAAGGCGAAGCCCAAGGCGCGCAAGCGCTACGACTCGACGCTGCCGCCGGACACCACGGACGATGACATCGAGCGTCGCGACTTCTTTTCGGAGATGAAGAAGCGCGAGTTCTAGTTGCGCGAGCTCTCCAGCCTTACCGAGATGCGCTCCTGGTCTCGCGCCGAGCGCTCTCGCCGCCACACCATCGGTTTCGTTCCCACCATGGGATATCTCCACGAAGGCCATCTGCGCCTCGTGGATCGCGCACGGGAGCTCGCCGACCGCGTCGTCGTCAGCATATTCGTCAACCCGTTGCAATTCGGCCCCAGCGAAGACCTCGCCCGCTATCCGCGTGATCTCCCGCGCGACCGGCAGCTCGCCGAGGCGCGCGGAGCCGACTGCTTGTTCGTGCCGGACGAGGCGACGATGTACCCCGGCGAGCCCCTCGTCCGGGTACTTCCCGGCGCGGTTGCCGACACACTCGAGGGCGCCGCCCGGCCTGGCCACTTCGCGGGCGTACTCACCGTCGTCGCCAAGCTGTTCCATATCGTCGAGCCGGACGTCGCGGTCTTCGGCCGCAAAGATTTTCAGCAGGCCATGCTGGTGAAACGGCTGGTGCAGGATCTCGACTTTCCGCTGGCCATCGACGTCGCGCCCACGGTCCGTGAGCTGGACGGCCTGGCGCTGTCGTCGCGCAACACCTATCTCAGTCCCGACGAGCGGCGATCCGCGCTGGCGCTCTCGCGCGCGCTGCGGACACTCGAGCAGACGTGGCGCGGCGGCGAGGCGGATCCGGCAAAAGTGCAGCGCGCCGGAGTCGAGGCGATGCGTGTCCCCAACGTCACCCCGGAGTACTGCGCGCTCGTCGACGAAAACGTGCAGCCCGTCAGCCGTGTCACCGCCCACACCGTCGCCGTGGTGGCGGCGCGCGTGGGGAAGACCCGTCTCCTCGACAACGTCGTCCTGGGCGAAGGCATCGGCGCGGACCCGCGAGTCACGCCGTGAGCGTGCCGGCATGGGCGCAGGTGGCACCTGAGCGGCGCGCCCATATCGAACGGGTCGTCGCAGTGCTGAACGGCTGGGCGGACGCGATGCACGTCGACGCGAAAGAACGGGACCGTTGGCTCCGCGCCGGCTGGCTGCATGACGCGCTCCGCGATGCGCCGTTTCCCGATCCTCTGGCTCATGGGCCGGCCGCCGCAGATCGCGCCGCGGCCAATGGGGAGCAGGATCGCGGCGTGCTGGACGCCGTCCGGTTTCATACCGTCGGCTCGCCCGACTGGGACGACGTGGGACGGATGCTGTATCTGGGGGACTTCCTGGAGCCGGGGCGCGACCGTATCGCCCCGGATCGGGCGGACCTGGTGCGGCGTGTTCCGGCCGAGCGGGATGAGGTGCTCCGGGAAGTGGCACGTCGAAGAATCGAGTGGCTCCTCCGTTCCGGCTGGCCGTTGCCGGCGACGACGGTCGCGTTCTGGAATCAACTTGTCGGACGGCCGTGAAAATCCCCACGTTGCTAGCCGTCGCTCTCGTTGTCGGTGGCTGCGGAGGCGATTCGACGCAGACTCGTCCTATCCCGGGCGACCGCAGCCCGGCCATCACGGTCGAGGTACTGAACGCCAATGGGCGGGCCGGTGATGCACGCATCGGCACGCGGCTGCTGCGGCGAGCCGGAATGGACGTGGTCTATTTCGGCAACGCGTCTGAGAGCGGGCTCGATTCAACTCGCATCATCGTGCGACGCGGCGCCGAGAAGGTCGGCCAGCGCGTCCGTGCAGCGCTGGGGCAGGGCCGCGTCGAGGTTCAGCTCGACAGCTCGAAGCTACTCGATGTGAGCGTGCTCCTCGGCCTCGACTTCCACCCGTAGTTGCCCGCAAGCGGCGCTGATATCCAAGCCGCGACTGCGCCGTAGCACCGCTTCCACGCCCCGCTGCTTTAGGCGCCGTTCGAAGGCGAGCATCTGCGCCCGCGTGCTGGGCGTGAGGTCCGGCGCGCCGCCGGGATGCAGCGGCAGCAGATTCACAAGCGCCGCGAGCGGCTGCGCGAGCTTCGCCAGCTGATCGGCGGTTTCGAGTGAGTCGTTCTTTCCACCGATCAGGACGTACTCGAGGGTCACCCGGCGGCGGAACTGCTTCAGCGCCTCCATCAGCTCGGGCAGCGTGTACTTCTTTTCGATCGGCATCAGCTCGCGCCGCAGTGCCGTGACGGGCGCATGCAGCGACACGGCCAGTCGGAACTGCTCGGTCCGCCGCGCGAACTTCGCGAGGGTGGGAAGAATGCCCACCGTCGAAACGGTGATGTGGCGCGCGCCGATACCGAGCCCCTCCGGTTGATTGAGGATCGTGAGCGCCTTGTCCACCGCATCCCAGTTGAGCAGCGGCTCGCCCATCCCCATGAACACGATGTTCGTGGGCTTGTGGGCGGGATCGCGCACCACCAGCTCGCGGACCTGCGCAGCGATTTCGCCGGCGGAGAGATTGCGCCGAAAGCCCATGCGTCCCGTGGCGCAGAAAACGCACCCCAGCGCGCAGCCCGCTTGCGACGAAATGCACAGCGTGCGCCGCTTGCCCTCAGGAATCAGGACTGCTTCGATCGCTTCGCCATCATCCAGAGCCCAGAGGAACTTCTCGGTGCCGTCGCTTGACTGCTGGTGCGTGCGCAGCGCCAGACGCTTCAGGGGAAACGCAGCTTCGAGGGCAGTGCGCAGGGGCGCGGGAAGATCGGTCGCGTCGGCCCAGCAGCCGACCGGGCGCTGCCAGAGACGGGGGAACACCTGGCGCACACGATACGGCGGCTCGCCGCGCTCGGCGAGCCACTCCCCGAGCGCGGCGCCCGCCGCCTGGGGCGTAAGACTCAGCAGATCGAGGCTCATCGGAAACGGATATCCACACCAACGCGGTAGGCCGAGCCGAGGCCGTTGATGCCGGCGTCGCGGGCCAACGTGACGCGATACTTGCCGATTACCAGCCGCAAGCCGGCGACGGGCCGCCAATGGGTCCCGTCGCTGTACCCGCCTTCCCGGGCCAGCATGAGATCGAGCGCCACCGTCTTCGCAAACTCGCCGCCCACTCCGAATTGGTGATCCACTGTGAATCCGTGCGCAAATGAGATGCCGTATCGCCCGCGCACGACTACCCGGCTGTTGGACAGCGGGCCGCTCCAGATCCGACCCTCGATACCGGCATAGACATCCTGCGACGGATCGTTGGTCTTGAGCGACGAAAAGAAGTGCGTCGCGGCGGCAACCCGAAGCCGGCCCCCGAAGAACGGCTGGCTCGCACCGACATCCATCGTCCACCGGTCCGCGCGGGCGCGGTCGAGACGGGTCTCGTGAAACGCGAGGGTCGCTCCCACACTCGTCGTGCCGACGAGCCGCGACCACGTGGCCCCAAGCGCGAACGTATAGACCGGCACCACACTACCCGTTGGATCTGGGCTATCGATCGTCTGCGTGATGTCGCTCAAACCGACACGGCCGTAGAGTAGCCCCAGCTGTCCAATGGGACCGGCCGGTACGCGCGCGGTCGCGATGACACCGGTGGCATCGACGGCGGCAGGGGTCTGAATCGCCTCCACCGCGAGTTGGAGCCGTGCGCTGTCTTGCGTCTGGGCGGGATTCCAGATCGCCGCGGCGGGACCGAGTGTGAGGGCAGGTGGTACGGGGAGCGTCGTCCCAGCGACCCGCCAGAGCGTCGTCCCCGTGGCCTGTTGTCCGGGCGCCCGCTGTCCGCCGAGCATCAGGAGTCCAACAACCAGCAGGGCAATGCGTTGCATGCCGAACGTTTACTCCAGGCTGTGGCGCAGTCAACTCAAGTCAACTATCTTCAACCGGTTACGGCACTTGGACATACTCCATTGCGGCTCTCAGAACTGTTAACGCCCGACCGCATCCGGGTCCCCATCAGGGCCCAGAGCAAGGAGGGCGTGCTACGGGAGTTGGTGGACCTCCTGGTGGGGGGCAACGGGTCGGCCCCTGACGTGCTGCAAGCGGTCATGGAGCGGGAGCGGCAGTTCCCGACTGGCATTGGCTACGGCGTAGCGGTTCCGCATGGGAAGACCCCAGCCCTCGCCAATCTCTTAGCAGTCGCCGGCACGGCGCGTACGCCCGTGCCTTATGAAACAGTCGATGGCGAACCGGTACGACTGTTCTTCTTGCTCGCCGGTCCCGAGTCGCAGGCGGGCGCGCACGTGAAAGCATTGAGCCGAATCTCGCGGCTCGTGCGGCGCGAGCCGATCCGCGCGCGTCTGGTAGCGGCGAGCGATGCGCAAGAATTCTACCGCATCCTGTGTGATGCAGAGAGGGGAGGCGCATAAACGCCAGTGTGACTCAGACAACTCTGCGAACCCACCGCTGCGGCGCGTTGCGGAAGGAGCACGTGGGGCAGCGGGTCCGTTTGGGGGGCTGGGTCCACCGTCGCCGCGACCTCGGAGGAATCGTCTTTCTCGATCTCCGTGATCGTGACGGCCTCGTCCAGGTCGCCGTCGGCCCGGGATGGGCGTCGCCCGATCTCGTTTCCCGGACCCAAACCGTCGGAGCGGAGGCCGTGGTTGTGGTCGAGGGCGAAGTGGTCGCCCGTCCTCCCGCCATGCGCAACACCGAGCTCGCGACCGGGGAAGTCGAGGTGCACGCCACCACGCTGCGCGTCGTCGGGCCAGCGGAGACTCCCGCCATTCCGGTAGCGCGCGGCAAGGGTGAAGAACTACCCGCCGAGGAGCTGCGCCTCAAGTATCGCCACCTCGACCTGCGGCGCCCCGAGCTGCAGGCGAATCTCATCCTGCGCCACCGGCTGGCGCAGCGTGCCCGGCGCGTGCTCAGCGAGCTCGACTTTCTCGAGATCGAAACGCCGATCTTGACCAAGCCGACGCCGGAAGGCGCGCGCGATTATCTGGTCCCCTCGCGCGTGCACCCGGGCGAGTTCTACGCGCTGCCCCAATCGCCGCAGATCTACAAGCAACTGCTTATGGTGGCGGGATTCGACCGCTACTTCCAGCTGTCGCGCTGCTTCCGGGACGAGGATCTGCGCTATGACCGGCAGCCCGAGTTCACGCAGATCGACATCGAGGCGTCGTTCGTCACGCAGGACGACGTGCTCGCCATTGTCGAGGCCGTGCTGGTCGCCCTCTGGGACGAGGCAGGGCACAGGATCGAGCGGCCGTTCACGCGGTTGTCCTGGCACGACGCGATGGAGCGCTACGGGACCGACAAGCCCGACCTGCGTTACGATTTCGAGATCAAGGACTTCAGCCGCTGGGCCAAGACCGACGGGAAGATCGTCGGCGAGGCGGTGCGCGAGAAGCTGGAAGTGAAGGACGCGCGCCTTCGCGGCATCGTCGTACCGGGCGGCGCGGCGTTCTCGCGCAAGGACATCGATCGCTTGTCGCAAGAAGTGAAGCAGGTGGGTGGCTGGGGCCCCGCATGGGTGAAGCGCCAGGGCGAGCAGGTGTCCGGCTCGATTGCGAAGGACGCCGACGTCGAGACGCTGGGTGCGCTCGGCGTGCGCGACGGGGATCTCGCACTGCTCACCGTCGGGGCGGACCAGGTGACGTCGCCCGCGCTCGACAAGGTTCGCCGGGAAGTGATCCGCCGGCTCGCCCCCGCGCCGAAGACGGCGCACGCCCTCTGCTGGGTGGTGGACTTCCCACTGTTCGAGCCGGATCCGGAGACCGGCAAACCGGTGTTCGCCCATCACCCGTTTACGTCGCCGCATCCCGACGACGTGGACAAGCTCGACAGCGACCCGTTCGCCTGTCGCGCGCTGCACTACGACGCGGTCTACAACGGCAACGAGCTCGGCAGCGGGTCGATCAGGATCACCGATCCGGCGGTCCAGCGTCTCATCTTCACCCTGCTCGGCATTTCCGAGCCGGAGATCCGCCGGCGGTTCGGGTTCCTGCTGGACGGACTCAGTGCGGGCGCGCCGCCTCACGGCGGGTTCGCGCTCGGATTCGACCGGATCACCATGCTTCTCTGCGGCGCCGCGTCACTGCGCGACGTGATCGCCTTTCCCAAGACCACGGCGGCACGAGCCCTGTTCGGGGGAGCGCCGACCCGGGTGGATCGTGCGGAGCTGCGAGCGCTGCACCTCGACGCCGTCGAGGAATAAGGGCGGCCTCCGCCCGGCTCGAAGGACTTATGGCTGACGACACGCAACTGCGCATCTCCGCCGAGGGAGCGGACCCGCTGCTCTTCGCCGGCGTGAACGACGCCAACCTGCTGGAGCTCCAGCGGACGCTTGGCGTGCGGGTCTCCTTCCGCGGCGAGTCGATCACCCTGTCGGGCCCCACCGAGCAGGTCGAGCGCGCCACCT
>WNGA01014061.1_pt1 | contig 19504 bp, 23 predicted proteins | sample 5400061 | NCBI WGS metagenome assembly WNGA01 (sample SAMN13153366, study PRJNA577476) | soil metagenome | isolation source: 100 cm soil or saprolite under grassland replicate 2 | place: USA:California | collected 2016-06-15 | reverse complement strand
GTCAGAAATCTCATTCTCTCTCTTTCTGTCCATGAGGACTTCTCGCATCTGCTCATCTGTCTTCCATTGGAAATGCTCCAATAGTTCAGCAGCCTCAACGCTTATTGAAATTGCAAGGCTCCGGGGAGTGTCATATTTCAGCCAATCTCTACTATCCCTGAACTCTGACACTTGCTTCTTGAGCATCCCGACTGTTGTATCGTCATCCATGCCAAACGGGACCCATTCAAGGGCTAATCTCTCTTACTACGTCAAGGATTTACTCCACATCGAGTCGAGGAAGAAGATGTTGCAAAAACCGTCAAGGAATAGCCTTAAGCGAGAAGAGGTACATCAACTGGTGGATTTGTAATTGTCTAGGGTTGCTCCTTATGGTTCTTGGAAGTCTCCGATAACTTCCGAGTTGTACGCGTCGGCCTATGTCGGGCTTAGCGAGGTCCAGCTCGAAGACGGGACCGCCTACTGGAACGAACTCCGTCCTAAGGAGCAGGGCCGATACGTGGTCGTGCAACTGCAAACTGATGGCACGACCCATGATATTACTCCGCCTGGATTCAACGCTCGGACACGAGTGCACGAGTACGGCGGGGGATCATACATCGTCGACAAGGGAACAGTCTACTTCTCCAACTATACTGATCAGCGCCTTTACGGGCAGAAATTCGGGACGAGCCCAGAGGCCCTGACGCCGCCCGTGGAAATGAGATACGCCGATGGCGTGATCGATCATCAGAGGAATAGAATTGTCTCCGTTCGTGAGGATCATACAGTGAAAGGAGAAGCGGTCAATACAATTGTGTCCGTCGATCTTGCCTCCGGTGGTCCCGGAGAAGTCCTCGTTTCAGGTAACAATTTCTATTCCAGCCCTCGAATCAGCCCGGACGGACGCCAGCTCGCCTATCTTACATGGAACCATCCCAACATGCCTTGGGACGGCACAGAACTCTGGGTCAGTACTTTCGATGCTGACGGAAAACCGGTCAACTCTCAGAGAGTCGCTGGTGGACTTAAAGAGTCCGTCTATCAGCCTGAATGGTCGCCTGATAACCGGCTCTACTTCGTCTCCGACCGCACTGGCTGGTGGAACATATACCGCTCGAATAATGGACGCGCGGAAGCAATCTGCCCGTTGGAAGCCGAGTTTGGTGGTCCCCAGTGGGTCTTCAGACAGTCCCATTACGGTTTCGCATCGCCCCGGCAGATCATTTGCATTTACACAATGAAGGGAGGCACGCATCTTGCAAGACTGGACACGGTGACTGGACGGTTAGAAGAGATTCTAACACCCTACTCTGGGGGAGCCCGACAGATCCGAGACATTGCTGTTGGGCCTGATCATGCCGTCTTCGTGGGAGGCTCGCCGACTGAGGCGGAGTCAATTGTCCAGATAGACCTGAGGACCCCAAAGTTGACGGTTCTCCGTCGTTCGAGAGACGTCACAGTCGACAATCGCTACCTTTCAATCCCAAGACATGTAGAGTTTCAGACAACAAACGGGCTCACAGCCCACTCGTTCTACTATCCGGCGAAGAACCCTGACTATTCTGCTCCCGCCAGTGAGAAGCCTCCGCTCATCGCTATCTGCCATGGAGGCCCTACGGGTCAAACATCGACGGCTCTTCGATATTCCATTCAGTACTGGACGAGCCGGGGGATAGCAGTGCTCGACGTCGACTATGGAGGCAGCACAGGCTACGGACGACCCTACCGGGAACGCCTTAACGGACAATGGGGCGTGGTGGATGTTGACGACTGCGTCAACGGCGCACGACATCTTGTCCAGAATGGAGAGGTGGATCGAAACCGTGTCGCGATAGAAGGCGGGAGCGCTGGTGGCTATACCACGATGTGTGCTTTGACTTTCCGGGATTTCTTCAAGGCTGGAGCCAGCTATTTCGGGATCAGCGACCTTGAGACGTTCGTGAAGGACACTCACAAGTTCGAGTCACGATATCTCGACCGGCTGGTCGGACCTTATCCGGAGAAGAAGGATCTCTACAGGGAACGTTCGGCCATCCATTATGCGGAGCGTGTATCCTGCCCAATGATCCTGTTTCAGGGACTGGAGGACAAGGTCGTCCCGCCCGACCAGTCAGAAAAGTTCTACAAAGTTCTACGGGACAAGGGACTGGCTACCGCGTACCTCGCCTATGAAGGAGAACAGCACGGCTTCAGAAAATCAGAAAACATCAAACGATCCATCGAGGCAGAACTCTACTTCTACGGGAAGGTTTTCGGCTTCGAGCCTGCAGACCAGATAGAGCCAGTGCCCATCGATAATCTCGAAGCGAAACGAACGCCCATGATGCAAGAAGCACGCTAGGGAGGTTGTATTCTCAGACATGACGGTCCTAGTAGGCACCGAGTTGGGAGAATACAGAAGCAAGGTCTTTCGGTATTATGAGCAGAAGAAATACAGCGAGGCGCTAGCGGTGGCTAGGGAGGCGTCCAAGAGATTTCCTCACTATGATGCTAAGACATCTTTCTGGATCGCCTGTCTCGAGAATCGTCTGGGCAATCATGATGAAGCGATTCAGACTCTTCAGAGCGCAACGAGGCGTGGCGTTTGGTGGCCTCCCGGTACACTTCAAGATTCTGACTTGGATTCCATCCGCAATAGGCCGGAGTTTAGGGCCTTTGAGGATGACTGCAGGCGCCTCCAACAGCAATCACCGAGGATAGCGAAACCAGAGCTGATGGTTCGGACTCCCACTGGCTACTCAGATGGAAAAGATTGGCCTGCTTTAGTGGTGTTCCATGCACGTGGCGGAGAACGCCCGGAATTGTCGGCTGAAGAATGGTTTCCAGTATTATCGACAGGGACGATTCTCGCGGCACCGTGGTCATCGCAGGTAGGCGGCTCAGACGTTCGTTGCTGGGACGACTGGGAACTCGCAGAGAGAGACGTGAAGTGGACGCTCGAAGAGTTGGGAGCGAAATATCGTTTGAACTCGAACAGACTTGTCCTCGGCGGATTCTCTCAGGGCGGTGCGCTATCGATCTACTCAGCGTTGAAGAGGCTCGTTCCCTGCCGCGGGTTTGTGGCGGTTGCTCCCTCCGACTGGGTCGGGCCTGAAGAGAAGCGTGCAGCAGAAAGAAAAGAGCTCAGCGAACCTTTCGCGAGTTTTGTCAAGGCGAGCGATTGTCGAGGTCTGAGGGGGACGATAATCATAGGAGACAAGGATCCCTTCTTTCCTAAGATCGAACAACTGTACGCGTTGATGGTGGAGAGGGGTCTTGATGGAGAGTTGCTCGTTGAGCCGGGTCTTGGGCATCAGTATCCCCATGGATTCGAGAGCAAACTGCGAGCCGCGGTTGACTTTGTCTTGGGGACAGACGCTAAGGCTGAGGTGTGACCCAGCTCACCAAATGCGACGGGTCTGTAGCGACTCCTATGGATTACATTAAAGAAGTTGTGGACACGGATCCCTATGCTCTGAGGGAGGGTCTCCCTGTTCCAGTTGACGATGGCGCCTGCCTCCATCTTCCCGGAATGAAGGTTTCATTCATCTCACTCCGGTCGACGAGCGGACGCGACGTTAACTTGCAGGATGCGTCGAGAGGCCAAGTGGTGTTCTTCTTCTACCCGGAAACAGGAAAGCCTGGGACTGAGATTCCGAAGAGTTGGAACGATATCCCCGGAGCCCGTGGTTGTACCCCACAGTCATGTGCTTTCCGCGACCACTATCGAGAGTTCAAGGAACTGGGTTTCGAAGTGTTCGGTGTCAGTGCTCAGGGCCTCGATGAACAGAAAGAGTTCGCCAAGCGGAACAATCTTCCGTACGAGCTCCTGAACGATTCGGATTTCAGACTGACCAATGAGTTACGGTTACCCACGTTCAAGTTTGAGTCCAAGACTTTCATCAAGAGATTGGCGCTTGTCGTCAGACGTGGCAGAATCGAAAAAGTGTTCTATCCCGTCTTTCCACCAGACAAGAACGCTGAGGTAGTCTTGGAGTATCTTCGAGGCAAATAGACCTCCACATCGTCGATCACATCATTCCTTTCATTTCTTTTCCGAGCCTGTTGTAGAATTCGTCCATGAAGGCGGCTCTCTCCTTCGCAAGTCTCCTTCCTGTCTCCGTGTACATTCTGTTCGCAACCGTCTTAAGGCTAAGCTCGTATTCCAAGTTTGACGAGTGCAGTGCAGGGTCGATGATTGTTCCGTCCTGTCGAATGTTTCTTGTCATCTACTTCTTTGTAGAATTCTTGCTTATGGTCGAATGATACGAAGGCGCTTCGGATTGTTCCAATCGCACCTATGCAGTCGAGCTTATCGGCGTCGAAGAGACATTTTGCTTCGATTGTCTGGGGTTCGGTTCTTCCGGATCTCTTCCGGTGCGATTCTATGCAATGACATACAGCATCCACCGTCCTATCTGCGAGTCCAAGCTTAGCCAGAATCTTCCTTACTTCCATCGACCCTTCAGCTTCGTGCCGAAATCCTTCGATGCTGGCGTGCGCCTCTCTGTTCTGGAAGATATCGTGGAGTATCGTTGCGAGCTCAACAATCTCCAGATCCGCGCGTTCCTGTTTTCCAATTTCTATCGCCATCTTCAAAACGCGTTCAATATGGTCCTTCCGTGAGCCCAGTCGTGCTTGGGATAGTACGAGTCTGCGATTTCCCAAACCTTTGTCCGCAGAGGTTCGGCCAACATAATGCACATCTTGCTCCGCCATAGCACTAAAGCGTTGAGATTATGACAGTTCCAAGATAGGAGTGTGATTCCAACGGCGGAAAAATACAGGATTCCACTTCTGGATGAATTTGGAAGGACAATTGGTTACGGCGATAGATGGTGGAGCCACAGAGTTAGGGTTGGCCCTGACGGTCCCATTCTCGGACAAAAGCATACAGGAATAACCATCGCGTGCCTAGACGATAACGGAAGAATCCTCACTCAGCACAGGAGACACAGGATATTCGACATGGTCTGGAGCCTCTCCGGCGACACTCACCCTAGGAAGTACGGAAACAGGAGAGTGGAAAGCCTCTCGGAGGCTGCAAGAAGGTGTGCAAGCGAGGACCTTGGAGTCGTGATCAAGAACTGGACCCAGAGGCTCAGCATACCGTATTCTGCCCGAGACCCGCGCGACTCAAGATACTGCGAGAACGAACTATTGTACATTCTAGTCGCGAAGCATGACGGCCCATTGTACATGAACAAAGAGAGCGCTTACGAGCTGCGGTGGGTTGAGATCACGGAGATTTCGAAAGACTCACGAACAGACTTGAAAAGGAAACCAATTGACCGTAAGTACGCACCTTGGGTCAGTGCCGTGTTCTCGCTCTCGTCCAAGAGGGTTGAAGAAGCTTTCCAGGTTAATTGACCCTGACTCGCTTCCCCAGAGTACGGACGATATTCACCACAGGTTATGCTATCTTCGATACAGGTTGGACTGGATCAAGAGGAATTTCGATAGCTCTTGAACGTCCGAGAATAAGTGATCGGGGCTTGCTATTCTCGGGTCTCCCCATGTTTCGGAGCCCCAAAGGGCGGCTCCGGTTACTAATCCAGCCTTCTTTCCGGCCGCTATGTCCGCAGCGGAGTCGCCGACTAACATGCAGTCTTCGGGGCCTAGCTGAATCTTCTTGAGTGCTAAATGGATGCCCTCGGGATCTGGTTTTCTCTTCGAGACGTCATCGCTCGTGACCAAGGCGTCGAAATAATCGTGTAGACTGAAAGCTTTCAACGCGTAGTCGGAGAGCGCTGAAGTTTCCGAGGTTACTATTGCAAGAGATTTCGCCGATTTACTCAATCCTTGCAACAATTCTGGTATCCCTTGAAAACCAACAGCCATGTCTCGAAAATTGCTTCGGTAGAGCGAGTCGTAGTAGTCTACGGCTTCGTTAACGGGTTTATCAGGGTTTGAGGAGGCTAATTGACGGATGATGTTCCGGGCTGGTGGCCCGAAACTCCAGAGGCTATCTTCACGAGGTAAGTTCCTCTTGAGATACTTCTGAGAGGTCTCGTTCACACAGTGGACGATGAGGTCTTGAGTGCTGAATAGCGTCCCGTCCATGTCGAAGAGTATTCCTCTTATTCCAGAGGCTGTGTGGGGATCTTTCAATCCTTCACCTCTCTGGGGTTAGACCCATCCGACTTCAGTCGCGTCGCGCAAGCCTCCACCTCACGCAGGTCTCTGACGCGTAGACAATCGGCGTCAGAGTGACGGTCGTCCCTGTCAACCAGGATCGGTGTAATCCCCATCTTCCGGGCTCCGAGAACATCCGACTCGTATTTGTCGCCTACGTGTAGTGCTTCATGTGGAGAGCACCCTGCCCGTTTCAGGGCTAGTTGAAAGATGGCCGGTTCGGGCTTATTCGCTCGCGCTTCTTGAGAGTAGGTTATGGAATCGAAGTATTCGGAAAGATCTAGCCATTTCAGCTGTTTCAGGAAGTCGTCGTTGTTGTTGTTGGAGATAATTCCAAGTTCGTATCCACGTTTCTTCACGGCTTCGAGCGCTTCTCTCGTCTCAGGGTAGAGTCGATACCACTTTGGCTGGTCCCACCACTTGTTGACCTCACTGACCAGGCTGCCGTCTTTATCTGTCATGCCGAGTCTGCTGAAGATTATGCTATCATAGCGGGCCCAGAGTTTTCCCATCTGGCCAATGTAATCGTACAGTCTCGCCTCGTAGAACGCATCTGCCTTGTTTAAGGCCTGTTCGAGAGTCGAAGGTTGGACATGGAACCCTTTGGTCGACAAGAACTCTAGCCATATTTCGTTGCGTGAGGGCGATGCGTAGAATAGAGTATTGCCCGCGTCGAAGAAGATGGTCTTGACTTCCATACGGAAGATACAAGCAATAAAGTAGCGCTTAAGTTTGCAGATGACCGTGTGGAAGCGGGATCTGGCAGGGAACGGTGTCGATTTGGCGCCTAAGTTTAGAGTTGCTGGCGTGACCTTCGACTTCTGGGAGACGTTGTTCATGGACACTCCCGAGCTGGACCGCCGACGCGACGAACTTAGATGCCAAGGCCTACGAGAAGATCTGGCGAAACTGGGCGTCGATGTCTCAATCGAGGAGCTCGCAGATGGCTTCAAGCAGAGCACGACATGGCTTGCCGACATATGGAAGAGAGGCGAGCAAGTATCGACATTGGAACAGATTCGTTACATCGTCAACCGTGCCACAAGGAATCAGGCTATTCTCCCCACCGATCTTGGAGCCTTAATGAGGCTTGAAGAGTCCTATTGGAGCCCAAGCCTCACAGCACCGGCAACACTGAACCCCGAAGCTTTGGAAGTATTCCAACGACTCCGCGAGCGTGGTTTGAACATAGGATTGATCTGCAACACCGGTCGTGGCCCAGGACATGCCCTTCGAGAACTGATGAGAAGAGAAGGCGTCTTGGATTATTTTGACGCAACGATATTCTCAGATGAGGTTGGATACGGAAAGCCGAATACTCGAATATTTCTGACAGCAGCGGAAAGGCTCGGACTAGTGCCCAGCGATATTCTGCATGTCGGTGACAATATTGAGAATGATGTGCGAGGCGCTCAAAGCGCAGGCATGAAGACACTACTGTTCGACTATGAAGTTCCGTTAGGTTTCCGCGAGCAACCTTCATTGCTTGCCCTTACAAGAGCCTCCGATTCAGACACAGGGATTAGGCCTGACGGTAGAATAAAGTCGCTAAGCGAACTTCTCAACTTCATTCACTGACACGTCCTCCTACATGGTCCGCTTGAGATCATGAAAGAAACCACGAGCGAACTTCTCCTTCTCGGAATAGAGTCTCCCGGTTTCAGGCAGATAACACTTGAACCTCCCGTCAACCTTTTTGTCGAAATGGTCGATAATTTCACGAATAGACTCCCCCAGCTGAGCACCTGTCACAAGCAATTTGACTACGAGGAATGTCCTTCCTCCTTCGATCAAATGAGCGTCGTGCAAGATCATGCCCTCGATAGTCTTGGGCTTCGATTCCTTCTGAGATTCGCGCGCAACTAGAAGTATCTTAGCAACCTTTCCCTCTTCGAGACCCTGAGACTGCAAGAACCTCGCTAGAGAGCGACCGCGCTTCTTTTGGTCAATACCGTGAACGTACGCTGCGTAGGTCAAGATTTCGTTGTTGGCTGAATGTTTCTTGGATAGAGTTCTTGCAGTCGTGAGGAACCTTCTGATATGCGTAAGATTGTGCATCATATCCTTCTGAGCGTAGAATGGCCCTAGAAACTCCTCTAGCTCAGCCACTCTCATGTGAACAGAGGCAGTTGGATGCATCTATGGGTCTTTATTTGGGTGTCCGATGGCCATCGAAATGCTCTTGACGAGGAAATATTGACCTTGTCTTGCCAAGTCTTTCCTTGAGATAGCCCGAGTCCTTCTGTGATGCTAGCGAGATGACCGGAACCTTCTGATTTTCCACTTCAATAATCTCAACCTTCCTCGTCTGAGGGGTCATGATCGGTGACCATTGCCCACCTCGAAATACTCGCAGGTTACCCATGATCTCTATGGTGACGCCTTCTACTTCGAGCCTACCAAAGTGCGATTCGTACCTTGGTGACCTCTTGAAGCTTACCGGGCTTACGACTTGTTCGCTGAACAAATTGGCAATCGTGTAGGCCCCAGCCTCATCAGTTAATATGTCGACGTCATTTGGGACGAGATCTATTCCTTGCAATGCGAGGCTTGTGCTACCCGTAATGGCCCAGCTAGTCTTGGATGATTCCAATTTCTCCGCAAGAATGGCCAAGACTCGAAGAATCCGTATTGGAATCATCGCGAGCCTTCTGAGACCACCTGTCTGCCCGTGTGACCGTCACCCAGTAAGGATATTGATTTGAGAGTCAATTTATGGAACTAGGTGGACGGAAGAAAATGAAAGTTGCGAGGCTTGCGGGTCCACGGAAGCTGTTTGCCATAGTTGACGCTGACAGGCCGGAGCCGGGTCCTGGTGAGGTTATTGCCAAGATTGTTGCCTCGGGGGTCTGTCATAGCGATCTTCATATTGCCAGGGGCGAGTTCGAATCAGTCAAGTATCCGATAACCCTCGGCCACGAACCCGCAGGGAATGTGTACGAGGTCGGAAAGGGCGTAACCGGCCTCAGGAAGGGCCAGCCTGTCGTTGTATATCCAGCACGCGGTTGTGGACGATGCTGGTTCTGCCTCCGAGGAGAAGAGAATCATTGTGAGGAAGGGAAATTTATCGGCTTCGACCAGGACGGAGCATATGTCGAATACCTGTTGGTGGAATCGCCTCGCTATCTCTTTCCTCTATCCGGGCTGAGCCTTGACGAGGGAGCCCCGCTTGGCTGTGCCGGGATAACTGCCTATCATGCTGTCAAGGCAGAGGCGCTCCCTGTTCTCCACGCCGGAGACCATGTTGTCGTAATAGGCGTCGGCGGACTCGGGCATATAGCGATTCAACTTCTCAAGAAGATGAGCACATGTTCGATAGTAGCGGTTGATGTGAGACGGCGGAGCCTCTCGTTGGCCGAGAAGCTGGGGTCAGACGAGACTATCCTCGCCGGAAAGAACATGGCCACTCAGGTCCGAAGAGTAGCTAAGAAGGGAGTCGGCGCCGTCATCGATTTCGTAGGGTCAACGTCGACACTCAACGCATCGTACAAGATGCTCAGAGCAGGTGGTAGACTCGTAGTCGTTGGAGCAGCTGGCGGCCATTTGAAAGTGGATAGCGGTTCGACCAATGGACGAGAGGTTCACGGGTCCGTATCAGGATCCCTCAGCGAAATGAGAGAACTCTTGGAACTGGCAAGACAGAAGCAGTTCAAAGTAGTGGTAAAGGCCTATCCTCTAGAACAGGTCAATGAGGTTTTGAAAATGTTGGAGGAAGGACGAATAGAAGGCAGAGTAGTCCTCAAACCCTGAATCCTACGACTCTTTTTCGATAACCCCGATATACGCAGGACTTACCGTTGATTCGATGAACTTCTTGACTTTCCAGCCCGTTCCTCGCAGTACTCTCTTCATCTCAGGGGGACAATTGTCGTGCTCGTTTAGGCCCTCCGAAGAGTCCAAAGTTGTTCCCTATCATCAGAATAGTATCGAATCTTCCCAGCCGGGAATCAACTTCTGAAATGGACTTGACCGCTACGTTGCGTAGTCCTCTCAGCTTGCAGACTTTGACCGCTAAGGGTGAGATGTCAACCGCTAGAACATCATGGCCTTTCTTCTGGAGATAGAGGGACCATCTTCCACCTCCACAGCCGATGTCGAGAACTCTCCCTTTCACATATCGTGCCGCTTGTCTCTCTCGGAGAGACCAGTCCTTGTACTCAGACAAATAGTACTTCGGTAGCGATTCATTCGGGTCAATGAGTCCGTCATCTCTCTCTACTATCTCAACCACTTGGCGACCCTTATAGAAGTCGTACAGTTGGTGACCGTACGCGTCCTGGTTATCCTTCAGCACATCACAGGCCTCCTGCCTACCGACGAGAAGAAGTCACAGGGTTTCATGACTATTTATCGACGGACGCGCCACGCTTGGCAGCTCGATATCGAGACAGGTCCTGGCTGGACCCTCGACTTGCACTCCGACAGTCTTCGATTCACGGCAAAGGGCTCGTTGCCACCCATCCGTTCAGAGTTGACTGGGTCGTCATAGTGTTCGGTGGGACCCTCTTCTCCAAAGAAGATATTGCCGCAGGAAAGGCGAACAATCGTACTCTGATGCAAGCAAACGAGGACCTGTGGCTCGGAGATCCGGCCAATCAGCCCCTCGGCGAGGACTACTTCCTCAACCACTCATGCGACCCTAACCTGTGGATTACGGGCGATGTGACGTTGACGGCTCGGAAGAATATCGATCCCGGAGAAGAGGTGACCATGGATTACGCAACGCACTTCGCTGATCCCACCTGGACGATGAAGAACACTTGCAATTGCGGTTCACAGCACTGCAGAAGAATCATAACAGGTAGAGACTGGATGCGAAAGGACCTGCAAGCACGATACCGCGGTCATTTTACTCCACTTCTCGACATGAGAATCACTCGACTTGAGGGCTCGGACTAATCTTCTCATACACTATCTAAGGTGGGAACTACAAACGGCGAATCCACTGGATCGGCGTTCAAATCGACCCAGACGTCAGTCGAACATTACTTGCCTTCCTGTAGTCTAGAGAAGAGGGACAAGCGGATTGAGCCATGATCTGGAGATAGTCGTCAGCGTCAGGCCTCAACATTTTCTCTTGGAAGAATTCATAGCCTTGCACAACAGCCTCAGCATTTCTGGCCAGCTCGAGAGCGAAACCGGTAACGTCATCGTCTACCGGAGGGGAGGAAAAACCGAGCTTGTTGCCTCCTTTGAGGTGTGGGGGCCGTCTAAAGTTGAACCTGAAGACCTGGACGAATCAGTAGTTTCACTTGTCGCGCCTCCCCGTTGGATGGTTCAGATCTCGGTACCTGCGGGAGGAGAAGGGGATGACATACCCGATGCAGAGGCCTTGGCTCGTTACATCGCTCAGCGTTGCAAAGGAGTGGTTTACGACCCGCAGGCCGGAGCCGTCGTCTGGCCAAAGCCAAGAGCAAAACGCTCATCCATCCCCCGTCAAGAAGAGAAGATTCGACTCATCACTCTCGACTGGTATCTTCCAAGAAGTCAAGCTTCTCTCTCTACGGCTAGGAATTTGCTGCGTATCCTAAGAGATGTCTGCCCTGTAGCGGTCCCGCGTCGATTTGGAAGCTACGAGCCTCTCCAGGGCCGTATGGGACCCGACGAGGAAGACCCTTTCTTGAAAGCATTTTCGGAGGAATGCTTGAGAGAAGTGGGCGGAGGGCTATTTTTTAGCTCTGAGTCGCCATGCTTCGGAGGACATATTTTTACCCCGCATAAGAAAATAACAGAGACAAGCCCGTTTCTAGACGTGGTCCATGTTTCTCTTAATTTTGACGGAAGGGTATTGGACGTAAGTTCGGACTGGTGTGACAAAACCGTAAGGCTCTTCGCTGAGCTAGCAGGACGTCTCAGGGCATTTTACGCTCACGGTTTCGTTGAACGTGGAATATACGCGTCGCGTCGCGGGATAGGATATGGGGGAGATAGCGAACATTATCCGCTTCCCAGAGGGCGCTGGGTTGGTATTCCCTCCACGCCAGTTTGGCTTGCATGGTTTGGAGGACCATACAAACCATTGGTCGAAGGTTCGTTGAAAAGTTCTGGATATGTGAGTAAGCCGGAAGGGATTTTCGTCCGAATGGGGCCGTCGCCTTTGGACTTGGATGAGCTTCAAGGAAGGACGATACGTCTTCCTCAGGAATTAGTCGCACGGATGCAAAGGAAGGTCAAAGAAGTGGGGATGAAAAGAACGTTGAGATCTAGGATCTGGCTGACGACAACACTTAGGCCACCAAGACGTATCAGGTACGTTGACTGGGAGGCAACCCCGGCCAAATTCATTCCCGCCTTGGACTAGAGTCCTTTAAGAAGCTGCAAAATCAACCATTTCTCGACTGTTTTTGAGCACGCAGAGAAGTGGAGGGGTCCAGCCCTACTATACTGTCACGGTCTTGCAGGCATGCTTATCCCATGAATGACTGCAGGCTCTTGATACTGACCGACGGTATTACAAAGTCATGGCCCTATTGCGTTCGCTCTGACAACAAGGATCCTCCTCTCCAAGACGGTCTTGGCTTGGTTGTGGATCATTGCGAGGGATCCAACAGGGGATAAATACATACTCAACTACATGAAGACTCGGTGACTCTTGCTGGCCTTGAGACTTGGCCTTGTTCTCTTGGCTGTTGGAGTAGGTCTTCTAGGCGGAGGAATTATCGCTTATCTGACTGGAGCGATGACGATTGCTGATGTGTCAAGAGACTGCAGAGTGCTCGGGAGTCCTTGCCCCGCGGGCGAGGGAGAAACTCTTCGCATAGGTGAAAGTGAGGAGCTGGGAGGAGCAACCTCCGTCGTCGCGGGGTTGATACTAACGGTGTTAGGGTTGGGAATCGGAGTAAGACCCAAGCAGCTTTAGTTGCCTGGGGGCAGTACTCGTCATTCGACGTTCTGACCTTGCACCATGTCCGGGATTTAGAAGCTCCAATTATCATTTCAATCAGCTATTTGCGTACTCTCTTCGATGCCCTCTTACTCCGAATCTTTGCGCGTATTTCTTCCCACTCCTTACGACCCAACAAATCATCCAGGCTCTCGCTTAGGGGTCTTCTACTGTCAATTGCCGATCTCATCACATCGGACAATTCGATGGAGTTCTGAATACTCTCGGCAACAGTCAGGATTCGTCCACATGCGACACACTTCCAATTCCCATCAACCTTCACCTGCTCAAAGTGGCCACATCTCTTGGGCTGGTTTCTGCTTGGCAGTTGCAAGTCTACTTCATTTCGGAAGATCAGTTGGACACGTGGTCAGAGATTGATACGGAGTCCGTCGTAAGCAAACTCGAGTTTGTGGCCATTGTGCTTCTTCTCAAGTTCCAGATAGTCTTCGTAGGAGCGAGCCCATAGCTGCTCTATATGCGTCAGTACAGCCTTCTGAGGGTTGATCCTGTCGATTATGTCTAGGGTTTCCTCGAATGAGGCTTCCTCGTTGCGAATCGGATGTCCGGGGGGTACGATAACGCGGCCTCCCGGGTCCCGCTCGAACCATCCGGTTTCTAGCACCAGAAGGTCGGGGTCCGAGAACTCAGTGCTTGGCTTCCAGTCTTTCGTATCGTCGAGCGCGAATACCAACCGTCTAGATTCTCGTTCTAGGATGTACGCGGTCAAGCCAGGCTGGGTCATCCTAAACGGACGCACTTTCATACCGTCCAACTGAAACGTTTCTCCTTCCCCCACCTCATGGATTCTCGCTATACCTGCTCTCTCGAAGTACTCGAGGTTCTCCTCTAGGCCATGTCTCTTGCGAAAGTCTTCGCGAACCCAACTTGGAAGCCAGACATCCGTTGCCCGTCTCTTCTTACGGTCTAGCCAGTCCATATTCAGCTGTTCCAGCACTCTTCTACCTGCGGTATGGTCAGGGTGCCAGTGAGTGTAGACTAGGTGGCGAACCTCATCAGCATAAAGAATGTCTATGCCAGAAGCCAAGCGTATCGACCTCGCCTCGTTACTGTTAACACGGGTAACAAGGCTATTCTAACATGGTCAGAAGCTTGAGAAACGAATAAAGACAAAGATATTCGAAGGCTACTTGGTTTGAAGGTCCAAGTCGAGAACCTGAGTAAAAGGTCGCTAGACGACAGAATCTCCGTGTGCGGCGAAGACCAACCAGACTCACCGTCGATTCGCCGGGGAATAGAGGAGAAGAAGCACTGGCTTCAGAGAATGCTCCGAGAACAAGGTCCTCCCTCGAAACTGGCCTATGTCGATTCCAAGCCTGTTGGACACATTCAGTTCTACCCAGAATCATCCATACCCTACCTAGAACACCCAGACCCTAAGACTCTACAAGTAATGTGCAGTTTCGTCCGGCTCGCTCAGCAGAACAAAGGCTGCGGAACTGCGCTCTTCAAGTCCCTCTTGGAGGATGTGAAGAAAGAGGGGCGATTCGACAGAATCGAGACCCTCGGGTTTGACCCTCCAAGCTGCGGCTTCCCCCAGACAACGTTCTGGAAAAAGATGGGCTTCCAACAGAGGCCCAACGGGCTACCGAACGAGATAGAATACGTGGTGAATGGCCAGCCTACAACGCCTCAGCACAGCCAGCCAAGGCATGTTCAGGAACGAGGGGTCAAGATATTCTACGCACCCACGTGCATCTACAATCACCATTTCAATGACAAGATGGAAGAAGCTATCCGAAGCGTGAATCCGGAAATCCCGGTGGAGAGGATCAACATTTGGGAGAACCCTGACGAGGCAAAGACCCGTGGGATTACCTCTCCGTGCGTCTACATCAACGGCCATCCAATGAAGCATTCCATTTTTGAACTGGAGAATTGCAAGAAAGAAATTCAAACATTCATCTCAGACAGCTAGACCCTCGCACACGCGACTACACTGATTCTAGAGAAGTCCCAGCGAGGATGTCGACGATGAATGTTGCATCAGAAACGGAATAGGACTGAGGTTGCAGAGGGCCCAGTCTTCTCGAATAACGCTCGAGTTTCAGCTCGACTATAGGTGACTACGCTGGACCATCGTGTCAGCCTGGTCATAGGCGAAGATGGGAGCACTATGGTTCATGTTCATGAGCTGATGGGATGTTTTGCGCTTTCACGCTCAAAGAGCAGGGCTCTAGAAAAGCTCGTTGCAGTAATTCCTCAATACCATCAGTGGCTAGCCGAACATGGAGAAAGCACTACTATTCCACACCACGTCGAGCTTACTGTGGTTGAAGAGATGGATACAAGAGGAAGTGCTGGTAGTGCTGGAGGGCCGGATCCGCTGCGTGATTGCGATAGGGTTCCAGCGACCAATCAGGACATAGAACGTTGTCTCAAACTTCTGAAGTATACTCGCGACGATCTAAACCAAGTGATTACAAAGTTGCCGAAGGCAGCCTTCAGCTTCAAGCCAGCGGGTGAGCCGCGGAGTGTGCGAAATACGCTTAGACACATGGCCGATGTTGATGTTTGGTATCTTTCGAGAATCAATGCTGATCCACCATTAGACGAACCAAAAAGGAGGAATCTCCTCAGATGGTTGAAGTACACACGGTCTCTCGTTCAAGAGACTCTTCCAAACCTTACAACTGAGCAACTTAGCCAAGTATTCTATCCGAGCAAATGGTCAGACCGCACTTGGCCTTGGACTGCAACTAAGGTAGTGCACCGGCTGGTTACCCACGAGAAACAACACACCGGTTATCTTAAGAGAATCCTGAATTTGCCCGACAGTCCTCTAAAATAGCCAGCTGCGGCGAGCAATCATTTCTTTCCAAGGAGATGCGCGAGAAACAATATAGATTCGAGACTGAAGAACGACGCAGAATCGAAGTGACCAACCGAGTATCTATTGAGATTCATCCGATAGAGGGCAGACACTCAGCAGCCCAGAAGTCAGAATTCATGAGGAAGGCCACGGAAGCGGTCGTAAAGGTCCTTGGTTGCTCTCCCGAGGAAGTCGTGGTGAGCATCATAGAGTACAAGCCTGAGAATGTTAGCAGGGCAGGGACCCCATTCAGCGAGAGAGGCTGAGACTTGCCTACACTTACGGTCGATCTCCTCGACTCAAAAGTCACATCGAAACAGAAGCGACTGCTCGCAGAATCTCTTACGGAGGTGGTGTCGCAGACTCTCGGCTACCCGAGTGAAAGAGTTACCATAGTCTTCCGAAGATCAGCAAAGAGTGAGATTGCTCGCGGAGGGAGGCTTGGCTAATCCAGAGCAGCAATGTCCCCGATTTCGGAGTCTCGGCACACAGTTGCTTCAACTGACTTGAGCGTTCGATTGAAGATTCGTCGGCTCCGGTCCTCCGACTACAGGACTGTAATGAGGATTGAGGAATTCATTCTAGATGAATATCGTCAATACCTGAAGCGAACACGCGAAAGGGACGAAGTACCGTCAGGGATCCAACCCGCATACTTTGATTACTACGTCAGGACGAAAAGCAGTTTTGCTGCACTAGTTGACGGCGAGGTTGTCGGCTACATTCTCAGTCGGCCAGTGTCTTTCACTGATGGGGAGAAGAAAATTCTATGGCTTGATTACGTCCCCGTCCTGCCGAAATTCCGAAGAAGAGGCATCGGAAGCTCACTGCTGTCCAAGGCGGAGAACTGGGCGACGCAACACGGTTGCAACATGCTCTACACAAGTCTGAACCCCAACAACACTCCCTCCCGAGTCCTCCTCGGTCGAAAAGGCTTCGCGGTGAGGAATTGGATGAAAGCTGTGAAGGAACTATAGAGCCGGGGTTGACTCTTAAAGGGACCGCATTGGACGTCCACTCTCAGGGACGAATTCGCTAGAGTTCCGTTCGGCCCAGAAGGTCAACGGGAACGGGACCAGTGGTCATGAATTAACCGCCAGTGTCGTCCCTTGTTCTGCCATACACCCGTGAACCTAATATCCGACTCGAAGTTCTCGTTGTTCTTCATCCTGTACGAGATATGTCCAGTAGCAGTAGTCAAAGCCATACCGTCACCAACCACGACCCTCAAATCGTCATTCAATGTTAGGTCGAGGTTCTCTATTGTGTCAAAGGACCTTTCAATACTCTGCCTGTACTGCTCCCAGCCGAGATGAGTCGGACCTAGGTCAAAGAAGACTAGGTCAGGCGTTTTGGAATAGAATTGTGAAGCATCGCTCGTGTTTTTGGAACGCCATGTAGAACTCCAAGTCTCTACGAGCTCACGGGCCCTCTGTTTGAGTAAGGCTACGTCCCCGGATCTTGTCAAGTAGGCGGACCTTGGGTTTTTCATAGTCAGGTGTGAATCTCTCCCCGTCGGTCCAGCTGCTCCTTTATCTAGCATGAGGCTGTTCCTTGTCCAGGATCATAAGGCTGGCGTTGTTGTGCAGAGGACTCTGGATTGGCTGAGGCAGTCGAAGAAGGACTTGGCACACGCTAGGAAGAGCCTTGAAATGGAAGATTTCGAATGGAGCTGCTTCTCCGCTCAGCAGTCCGCTGAGAAGGCTGTAAAGGCGTTATATGAGAATCTACGAGGGCATACCTACGGGCATTCAGTCTCAGCGCTCTTGTCGAGGCTACCAACCCGTGCTAGGCCCGGTCTCGACCTGATAGCTGAAGCGAAGATACTGGATCGACACTACATTCCGACTCGCTACCCGAACTCGCACCCGCAGGGAGCGCCTATGGATTATTATACGCGGCGCGATGCTGAAGAGGCTGTAAGGATTGCCGACCGTATCCAACGCTACTGTCAGAGTAGAATACGCCGTCCCAAAGCAAAAAGTCGAACACGCTCTTGAACGGTACGTCACCCGTCTCAAGACGAGAGTATCACTTCGAAAGGTAATACTCTTCGGCTCATACGCAAGGGACAGTTATTCCCACGGGAGCGACGTTGACTTGCTGATCGTCGCAGACGATCTACCAAGTGATCAATCGCAAAGGTACACGATGTTCAAGGATACTCTGATAGGGTTGGACCTACAACCCTTCAGCTATACCACTCAGGAATGGAGTAGCCTGGTTAAGACAGGCTCGGGCTTTGCAAGAGAAGTCCGGCAGCATGGAATAGCCATCTATCCAAGAAAGTCTTCAAGGAGAAAGATGAGCGCCTAGGGAGCGCAGAGTCTTGACAGCACTTGATTGGCCCGTCATACCCATTTTTCCAGGGTCTCTCGTCCCTTCGCATGGTCATCATCCTTGACCGGTTTATCCAGCGCCGCGTTGGCTTCCAGCAGTTCCTTGAGAGTCCTGAAGTCTGAGGCGAGGACCTCCTTGAGGCTGGCGTCGTACAGCGCGGCCGCAGGATGATACATCGGCAGAATCGTTAGCCTGTCTTTTGGCACAGGTTTTCCATGCGCCTTGGTGGCTGAATACTCGTCGCCTAGCAATGTTGTTATTGCCGGCGTTCCGAGGGCGCAGACTATCCGAGGCTTGATTAGCCTAATCTGTTCTATCAGATATGGGTTGCATGCTTCAACTTCAGACCTTCGCGGTGCACGATTGGTGGGAGGTCTACACTTGACAATATTCGTGATGAAAACTTCAGCTCTATTGAGCCCGATCGACTCCAAGAGTTCTGTCAGTAGTTTCCCTGCAGCCCCTACAAAGGGTCTTCCCTGCTCGTCCTCATTCTGGCCCGGTCCTTCGCCCACGAACATTATCCTGGCGTCTGGGGGACCTTCCCCTGGGACAGCAATCTTTCGACTCTTGTGAAGCTCGCACTTTGCGCACGTCATGATTTCCGAATGAACGGTGGCCAGTCCAGCTGACCCGTCGTCCCTCATTCGAGATGGGCCTCACTACTTTCTTGAGATATCGAGGTCGCCAGTCGCGGTGAGGGCCCTGTAACAGTTCAACGTGATCCACTTGCTCGGCTTCCAAAGCTCTTCGACATCCACCAGAGCCTTTCTCTTGTTAGCTTGCGCCTCTGGCTCTCTGGACCAGTCTCCTTCCAACAGCCACTTCCCGTCTGGAGAACGCTTCGACAGGATCAGGTGAACAGCGTCCCTGACACGCTCATCATCCCCATATCCAAGTTTTGTGAGGACCCTTAGCCCGTGAAGCGCGTCGTAATAGTAGTACATTGGAAAGTGGAGGCTCGTGGCGAATGGTAGACTGTGCTTCCAGTGATGATGGTCAGACTTGTAGATTCGGTGCATCAGCAAGAACTCTGCACCCTGCTCGGCGGACCGTTTCATCTTACGCGTCCGTTTTGTACGTGGAATCTCTGAGTAGGCCCAGAGCGGCTCTACGGTAGACATGAAGCTGCTGTGCTTCACTTTCTTCTCGGGATAGTTGCAGTTCCAGCCCCCGTCAACGAGCTGATGCTCGGGCATCCAATCGATCGCCTTCTTCACCCTGCTGTCTTCTCCGTACCCGAACACGAGCAGGGTCCGGATCATGTTGCCAGTGAGGCAGGGCTCCTCCCAGCGTGTGGCCTTCTTCCCAGGGTGCCGCCTTTCCCAGCGCTTCGCCTCCATATGGCTGGG
>WNGA01012709.1_pt1 | contig 19507 bp, 10 predicted proteins | sample 5400061 | NCBI WGS metagenome assembly WNGA01 (sample SAMN13153366, study PRJNA577476) | soil metagenome | isolation source: 100 cm soil or saprolite under grassland replicate 2 | place: USA:California | collected 2016-06-15 | reverse complement strand
ACGCCGTAGGCCGCTCCCACGGAGAGGAGGTTGAGGACGATCGCCTTCAGCGCGATCACGATCGAGCGGAACGTGATCAGGAGCAGAATGAATGCGAACACGAGCACGAAGCCGAACACGATCGGGGCCTTCCGCTTCAGCAGCGAGTTCGAATCGGCTGAGATCGCGGTCGTTCCGGTCACGGCGTACTCAGCACCGTCCACCTGCCCGATCGTCGCAGGGAGGATGTCGTTGCGGAGCTTGCGCAGCGCCGCGTTCGACTCGGCGTCCGTGCCCTCGCCGACGAGCGGAATGTCCACTCGAGCGACGGTGTGGGACGGATTCACTTCCATGTCGATCGAGCTCGTATTCAGATGAGCTGCAGCGACCTTCGTCTTCAGCGCGGCAAGCGCCTGTTGCGTCGCAGCTGAGTCGATGTTCGCCTTGACCGCGACTTGCGTCTGCGCGACCTCGCCGTCCGAGAACACGTCGCCGATCTTCTTGATCGTCTCGACGGTCGGTGCGCTGTTCGGCAGGGAGTTGAGGCCGCTCTGTGCGGTGTGGATGTGCAGGACCGGCAAGGACATCACGAGGAGCGCACCGCCTGCAACTGCCGCTGCGATTCCCGGACGACGCATCGCGGGAGCCAGGATCCTCTTCCAGACTCGGTTCTCGCCGCTCTCGTGCCGGAGCCGCCTCAGGTACGGGATCTTGCCCTTCTCGACGCGGTCGCCGAGCTTCGACAACAGCGCCGGCAGCACGGTCAACGAGCCGAGCATCGTGACGCCGACGACCATCATCGTCGCGATACCGAAGCCGAGGTAGCCCTTGTCGCCGGAGAACATCATCCCGGCCATCGCGATCATCACGGTGAAGCCGGAGATGAGCACCGACCGGCCCGACGTCGCGGCTGCGGCCTCGAGAGCGGCCCTGGAATCCTTGCCGGCCGCCCGCTCCTCGCGCTCACGCTTGAGATAGAAGAGCGAGTAGTCGACACCGACCGCAAGCCCGATCAGCAGGATCACCGCGCTGACGTTGTTGTCCATCGGCACGAGGTGGCTGGGGAATGCGACGAGCCCGACGGTCGCCAGGACGCCCGAGAGGGCGAGCAGTAGCGGCACGCCGACGGCCACGAGCGCGCCGAAAACGAGCAGCAGGACGATGATCGTGATCGGGATCGACCGCTCGCCCGCGGTCTTGAGCTGATCGCTGAACAGCTCGTCGATCGCCTTCTGCGAGCTGACGGACCCAGCCTCGCCGACGTAGAACGACGGATGACGGTCGCCGACCCTGTCGACAGCCGCTTCGATCGCGTCGATCTTCGTCTTCGCGTGGTCGTACTTGCCTTTCATCTCCCACGTGACCATCGCGGTCTGGCGGTCCCTGGAGACCTGGTCGGCGTTCGCCGGGTCAAGCGGGGACTTGACGTCCTTGACCGAGGGATTGCCCTTGACCGCGTCGATGACGTCGTTCACCGTCGATTGAAAGGCCCGGGCGTTGACGCTGAGCTTCGAGCTCTGTACGAGGACGATCTCCGTCTGCGCATCCGACCCCGGAAAGCCGTCCTTGAGGATCTGCTCGGCCCGGTGCGACTGGCCGGTGGTGTAGTCGTCGTCCTTCATGTTCTTCGTCCCGACGACGTTGCCGATGAAGAACGCGGCGACCACGAACGCGAGCCAGCCGAAGACGGCGGTCTTCCAGTGGCTCGCGCTCCAGCGGCCCATCCGGGCCGCGATGTTGTTGGAACGCTTCAGGGGTGACATGAGGAATTGCTCCTTCGCTAGCTGACCGGCTCAGCGTCCCACCGGCGCCAGGCGGCTGGAATGCGGCTCCCAGGTGTCTTTCTGGGGGAGAACCGCACATGCAGAGAGAGAAGGCCGGCGGCGCAGCCGCCTGTTCGCCGAAGGCGGACCAGTGGAGGGGTCTGGGGGAACCGGGAGGTTCCCCCAGCTGCGCAAGCAGGGTGAAGGCCGCTAGGGGTGTAGCGGCCTTCAGGAGGAGGGGAGGGTGAAGGCCGCTAGGGGTGTAGCGGCCTTCAGGAGGAGGGGAGGGTGGAGGCCTAAGCGGCCCGGTCGAGCTCACACGGTCGGTGGAGCTCGATGTATGCCCACGACAGCTGCAACTGCCCGCGAACGATCGCGAGCCTGTTCCGCTCGAGTTCGTCCGTGGCCGCTCCGCGCTCGCGGAGCGCCTGGCGCTCCAGAACGAGCCAACGAAGCTGTGCGTTGAGCTGGTCGACGGTCATGCCATACAGATTCGCCGTCGCGCAGGACGGAGGCCAGGGGGCGGACTGGCCTCTTGCGGTGCGGTTTAACCCTAGGCAGTGGCCGCTGCAATCCCCGCTGGACGCGGCCCTTCGGGCCGCGTCCTGGGACTGTCCCCGGCCACGTCCCGTAGGGACGTGGCCGAACTGTCCCGCTGGGGCATGGCGTTCGCGCCGAAACTGTGACTTTTCTTCCACACGCGGCCTTCTCCGCCGGCGTCACCGCCTGCCTTTGCGACAGGGAGGCCGGAAAAGGACGCGCGCGCTATGAACGGAGATACGTCAGAACTGCGAGCACGCGCCGGTGGTCCTCGGCCGTCGCCGGCAGGCGGAGCTTTCCGAAGATGCTCGTCACGTGCTTCTCGACCGCGCGCAGCGTGATCACCATCCGCTCCGCGATCGCCTGGTTCGAGCGGCCCTCCGCCATCAGCTCCAGTACCTCGCGCTCCCGCGGCGTCAACTCCTCCAGCGGATCGTCACGCCGCCGCCGCCCGACGAGTTGGGACACGACCGCGGGATCGAGCGCCGAACCGCCTTCGCCGACACGCCGCACCGCCGCGGCGAACTCGTCCACGTCGGAGACACGATCCTTCAGGAGATAGCCCACGCCCTCGGCGTTTTCGCCGAGCAGCTCCATCGCATACGTGGGCTCTACGTACTGCGAGAGCACGAGCACGCCGGTCTCCGGCCACCGCTCCCGGATCTGCTGCGCTGCGCGCAACCCCTCGTCTGTCTGGGTCGGCGGCATCCGGATGTCCACCAGCGCGACGTCGGGCTTGTGCATCCCCACGTGACGGAGAAGATCGTCGGCCGTTCCGCTCTGCGCGACGACTTCGAAGCCCGCGTCCTCGAGCAGGCGTGCGATTCCCTCGCGCAGCAGGACCGAGTCGTCGGAGAGGACTACGCGCATGCCGCGAAAGCCCCTTCGTGCCGTACTGAGCGGCGGAAAGCGCGACGGCAGCCCGGCGACCTTGAGCTGGAAGAGCCGCTCCGGCTTGTCGAGGCCCGGAAGCTCGTGCTCCCCGAGGTCCTCGAGCTCGTGCGAGGAGTCGAGGGACTCGCGCGTGCGCTGAGAGACGAGAATCTGACCGCCGCTGCCCGCCTGGCAGATGCGCGCCGCACGGTGGACGTCCAGTCCGAAATACGCGCCGTCGCGGAAGTTCGGCTCGCCCGTGTGCATCCCCATCCGGACCCGCAGTTCGACGCCCTCCGGCCAGGCGTGTCCTGCGAATGCACGCTGGGTCGCGCAAGCAGCTTCTGCAGCCGCGGCGGCCTCCTCGAAGACGACGAAGAATTCGTCACCGCGGTGGTCGACGACGTGTCCGCCGGCGGCCGTGATCGCGTCGCGGAACAGACGGCGATGGTCGTCGAGGAGCTGGGCGTAGCCGTCGCCGAGCCGCTGGACGAGCTGCGTCGAGCCCTCGACGTCGGTGAAGACGAGCGTGATGGTTCCATGAGGAAGTTCCGGCATTCCAGCCTACTCCAGTGGGATCTCAGCACGAACGCGGGTTCCCACGCCCGGTGGGCTGTCGACGGCGAGCTTTCCGCCAAGGGACGCGATGCGGTCGTCGAGACCGCGTAGCCCGGAGCCGCGGAGGGGGTCGGCCCCGCCGACGCCGTCGTCCTCGACCTCGATCAGCGCGTACCCGTTGCTGCGTCCGATCGTCACCTTCACCGAGGACGCGTGGGCGTACTTCGTGACGTTTGCAAGCGCCTCCGAGACGACGTAGTACGCGGCCGCCTCCACCGGAGCCGGAAGGTCTCGATCGGGGCCGTCGATCTCCACCGGGAGCGGCGAACGGGCGGCAAGTGCTTCGAGGGCGGCCTCCAGACCGCGGTCTGTGAGTACGGCGGGATGGATGCCGCGTGCTAGCTCGCGCAACTCCTCGAGTGCCTGCGCGAGCTCTTCCCGTGAGGCCTCCAGGAGCTGCTCGGCCGCGGCCGGATCCCTGTGCAGCTGGGCCTGGGCCAGCCGAAGCGACAGCGAGATCGAGACGAGCCGCTGCTGTGCGCCGTCGTGGAGGTTTCGCTCGAGCTTCTGGCGCGCCTCGTCACCCGCGGCGACGATGCGTGCACGCGACGTCTCGAGCTCCTCTTGCTGGCGCTTCCGCTCGGTGATCTCGCGCACGATCATCAGGAACTCGTTTTCGCCGCTCGCGGCGAAGCGGCCCTCGTAGTAGCGCGTCTCGCCGTCGAACTCGAGCTCGTACTCGACGACCGGCACGTCCCTCTGCGCAAGCGCGGCGTGGCCGGCGTCCATCACGCGCTCGGCGAGCTCGACGGGGAGCCGATCCCAGACCGTCAGGCCCTCGACCTGCTTGACGAAGAGATCGCGGTCGCTGGGAGCGCTGTACCCGAGGTACCTGCCGTCGCCCGAGATGCGGAACATGAGATCGGGCATCGCCTGCAGCAGCGCCCGGTACCGCTCTGCGCGCGCCTTGACCTCGACGAGAAGCTTGTCCCGCTCGAGCGCGATCCTCGCTGCGCCCGCGACCGTCTCCAGCAGGTCGGGCTCGTCCCGCAGGGAGGCAGCGTGGACGAGCGCGGCCACGGGCGTATCGGCGTATTCGAGACGAGTGACGACTCGATCGCTCGTTTCCTCCGGAAGGTCGAAGCGGTTGCCGTCGACGTCGACGAAGTGACCTCCCTCGTCATACCAGTAGGCGATCTGGAGACCTGGGTCGTGAAGCGCTCGCCTCAGTCCCTCCTGGACTTCGCCTGGAGTCGCGCGCTCGGGAATGTCCTCGAAGATGGTGTCGAAGATCGGCTTGAAGGGCATCCGCTTGCGGGCGCCGGAGAAGCGCCGGCGCGTCACGTGACTAGAAGCGCCGCGATCGCGGCGCCGGACAGATCCGCCTTCGGGACGAAGCCGCGCGCGCCGCTGCACTCGATGCAGCGGCCGTAGTCGGCGCCGTCGCGGCTCGACGTGAGGACGACCTCAGGCGGGTCGTCCAGCTTCCGCAGTTGCTCGGCGACCTCGAACCCGTCGAGGTCGGGGAGCTGGATGTCGAGCAGCACGAGGTCGGGACGGAGCTGCTCGGCGGCCTGCACCGCATCGGCTCCGTTCTCCGCCTCGCCGACGATCTCGTAGCCCTCGGCCTCGAGGAGCGTCCGGGCGCTGGCCCGGAAGCTCGGATGATCGTCGACGATCAGGACTGTCACACCCATAGTGTCGTCGCCGTGGGGCCCCTACCGAATACGGTTAGCCACACTCTTGTCGGGGGCGTCATGCGCTTCGAAGCGCAGTTTGCCGTCGGTTCGGGTTGAGACTAGGAGCCCGCCCCAGCCTCGATCCGGAGTTTTCGGCCCGCCTCGGATTCTGCGGCGGCCGGGATCTCGACGTAGAAGACCGAGCCCTGGCCGTCGTTCGGCTCGACCCAGATCCGTCCTTTCACCCGCCGGACGAGCTCGCGCGAGATGTACAGGCCGAGGCCGGTCCCGCCGATGCCGCGGGCCATGTGGGGATCGAGCCGATAGAACTTCTCGAAGATCCGGCCGTGCTCGGCAGGAGGGATCCCGAGCCCCTCGTCGGAGACACGGAAGCGAACGTACTCGTCGGAGCGCTCCAGCCGGATGCGCACGTCGCCGCCGTCGGGCGAGTACTTGACGGCGTTGTCGATCAGGTTGCCCAGCACTTGCCTGAGCTGACCCTCGTCCGCGGCCACCAGCGGCAGGTCGTTCGTCCCGACGTCCAGCTCGACCGTCACGCCCTCGGGAAGATGCGTCCGGGCGGCCGCGATCACCGCCTCCGTCAACGCTCGCGCGTCGCAGCGTTCGATGTGCACCTCGAGCCGGCCGGCGTCGAGCTGGCTCGCGACCAGCAGGTCGTTGACGATGTCGGCGAGGCGCGAGGACTCTTCCACGATCACCTCCATCAGCTTCTCGTGGAGCGCGTCCTCCAGCTCGAGGTCGTCGCGTGCGAGTGTGAGCGCGGAACCGTAGATTGCGGCCAGCGGCGTGCGCAGCTCGTGTGACACCGTTGCGACGAGGTCCTGCCGAATCCTCTCGAGCGCGCGCTCTTCCGTGATGTCGCGGAACGCGTACACCGTGCCCTCGTCGAAGCCGACGCCGGAGATCGACAGCCAGCGTTCGCGACCGGCCAACTCGAGCGGCAGCGTCTCGGCGCTCGCCGGGCCGGGCGCGCCCGCCACGGGCACGCGCACGGAGAGGTGGTCCCAGACCGGCAGCACGTCCTCGGCGGACCGGCCGACGACGTCGTCACGCCGGAGTCCCGTGAGCGCCTCGGCGGCCCGATTCCAGAGACGGACGATCCCTTCTCCATCGACCAGGAAGACTCCGTCGCCGACCGTCTCGAGCACGCGGGCCGCCTGTGCCCGCTCCTCGACCTCGCGATACAGCTGCGCATTCTCGACCGCAGTGGCAGCGCGACGGGCGAGCTCTTCGGCGAGGGCGAGGTCGTCCGGTCCGTAACGCCGTCCAGACTCCGCCGACACGAACGAGATGACACCGATCACCCGCCCGCGGGCGACGAGCGGGACGCACATGTAGCTCTGGAACCCCAGCTCGCGCACGAGACCGAGGTGAAAGTCGTCCACGGCGAGCTCCGCCAAGCGGTCTTCTGTGATCTCGGGCACGAGCTCGCTCTCGCCCGTGCGTAGGACGTTCGGCGGACCACGGCGCGCGTCGGGATCTTCCGGGTACCGCCTTGCCAGCTCGAGCGCGAATTCGATCTTCGCCGGATCGACGTGCTGGACGGCAAGCGTCCGGAGCCGGCCCTGCTCCAGCATGTCGACGCGCGACCAGTCGGCGATCCGCGGAACGGCCATCTTCGCGACCGACGCGAGTGTGCTCCGATAGTCGAGCGAGCCCCCGAGTGTGGCTCCGGCTTCGACGAGGAATCGCTGCGCCTCCTCGGCGCGCTTGCGATCGTCGATGTCGGTGTTGGAGCCGAACCACTTGACGACGCTGCCGCGGCGATCGCGCATCGGAAGGGCGCGCGTCAGGTGCCAGCGGTACGACCCGTCGGCGCGGCGGAGGCGGAGCTCGTTCTCGTACGGCTGGCCCGTATCGAGCGAGCGCTGCCAGCGCTCGAGTCTGCGGGGCAGATCCTCCGGATGCACCACGTTCGTCCACCCGGCCTCGACCATCTCGGTGAACGAGGTCTCGAAGTAGTCGACCGCGCGCTGGTTCACGTAGTCGAGCTCGCCGTTCGGGGTCGCAGTCCAGATCTGGTCGGGCTGTGACTCGGCGAGGAACCGGTACCGCTCCTCACTCTCACGACGCAGCTCGGCGAGCTCCTGCTCCTTCAGCAGCTCGGCCTGCCGCTGCAGCTCCTCGCTCTTCTCGTGCAGCTCGATGAAGACCGAGACCTTCGAGCGCAGCACGTCCGGGTTGAACGGCTTGAAGACGTAATCCACGGCGCCGGCCGAGTAGCCTCGGAAGACCTGCTGCTCGTCCTTCGAGATCGCGGTGACGAAGATGATGGGGATGTGCTTGGTCCGCTCCCTCTGCTTGATCAGCGAAGCCGTCTCGAAGCCGTCGAGCTCCGGCATCTGAACGTCGAGCAGGATCACCGCCACGTCGTGCAGGAGCAGCTGCCGCAGCGCGTCCTCGCCCGACTGCGCGTAGAGCAGGTTCTGCCCGAGTGGCTCGAGGATCCCCTCGAGGGCGAGCAGGTTCTCCGGCCGGTCGTCGACGAGGAGGACGTTGGTCATCAGGCTTCCTCGGCAACGGGTGCCTGAGCTACACACAGGCCGTAGAGGAACTTGCCGATCTCCTCGAGCGGGAGGATCGCATCCGCGGCCGTCGCCGCGATCGCGGCCTCGGGCATGACTCGGCGCACGGCCTCCGCCGGGTCCTGGACGATGGCCACGCCGCCCCGCTGCTTGATCAGCGCGAGCCCTGCTGCTCCGTCCTCGTTGGCGCCCGTGAGGATGATCCCGATCGCTCCGGCTCCGTACGCGTACGCGGCCGACTCGAACAGCACGTCGATCGACGGGCGCGCGTACTGCACACGCTCGTCGAGCGAGAGCGCGAACGAGCCCGGCTGGACGAGCAAGTGGTAGTCGGGCGGGGCGATGTACACCTGTCTCTCCTCGATCGGCATCTTGTCGTGCACGTCCTGCACCGGACGGGCAATTCGCAGCCGCAGCAGCTCGGCGAGCGTCCCTTCCAGGGTGCCGGCGTGGCGGTGCTGGGCGATCACGATCGGCTGGTCGAGGTCCTCGGGGATGTCCGAGAGCACGCGGCTGACGGCGTGGAGTCCGCCCCACGAGGCGCCTATGCAAATGATGTCGTACACCTAGCGGACCTTCCTGTACAGGCGCTCGTTGGCATCGAGCTCGTCGTAGCAGTCCTCGTGCGGGCTGAAGCTGATCGACTCCTTCGCACCGAGCCCGAGCACCCCGAATGTCATCAGGCTCTCGTGGAAGAGCCGATGGACTCGGTCCTGCAGCGCGCGGTCGAAGTAGATCATCACGTTGCGGCAGATGATCACGTTGAACTCGTTGAACGAGCGGTCCGAGACGAGGTTGTGCTGCGCGAAGACGACGTTCTCGATCAGTGAGCGCTGGAACTGCGCGCCGTCGTACTTCGCCAGGTAGTACTCGGAGAACGCGCGGCTGCCGCCGGCCCTGATGTAGTTCTGCGTGTACTCGCGCATCTTGTCGAGGGGAAACACGCCCGCGCGTGCCCGCTCGAGCACCGACTCGTTGATGTCGGTCGCGTAGATGCGCGTGCGCTCGTAAAGGCCCTCTTCCTGCATGAGGATGGCGAGCGAGTAGACCTCCTCGCCCGTTGAGCAGCCCGCGACCCAGATGCGCGTGAAGGGATACGTCCGCAGGAGCGGCACCACCTTCTCGCGGAACGAGACGTAGAAGCTGGGATCCCGGTACATCGCAGTGACGTTGATGGAGAGGTCGAGCAGCAGCCGCTCCATGCAGGCCGGGTCGTGCAGGAGCTTGTCCTGCAAGGCCGAGATCGTCGAAAGGCTCTCCGCGTAGACACGGCGCCAGACCCGGCGCCGCAGCGACGCGGGCGCGTACTCGCGGAAGTCGAAGCCGTACTGCCGGAAGATCCCTTCGAGTAGCAGGGAGAGCTCGATGTCCTCCAGGTCGCCGCGGGCCGCGGGGTGCTCGCCAGAGCCTGGCCCACGTGCTGCGTCGACCGAAGAAGACATAGCTCTACTTGTAGAGCCAGACTCGCATCAGTGAAAGGAGCTGGTCCGTGTCGACCGGCTTCGTGATGTAGTCGGAGGCTCCGGAGGCGATCGACTTCTCGCGGTCTCCCTTCATCGCTTTCGCCGTCAGCGAGATGATCGGCAGCTGCTTGAAGGCCTCGTCCTCGCGGATCGCTCGGATCGTCTCGTAGCCGTCCAACTCGGGCATCATGATGTCCATCAGGACGAGATCGACCTCCGGGTTGCGGCGGAGAACGTCGATGCCGTCCCGGCCGTTCTCGGCGTAGAGCACCTCCATCCCGTGTGCTTCCAGGACGCTCGTGAGCGCGAAGACGTTGCGGACGTCGTCATCTACGATGAGGATCTTCTTGTCGTTGAAAACCTCCTCCGCCGAGTGCAGTTGCTCGAGCATGCGTCGCTTCTCCTGCGGCAGCTTTCGCTCGATCCGGTGGAGGAAGAGCGAGGTCTCGTCGAGGAGCCGCTCGGGCGAGCTCGCGTCCTTGACGACGATCGTGTCCGCGAACTTCCTCAGCTTCGTCTCCTCGCGTCGCGTGAGCTCCTTGCCCGTGTAGACGATCACGGGGATCGCGGAGAAGCGCTCCTCCGCCTTGATCTTCTCGAGCAGGTCGAAGCCCCCCATCTCCGGGAGCTTGAGGTCGACGACCATGCAGTCGTAGCGCTGCAGCTCGAGCGCTTCGAGCGCTGCCTCGCTCGAGCCCACGGCCGTCACGTCGACGTCTTCGCCGCTGCCGATGAGCTCTACTACGGAGTCCCGCTGGGCCTTGTCGTCCTCGACGACCAGCAGCCGCTTCACGCCCCGGTCGATGAAGCTGCGGATCTCCGCAAACGTCTCCTCGAGCCCTTCCCTGGAGATCGGCTTCTCGAGGAACGCGACTGCGCCCGCCCGGAGCGCGTTCTGGCGGCCGTTCGCACCGGAGACGATGTGCACGGGGATGTGCCGCGTCTCGGGATGGTGCTTTAGGTGGTCGAGCACTGTCCACCCGTCCATTACCGGCAGCTTCATGTCGAGGATGATCGCGTCGGGCTTGAACTCGTGCGCCAGCGCGAGTCCGGAGTCGCCGCGCAGCGCCACGATGCCCTTGAACCCGCGCTCGCGCGCGACCTCCAGTTCCGTACGGGCGAGCTCGGAGTCGTCCTCGATGATGAGCACGACGCGGTCGCCCTCCTGGATCTCGTCGCGGTCGTCCCGGACGTCGCTGGGCAGCAGGCGAACTCGTCGCGCGGTAGATGCTCGTGGGGCTGGAACGTCGCCGGCAGGAAGAGCGTGAACGTGCTCCCGTCGCCGACCGTGCTCTCGACGTGGATCTCGCCGCCGAGCAGCCGGGCGATCTCGCGGCTGATCGACAGCCCGAGGCCGGTGCCGCCGTAGCGGCGGCTCGTCGTTCCGTCGGCCTGCTGGAACGCCTCGAAGATGAGCCGCAGCTTGTCGTTGGGGATGCCGACACCGGTGTCTACGACCGCGAACTCGAGCACGGCATCGGCCCGCGAGAGTGTCTCGCTTGCGAACTGCCGTCCTTCGGCGACCCCGATCCTCAGCTTGACGTGTCCTGACTCCGTGAACTTGAAGGCGTTCGAAAGCAGGTTCTTGAGGATCTGCTGGATCCGCTGCTCGTCCGTCTCCACGGTGGGTGGAACGTTCGCGCCGCGCACCTCGATCTCGAAGCCGAGGCCCTTGTCGTGCGCGATCGGGCGGAAGGACCGCTCCACGAAGTCGCGCAGGTCCGAGAGCTTCACGTCGCTGACGTGGACGTTCATCCGGCCCGCCTCGACCTTCGAGAGGTCGAGGATGTCGTTGATCAGGTCGAGCAGGTCGGAGCCGGCGCTGTAGATCGTGTTCGCGAACTCGATCTGCTTTTCGTTCAGATTGTCGTCCGGGTTCTCCGCCAGCAGCTTCGCGAGGATCAGCAGCGAATTGAGCGGCGTGCGCAGCTCGTGGGACATGTTCGCGAGGAACTGCGACTTGTAGCGTGAGGACAGCGCGAGCTGCTCTGCCTTCTCCTCGAGGGCGGCGCGGGCCAGCTCGATCTCGCGGTTCTTGATCTCGATCCGCCGGTTCTGCTCCTCCAGCAGCTGCGCCTTCTCCTCCAGCTCCTCGTTCGTCTGCTGGAGCTCCTCCTGCTGTGTTTGCAGGAGCTCCTCGGAGGCCTTGAGCGAAGCCGCCTGCTCCTCGAGCTCCTTGTTCGTCTGCTGGAGCTCCTCCTGCTGCGCCTGCAGCTCCTCGGACTGGCTCTGCAGCTCCTGCGTCAGCTGCTGCGACTGCTGGAGCAGCTCCTCGGTGCGCATGTTCGCCTGGATCGTGTTGAGCACGACGCCGATCGACTCCGACAGCTGCTCGAGGAACGCCTGCTGCACCGGCGTGAAGCGCTGGAACGAGGCGAGCTCGATGATCGCCATGACCTGGTCCTCGAAGAGGACGGGGAGGACCATCACGTTCACGGGCGCGCCTTCGCCCAGTCCGGACGTGATCCGGACGTAGTCGTCCGGGGCCTGCGTGACCAGGATCGACTTCTGCTCGAGCGCCGCCTGGCCGACGAGCGCTTCGCCGATCTTGAACTTGGTCGGAACGTTCTTGCGCTGCTTGTAGCCGTAGCTGGCGATCAGGCGGAGCTCGAAGTCGTCACCCTCGCCGCCGGGCGACTCCATCATGAAGAACGCGCCGTGCTGAGAGCCGACGAGCGGCGTCAGCTCGGACATGATCAGCCGCGACACGGTCTCGAGGTCGCGCTCGCCCTGAAGCATTCCGGTGAAGCGCGCCATGTTCGAGTTCAGCCAGTCCTGCTCCTGGTTCGCGCGAGTCGTCTCCGCGAGGTTGGCGATCATCTGGTTGATCGTGTCCTTGAGCTCGGCGACCTCGCCCTGCGCCTCGACGGCGATCGAGCGCGTCAGGTCTCCCTGCGTCACCGCCGTCGAGACTTCGGAGATCGCGCGCAGCTGCGTCGTGAGCGTGCCTGCGAGCTGGTTGACGTTGTCCGTGAGGCCCTTCCAGACGCCGGAGACGCCCTCGACCTGCGCCTGGACGCCGAGCCTGCCCTCGGTGCCGACCTCCCTCGCTACGCGGGTCACCTCCGCCGCGAAGGTCGACAGCTGGTCGACCATCGTGTTGATCGTGTTCTTGAGCTCGAGGATCTCGCCGCGTGCGTCGACCGTGATCTTCTTCGAGAGCTCGCCCTTCGCCACGGCAGTCGTCACCTCGGCGATGTTGCGCACCTGGCCCGTGAGGTTGTCGGCGAGCGTGTTGACGTTGTCCGTCAGGTCCTTCCACGTCCCGCTGACGCCCTTCACCTGTGCCTGCCCACCGAGCTTTCCTTCCGTTCCGACCTCGCGCGCCACGCGTGTGACCTCGTCTGCGAAGGACGAGAGCTGGTCGACCATGGTGTTGATCGTGTTCTTCAGCTGCAGGATCTCGCCCTTGACGTTGACCGTGATCTTCTTGCCCAGGTCACCGTTGGCGACCGCCGTCGTCACCTCAGCGATGTTCCGCACCTGCGTCGTGAGGTTGTCGGCGAGCGTGTTGACGTTGTCGGTCAGGTCCTTCCAGGTGCCGCTGACGCCCTTGACCTGGGCCTGGCCGCCCAGCTTCCCCTCGGTGCCGACCTCTCGGGCGACGCGGGTGACCTCGTCCGCGAAGGAGGAGAGCTGGTCGACCATCGTGTTGATCGTGCTCTTGAGCTCGAGGATCTCGCCGCGGGCCTCGACGGTGATCTTCTTGGACAGGTCGCCGGTCGCCACCGCGGTCGTGACCTCGGCGATGTTGCGCACCTGGTCTGTGAGGTTGGAGGCCATGCCGTTCACGCTCTGCGTCAGCTGGCGCCACGTGCCGGAGACGTCCTTCACCTCCGCCTGGCCGCCCAGGCGTCCCTCGGTGCCCACCTCCGTGGCGACGCGGGTGACCTCGTCCGCGAAAGACGAGAGCTGGTCGACCATCGTGTTGATCGTGTCCTTGAGCTCGAGCACCTCGCCCTTGACGTCGACCGTGATCTTCTTGCCCAGGTCGCCGTTCGCGACCGCCGTCGTGACCTCGGCGATGTTCCGCACCTGCGTGGTGAGGTTGTTCGCCATGAAGTTCACGTTGTCGGTGAGCGCCTTCCACGTGCCCGAGACGCCCGGCACGTCGGCCTGGCCGCCGAGGATTCCTTCCGTGCCGACCTCGCGTGCGACACGCGTGACCTCGTCCGCGAAGGACGAGAGCTGGTCGACCATCGTGTTGATCGTGTTCTTGAGCTCGAGGATCTCGCCTCGCGCGTCGACGGTGATCTTGCGCGAGAGATCGCCCTTCGCGACCGCCGTCGTCACGTCGGCGATGTTGCGCACCTGATTCGTCAGGTTGTCGGCGAGCTGGTTGACGTTGTCGGTCAGCTCCCGCCACGTGCCGCTGACGCCCTTGACCTCCGCCTGGCCGCCCAGCCGTCCCTCGGTTCCGACCTCCTTCGCGACGCGTGTGACCTCGGCCGCGAACGCGGAGAGCTGGTCCACCATCGTGTTGATCGTGTTCTTGAGGCGGAGGACCTCCCCCTTTACCTCGACGGTGATCTTCAGCGACAGGTCGCCCTTGGCGACCGCTGTCGTCACGTCGGCGATGTTCCGCACCTGGTCGGTCAGGTTGGCCGCCATCCCGTTCACGCTGTCGGTGAGCGCCTTCCACGTGCCGGCGACGCCCGGCACCTCCGCCTGGCCGCCGAGCTTGCCCTCGGTGCCGACCTGGCGCGCGACGGTCGTCACCTGCTCGGCGAACACGCGCAGCGTGTCGATCATGGAGTTGATCGTGTCGGCGAGGGCGGCGACCTCGCCCTTTGCCTCGATCGTGAACTTCTGCGCCAGGTCACCGTCCGCGACCGCCGTCACGACCCTGGCGATGCCACGAACCTGCGTCGTCAGGTTGGTCGCCATGAAGTTGACGTTGTCGGTCAGGTCCTTCCACGTGCCCGAGACGCCCTTGACCTGCGCCTGGCCGCCGAGGATCCCTTCGGTGCCGACCTCGCGGGCGACGCGGGTGACCTCGTCCGCGAAGGAGGAGAGCTGGTCGACCATCGTGTTGATCGTGTTCTTGAGGCGGAGGACCTCGCCCTTCGCGTCGACGGTGATCTTCTTGCTGAGGTCGCCCGTTGCGACCGCGGTCGTCACCTCGGCGATGTTCCGCACCTGATCGGTGAGGTTGGATGCCATGCCGTTCACGGACTCCGTGAGTCCGCGCCACGTCCCGGACACGCCTTCGACCTCGGCCTGGCCGCCGAGCTTGCCCTCCGTGCCGACCTCCTTGGCCACGCGCGTCACCTCCGCGGCGAACACGCGCAGCGTGTCGATCATCGAGTTGATCGTGTCGGCCAGGGCTGCGACCTCGCCTTTCGCCTCGATCGTGAACTTCTGGTTGAGATTGCCGTCGGCGACCGCCGTGACGACGCGCGCGATGCCGCGCACCTGTGTCGTCAGGTTGGACGCCATGAAGTTGACGTTGTCCGTCAGGTCCTTCCAGGTTCCGCTCACGCCCTTCACGGTCGCCTGGCCGCCGAGCTTTCCTTCTGTGCCGACCTCGCGCGCGACGCGTGTCACCTCGTCCGCGAAAGAGCGCAGCTGGTCGACCATCGTGTTGATCGTGTTCTTGAGTTCGCGCACCTCGCCCTTGACGTCGACGGTGATCTTCTTGCTCAGGTCGCCGGTCGCGACCGCCGTCGTGACGTCGGCGATGTTGCGCACCTGCGACGTCAGGTTCGACGCCATGAAGTTGACGTTGTCCGTGAGGTCGCGCCAGATGCCGGACGCGCCCTTGACGCGCGCCTGACCGCCGAGGATTCCCTCGGTGCCGACCTCGCGCGCCACCCGCGTGACCTCGTCCGCGAACGAGCTCAGCTGGTCGAGCATCGTGTTCACGGTCTTGCCGATGCGGAGGAACTCTCCGCGCACCGGCCGACCCTCGATCTTCATGGACATCTTCTGCGAGAGGTCGCCCTCCGCGACCGCGTCGAGCACGCGCGACACCTCGATCGTCGGCCGCACCAGGTCGTCGATCATGGAGTTGACCGAGTCCACGGACTCGGCCCAGGTCCCCTTCGCGCCCTTCAGGTTCGCCCGCTCCGTCATCCGGCCCTGGCTGCCGATGACCCGGCTCACCCGCTGCAGCTCGTGCTGCAGGCCCTCGCGCCTGTCAGCCAGCTGGTTGAACGCCTTCGCCACGTCGCCCATGACACCGCTCTTCTGCGCCGACAGGCGCACGCCGGGCTCGCCGTCCCTCGAAGCGCGGAGAGCCTGGACCAGCTCCTGAAGGTCCTGCTTCTTGATCTCGACCGTGCCGGTGTCCTTGGCACGGCGGTTCTGTGCGGGGGCGCGACTCGGCGCCCTCCTTCTTCGGGCCTTGGTGTCTGGTGCGACAGCCACAGCTGACTCCTTTGTGCGAGGGATGGGTCCGCCGGTGGACCGTTGGGCGACGCGTCTCCCGGCTATGCCCAGGGGTTTTCGCCCCCGGAGGCGGAAATCTTACTCGCGCGCGTGAGAAATCAAGACCTTTTTTCGGGGCCCTGCACTGAAGGCCTGGAGCGGACGCCGGTCTCCAGTCAGGGGATGCAACAGCCCCGGGATCCGGCCGACCTCGACCGCGGGGAGCTGTTCAACGCCGAGAGCATCTATCTACCCAACGCCTGACTCAAATCGTTCCAGAGGGCTTCGACGTCCTCGAGGCCGACGCTGAGGCGAAGAAGTCCTGGCGGGACGCGGTCCCCCTCCCAGCGCGCCCGGGCCTCGAGCACCGAGTCGACGCCGCCCAGGCTCGTCGCGTTCTTGATCACGCGGATCGACGTTTCCACGCGCCGCGCCTCTTCTTCATCGGCGACGTCGAAGGAGATCAGTCCGCCGATGCCGGGGTAGCGGACCGTCTGGACGTTCGGGTGCCCTTCGAGGCGCCGCGCGAGTTCGGTCGCCGAGTCGGTCTGCCTGCGGACGCGGAGCTGAAGCGTCTTCAGCCCACGGAGCAGCAGGAAGCAGGGATCCGGCGCGGCGACGATGCCCGTGCGGCCGCGGAACTCCTTCAGCCGCTCGGCGTCGTCTTCGCGCTTGCAGACGACTGCCCCGAGCAGCGCGTCGTCGTGGCCCGCGAGGTACTTCGTCGCGCTGTGGAGGACGAAGTCGGCGCCGTGCTCGAGCGGACGGAGATGGATCGGAGTCGCAACCGTCGCGTCGACGACGACCCGGGCGGGATGCGCGGCCGCGACTTCGAGATCGGGCATCGTCAGGAACGGATTCGAGGGTGCCTCGAGCCAGACCAGCTGCACGTCCGTCGGCGGCGGCCCGGTCTGGTCGAACTCGACGACGCGCAGGCCCCAGCGCTCGAGCGCGCGGAAGGTGACGGCTGTCCCGTAGTACGCACCTTCCGCGAGCGCGATCGTGTCACCGGGTGAGAGGAGTGCAAGAACGAGCGCGGTGGTCGCGCCGGCACCGGATGAGAACAGCAGCGCGTGGCCGCCGTCGAGCTCGCCCAGCTCTCGCTCCGCCTCGACACCGGTCGGATGCCCGTAGCGGGAGTAGTAGAACTCGCCGGGCTCGCCGTTCCGGTAGGGCCAGATCGTCGAGCGGTCGAGGGCCATCCGCCGACTCTACGAGTTCGTGGCTCTGAGCCACAAGCTCGCGTTGGAGGAGCGCGGACGACGCAGTCGTGCGGCTTCCAGACCGCGTGAAGCGTGCTAGTGGCTCTGAGCCACAAAGTGCGATCGCGGTACGCTCCGGCCGTGGCCACGGACGAACCGCGGGCCGAGTCGACGCAGTCCAAGCTCGACCAGCTGCAACAGCTTCGTGAGGAGGCAGAGCACGCCGGCGCCGAGAAGGCGGTCGAGCGCCAGCGCCAGCAGGGGAAGCTGCTCGCGCGCGAGCGGCTGCTCGACCTTCTCGACCCCGGCTCGTTCGTCGAGCTCGACCGCTACGTGCGCCATCGCGAGTCGAACTTCGGGATGCTCGAGCGCCGGCCCTACGGGGATGCGGTCGTCACGGGGTACGGCACGATCTTCGGCCGCAAGGTCTTCGTCTTCTCTCAGGACTTCACGGTCTTCGGCGGCTCGTTGAGCGAGGTCTTCGCGGAGAAGATCTGCAAGGTGATGGACCTCGCGCTCAAGTACGGCTGCCCCGTGATCGGGATCAACGACTCGGGAGGCGCGCGCATCCAGGAGGGAGTCGTCTCGCTCGCCGGCTACGCGGAGATCTTCTGGCGCAACGTCCAGTGCTCGGGCGTCATTCCGCAGATCTCCCTCGTGATGGGACCGTGTGCGGGCGGTGCGGTCTACTCGCCGGCGATCACCGATTTTGTGTTCATGGTCGAGGGCTCGTACATGTTCATCACCGGTCCTGACGTCGTGAAGACGGTCACGGGCGAGGAGGTGACCTTCGAGGAGCTCGGCGGCGCCTCGACGCACGCGTCGAAATCCGGGGTCGCGCACTTCAACGCCGCCGACGAGAAGACGTGCCTCGAGGACGCGCGTTATCTCCTGTCGTTCCTGCCGCAGAACAACATGGATCCGCCGCCGTTCGCCGACCCGTCCGATCCGCGTGAACGCGAGGAGCCGGAGCTCGACACGCTGATCCCCGACAACCCGAACAAGCCGTACGACATGCATGACGTCGTCCGCCGCATCGTCGACGACGGCGACTTCCTCGAGGTGCACGAGCTCTGGGCGGAGAACGTCGTCTGCGGCTTCGCGCGGCTGGGCGGGCATCCGATCGGCGTCGTCGGGAACCAGCCGCGTTCGCTCGCAGGCGTGCTGGACATCGACTCGTCCGTGAAGGCGGCGCGGTTCGTCCGGTTCTGCGACTCGTTCAACATCCCACTTGTCACGTTCGTGGACGTTCCCGGGTTCCTGCCGGGGACGCAGCAGGAATGGGGCGGGATCATTCGTCACGGCGCGAAGCTGCTGTACGCCTTCGCGGAAGCCAGCGTGCCGAAGCTGACCGTCATCACCCGGAAGGCGTACGGCGGCGCCTACGACGTCATGAGCTCGAAGCACATCCGCGCGGACTTCAACTTCGCGTGGCCGACGGCCGAGGTGGCGGTGATGGGGCCAGAGGGGGCTGTGAACATCATCTTCCGAAGGGAGCTCGAGGAGGCCGACGATCCCGATGCGCGGCGCGCCGAGCTGATCGAGGAGTATCGGCAGCGGTTCGCCAACCCGTACACCGCGGCCGAGCGCGGCTACGTCGACGAGGTGATCGAGCCGCGCCGCACGCGACCCGTGCTCATCGATGCCCTCGAGACCGCGCTTTCAAAGCAGGAGCCGCGCCCGCGCCGGAAGCACGGAAACATCCCCCTCTAGAAAAGACTCTCAAAGACCTCCCTCCGGCGGCCGATGATCGTAGGGCCGTCATGCGCTATCTCCTCGCCTACTTCGCTCTTGCAATCGGCATGAGCGGCCTGTCCTTGCTGGCTGCCGGCCAGGCGCCGGGGTTCTTCCTGATCCTCGTCGCGGCCGCGCTGGTCTACCTCATCGTGCGGTTGGAGCGCGAGCGCCGGCGAGCGAAGAAGTTCGGCGAGTTCGCCGGCGCGATCGAGGGTTACGAACGGCGCTTCGATGCTGCGCAAGCGTCGCTCGAGGAGAAGCTGCCCGAGGACGCGCTCGACAGTCCGGCGCTCGTCGAGCTCTTGAGCGCTTACGAGCACGAGGGAGGCCAGGCGGACGCGATTCGGGATGAGTACCAGCGGCTGCGGCAGCAATTTCTGGACTGGCAGAAGGAGTTCGAGCATCTGCACGCCGAGAACGAAGCGGGCACGATCGGGCTCCCGGCGCGTTTCGCCGAGCACTACGACCGGCTCGACCAGCAGCTGACGGAGCTGTTTGCGGGCGTCGAGCGCGTCGAAGCGCGCGCCTCCGAGGTTGGAAAAGCCGCAGACGATCCGCTCGACGAGATTGCGCGTGCGGCGCTGAAGCTCGAGCAAGCGAAGTCCGCCTGCCGGCGCGCGTTCGGTGACGCGGTTCCGGTCGAGCTCGACTCGCAGCTCGAAGTCGGGGCGGCGAGACTCGAGGAAGCGCGAGGGGGACTGGCGAAGGGCGCCGAGCGGCCGCTCGCTGCCACGCGGCTGGCGCGGGAGGCCTGCGAGCTCGCCGCCGAGGTGACGCGGCGCGCTGACGAGCTCGTCA
>WNGA01011339.1_pt1 | contig 19515 bp, 20 predicted proteins | sample 5400061 | NCBI WGS metagenome assembly WNGA01 (sample SAMN13153366, study PRJNA577476) | soil metagenome | isolation source: 100 cm soil or saprolite under grassland replicate 2 | place: USA:California | collected 2016-06-15 | reverse complement strand
GTTCTCGTAACCGATGCGGCGGGTCAATTCGAGCATCAGGCCAATGGCAATGCCCGAGGTCGGACTGCCGACCGACGGAGTGCCGCAGACGACGATGCCGCGCTCCTTGGCTGCGGCGGTGTCGATCGATGCGTTGCGCCGGCCCGTGGTGATGAGCAGCTTGAGCTGGGGCAATTTATCGATCACGCCGCGGGGGAAGGCGGTGCGCTCGCGCATGGCGCAGACGATGTCGAATTCTTCCAGCGCGGCAATGACTTTGTCGGTCCCTCCGAGGTGAGCATTGAATACCTTGATGTCGAGGTCGCCAGAAACCTTCGACCAGTCGGCCACGCTGAGGGCGACCTTCTGGTAGTCGTCGAGAATTGCGCAGCGGTAGCGAGGCATGACGAATGTCCGTGTGTTGGCCCGCGGAGAGGGAGGAAGGCACCCGGGTGGGATTGGTGCCTATAGCACAGGCGGAACTGTGCCGCGCTGCAGTCGGTGCCTACGGGGCGCAACCGCCAATTCTTGAAGGCTACCTCGCCCCGATGTTTACCGAGGGTTACTGCAAGCCTGTAGCTGGAGCGCGTGATCAGGCCCGCGCGCGGCGGACAGCGCGCCGTTCCGTCCGATTATTTCGCCTTATGCAGCGCCGCCGTTAGCGCTTCGCGCGCACGCGAACCAGGGCCGGCATCGCTTGATACCCGGCGGCCGTCCGGTCGTGTTTGGCGTGCCATTTGGGCCCGGGGCCGCGCATGTAGTAGAGCTCGGGCCGGTACGGATCGAACAGGGTCCTGGCTAGACTCTGCACGAACTCGGCAAGATCGGCCAAACCGCCGGGTGCCCTGCCGTTGCGCCTATAGCCTTGAATTCTCTTTTCCATGACCCCTCCGGCGACATCCGCCGGCTCCCCGTTCGCTCTGTCCCTCTCGCGCAGAGCGCCCCGTTTGCGTGCGATTGTCCCGCCAAATTTGTTAAAAACCAGTAGGAATTTGCTTGTGATTTCAGATTCCTGCGAGGGCGTTGCAGAAAAGATACTATTAGGGTTAAGGATGGATGCAATTAGGTCACAGTTCGCCCGCAACCGGGCCGCAATGGCGGCGGAGGCGGGGCCCTCAGCGGGGTTCGCAGTCGACCCTTAGGCGCGCAGGCCGCGCTCACCCGCACGAATGAGCACCGCCACTGCGAGGGCATCTCGCGCGCGAGCCGACATCAGCACCGGTGCCGCGACCGCCTTGGCTGCGCGAGGTAGGTCATGCTTGGCGTGCCATTTGGGGCCGGGGCCGCGCATGTAGTGGAGCTCCGGCCGATAGGAATCGAAAAGGGCTTTGGCTAGATTGCGGACGAGCTCGGCAATGTCGGCAACGAGCCCCGAGTTTTTGCGAGCAGCAAGCTTCCTGGTCGTTGTCCTGATCATGACGGCGTCCGCTCGGGCTTTGTGTCTCTACCGGTGCTCCATCCATCCGCTCGTTGGTGATTGCACGGGGTGTCCGGGTTCAATGAGCGGTGGTCTCCTTTCGTTAAATCTTGGCAAGGCTTGCAGACCTGCGCGATCGTCTATGGCTTTACATACGGCGATTGGCGCACGGCGGATGTGTTCCCCGTCACATCGCTCTCACGTTTGTGATTGAGCATTGACGACGGCCTTGCTCTCTGCCGCGCGGCTCGCTACATCAGCGCCGCTTCCCGACATCCGGTGCCGATGGGCGCCCAACAAGGCGAGCGGGGCGTGCTGATGGCCCGTCAGTTCATCTATCACATGCAAGGCCTGTCCAAGACCTATCCGGGCAATCGGAAGATCTTGGAGGACATCAACCTGTCCTTCTATCCCGATGCCAAGATCGGCGTGCTTGGCGTCAACGGCTCCGGCAAGTCCACGCTCCTGCGCATCATGGCCAGTATCGACACGGAGTTCGCCGGCGAGGCCTGGGCGGCGGAGGGCGCGCGGGTCGGCTACCTCGAGCAGGAGCCGCGCCTCGATGCCGGCAAGAGCGCGCGCGAGAACGTGATGGAGGGGGTCGCTCCGCAGAAGGCGATCCTCGACCGTTACAATGAGCTCGCCGCGAACTACTCGGACGAGACCGCGGACGAGATGACAAAGTTGCAGGACGAGATCGAGGCCAAGGGCCTGTGGGATCTCGATTCGAAGATCGACCAGGCGATGGAGGCGCTGCGTTGCCCGCCCGATGATGCCGAGGTGAGCAGGCTATCCGGTGGCGAGCGGCGCCGAGTCGCGCTCTGCCGGCTGCTCCTCGAGCAACCGGAGCTGCTGCTGCTCGACGAGCCGACAAATCATCTCGATGCAGAATCCGTCAACTGGCTCGAAGGTCACCTGCGCAATTACCCGGGCGCAATCCTGATTGTCACGCATGACCGCTATTTCCTCGACAACGTCACCGGCTGGATCCTGGAGCTCGACCGCGGCCGCGGCATTCCCTATCAAGGCAACTATTCAGCTTGGCTGGAGCAGAAGCAGAAGCGGCTCGAGCAGGAGGGCCGCGAGGAAGCGGCGCGCCAGCGTACGCTCGCCCGCGAGCGCGAGTGGATCGCGGCCTCCCCGCGCGCGCGGCAGGCGAAATCCAAGGCGCGCTATCAGCGCTACGAGGATCTGGTGCAGCAGGCGGCGGAGAAGACCGCGCAGAGCGCGCAGATCATTATCCCGGTGGTGGAGCGGCTGGGGCAGAACGTGATCGAGTTCGAGGGCCTCAGGAAGGGCTACGGCAACAACCTCCTCATCGATGACCTGACCTTTCGCCTGCCGCCGGGCGGCATCGTCGGCGTGATCGGCCCGAACGGTGCCGGCAAAACGACGCTGTTCCGCATGATCGTAGGCCAAGAAAAGCCGGACAAAGGCACCATCACGATCGGCGAGTCGGTGCATCTCGGCTATGTCGATCAGTCCCGCGATACGCTTGAGGGCAATAAGAACGTCTGGGAAGAGATCTCCGGCGGACAGGACATTATTCTGCTCGGCAAACGCGAGGTGAACTCGCGCGCCTACTGCTCCAACTTCAATTTCAAAGGCGCCGACCAGCAGAAGAAGGTCGGCTCGCTCTCAGGGGGCGAGCGCAACCGGGTGCATCTTGCCAAGATGCTCAAGTCGGGGGCTAACGTGCTGCTGCTCGACGAGCCCACGAACGATCTCGACGTCGATACGCTGCGCGCGCTCGAGGAGGCGCTCGAAGATTTCGCCGGCTGCGCAGTTATTATCAGCCACGATCGCTGGTTTCTCGACCGCATCGCCACGCATATTCTGGCATTCGAAGGCGACAGCCACGTCGAGTGGTTCGAGGGCAACTTCCAGGAGTATGAGCAGGACAAGATGCGCCGGCTCGGAACCGATTCCATTATTCCCCAACGCATCAAGTATAAGAAGTTCTCGCGCTGATGGCCGAGGACTGGAGCGCGCGCCAATACCTCAAGTTCGAGGACGAGCGCACGCGTCCGCCGCGCGACCTTCTGGCTCAGGTGCCGCTCAAGTCTGCGCGCCGCGTCATCGACCTCGGCTGTGGACCCGGCAACTCCACCGAGCTTCTGGTCAAACGCTATCCGCAGGCGCAAGTGATCGGGTTGGATTCCGCTGTGGACCCGGCAACTCCACCGAGCTTCTGGTCAAACGCTATCCGCAGGCGCAAGTGATCGGGTTGGATTCCTCGCCCGACATGCTTCGCCAGGCGCGCACGCGGCTTCCCAATTGCGAGTTTGCTCAGGCGGATCTGGCCGATTGGAGCCCGCCGGAGCGCACCGATTTGTTGTTCGCGAACGCGGTGTTTCAATGGGTCCCGGACCATCCGGCGGTATTGCGGCGACTGCTCGCTGCGCTGTCCGTTGGCGCCGTCTTGGCGGTGCAGATGCCCGACAACACGGAAGAGCCGGCGCTTGCACTTATGCGCGAGGTGGCAGCAGGCGGGCCGTGGGCCGCGCAACTCGCCCTCACGGCGGCCGCGCGCGACGATCTGCCGACCCCGGCAGCTTACTACGATTTGCTCAGCCCGCTTTGTGCGCAGCTCGACATCTGGCACACGGTTTACAATCACGTGATGGCCGGTCCGGACGCGATCGTCGAATGGTTCCGCGGCTCGGGCTTGCGACCATTTCTCGCGCCGCTCGACGATGCCATGCGCCGCGGCTTCCTCGCCGAGTACACCGCGCGGATCGCGCAGGCCTATCCGCCGCGCCACGACGGTCGCGTGCTGCTGCGGTTTCCCCGCCTGTTCATCGTGGCGATACGCTAGCTGGCACGCGAGGAAAATGGCACAGCTCACGCCGCGCACGCGCAGGGGCGCCGTCGAGCGCACTACTCCAAGTTCTTGCTCTTCACGCGTACCTTGGTCGCGATCGGGCCGGTGTCGCCCACGTCCTCGTTGTAATGGACGTGTTCTCCAACCTTGAGATCGTCGAAGTCTCCGGACAGCAGCGAGTTGCGGTGGAAGTAGAGCAGGCCGCCTTCTTTCGTCAGCAGGAATCCGAAATCCTGCTCAGGCGTGATCTCGGCGACTTGGCCCAGCGACTGGTTTTCGGTGTCGTGATTCCCGGCCTTGGTACGGCCGTCGCGCCGCTCTTTGAGGTCGAGCAGCTGCCGTTCTGCAATGCGGAACGCCTCGTTGATGGCTTTGTGCAAGTCCGGATGCCGGTATTTCCGCAACAGGTGCTCGGGCTCGTGGCTGACGACCAGGTCGCTGCGACCGGGAATGCCGAGTTCGATGTGGACCACTGGCGGAATAGTGCCGGTGAGGTCCTTGGCCCGCTGATCGATCCGGACCCGGCACGAGACCAGCCGGCCGTAAAGTCTTTCCAAATCGGCGACGCGGGCGCGGATTTCCTGCTCCGCCCAATCCGAACTTTCGATATTATGAAAGGCGATCTCCAGCGGCACCTGAAGCATCGACAGCTCCATATCTTGGGCGCTTTTCCGCCCTCTTATTAACGCTCGGCCGCTTCGAATCGTTGCAGCGGATCGACGGCGACGGATGACAGCTTGTTGCGGCAGGTCGAAAAGAGAAAGCGGGTAAAATGGGTCGAATTGGCAAGTACGCAGCTATCCTGGTGGGGGCCTGGCTTGCGGCGGCTGCCGCGACGCCTGCGCGCGCAGCTGATCCCGCGTTTCAAAAATGGCTCGAGGATCTGTGGCCGCAGGCGCAAGCGCTCGGCATCTCACGCAGGACCTTCGATGCGGCAACGCACGGGCTTGAGCCCGATCTGACGCTGCCCGATCTCGATCTTCCGGGTCGGGAGGGCGTGCCGCCGCGTGGGCAGGCCGAGTTCGTGCAGACGCCGGCCGACTACATCAAAGAGGCGACCATCGCGCGCCTTGCCGAGCAGGCGAAAAAACTCGCGGCTGAGCACGCCCGCACGCTCGCCGCGATCGAGCAGCAGTTCGGCGTGCCGGGCAACGTTCTGCTTGCGATCTGGGGGCGAGAGACTGCGTTCGGCGGGTATAAGCTGCCGAAGAACGCCTTCACCGTGCTTGCCACCCAGGGCTACTACGGGCGGCGCAAGGATATGTTTCGGCAGGAGCTCCTCTACGCGCTCAAGATGCTGGAGGAGGGCCACGTCAAGCTCGTCGATATGCGCAGCTCCTGGGGCGGCGCCATGGGCCTCACTCAGTTCCTACCGTCCGAGTTCTATAAATATGGCGTCGACTTCGACGGCGACGGTAAGAAGGATATCTGGAGGTCGGTGCCGGATGCGCTCGCCTCTGCCGCGGAGCAACTTGTCGGCAAGGGCTGGCAGCGCGGTATGCGTTGGGCCTATGAGGTGCGCGTGCCGCAGGGTGTGGACTGCACCATCGGCGTGCCCGAGGTCACGCGTCCACTCGGCGAATGGCTCAGCCAGGGATTCGCGCTCGCCTATGGCCGCAAGCCGGGTGCGGCAGAACTCAAAGAACCAGCATCATTGCTCCTGCCGGAAGGCATCTACGGGCCGGCGTTTCTGACGCTCAAGAACTACTACGTCATCAAGGAGTACAATTTCTCCGATCTCTACGTGTTGTTCGTGGGCCATTTGAGCGACCGCATCAGCGATCCGCGCCCGTTTGAGACGCCGTGGAGCAAGAACACGCAGCTGCGAACCGCGCAGGTCGAGGCGATGCAGCGTACGCTCGCCAAGCTCGGTCTCTACAAGGACAAGATCGACGGCAAGGCCGGCATGCTCACGCGTGCGGCAGTCGGCGCCTATCAGAAAGCGAATCGGATCAAGGTCGACTGCTGGCCCACGGCGGCTGTGCTCGACGACATGCAGAAAAAGGCCGCGAAGAACTAAGCCCGCACGCCCCGAGCTCGCGCCAACGTCCCCATATGCGGCAAATGAAAACCCGGCGGGCTGCGCACCCGCCGGGTTTGATCGTGAAGCGTCGTGCGACGCGGCTTACGAGCAGACGGCGATCGGTCGGCCGCGCCATCCGACTACGTTGCCGTACATGTCATAGACGGGCTGGCGCGTCCAATAACAGCGCGGCCCGGGCAGCGGCGCTCCATAGGCCGAGTAGACCACATAGCCCGCTGGCGGCGCAGCAACGTAGGCCGGCGCAGGTGCGACATAGACCGGCGCCGGCGCAGCATTCGCAATTGCGTTGCCGACGATGGCGCCTGCGACGAAGCCGCCGAGCACGCCGGCGCCGACCGCGCAGCCGTAGCAGCGAGCGTCGGCAGTCGTCGGCGCGGCGGCGATAGCAGTTGCGATGGTCGCAGCCGCAGCGAAGGCAGCAAGTGTCTTCTTCATCAGCATCTCCCCTTGAGCATCGGCGCTTGCCGAGCATTGAGCGCCGGCAGTCGCCGAGCGCAGTCCCAAAGTGTCGAGAATTTCGAATAGCCCCGACTGAGCGATCCCCCGCAGTTCAGTCGCTGCGGATCATGCCGGTTAATTTGTCGGAATTTGGTCGGGCCTGGGACAGCTCAAGAACCGTTTCAAGCTAAAAAAAGGCCGGCGCTCCTGAACAGCGCCGGCGTCAGGCTCTGGATCCACCGAACGGGGCCTGGCCGCTCAGCACACGCGATAGCCATAGCGCCAGCAGCTGTAATAGGGCCGCGGCGCGTAGGCGTAGCCGGAATAGGCTGGCGCGTAGCCGTAGCTGGGATAGCCGTAGCCGTAGGACGCGTAGCCGTAGCTGGGATAGCTGTAGCCGTACGCGGGAGCGTATGAGTACGATGGATAATATCCGCCGTAATAATAGGGCCTTGCAAACGCGCTCCCGATGATGGCGCCGACGGCGAAAGCGCCGATAGCCGGTCCCCACCAGCCGCGGCGGGCATCCGCCGTGGTCGGCGTAGCAACTGTCGCGACGGCGATGGTCGCGGCGGCAGCGACAGCGATCAGGGTTTTTCTCATCGCGTGACCTCCATGTGAATTCGAAGGGCCGATAACCAACGTGGCCGTTGCTCGAAATGTTCCACCCCGACCCTGAACGCGGGCTGAATGAGCCCTTACACCTGCCTGAACGCCGCCACGGCGTGCCCTGCGCGAATTTTTGCTGCGCCGCACAGGCCACCGATGCCGCCGCCTCTTGGGCGGCGCGCGGATTTCGCTCGTGCTGCGTCCGCGATACGCTACGCCGTTGAGGCGAGGCGACGATTGTCCACGACTCAGGGGAGGTGAGCGGTGTCGAACATCGAGAGGCGGACCTTTATCAAGAGCGCGGCGGGCGGCGCTGTCGCGCTCCTTGGCGGCGTCGCGCAGGGTGCGCTCCGTCCGAGCGCGGCACGCGCGCAAGCGGCACGGTCCTCCGAAACCGAGTGGCCCAATCGGCCAGTGCGCTTCATCGTTCCGCTCGCACCCGGCGGCGGACTGGACTTCGTCGCCCGGGTCGTCGGCGAAGCGATGTCACGCGCAATCGGCCAGCAGATCGTCATCGAGAACCGCACCGGGGCGGGCGGAACAATCGGCATCGAGACGGCGATCAAGAGCCCGCCCGATGGCTATTCGGTTCTCGTCACCAACGACAATGTGGCGAGCGCTCCGCATATCCTGAAAACCGGTATCGACTATCTGAACGAGCTCGTGCCCGTCATCCAGCTGGCTCGACAGCCGCTTGTGCTGGCCGTGCATCCCACGCTCGCAGTGAGCTCGGTCGCAGAATTGATCGAGACGGCGAAGCGGCAACCGGGACTTGGCTGTGCGACGTCGGGCGCGGGCTCGAACCAGCACGTGCTGTTGGAGTGGTTCGGGCAACTTGCCGGTATCAAGCTCGACCACGTGCCCTACCGCGGTGCCGGCCAGGCGATCAACGACTTGATCGCGGGCCATGTCCGCGTCGCGTTTCTCGGGCCAACTGCGCTCATCCCGCATTACAAAGCAGAAAAGTTGCGGCTACTTGCCCAATCCGCAGAGACGCGCTCGCCGAACCTGCCGGAAGTGCCCACGCTACAGGAAGCAGGCTTCAAGGGCCTTGTGCTCGAGACGTGGTACGCCGCGTTCGTGCCCCTGGGTACGCCGACACCGGCGATTGCGCGGCTCAACGCCGAGATAGACAAGGCGCTCGCAGACCCCGCGACCGGCAAAAGCCTGCTGCAAACCGCAACCGAGCCGGTCGGCGGCAGCGCCGAGCAGCTCGCGCGCGTTGCGCGCGCGGATTCGGAAAAATACGCGCGGCTGGCGCGAGAGCTCAATATCAAGGCGAATTAGATCAGCCGGTGCGCTGGCACCCATGAGCGAGCCGGCTCATCGCGCGGCTTGCAACCGTTACGGCTGGAAGATCGCCTTGAACAGCGCCGCAAGACGAAAGCCGGCTTTGGCGAGTTGGACCCGTGCCTGCGCCCTGGCCCAATCCTCGTAGGCGGGATCGAGCGTGGTCTCCCAGGTGCAGCCGCCAGTAAACGTGAAGGGCGAAGGCTTTGCGCCCTTGCGGATGGTCAGGCGCTCATGCGCCTCGACGGCGAGCGGCATGATCTCGCTCGCCCATTGCGCCGCCCAGGTCTCCACCGATCCGCCGGTTTCCCAACCGGACGGGGGCGCGGTCGCGAGCAGCTTGGCAAAGTCTTGCTCCGAGTGGGCGCTGCCGGCCGCTTGCATCGCTCGAAGAACGGCGACGCCGTCCCAGTAAAGATGCAGGTTCGGGATCGGCGGGACTGCCGGCGGCGCCGGGGCCAGCAAGATCAGATTGCCGCCCATGGTCATTGCGACGACATCGCCAATGCCGAACGTCGGCGGCGTGCCGGCGATGTTCGGATCGACGCTGGTCTGGCAGGCCTTGTCGAAATACTTCGCTCCCACGTGCAGCGGCTGATGGATATCACCGACGAGGTGAGCAAGGAGCCAGACCGCTTCGGAGTCCGTGAGGTTGACGTCGGGTTTCGTCGGCGGATGTTTCCCGCGCAATTGGTCGACCGCGTATGCGATCATTTGTACGACATCGATGTCCTCAGTGCCGGCGCTGCCGGGGCGGTACGTCGGCTGCTGCAGCGGTACATCCGTGAAATGAAATTTGTCATGGTGCCGATTGCGATCCGCGTACGCCTGCTCTTCATCGGAAGGCGGCCGGCCGCAAAACGGCACATTGCCTCTCTTCGCACAGTCGGGGAAAACCGCGACCTGACTGAGGCTTCGTCTCTCGATCGTGCTGCCGTCGCGTTTTTCCAGCAGTTCGCTCACGCGTTGCTGCGTCGTGGGATAATGCTGGAGCAAGATGAGGTCGGCGATCGCGCCGACGATGCGATGCCCGGGGAAGTCCCATGCCGCAGCGGGCATCGCAACCGTTGTGCAGACGGCAAGGCAGGCCGCTCCAATTGTGCGCCGCATGGCCCGCACGCTCCCTTCGTGCGCCGAGTTTACGCGGTCGGAGCCGATCGTGTCAGAAAAATCGGCGCGGCGGCTGCGGCGAAGCGGCCGGAAGGCGGCGGGACGCAGGGCGCGGCTTGCGTGGGGACTGCTTAAGCCTGGAACGTCAAATGGGGCTGCTCGCCCCAGCCCAGGTGCTCGCGTCGGTGGTTAGAAAGCGAAGGCGTTCAGGACCAGGGTGCACGTGAATAGGGCGCCCAAGATCAATCCGAACAACTGGGTAATCTTACGCTCACTCATGTCCAGCCTCCCGTCTTTAACCTTAGTCGCGCGAATAATCCTTTCGGTTCAAAGCCGCCGCTTGGGGCCGAAGAGCTGCAACCAGCCAATTCCAACGGGTTAGCATCATTCCTAGGGGGTGCCGGGCGAAATCCGCCGCCGACGTTCCAGGCCCGCGGAAACCGCCGCTCATTGCCGGCCCGCGGAAACCGCCGCCGATCGCCGCATCGCGGAGGCCGCTGGTTATCCCGCCAACGCGCATTCTGGGGCCCTGGGCGAAGCCCTCAGCCGGCATGCAACTCAACAAGACCCGCGCCCCAGCACCAACGAGCCAAAGCTGTCTCATCGATCCCGCCTAGCCGGGGTACGGTCGGCCCTTTGCATATAGGCGCTATACAGGCGCTGAGGCCGCGAACAGGTTCCGGCGCCGAAGTTCGAAGCGTCGTGAGAAATGCACTCGATCAACCGTCGGCGGATGCGCGCGCTCGACCGGCTTGATATTCGGCCTGTCGCCACGGCGCTGGGGCGACCTCAGTGCGAGGTTTTGGGCGCGCCCGCCAACTGTGTGCCGTTGATCTGATAGAGCACGAACCTGTTGCCGGCGAAAATCGGGGTGAGCCGCGTCGGATCGGGATTGGCGTAGCCGCGGTCCGTGAACAAGATGTAAAGGTAATCGTAATCCGTCGTCCATCGGGACCAATAGGGCGGGTCGTCGTCCCAATCCATCGGCTCCGTGTGCGAGAGGAGTTGCCGGATCGAGGGTGGCGTTCCGTCTTCGGTGTCGACGCGATCGCGGTAATCGCGGCGTACGTGCATCACCTGCTTGCCGAGCACTGTGAAAGCGGTCGTAACCAATGCTGATCGCTCGATGATAGCCAGACACGCGGCGTGCGTGAGCCAAAGATCGCGCGCGTTGTCGCCGTTATCGGGATCGGCATAGGCGACCAGGATCTTGGAGCCGCGCTCGATCTGGCGTACCGACTCGCGGAACGAGGTGGTGCCCCGCGAAAGCTCGCGCCAAACGCCCTGCACCTCGAACGCGCGCACGGCCAACAGCAGAACCAGCACCGTCGCGAAGCCGCGGCGCACGAACTCGTCTCGCAGATCGAGATGCGCGCAGGCAATGATCATGAACGCCAGCGCAATCGGCAGACGTTGGTCCGCCATGTAGGTATCGAACAGCACGCGCGGCAGCGCCAAATAGGTGACGCCGCCGACCGCCAGCAGTACCCATCCAAATGGATGGAATTGCAGGGCTCGGTGGCGCATGGCGAAGAGCGCCGCGATTGCGACGATCGTCGCCAGGAAGAAGGTTGCCTGGCGGGAATACACCTCGATGACGAAGAGGAGGCCGTTGAGCTTGCCGTTGAGTTCCCAAGTGAAATCCCATCGCAGCGTCCAGGTCGGGCTCCTCAGCAGGAGCGGCACCACCGGGAGAAACGGAATTCCGCTCGCGACGAAATCAACCCATGCCGGGATGCGCCGCTCGACGGCCCCATCCACGGACGACGCTTGGCGTGGCATCGACAGCAGCCGCTGCAGCTCGAATGCGAGCAGGCCGAGTCCGTAGACTCCGACGGCGAATAGATGACAGAAGAACAGCGCCAGTACGAACAGCGTCGATACCGCAAGCCGCAAGGCAAGCGCGCGCTCGCGCAACGCCACCCAAGTCGTCAGCGCCCACAGCGCGAGCCCGATGCCGAACAAATAATTCATCGTGCCGACGAGGAAGACGTTGTTGTAGAGCAGCGGGAACGCGATCAACGGCAGCACCGACCAATGGCGATAGAGCTGACGATTGAGCGCGAGCGTGCCGGAAAGGATCAGCACGAAGCTCATGATGGTGTAGACCTGTCCGGCGAGATAGACGTTCATGACCCGCTCCAGGATCGGAACGATCAGGTCCATCATCAGGTTTGGAATGGCTTGCCATTCGATCTGATAGAACAGCGCCAGATCGGGATCGCTGCCGACGGCGGCGATCACGTGCATGCGCGCGAGGTGGTTGATGTAGTCGGAGAGCGGAGGCCAGGGATAAAGCAGGATCGGAATCGATGCGATGGCCGCTAGCGCGACGAACAGGACCGCGATCTGGCCGGCGCTGAAACGAACGGCCGGTTGAGGGATCGGCTGGGAATCGTCGAGGATGCCGGCCTGGGCTGCCGCTGGCGGGCCTCCCCGTTTGGCTGCGCGCAGTCCGAGAAATTGACCGACATCAACCATTTCGGGCTAGGCGCTCAGGCGCTGCTTCACCAAAGCGACGGGGAGAGAGCTGAAGATCCGTGCAAATGCAACACATCGCCGGCTGGCGCGTGCTCGACCATGCCGGACGTATCACGTCGACTTGCTAAAGTCCACCGCCGCCATGCTGCGGCATTGATGATTTGGCGAGGAGATGCCGGCGCGGCTCGCGGAAGGGCGGGCCGGGGGGAATCGACGAGGCGTGGTATGCCCCTTGACAGATTCATCAGGAACTAAACCGCCGAATGGAGTAAAGTGATGGCGAGCGCGCCGCGACGGCGGCGCAATGTAGAAGAGGGCCCGGATGACCTTTTCCCGTCGCCGATTTTTGCATCTCACCACCGCTGCCGCCGTGTTCGCTCCGCGCGTCGTCAGCGCACAGGCCTATCCCGCGCGAGCGGTGCGCGTCATCGTTCCGTACGCGCCCGCCGGTCCGACCGACGTGTTCGCCCGCCTCATGGCGCAAAAGCTCTCGGAGCAACTGGGTGCGCAGTTCTACGTCGAGAACATCGCCGGCGCGGGCGGCAATATCGGGATCGGGCGTGCGGCGCAAACGACAGCGGACGGCTACACCATCCTCGTCACCGGCGCCAACATCGTCGTCAATCCCGCACTTTACCCGCACGTGCCCTTCGATCCGGCCAAGGATTTTGCCCCCATCACGCTCGCGGTGACGGCACCTGCGGTGCTGACGGTCAACCCGGCGCTGCCGGTGCAGACGGTCAAGGACCTCGTCGCGCTCATCAAGGCCCATCCCGGCAAGTACAGCTTTGCCTCGCCCGGCACGGGCACGCCGCCGCATCTCGTGGGCGAATTGTTCCGCCTCTCTATCGGTCTGGACCTCATCCACGTGCCGTTCAACGGCGGCGGCCCGGCAATCGGCTCGGCGGTCGCGGGACATACGCCGATTTCTTTCGGCTCGATGGCGCCGGCGGTGCCGCTGGTCAAGGACGGCAAGCTGCGGGCGCTTGCGGTTTCGAGCAAGGCGCGCTCGCCAGCGCTGCCCGACGTGCCCACCATGGCGGAAGCGGGCTATCCTGAGGTCGAGGGGGAATCGTGGTTTGCCGTGGTCGTGCCGGCCGGAGCGCCCAAGGAGATCATCGCGCTGCTCCAGCGCGAAATCGCGCGCGCCATCGCATTGCCGGAGATGAAGGAGCGTTTGGCAGCGCTCGGTTACGAGCCGGTGGCCAGCACGCCCGAGGCCTGCGCGGCCCAGTTCCGGACCGAAATCGCGAAATGGGGAAAGGTCATCGGCGAGGCCGGCATCAAGGCGCAGTGAAGCAACGCCAAAGCTTCGGGAAGCCTCACTGACGAAGCAAGCGGAAAAGCTGCAGAAACGAAATCACGGCGCCTGCGAGCGCGGCCAGGATCGCAACTGCCTTGATCAGCCAGCTTCGCTCGAGCGCCACAATGCGCCGTTGCGTCCGCTCCTTGAAAGTTGCCGTCCCCGGTAGCGCTCCTTTGAAGGGCGGGTCGCCGAGAAACGACGTAACCGCGTCGAAGAAAACCCGCGTGGCGGGTTCATCCGCGAGGAAAACATGATTGCGGCTGTCCAAAGGAACGAACTTGGCGCCGGGAATTCCGGCGGCAATTTCCTGCCCCAGCGCGAACGGCACACGCACGTCGCCTTTGCAGTGGGTGACCAAGGTGGGGGCGGTCACCTTCGGCAAGAGGTCGGCGACGTTGATGGTGGAAAGCTCGACCACGAATTTCTCCATCATCTCGGGCGTCGCCGAGACTCGCTCCAGGTCGTTGAACCAGCGCGCCTGCTCCGCCGTTCCTCCCGGGATGAACTGCGAGGTGAACCACTGCCGGTAAGCGTCGTGCTCGCTGCCCCAGCCCTCGCGGATGAGGGCTCGATTGAGCTCGACGAACTGTCGCTGCTTGTCGGGGTTATCGCGGTGAAGGAAACCCCTGGCATACGCCCCGTGAATGATCAGATGCGATACCCGTTCGGGGTGCCGCGCGGCGTACTTTATCGAGATCGCCCCGCCTTGCGACACGCCCAGGAGGATGAAGCGTTCCAGCGAAAGGCAATCGACGACGCATTCGAGATCGCTGACCCAGCGATCCATTGAGATTTCGACCGCATCTCGTTGGGACAAGCCGGTGCCACGCCCGTCGTACCGGATGAGCCTGTGTCGACTGGCCATCCCGAGGAGGAGGTGCCGCCAGACGGGGCTGTCGAGCTCGTACTCCAAATGGGTCAGCCAGTGCGACGCGCGCACAACGGGCGTGCCCTTGCCGATCACGGCATAGGCGATGCGCACGCCATCCGGGGCGGTTGCGTACTCAATGTGCTGACTCACGGCTGCCCTGGCCCCGCATTCGAATGAAGATAGCAACGTGCGATGACGCGCGGACGGTGGCAACCAATTCTCAATGCAAAGATGTAATACTAATGGTGCATTGCAATAGCGGCATATTGCAGCGCATTATCGAATCTGATCCTCAACCGGTCGGTCCCAGATGCCTTGCGGAGAGGGCCAAAATGAAGAACCACTGCGCGTACTGCCATGGCAAGTTCGGCCTCGTGCGGCACCAGCGGGCATTTAAGAGTTTCTGCTCCCAGAGATGCGTAGATCAGTACAAGGCTTGGCTGCGCACCGAAGTCGGTAAGCGCAAGGGGTGGTCTGACTGTCTTTGGTTTGCCAGTTTGAGCGTGGTTCCGCACGTTGAGAGGTCGCCGCGCGCTGCGGAAGACTCAACGCCCCTATTCCAGCGTACATAAACGCAGGCTCTCCGAGAGCGTTATCACGCGGCCATCCGGGGTATGGACCCGCTCTCTCACCAGCGGACAGTCGGCGCCATAGGCATAGTATTCATTGCCACGCCAACCATAGTCATACCGCGGTCCCACACCAAAGCCGAACGGACCGACCTGAACGCCGGCCCCGTACGGGTCTGCGCCCATGTAAACCTGGGCGGAGGCTGGAACCGCCGCAAGGAGCAACGCACTGGTTGCTGCGGTCAGTAACAGGTTCCTCATGACATCCTCCTTCATGTCACCTGAACCCCAACGCATCACCGGGGCAGCTGTTGCATCAAAAAAATGTCCAAGTTCTTGGAACCAAAGCATCTTTGTATGCTTGCGGTGTTCCCGTAACGTGCTGTGGGAAGCAAATCGCGGCTCGCGCAGTTCGGCGTAGCGTCGAATACGCGCGTGAATCGCACGCATGGCTAAGAACAATTTGCGGAGAACTGAGCGGCTCTAGATCTTCGCGGCCGCGGCCGGCCTTCTTGGCCGCCGGCGCTGCAATGATTTTTTAACCGCATCCGTCGATCGCACAAACGTAAATACTGTCCGCGTCAATTCCTGGCGCAAGCGCGGCGCGTGACCGCTACATCGTGGATGCCAGAACAAAAGTAGGACTCCAACCGCCACGGAAAAGTTGCTAGGAACCGCGGTCGTTGTTTTACCCGGGAGTATGGTCCGTGGCGCCCCGTGCATATTGGAAGGGCTATCTCAAGCTCTCACTCGTCTCTTGTCCCATCGCTCTCAGTCCCGCCGCCTCCTCGTCCGAGCGCATCTCGTTTCGGCAAATCAACAAGAAGACCGGCAATCGCCTGCGTCAGCAGCTGGTCGACGAAGAGACGCGCGAGCCGGTCGAGGCCGAGGACAAGGGCAGGGGTTACGAAATCGACAAGGGCGTCTACGTCGAGATCGAGGACGACGAACTCGAAGCCATTCAGGTGGAGAGCAGGCACACGATCGACATCGACAGCTTCGTCCCGGCGGCGCAAATCGATAAGCGCTTCTACGACAGCCCCTATTACATCGCGCCCACCGACAGCGTGGGGCAGGAAGCGTTCGCAGTCATTCGCGACGCCATGCGCGGCAAGGGGATGGTCGCGCTCGGCCGCATCGTGCTCGCCAAGCGCGAGCGCGTCATTGCATTGGAGCCGCACGGCAAGGGGATGCTGGGTACGACGCTGCGCTACGGCTACGAGGTGCGCAAGCCGGAGGAATTTTTCACCGACATCGATGACGTGAAGGTGCCGAACGAGATGCTCAAACTCGCCGAGCACATCCTGGATACCAAAACCGGCGACTTCGACCCGAGTGCGTTCGAGGACCGCTACGAAAGCGCATTGGTGGAGCTGCTGCGCAAGAAGCAGGCCGGCTTCAAACCGCCGAAGACCAAGGAGCGGGCCGCGGCACCCCGCAACGTCATCAACCTGATGGAGGCGCTGCGTCGCAGCGTGCAGGCGGAGCGCGCCGCGCCGACGCAGGCGAAGAAGACCCGCAAGCGCATCCAAGGGCAGGGGGAAATGCTGCTGTCTCACGCGTGATCGATCCCCCGCAAAATGGGTTGAGCGCAGCGAACCAAGACCAACTCGGATCGACGGACGGCGCCCGGGAACGGCACGGCCTTTTCCGCTGTGGCGCCTGCGTAGCGGCTCGGATGCGCCGCCCATCAATCCAATATTCGGTAGCGGTATTGCGATGATTTCCCCCCGACCGAATACCTGACTGCTCAACACCCTGCCGCCTGCTCGGTTCCGCCCGGTTCTCGGCCCGCTTCACATCGCCCGGGCAGTGTGGCTCGATTGCCACATACCGCGCCGTAAGTGGCTCGCAGATTTCGAGGATTTGCGGATGCATAGCTGCGTGTCCGCTATCATCGGGGACGAAAGCCGTCTGCTGCCAGTTTGTGGTTCAACGAGGTCGCACGACGCGCGATCATAACGAAGCGCGTCGCGTTTCGCGGCGACTCCTCACGGAGGCAAACCATGCGTGTGGGACATGCGACGGTATTGGCCGGCATCCTCTGCGGGCTCGCCTGCGTTCATCCGGCCGCCGCACAGAACTGGCCAAGCCGGCCGCTGACCATGGTCGTTCCGTTCGCTGCCGGCGGCGGTACCGATGTGCTCGGACGCATTGTCGGGCGCCGGCTCTCCGAGATCCTGGGCCAGCAGGTCATCGTCGAGAATGTCGGCGGCGCCGGCGGCATGGTGGGCTCGGCGCGCGTCGTCAAGGCGCCGCCGGACGGCTACCAATTCGTGCTCGGCAGCCGCGCCGACGCCATCAACCAGACGCTTTACAAAAATCCACTCTACAATTTCGCCACCGATCTTGCGCCCGTGGTGCTGATCGCCGATCAGCCCACCATTCTCGTCGCGCGCAAGGATTTGCCCGCCGGCAATCTCCCCGAGTTCATCGCTTATGCGAGAGCGAACCAGGCGACGATGCAGATGGGGTCGGCGGGTGCCGGCTCCACGGGGCACCTCGACTGCATGCTGCTCAACGCCGCGATCGGGATCAACGTCACCCACGTTCCCTACCGCGGAGGAGGGCCGGCGATACAGGATCTGATCGCCGGGCGCATCGACTACTTCTGCACACTCAGCGCGACCGCCAAGCCGCAGATCGAAGCCAGCCTCATCAAGGCGATTGCCATCCTCTCGCGCGAGCGCTCGACGATGCTGCCGGAGCTTGCCAGCGCGCGGGAGCAGGGGATCGATTTCGAGGCCTCGACCTGGTTCGGCTTCTTCTTCCCCAAAGGCACGCCGGAGCCGATCATCCAGAAGCTTCATGACGCGACCGTCGCGGCGATGGATACGCCGTCCGTGCAGGAGCGGCTCAAGGAGGTCGGCGCCGTCACCGTCGCGCCCGAGCGTCGCTCGCCCGCTTATCTGCAGAAATTCGTCGTGAGCGAGATCGAAAAGAACGCCGTGCCGATCAAAGCCGGCGGGCTGGCGATGGATTGAGCGATCCGGCGATCTGCGTCGTCAACGTGCGAAAATGGCGCCGATGATCGAAAGGTGCTGCTGCAATGACCGACGTCACCACCAAGCCGCGCACCAAGGTTCGTCTGAAGCCGGAACGGCCGCGCCTGCACAAAGTCATTCTGCTCAACGACGACTACACGCCGCGCGAGTTCGTCGTCACCGTGCTCAAGGCAGAATTCCGCATGAATGAGGATCAGGCCTATCGGGTGATGATGACGGCCCATCGGCGCGGCGCATGCGTGGTCGCCGTCTATACCCGAGACGTCGCCGAGACCAAGGCCACGCGCGGAACGGAAGCCGGCCGCCGCAAGGGCTATCCGCTGCAATTTACCACCGAGCCAGAAGAATAAAGTACCTCCCACGGTGGCGCGCGGCCGTTTCGGCGCTCCGACAAGGCAGCGCACGTTACATGCCGGTTTTTTCGAAACGTTCAAGGCTCACGCGAGCGTGATTCCCCTCGCGGGTTTGTGTCTGGCCGGTGAGCGCCGGATCGGCGACCCTTCTCCCACTCAGCAGTTCTTCGCGCCTCATTCCGCTCGGCGGGGATCACCGCCGAACCGATCTCGTTTACGAGCGCAATGAATCCGCGGCGACGACTGGGTCAATGATTGCACGTCGGGGGAAACCGGAGAGCGCATCATGCCGAGCTATGGTCCCGAACTCATCCAAACCATGCGGACGGTCCTCGATGAAGTGATGACCAAAATTCCCTTGGAGCAGGTAACGCCCGGCATCAAGGCGCACATGGCCGAATTCATCTTGAAGGCCGCGGCGGAGGGCCAGACCAGCTACGACGGATTGTTGGCCTTGGCGTCAGGCCAGATCGAGACGATTCTTTCCATGCTGAGCTGAATGAGTTTGCGACGCCTGCGTGGCTGGGGGTGCAATCGCGCCGGGCGTGCTCTTATGGATTGCCAGGGCCCCGACCCGTGCTACTTTCGCTTTCCGCCCGAGACGGAAAGCACTCGATGCTGCCATCGCAACGCGCGTTATTCGATATTCCGCGCGACATTTGTTATCTCAACGCGGCCTCGTGGAGTCCCTTGCCCGTTGCAACTCAAGAGGCGGGTCGTGTTGGTGTTGCGCGCAAGGGAAAGCCCTGGCTCATCGATCTGGCGCTTCCCGACAAGCAATTTGAACGGGCGCGTCGCGCGGCGGCGCGGCTGATCGATGCCGACGCAGAGGACGTCGCGCTGATTTCGTCGGTGAGCTATGGCGTCGCGGCGGCGGCCAAGCTCGTCACCGTGCCCGCGGGTTCGCGCGTGCTCGTGCTCGAGAACGACCATTCCTCGGCGGTGCTGGAATGGACCACTCGCGCGCCGGACGGGCGGTTCACCGTCGAGGCCGTGCCGCGGCCGGGCGACGGCGATTGGACGGCGGCCGTTCTTGGCGCGATCGAGCGGCCCGGCGCGCCGCCGGTCGGGCTCGCCTCGCTCTCGTCGGTGCACTGGGCCGACGGCGGCGTGGTCGATATGGATCGCGTTGCCGCGGCGCTGCGCAAACAGGGAGCGATGCTGTTGGTCGACGCCACGCACGCCGCGGGCGTGATGAAGATCGACGTGGGTAGTCTCG
>WNGA01004909.1_pt1 | contig 19519 bp, 19 predicted proteins | sample 5400061 | NCBI WGS metagenome assembly WNGA01 (sample SAMN13153366, study PRJNA577476) | soil metagenome | isolation source: 100 cm soil or saprolite under grassland replicate 2 | place: USA:California | collected 2016-06-15 | reverse complement strand
CCTACGAGCGGGCGCTGACCCGCCTCGCGAAGACCGTCAACGAGTTCCGGGCGCTCGGCAAGCGCGACTAACGCTTCGTCACCGACCGCACGTAGGCCTCCAGGTCGGGCAGGTGGGCGAAGGCGTGTCCGAACGGCCGGCCGGGAGCTCCCAGGACACCGCCCAGCTCTTCGCCCAACGTCTCCTGCTCGCCGTCGGGTTCGAACGGAACTGCACAGGTCCACTGCTCCTCGGTCATCCCCTCGATTGCGGAGACCAACCGGCGGTGCGTCCCCTCCGAGTCCGTCCGGATGCGCTCCAGTGACCAGGAATGCTTGCGGTCCTGATTCCGCGCGTTGATCTCGTCGGTCTCGCGACTGCCGAACCTCTCCTCGATGGGAGGCCTCTCGCCGCCGAGCCACGCCTCGACGGTGGCGAGCGCGACCTCTTCCCACACCGCCATGTGCCCGATCAGGTCCTGGGGTGACCACTCCCCGCCCCCCAACGCCGAGGGTTGGGCGAGCTCCTCGTCGGAGAGCTGCGCGAGCAGCGCCGCCAGGCGGTCCTGCCCTTCCCGCAAGGTCGACAGCGCTTCTCGGCGCGACAGGGCGGCCACGCTTAGCCCGAGGGCTTCGAACCCGGCGTCTCGGGACTGGGAGCCGACGGCTCCTTCCGCTTGGGCACGGTGAGGTCCCACCACGGATGGCGGGCCCGAGACGGCCCTCCCAGGTCCACGTGGATGTGCTTGACCTGACGATACTCGTTGAAGCCCATCTCCCCGTGCTCTCGCCCGATCCCCGATTGCTTGTAGCCACCGAACGGATACCGCGGATTGATCATGTGGTAGTCGTTGATCCACACCGTGCCCGTCCGGATCTGCTCGGCGACCTTGACGGCTCGGCCGTTGTCGCTCGACCACACGCCGCCGGCCAGCCCGTAGATCGAGTCGTTGGCCATGGCCACCGCGTCGGCTTCTTCTTCGAACGGGATGACCACCAGCACGGGCCCGAAGATCTCCTCCTGGGCCACGCGCATGCCGCTCTTCACGTTGCCCAGGATCGTGGGCCGGTAGTAGAAGCCGCCTTCGTGGCCCTCCACCACCGCTCGCTCGCCGCCCGTCAGGACGTCGGCTCCCTCGTCCCGCCCGATCCCCACGTAGCGCTCGACGGTTTCGAGCTGCGTCTCCGAGACGATCGGCCCCTCGTCGCTGGCGGGGTCGAGGGCGGGCCCCACCCGGATGCCTTCGGTCCGCTTGGTGAGCTCGGCCAGGAATTCGTCCAGGATCGGACGCTGCACCAGCAGGCGGGTGCCGGCCGAGCACACCTGCCCGTTGTGGAAGAACACGCCCCACATCGCGCCGTCCACCGCGTAGTCCAGGTCGACGTCGTCCAGGACCACCGAGGCGGATTTCCCACCGAGCTCCAACGTGCACTTCTTGATGTTGGAGCTGGCGAGCTCCATGATCCTCCGCCCCACCTCCGTCGATCCCGTGAACGCCACCTTGTCGACCAGCGGGCTCCCCACCAGCTCTTCGCCCACGGCGACGCCCGACCCCGCCACCACGTTGACCACACCCTCGGGGATGCCGGCCTCCAGGCACAGCCGTCCGATCTCGAGCGTGGTGAGCGGCGTGTAAGTGGCCGGCTTGATCACCACGGTGTTCCCGGCGGCGACGGCCGGGGCGATCTTCCACGCGGCCATCTGGATGGGGAAGTTCCACGGCGTGATGCCAACGCATACGCCCACGGGCTCGTAGCGAACGTAGTTCATCGAACCCGGGTTACGGGCCAGCGGCTCCTCGTCGTTCTCCTTCGCCGCGATCTCGGCGAACACACGGAAGGTGGAGATCACCATGCCGATGTCGGCGCCCTTGGCCATGCGAATGGTGTGCCCGGCGTCCTTGGCTTCGAGCTCGGCGAGCGGCCCCGCGTTCTGCTTGACGAGGTCCGCCACCTTGAGCAGCGCGGCCGCCCGCTCGCGCCCCTTCATCTTCGGCCACGGGCCCTCGTCGAACGCCTTCCGCGCCGCCTCAGCCGCCTTCCGAGCGTCCTCGGGGCTACCCTTGGCCACCGCGGCGAAGGCCTTGCCGGTGGAAGGGTCGATCGAGTCGAAGGTCTCCTCGGAGGCGGCGTCGACGAGTTGGCCTCCGATCACGAGCTTGTAGGTGTCGGTCATGGGTTGCCTCCGGCTAGGGCGTCTTGGGGCATGGTACCCGTCTACGATTCGACCGTGGCCGACGGTGGGGAGGGTTAGCATGCGGGCCGAGGAATGAGCGTGCAGCGGACTCCCAGACACGGGGCCGAGCGGACAAACCCACTGGCCGAGAGGCTGTTCCGAGATGCCCTCGGCATGTTCGATCTGCTGACGATGTACCTGGGGGTTCGGCTGGGCCTGTACGAGAGCCTTGCCGAGAGCGGGTGGACCACCTCGACGGAGCTCGCGGAGCGGACCGGCACCTTCGAGCGCTACGTCCGGGAGTGGCTGGAGCAGCAGACGGTCAGCGGGATTCTCGAGGTCGAAGACCCGGAAGCCGAAGCGCTGGCCCGGCGCTACCGGGTGCCTCCCGCACACGTCGAGGTGCTCGTCGACACCGGCAGCCTCAACTACGAGGCCTACAAGAGCATCGAGCTGGTGAGGGGCGCGCGGCCGCTCCCGCAGTTGGTCGAGGCGTTCAGGACCGGGGCCGGTCTCCCACCGCTGCCCTGGGAGCCGGAGGGACGGGCCGAGTTCAACCGGGCCCGGTTCGTGAACCTGCTCGGAAAGGTGTGGCTGCCGCTCGTGCCGGACCTGGATGCGAGGCTCCGGTCCGATCCATCGGCCCGCGTCGCGGACCTTGGGTGCGGGACCGGGTGGGCGAGTGTGGCGGCGGCCGTGGCCTACCCCAAGATCACGGTCGATGGATTCGATCTGGATCCGGCCGCGGTGAACCGAGCGAGGGAGAACGCCGATTCGGCAGGTGTTGCCGATCGTGTGTCTTTCTTTGTCCAGGACGTGGCGGAGCTGGAGGGCGCGGCCGTCTACGATCTGGTCATCATCTTGGAGGCGCTCCACGACATGGCGCGGCCGGTGGACGCCCTGAGGATTGCGAGGTCGCTGCTGGCCGGGGGCGGGTCGGTGGTCGTGGCGGACGAATTGGTGGGGGACCGGTTTGCCGTGTCCGTGAGCGATCAAGAGCGATACATGTTCGGGTGGAGCGTGGTGGGCTGTCTTCCCGAAGCCATGGGTGAGCCCGGGTCGGCGGGGACGGGGGCGGTGATGCGACCGGACACCGTGCGTCGTTACGCTGACGAAGCCGGGTTCGGCCGGTTCGAGATCCTCCCGATCGAAACGAACTTCTGGCGCTTCTACCGATTGCGATCGTGATCGGGGCCACGTGCTGATCGACGACTTCATGCCCACGTTCGACGTGAGCGAGCGGCACCACACGCTGGCGCTGGCGCCGGCCGATCGGACCTATGAGGTGGCTCGCCGGCTCGACCTTGCCCGGTCCAGAGTAATCCGCGGGCTCCTCGCTGCCCGGGGGATCCCCAGGCTCGTGGGCGCCCGCCGCCTCCCCATGCCCCGAACCATGACGCTCGACGACCTCATGTCGGCCGGCTTCGTGTGGCTCGGCGAGGAGCCCGGCCGCGAGTTCGTCCTGGGGCTGGTCGGGACGTTCTGGAAGCCATCGGGGGGCGTGCGGCGGATCGAGCCCCGGGAGTTCGCGGCGTTCGACGAGCCCGGGCAGGCCAAGGCGGCGTGGAACTTCCGGGTGATCCCCGACGGCGATGACCGGACCTTCGTGAGCACCGAGACGCGGGTGCGGGTGCCGGACGAGGCCTCCCGTCGCAGGTTCGTGCTGTACTGGGCCGCCATCGGGCCCTTCAGCGCCGTCATCCGCAAGCAGGCGCTGGCCCTGATCAAGCGGGAGGCCGAACGCGGGGACGGGTAACATGGGGTCGATGACCTACGACCAGAAGGTCGCCGAGTTCAAGGCGCGGATCGACGCCGGAGACAAGATCGAGGGCGGGGACTGGATGCCCGACGAGTACCGGCAGGCCGCCCTGAAGTTCATCGAGATGCACGCCAACTCCGAGGTCATGGGGGCCATCCCGGAAGGGACGTGGGTCCCGCGTGCCCCCACCCTCAAGCGCAAGCTCTCGCTCACCGCCAAGGTCCAGGACGAGGTCGGACACGGGCAGATCCTGTACCGGGTGGCCGAGGACCTCGGGAAGACGCGCGAGCAGATGTTCGACGACCTGGTCAACGGCCGGACGAAGTTCCACAACGTGTTCCACTACCCCGCCGAGACGTGGGGGGACGTCGCCTACATCGGCTGGCTGATCGACGGCGCCGCGCTGGTCAACCAGAAGGCGCTGCTGGATGCCTCCTACATGCCCTACGTGAGGGCCATGCGCCGGATCTGCCCCGAGGAGTCGCTGCACCTGCGCCACGGCGAGGAGCTCGTCCTCGAGCTCGTCAGCGGCACGAAGGAACAGCGCGAACTGTTCCAGGACGCCGTCAACCGGTGGTGGCAGCCGACGATGCACTTCTTCGGTCCGCCGTCGAAGAAGAAGGACATGCTGCTGTACTGGGGCATCAAGACCCGGACCAACGAGAGCCTCCGCCAGGAGTTCTTCTCGACCTACGTGCCCAAGCTGTGGGATCTGGGGATCAGCGTGCCCGACGACAAGCTCGCCTGGAACGAGGCGAAGGGCGAGTGGGACTGGTCCGAACCAGACTGGGACGAGTTCTGGAAGGTCGTCCGGGGCGACGGGCCCATGACGCAGGTCCGGCTGGCCAAGCGGAAGACCGTGTGGGACACGCACGCCTGGATCCGCGAGGTCTTCGCCGGCATCGCGGACGCCGCATAGCGCCGATCGCAGCGTGCCCGTCTGGGACGTCCTCGGGAAGCGCAAGGCGGGCGACGAGTTCGAGCTGGTCGGCGGCATCAAGGCTCCCGACGTGGAGATGGCTCTGGTCCTGGCCAGGGAGACCCACTTCCGCCACAAGGAGGGCGTGGCCTACGCGGTACGCCGTCGCGGCGACGACGAACTGCACGTCGGCGCTTATCCGGGCGATGTCCTGGGAGGCGTCACCGACCACTCCTACCGTCGACAGGAGGCCTACACGGGCGTGGGGGCGAAGCACAAGCGCGTGGGCAAGCTGTTGGCGGAACGGGGCATGGTGATCGACCGCCCCCGCCCGCCCGTGGGACGGTCTCCGGTCGGCAAGCGGGCCGACCCCCGCGACGCCCTGCCGCAGAAGATCCACGAGCTCACGCCGGAAGAGATCGCCTCGCAGGGGACCGGCGGATGAGCCCGCCCTACCCGTGCATCACCCTTCTCGACGGGCGGTCCGGGCTTTGGCCAACAGGTCGCGCACAACATCGACCTCCACCCGCGCGTGCCAGGCCAGGCGACGAAGTACCTTCGTGGTCGTCCAGACCTGGCCACGTCGTTCCACTCGCAGGTCCCGCCGAAGGCTCGGCAAAACCCGGCGGACGTGTTGGGCCGAGCGCTCCATCTCTTCCCGAAGATCGGGCTCGCGAGGAGGCGGGTCCACACCGAGGGAGGCTAAGTAGTATCGGCTGTCGGTATCTGCAATGTGCCACGCCATCGCCCTGGGAGTCCTCCATGTCGCCCAGGACGGAAGGACTCGGGCCGGGTCGTCCCAGTCCAACTCGTTCTCGGTCGACCCGTCGAGGAGCTCGATGAGGTCGGACCGAGCCCAGGCGAGGAGCTGGAGAGTCCGCTCCAGCTCTCTGTCGGTGGCCGGTCTGTGGTCTCGAGCGAAGGCAAGCTCGTCCCCCGTAACCCGCTCGACCACCCGAAGCCGTCCAAGAGGCGGGCAGTCCCCTCCATGGGCGGTCAAGAACGAGGCAAGAGCTCGTAGGGCTGCGCCCCTCAATGCGCTCAATGAGGACTCCTCGTCAACCCCTTGGCCACAAAGCCCCCAGTGCGGGAGGTCGAACGTCCAGGCCTGGACGGCGTGGTCGACGTGGCCACCGACGTCGAACTCCACGAACACATCGGTCAACGGGCGGCCCCCTTATCGGGAAGGACGTGACCGGTTCCCGGCTGCATGGACACCATTGTCGGGGTCGACCCCGCCTGCTGGCACGCGATGAACCAAAACGAAGATTCCCGCCTAGTCCTCCTCCTCGCGCTGGCCGACGACGAGCTGATCATGGGCCACCGCCATTCGGAGTGGACCGGCTGGGCTCCCCACATCGAAGAAGATCTGGCTTTCTCCTCGATCGCCCAGGACGAGATGGCCCACGCTCGACTGCTCTACGGCCTGGCCCGCGAGGCCGGCCTGACCGACCGGGACGAGGACGCCATGGCGCTCGGCCGTCCGCCCGAGGAGTACCGAAACGCGTGGCTGTGCGAGCGGCCCAACGGTGACTGGGGTTTCACGGTGGCCCGTCAGTACCTCTACGACACTGCCGACGCCGTTCGGGTGGCGGATCTCACCGAGTCCTCGTGGCGGGAGCTCGCCGAGATCATGAAGCTGATCCAACTCGAGGAGAAGTACCACGCGGATCACGCCGTGGCGTGGTTCGAGCGCCTGGCCGGCGGACCCTCGCTCACGGCGCGGGAGCGATTCGCCGAAGGACTGACGGCGGCGATCGGCGAGGCCATCGCGCTGTTCGAGCCCGTCCCGGGCGAAGACCGGCTGGTCTCGGACGGGGTCCTTCCCCGCTCGAACGCGGACATGCTGGGGGAGTGGCTCGGCCACGTCGGGCAGGAGCTGGAGGCCGTCTCCCTCGACTACGTACTGGCGCGGCACGGGCCGGTGGGCGAGATGGTGCCCACGGGGTCCGGAGAGATCCCGCTCGAGGCATCGGATTTCCAGGTCCCCGGCGTGGTTCGCCGGGATGGGGGATGGATCCACGACGGAGGATTCGCGGGAGCGGGAGGCCGCCGGGGAAGGCATTCCGAGGATTTCCTGCCACTCTGGGAAGAGATGACCGCGCTGTACCGAGCCCATCCGGGAGCCCGCTGGTGATCCGAGCCGACGAGCGGGAGCGCCTCGAACACGACGTCTGGGCCACCCTGGCGGGCGTCCACGATCCTGAGATCCCGCCGTGCTCGATCACCGACCTCGGGATCGTGGAGCGAGTCGTCGTGACCGACGACGCCGTCGAGGTCGACCTGCTGCCGACCTTCGCCGGATGTCCGGCCCTCGACGTGATCCGGGAGGACACCGAGGCCGCCGTGCGGGCGTCGGCCGACGGGCGAGACGTCCGGGTCCGGTTCGTCTTCAACCCGCCCTGGACCAGCGATCGCATCACGGCGGAAGGCCACGTCGCCCTCCGCTCGTACGGGATCACACCGCCCGGCGCCTCTGGGGGACCGGTGGTGATCCCATTGGCCTCGCTGGCTCGCTCCGAAGGCACGCCCTGCCCGTTCTGCGGCAGCCGCACCACCGTCCTGGAGAGCGCGTTCGGCCCCACGCTCTGCCGCACCACGCACTTCTGCCGGGCCTGCCGCAACCCCTTCGAGGCCTTCAAGCCCAAGACGGCTTGAGGACGTAGACGCGGGGCGAGAGCTTCCCCACCATCTGGTACACGCCCCACAAGCAGTCGGCAAGCTCGACCTCGTATGCGGTCCGGCCGAATCGCTCGATGTAGCGGGCTGGATCCCGGAGGAGCCGGGCCGCATGGAGCAACTGGCGCGAGGTCCGGCGGTTGCCGTGCTCCTCCTCCCACTCGCGCCATTCGCTTCGAACCTCCTCTCGCCGGGCGACGGTCAGGCCCGCGGCCTGCGCGCTGGCCTCGAAGTGCTCGGGATCCACGTTCTGGGGCAGGACGGCCAGCGCGGGCCACAGGCGCGAGGCCTCGGCCGGTTCGAGCCACGGCGTGGCGAACATCTGAAAGGCGAGCAGGCGTCCGTCCCGCTTCAACACCCGCCGGCACTCCCTGAGCCCGGCCACCAGATCCGGCACATGGACCAGCATGTCCCGAGCCCACACCAAGTCGGCGGTCGCGTAGGGCAGCGGGATCGCCTCGATTCTCCCTTGGACGAAGGTGACCAGCTCGGTCTCCACGGGTTCCCTCTGTCTCCGCTCCAGATTCGCGCGGATCGGCTCAACCCCGATGACGCGGCATCCGAACCGCTTCGCCAGCTCGAGTGCCTTCTTGCCATCCCCGCAACCCACATCGACCACCAGCTGCCCCCTGGCCAGGCCGAGCTCGCCAGCGAGGTCGAACAACATGTCCGGTCCGCGTGGATCCAGGCCCTCCTCGAGGAGGGCCTCGACGGCTTCGTCATGCAGCTCCGTCCCGGCGTAGATCTCCTCGAAGGGGATAGCGGGCGGGACCTTTTCCATGGCCGGATCGTACCGGGCGACCGATGGGGACAGCGATGGTTAGATGTTGGCTTGTGAGCGACGGAAACGATCGGCCCATGATCTCGCTGGAGCGAGTGTCGAAGGTGTTCCCCGGCACGCGCCGGCCGGCCGTCACCGAGCTCTCGTTGGAGATCGCCACGGGCGAGACCGTGGTGCTGGTCGGGCCCTCCGGGTGCGGCAAGACCACGACCATGCGCATGATCAACCGCCTGATCGAGCCGTCCTCCGGTTCGATCCTGGTGGACGGCAAGGACGTCATGCGGCAAGACCCGGTTCACCTTCGTCGGGGGATCGGCTACGTGATCCAGAGCATCGGCCTGCTCCCGCACCGGACCGTGGCCCAGAACATCGCCACGGTCCCGAAGCTCTCCGGGTGGGACGACCAGCGCATCCGAAGCCGGGTCGAGGAGCTGATGGAGATCTTCGGCCTGGACCGGGAGATGATGGATCGGTACCCGAGCGAGCTCTCCGGCGGGCAGCGCCAACGGGTCGGCGTGGCCAGGGCCCTCGCCGTGGACCCGCCGGTGATGCTGATGGACGAGCCGTTCGCTGCGGTCGATCCCATCGTGCGAGCACGGCTCCAGGATCAGTTCCTGGACATCCAGCGACGCCTCAGGAAGACCATCGTGTTCGTCACCCACGACATCGACGAAGCCATCAAGATGGCCGACCGAATCGCCATCCTGAACGTGGGCGGCATCCTCGAGCAGTTCGCTCCACCCGAGCAGATCCTCCGCGCTCCCGCCAACCGCTTCGTGGAGGACTTCGTGGGGAGCGAGCGAGGCCTCAAGCGGCTCGCCCTCATCAAGGTGGCCGAGATCGGGGTGGAGGAAGGCCCCGTGGTCGAACGGAACGCGTCGGCGGATGAAGCGGTATCGGCTATGAAGCGGTTCGGCATGGACTGGGTCACGGTGGTGAGCGACGGGCGGCTGCTGGGGTGGGTGGACCGGGCCTCGCTGGACGGCCGAGCCTCCGTGGCCGACGTGACACCTCGCCGGTTCTCGGCTTACGTCAGGGCCGACAGCTCGCTGCGGGAAGCCCTGGACTCCATCGTCACGTCGAGGACGAACGTGGCGGTGGTGGCCGACGACGGCGACAGGTATCTGGGGGTCCTCACGGTCGAGCGGATCTCCAAGGAGATCGTGTCGTGAGGATCCTGGCCGCGGAGCCGCTGGTCCGGTGGGACTGGATCTTCTCTCACGGGAGCGAGATCTGGTCGAGGCTCGTGCAGCACGTGCAGCTCACCGTGATCGCGGTGGGCCTGGGCCTGGCCATCTCGTTTCCACTCGCGATCTTGGCCCATCGCCATCGGTTCCTGTACGCGCCGATCGCCTGGGTGACCGGGCTCCTGTACACCATCCCCAGCATCGCCCTCTTCGTGATCCTGCTGCCGATCACCGGGCTGACCTACACGACCGCTGAGATCGGCCTGGTCAGCTACACGCTTCTCATCCTGATCCGCAACATCGTGGTGGGGTTGCAGGGCGTTCCGGAGGACGTGAAGGAAGCCGCGAGGGGTATGGGCTACACGCCGCGCCAGCTCCTGTGGCGGGTCGAGCTCCCGCTGGCCCTGCCGGCCGTCGTCGCCGGCATCCGCATCGCCACGGTGAGCACGATCGGGCTGGTTACGGTGGCTGCCATCATCGGCCGGGGAGGCCTCGGCCAATTCATCCTGGAGGGGCTCCAGACGTTCTTCAACACCCAGATCCTGCTGGGAGCGGTCCTGTCGGTGGCCCTGGCCCTGGCGGCCGACGGAGCCTTGCTGGGAGTGCAGAAGGTGTTGACACCATGGTCGCGGACGGGCGGCCCTCGGGCCCGGCCGTTCGTCCCCTGGAAGAAACCCGGCGACGGCGGCTGATGGACACGTTCGTCGAGGTCCTGGACTGGCTCACCGCCCCCGCCCACTGGTCGGGGTCGAATGGCATCCCGGTGCGGCTCCTCGAGCACCTGGAGCTCTCGGCGGTCGCGCTGGCTCTGGCCTCGGCGGTGGCCATCCCAGTGGGGCTGTACGTGGGGCACGCCCGCAGGCTCGAGTTCCTTGCAGTGTCGATTGCCAACCTGGGCCGGTCGATCCCTTCGTTCGCCATCCTGGTCCTCGCCTACCTGTTGTTCCTCCAGCTCTGGCCTTCGCTGGCGTTCGGGTTTGGGCCCACCGTGGTGGCGCTGTTCCTGCTGGCCGTTCCGCCGATCCTCACCAATTCCTTCGTGGGCGTGCAAGCAGTGGACCCAGACACGGTCGAGGCGGCCCGAGGGATGGGGATGACAGAGCGCGACGTGCTGCTTCGGCTGGAGCTTCCGCTGGCCGCGCCGCTGATCATGGCGGGGCTGCGAACGTCCGCCGTCACCGTCGTCGCCACGGCCACCCTGGCCGCCCTGATCGGAGGGGGAGGGCTGGGGCGGTTCATCATCGACGGCCGTGCCACCAACGACATTCCCATGGTCGTGTCCGGGGCGGTGCTGGTGGCCATCCTGTCGGTCCTGACCGAGGCCTCGTTCGCCCTGGTCGAACGGGCGGTGAGGCCCCGAATGAACTCGAAGGAGCCGCGCCGGAGCCCCAGCTTCGCAAGGCGGGCCCGCTCGGCGGGCTGAGCGACTCGGGCCCGAGCCGTTGTAACGCGTCCGGCCTCCAAAGGACAGGATGCTGGTAACTTGCTCCGAGCCCAAATCCAGGGAGTGGGCTCCCCTCAACTCCGGAAGGAGGATTGACCCATGCGGAGAATCCGCAGATCCGCTCTCGGGGCGACGACGCTGGCGCTCGCGGTGGCCATGGCCCTCGCGGCGTGCTCGTCGGGTGAGGGCGGGACGACGAGCGGCGGGGCAACCGTCGCCAGCAAGTTAATCCTGGGCGGGCCACCAGAATGCCCCACGCGCCCGTTCTGCGTCCCAGGTCTGAAGGCGACCTATGGGATCACGTTCAAGTCATTCAAGCCGCTCGATGTGGGCGGGGCGCAGACGGTGGCCGCGCTCAAGTCGGGGGCTATCCAGGTCGCGCTGCTCTTCTCGACCGACCCGGTGATCATGGACAACGGGTGGGTGGCGCTGGAGGACGACAAGCACCTCCAGAACGCCGAGCTGATCACCCCGGTCGTACGGACCGCTGCGCTGAACGACGAGATCACGACCCTGCTCAATGGGATCAGCGCCAAGCTGACCACCGACAACATCGTCCCGCTGATCTCCCAGGTCGCCGGGCAGAAGCAAGATCCAGCGGTCGTGGCGAAATCCTTCCTCACCCAGCAGGGGCTCCTTCCGGCGAGCGGCAATGGCGCCGGCAAGTCGCTCACGGTGGGCGTCTCCGCGGCCTTCGCCGAGAACCAGATCGTGGCCGAGATGTACGCCCAGGTCCTGGAAGGAGCTGGCTACACGGTGAAGCGTGAGCTGGATCTGGCGTCGCGGGAGGTATCGGACCCCGCCCTGAAGAGCGGAAAGATCGACATCAAGCCGGAGTACCTGGCCTCCGAGCTGGGCGGTCCTTTGGCCAACGCGCCGGACAAGGCGTCGGGAGATGCCACGGCCGAAGTGGAGGCCCTGCGGCCGGCGCTCCAGTCCCAGGGCATCACCGTGCTGGACCCGTCTCAGGCAGACGACACCAACGTGTTCGTGGTGACCAAGGCCACGGCCGACCAGTATGGCCTGTCGAAGGTCAGCGACCTGGTCAAGAAGGTCTAGCCGAACGGGAACCTGTGAGGGCCCGCCCCGTCTCGGGGCGGGCCCTTCGCTATCCGTACCGTTCGCCGCTCTCGATCGACACGGCCACCCGGTTCGGTGGGGGAGCGAGCGGACAGACCCACCGGGGGTCGTAGGCGCACGAGGGGTTGTAGGCGAAGTTGAAGTCGAGGACCAGGCGATCGCCTTCCATGCCGAGGTCGGCGCCCTTGACCGTGTCGAGCAGGTAGCGACCCGCGCCGTACGTGCTCTTCCCGCTGGTCGCGTCGCGGAAGGGAAGGAAGGCGCCCCCTCCGTAGCCCTCCAGCCAGTACAGCTCCAGATCGAGGGGCTGTCCGGCCAGCGTGAACCGGGCCACCGCGAAGCGGGTGAACCGGTACGAGCCGCCGTCCTCGCCGCTGGTGGCGATGTCGTAGGTCTCGGGGTCGGCGGCGACGACGTCGGCCAGGACGCGATAGCGGTCGTCGTAGTCGAAGTACGGGAGTCCGTTGAACCGGGACCGTTCCCATTCCGGTAGCGGGGATTGAGGATGGCGGGCGAACAGCTCGTCCCGCGCCTCGCGCCATTGGCGCCAGGCCCGGTCGGGGTCCTGCGCCCCGCGGACGTCCGCGTACAGCTCGAACACCCGCCGCCTCCAGTCCAGGAGCTGGATCTCCGCGGGCTGCGGTTCGGTCACCCGCCCTCGCCCATCCAAGGAGGAGCAGGACCCGTTTCGGCAGACGCGGGCTCGGGGGCTGCGGCTCGCTCCGGGCCCATTCTCGGGATCGCTTGCTCCTCGGTTCCCTTGGGCCGGCGCATCCAAGCCGGGCCCGCTGGATTGCGGATCCCGACGGCGTTCACGGCCGCTCCCGCCAGCAGCAGGCCCGCCGAGATCAGCATCGCGATATGGAACGCCTCCGTCGATGCGGCCTGAGCAGCCTGCTTCACCGCGGGTGGGACGTTGCCGGTCGGTTGGTTCAACGGCGCCACCTTGGCCCGGAAGCTCGACGACGACGTGTCGACCCCCGGCACGCGCGAGGCGATCCCGTGGTAGAAGCTCGAGGCGATCGCCACGAAGATGAGGGCCCCGGCGAGCTGCGGTCCCACCCTGGAGATGGCGTTGTTCACCGCCGAGGCCACCCCGGAGTTCTGCGAGGGCACCGAGGTCATCAGCGCCGTGGTCAGCGGGGCGACCATGATCATGAGCCCGATCCCGAACAACACGAACCCGGGCAACAGGTCCACCACGTAGCTCCCGGGCGGGACCCATGTGGAGATGTGTCGGATCTGGAACACCCACGGGTCGGTGGCCGGGGGGACCCGCGCGAACCACAGGATCCCCAGGGCCATGACGGCCGGCCCGACCGCCATGAAGATCCTCGGTCCGTAGCGAGCCGCCAGCTTTCCGAACCGGGAGGAGAACAGCACCAGGAACAGCGTCCCCGGGATCCCCACCAGGCCCGTCGCGGCCGGGTTGAACCCGATCGTGCCGATCAGATAGATCGCCATGAACTGGAACGTCACGTACAGGGCTCCGTAGATGACGAGCGTCGAGATGTTGGTCACCGTGAAGTTCCTCGACTTGAACAGCCCGAGGGGAACCAGGGGATGCTTGGACGTGAGCATCAGGAAGGGGAAGGCGATCGTGGCGATGGCCCCGATGGCGAGTGAGACGTAAGGAAGCGCTCCGTGCCAGTTCTCCTGTTGCCCGATGATGGCTCCGAAGCTCAGTCCCCCCACCGCCAGGAACACGACGAGCGCGCCCAGCCAGTCGAAGTGGCTGGAGGCCTGCTCGTCCCTGGATTCCGCCACGTGTCGGACCGTGGCGTAGATCGCCAGGAAGACCAGCGGGACGTTGATGAGGAACGCCGCTCGCCAGGAGACGGACTCCACCAGGAGGCCCCCGACGAACGGACCGAGGATCGTCGTGCCGGCCGAGGCTCCCGCCCACAATCCGAAGGCACGGCCTTGCTCCTCCCCCTCGAAGGAGGCCGTGATGATGGCGAGGGAGCCAGGGACCAGGAGGGCCCCGGCAGCGCCCTGGAGGACGCGGAAGGCGATCAAGAGCTCGATGCTCGGAGCCAGCCCGCACAGCAGGGACGTGACCCCGAACCCCACCAGGCCGAACGCGAACATCCGCCGCCGCCCGAAGTAGTCGTTCAGGGCTCCGGCCAGGATGAGCAGTGAGGAGAGCGACAGCAGGTAGCCGTAGTAGACGAAACTCTCGGCGGCGAGCGGGTCGAGGAGACCGCTCCGGAGGTCCTCGCCGATCCTGGGCAACGCCACGTTGACGACCGTGGAGTCGAGGAAGACGATCCCCGACCCCAGGACGGCCGCGATCAGCGTCCACCGCTTTTGCGTGGTCACGCCGAGGCCTCGCGCGTGATGGGCGTTGTCTGGGTGAGGGTTGGGTTCGTTCGCGGGTCCACTACATGCGCTCGACCCACTGAGCCCTCCATTGGGGAGCCTCGAACGGCTGTGCGAAGTAGTCTGTCTCCCGCATGATCTTGCCGTCCTTGAACTCGAAGATGCTGACCCCCTTGTAGACCTGCCCGCCGTAGTCCAGCGTCACCTCGGAGGTCACCAGCTCGCCGCCCGCCAGGATTCGTCCCGTGGACTGCTTGGGGAATCCGGGATAGTTCCGGTTGATCGCCATGGAGTTCTCGCGGCCCCGGATCCGTTCGCCGGACTGAGGCCACTCCTGCACGAAGTCGTCGTGGGCCAGAGCCCCCGCCGCGTCCCAATCCTGCTTCTCCATCAGCTGCCAGAACCGTTCGATGGTTTGCCGGTTCTCCTGTTCGCCCATGCCCGGCCTCCTCTCCTGTTGGCCGGAGGGTACGGGGGAGGGGGCCTCTCCGGCAAGCGTTGCGGAAGTGAGAGGCCCCGGGCGCGGGCCTGCCCGGGGCCTCTCGCGCGGGCGGGTCGGTAACGCCGACCACCCGCACACCGCGTGCGCAGTCATCCGCGGGCTACGTAGCAGCCCCTCAACGAAGGAAGTCCCGAGTAGAAGCTCGGGCCGGAGTCCTGGCAGGCGAAGTCGATCTCGTTGGTGCCGCTGGAATTGTCGGTCCACACCGCGTTCGCGCCGCCGGCGGGGTCGATGGCCACGGCGATGGAGTCGGCCAGGCTGCGGTCAGCGTTGGGCACAACCGAACAGAAGATCCCGAAGCTGCAGATGCCCCCGACATGGGCCGGGTCGGGATCCAGGAGGAGGCGGGTCACCCGAGGAGTCTTGGTGTAGCGCGCGCCGTTTCGGTCGACCTTGGCGATGGCGCCATCCACCGACAGGAACGTCGCGAACCAGACACTGGCCGGATCGTTGGGTTGAAGGGTCGACGAGCTGTACTCGATGACGGCGACTCGACCGGCCGAACCGGCCGCCGACCAGGGGAAGAAGTGCGAACCCACCCGCCCGTCGACGGTGACCGGCAGGGTCCAGTGGGCCCCCAGATCGGGTGAGGTGACCATGATCAGGTCTGTCTGCTGCGGATCTTCCTGGCACTCCGGGTTGATCTCGCAGTCGAGGACGAACCCGAGGGGGTCGTCGTGGTGCCGGACCGGCAGGGCCACGTGGACCTGGGCGCTCTGGTCAACCGCGATCGTGGCGAAGATCTTGTCCGCGTTGTCGCCGATCTTCGTGAGCGGGTCGATCTGGCCGGTCCAGGCCAGATGAGAGGTCCACGTATAGATGCCGGGGATCGCGGAGGGAACGCCGGTCGATACCCAGGCCTTGTTGAACGGCCCGATCTGAGAGTAGTTGCACCCGGTCTGGATGTTCGACTCCACGTCGTTGCCGGACAGCCACAACGCGAAGGCGGTGCCGGTGGCCTCGTCCACCACCACGCCTCCGGGGATGGTGTTGCAGCCGGATCCCACGATCGCGTTGGTGTCGGTGGTGATCATCTGGGGCGGGCCGAACGTCTTTCCCCCGTCGACGGACATCGTCACGTAGGCCAGCTCCTCGGGGCTGAACGTGTGGTATTCGAGGAACACCGTGGTCTGGTCGGGGTTCCAGGGAGTGTCCGAGCGGTGCGGGTGGACCTCGATCCACGGCCGGTCGGAGGCGCCGGGATGGTTGTCGGCCAGATCGGTCCTCTGCGGCCAGGTCACCCCGCCGTCCAGGCTCCGGTAGATGCAGGTGTGCAGGATGTTCTGCGGGTCCCCGCAGATCTGCCCGTTGTACAAGGCCCCCGCGGCATCGACCGCGTTCGTGACGTCACCGATGGCGTTCTCGTCCGGGGAGCCCAGGTTCGTGAAGTTGACCCCGTCCGGAGAGCTGGCGAACTCCCCCGGAGCCTGCCACGACGGATAGCGGACCCCGCCCACCGAGATGGCGAGCGATGGCTCACTGCCATCGTCGCTTCCCGGCAGCTTCACAGGGTCGTGGAATCCGAGCTTCGGCGCCGCAGCTCTGGCCGAGCCCCCAGCCACCAGCACCGTGATCAGGCCGGTGACCAGGGAAATCGAGGCGATCCTCGAACGCATGCTCACCCTCCGTTCCCTTCGATCCGTGCGGGCAAAACCCCAGCCTATCTAGCCTGAAGTAGCTAGTCAATCTGACAGGATAGAGGAGGGCCCGTTAAGGCCAGGAGGGGTGGTGGGCTACCGGCCCTTGAACACAGGGTCGCGCTTCTCCAGGAACGCCAGGACGCCCTCGACGTGGTCCTCGGTGGCCGAGGCCTCATCCTGGGTGTGGGCTTCTCGGTCCAGGGCCTCGGCCAGCGACAGGTGCGAGGCCTCCTCGAAGAGGCGTCGGGTGAGGCCGAGGGCCACGGTGGGAAGCCTCGCCAGGCGGTCGGCCAGGCCGCGGGCCTCGTCCATGAGCGACTCCTCCGGCACCACCCGGTGGACCAGCCCGATCCCCAGCGCGCTCAGCGCGTCGACGCGATCCGACAGCATCGCCAGCTCGAGGGCCTTGGCCATTCCGACCGTTCGCGGCAGCAGGTAGCTCGAGCCGGCGTCGGGGACGAGACCGATCTTCACCCACGCCGTGGTGAACGTAGCGCCGTCGCCGGCGATCCGGAAGTCGCAGGCGAGCGCCACCGACAAGCCCGCCCCCGCCGCCACGCCGTTGATGGCTGCGACCAACGGCTTGGGCATCTCGGCCAGGAGCGGGATCAGCTTGTTGTAGCCCTCCTTCAGGAAGAGGGAGAGCTTCGGGCGCTCGCCCCTCGTGTACGGCTCGCCGAACTCGGAGAGGTCGGCCCCGGCGGAGAACCCGCGGCCCTCGCCGGTCAAAACGATGGCCCGGATGGCCTGGTCCTCTCGGAGCTTCCCCAGCGCTTCGAGCATCTCGAGCGTCATGGTCGGAGACAACGCGTTGAGCCTCGTGGCGTTGTTCATTCGAACGATGGCCACGTCGCCTTCCACGTCCACGATCAGCTGCTCGTATCCCATCTCACCCTCCTGGGTTCGGGCTCAGCCCCGTTCTCGATACCATGCCCGATGTGGACCCCCTGACGAAAGCCGAGCTGGCCGAGCGTGCCGGAACCAGCGTCGAGCACATCGACCGGCTCGTCGAGGCGGGGATCATCTCACCCGGGGACGACGAGAAGTTCCGCGTCACCGACGTCCAGCGGGTCCGTCTGGCCGAGGTGTTCGAGCGATCGGGCATCAGCCTTGAGAGCATCGGCACGGCCATTGCCGCCGGACACTTGTCGTTCTCCTTCGTCGATCTCCTCTTCCCCGAGCCGGCCGGGTACACGACCAAGACCTATGAGCAACTGTGCGCCGAGATGGGGTGGCCGGTCGAGTTCATCCAGGAGGTCCATCAGGCGCTGACCCTCCACGCCCCGCTGCCCGACGAACCGGTGCGAGAGGACGACACGCAGATGTTCCCCCTGGCCCAGATGGCGCTCGCCATCGGGATGAATCAGCTGGAGCTGGCCCGGACGCTACGCGTGTACGGGGAGAACATCGGCAGGATCACCGATGCCGAGTCGCACTTCTATCACCAGTACGTCGAGGCCCCCATCCTCCGGTCGGGTATGTCGGAGCAGCAGATGCGCGACGTCGCCTCGCAGGTCAGCGCCCAGCTCATCCCGGTGCTGGACCGAGCCGTCATGTGGCTCTATCGACGGCTGCGCGAACGGGCCATCTTCGAGCACCTCGTCGAGCACGTGGAAGACGCGTTGGAGCGAGCCGGCGTGACCCCGCCGCGTGCTGCCAGGCCGCCGGCCATGGCCTTCCTCGACCTCGCCGGCTACACGCGCCTCACCGAGGAGCGGGGGGACGAGGCGGCCGCGGAGCTCGCCACCGAGCTGGCCCGGCTCGTGCAGCTCGAATCGGCCAGGTACGGCGGCAAGCCGGTGAAGTGGTTGGGAGACGGCGTCATGTTCCACTTCGCCGATCCCGGACAGGCCGTCCTGTGTTCCCTGGAGCTGGTCGAGCGAACGCCCGCCGCGGGGCTCCCGCCCGCCCATGTGGGGGTGCATGCCGGCCCGGTGATCTTCCGCGATGGCGATTACTTCGGCCGGACGGTCAACGTGGCCTCTCGCATCTCGGGCAGGGCCGGTCCGGGAGAGGTCTTAGTGAGCGCGGACGTGGTCTCGGTCTCGAACCCCGGCAGCGTCCGGTTCCAGGAGATCGGTCCGGTCGAGCTGAAGGGGCTGTCCCGTCCGGTCACGCTCTACCGCGTGACCAGGCCCACAGCCGGGACCGGCTGAGGGGGGGACGTGGCCACCGTCACCGAGCGCATCGAACGGACGCTCGAGCAGGAAGCCACGACCTGGGGCATCCGTCCCGTCCCTCCCGAGCACCGAAAGCTCTCCGGTCTGGACTTCGGCGTCCTGTGGGGCGACCTGGCCATCGGTTTACTCGTCCTGGTGACGGGGGCGTTCCTGGTGCCCGCCCTCGGGTTCCCCCGAGCCCTCCTGGCTATCGGGGTGGGTTCGGCGGTCGGCTGCATCCCGCTGGCCTTGGTCGGGCTGGCGGGGGCCCGCGAGGGCGTTCCGGGCATGGTGCTGTTCCGGCCCGTCCTCGGGGTCCGCGGCTCCTACGTCCCGTCCGTCTTCAACATCGTCCAGCTCGTGGGGTGGACGGGATTCGAGTTCTGGGCCATGAGCCTGGTGGCCAGCAGGCTGTTCTCCTCCCTGTCGTCCTACTGGCTGTGGCTGCCGGCGGTGGTCGTCGTCTCAACCGCGCTGGCCCTGGGCGGACCGATCCTGGTGATCCGGCGGTGGCTCGAGCGGTTCGGGGCATGGGTGGTGGCGGGGGTGGCGGCGTGGATCACGATCCGCCTGCTCACCACGGCGAACCTGGGATCCATCTGGCACCGCCCGGGCCAGGGAGGCCTGCCGTTCTGGCTGGCCGTGGACCTCGTCATCGTCATGCCGGTGTCCTGGCTGCCGCTGGTCGCCGATTACAACCGGTTCGCTCGCCGGGGCGTCTCCTCGGCCGCCGGCACGTTCTGGGGGTACGCGATCGGCAACGCGTGGTTCTACGCGCTGGGCGCCCTGCTGGTCCTTGGGGCCGGACTCTCCGACACCTCACCGGCCGGGATCGGGCAATCCATTGCCTCGCTGGCCGGGGGATGGATCGTGCTCCTGGCCCTGCTGGTCGG
>WNGA01004908.1_pt1 | contig 19519 bp, 19 predicted proteins | sample 5400061 | NCBI WGS metagenome assembly WNGA01 (sample SAMN13153366, study PRJNA577476) | soil metagenome | isolation source: 100 cm soil or saprolite under grassland replicate 2 | place: USA:California | collected 2016-06-15 | reverse complement strand
GTGCGGTCGCAGTCGTCATGGTCTCCGGTCTCCTCGAACGGGCGTCGTCACGACCGCGGGTCGACGATGATCTTGCCGCCCATGGTGTGATGCGCGATGCCGCAGTACTCGTGGCAGGCGATGAAGTACTCGCCCACCCTGTCGAAGTGCGCGGTGACGCGCGCGATCTGCCCGGGGATCAGCATGACATTGATATTGACGCCGGGAATGAACAGACCGTGGATCACGTCCCGGCTCGTGGCGACGAACGTCACCGTCGAGCCCACGGGTACGTGGATCTCGTTGGGCGTGAAGGACCAGACCTGGCCGACCATTCGGACTTCGTACCGCAGCGGCCCGGTCTGCACCAGCCCCAGCTTGTCGAACGGAGCCGTCTCGAGCACTTTCGTAGGATCCACGCGGCCGGCGATACTCGGCACATGGATGCCGGCGCCGAAGGCTGTCACGAGGAGAGCGGCGACCATGCCGACCGGGATCGCGATGCTCGGCAGGATCCAGGCCAGCTCGTACAGATATACCGTCGCGCCGTTCTTCATGGGCTAGTACCTGAGCCAGAGCCGCATGTACGTATTGATCCAGAAGACGACGACGATCACCAGGAAGATCAGGATGAACAGTAGCGCGCCCCTTGGATGCTCGTTCTCGGCCATTCCCCTCCCCCTGTTGGAGTTCTCGCGTTTCAGCCGGGCAGACCCCGGCGTCCGGGACGCTCTTCCTCGACCTTGTGCTCCAGCGCCTGGCCGCGAATCTTCACGCGGCAGGGCTCGCAGATCAGCTCCTCGGTCTCCCGCGCGCACACCACGCAGCGGTGGGCCGGTGGCACCTCCGGGGCCGCAGCCGGACTCGAAGCGACCTTGGTCGTCGGCGACACCGTGAGCACCGGGCACGGCGCCAACCGTACCACGGCCTCGGCCACGCTGCCGAGGAGCACGCGGCTCACGCCGGTGCGCCCGTGGGTGCCCACGACGATCAGACCGATGTCGTGCTCGCGGGCATAGTCGACGATATGCCGCGCCACCCGCCCGCTGCGCAGCTCGGTCTCGACCTGGACGCCATTGCCAAGCTTCGCCTTCAGGCGCTCGAGCTTGGCGGCCGAGTCGGCCGGATCAGTGACCGGCGGCACCACGTGGATGACGTGGAGCGCGGCGCCCCACGTGCGGGCCATGTCTCGCGCCATCTGCGCTGCCTGCGACGAGGCCAAAGAGAAATCCGTCGCGAACAGCACCCCCTTGATGTTCATGGCCATACCTCGCTTGTCATCGGGTCACGGGCACCCCGCAGGACGCGTGCCTGAGCCAGGGTGGCAATCATCGGCGTGGTGATTCTGGTCCAGCAGCGTGACAGGTGTCAAGCACCCGATCACCCTCAAAAGACGTGTGACCGAAACAGAATGGGTTGCCTCAATACAGGTGTGACCAACTGAACCGGAAAGGAGGCCCCGTGACCGAGCTCGTGCCGAGCCTCGAGCGGGTGTGCAACGTCCTGAAGTCGTGCGGCGGGCAGGCGGGCTTGCCGGTCCGGAGCCCGCGGCCTTAGGGTCTCCGCCCCGACCGGATCGCCGGTTCGCTCCCGACGCCCATGGTTCGCGACGCGAGAACGGCCTCGAGGCGCCCTGCCTGTCCCCTTCAATCCCGCAATGGCTATGGGAGTCGCACCTGAGCAACGGCCCGCCAGAGGCGGCGATCGACGGCGACCCAGGGGCTTCAGGGGCCACAATTCTATCCGCCGCTTCGCGCTCAGATGTCGATGATGAGCCTGGCCCGCCAGCCACCCTCGGTCTTCTCAAGCAGGAATTCATGGAGCGTCACGGCCTTGGGATCGGCTCCCAGCGCCGTCCGCTTGGGATCAATGAAGCCGCCGCGCGCGTCGGCCTCGAGCTGGAACGGGCCCGCCCCGTTGATCCGGACCTGCGTCGCCGGGAAGATCTGACGGTCGCGGTCCTTGAGGAAGATGAGCTCGGATAGCCAGTCATAGAGCAACAGGTCAAGGCTCGGCGATTCGATCACGATGTGGCGGTGTTCCGTGATCGACACGGTTCCCACATCCACCATCAGGGATGCGAGGGCGACGGCGGCGGTCTCGAAGAGGTCCGGCAGATCCCGGCCCCCGATCTCGACCGCGCAGTCCGCGAGCGCGATGTCCTCGAGAAAGGTGTAGTGGCCCACCTCGAGCCTCCTCTACGCCGGCTCAACCTTGTGCGCCGACGGCACTACGACGGGTCGGGTAGCAAAGCCACGCCGCTCACCCCTTGATGTTGCCGATCGGCGAGAGGGAGACAACCCTTCGCGAGAGGTCGAGCCGGTGGAGCACGTCCACCACGGCGCTCAAGTCCTTGTACGCAAACCCGGCCTCCTCGGCCACGCCCGAATTGGAGGCGGCGCGGACGATGATGCCTCGCTCCTCCATCTCCTTCAGCAGTGTCTCGCCCCACACCAGACGCTTCGCGTGGGCCCGTGACATCGTGCGTCCAGCTCCGTGAGCCGTGGAGCCCCAGGTCTCCGCCATCGCCTGCGCCGTTCCGACCAGGAGGGCCGACCCCGTCTCCATGGAGCCGCCGATGATCACGGGCTGGCCAACGTTGCGGTACATCTCCGGCACGTCGGGCGCTCCCGGGCCAAACGCTCGTGTCGCCCCCTTCCGATGCACGACGAGCTCCACCGTCTCTCCGTCCACCACGTGGTCCTCCAGCTTGGCCGTGTTGTGGCAGACGTCGTAGACGACCGAGAGACCGAGATCGCGCGCCTCGTTCTCGAAGACTCGCGCGAAGACCTCGCGCACCCGATGGGTGATCACCTGCCTGTTCGCGAAGGCGCTGTTCGCCGCGGCGTTCATCGCCCCGAAGTACGCCTGTCCCTCTTCAGACCTGAATGGCGCGCATGCCAGCTCCCGGTCCCTCACCGTGATGCCATAGCGCTTCATCGTCTGATCAAACAGCCGGAGATAGTCGGTGCCGATCTGATGGCCGAATCCTCTGGAACCGCAGTGGAGCATCACGCAGATCTGGCCGGGCTGATCCACTCCGAGGACGGCCGCCACCTCGGCGTCGTGGATGCCCTCCGGGCGGATGACCTGGATCTCCAGGTAGTGGTTGCCGGAGCCGAGCGTGCCGAGCTGGTCCATACCGCGTGTGATCGCGCGGTCGCTGACATGCGCGGGATCCGCGCCGGGCAGGCAGCCATGTCCTTCGATCCGCTCCAGATCCTCGGGCCAGCCGTACCCGCCCGCTACACACCAGCCCGCGCCTTCGATCATGACTCGTCTGAACTCGGATTCGGACAGGTGGACGAACCCTTTGCAGCCGACCCCTGACGGGACCGCCTCGAACAACTCGCCAATCAGTTCTCGCAGCTTCGGCCGGACCTCGGCCTCCGTGAGGTTCGTGCGCAGGAGACGCATCCCGCAGTTGATGTCGAAGCCGATGCCCCCCGGAGAGATCACTCCGGCGTCGGACCTGAACGCCGCGACGCCCCCGATCGGGAAGCCATACCCCCAATGACCGTCGGGCATGCACAGCGAGGCGCGGACGATGCCGGGAAGACACGCGACGTTGGTGACCTGCTCGAACACGCCGGCATCCATCTCTTTGACGAGGGACTCCGAAGCATAGATGCGCGCCGGGACGAGCATCCCCTCCTTCGCCGATGGGGGGATCTCCCAGATACAGTCGCTGACAGGCCTCGCCCCGGCCGAAAGTGCCTTCGATATCCTCATCATTCCATCTCCTCAGGCGTCATCGGACGCACAGCGCGCTCTCTCGCCGTCGGCACTCGCCGCTCAACGGCCGCGCCGGCGAGGCCTGTGCGCTGCTCTCCGTCCGGATCGTATCTAGGCCGGCTCGCGGACCGTCAAGACTGGGCACGGTGCCAAGTCCAAGAGGCGATGCGCGACACTGCCCGGGAGTCCCCGATCGGTTCCGCGCCGGCCGTGACCGATGATGATCAAATCGGCTCGTTCGTTCTGGGCCAGTGCCACAATCTCTTGGTATGGCATCCCGGCGCGCAGCACCACATGGACCTTGAGCCCCTGCGCGCGCGCCTTGGCTGCGCATTCCTCGAGTTCGTCGGTGGCCCACCTCCTCGTGGCCTCCGTCAGGAGATTCTGCCCAGCGATGACATGGATCAGCAGGAGCTCGGATCTCATCACCGCCGCGAGCCGCTGCGCCAGCGCCCACGCCCCCTCGGCGCACGACGAGAAGTCCGTGGGTACGACGATTCGGTGAAAGACCGCGTCAGAACTCATCGGGAGGCCACGTTTCACTCCGGAATGAGGTCGAGCTGGCGCAGCCAGACCGTGGCCTCGCTGTCGCTCGGAGCTCGATAGTCACCCCGGGGAGACAGGGAGCCGCCTGATCCGACCTTCGGACCGTTTGGCATGCAGCTTCGCTTGAACTGGCTCAGCCCGAAGAATCGATCGAGGAAGATGCGTAGCCAGGCTTTGCTCTCGCCGATCCCGTACTCGTGGCGCCTGCCCGCCGGGATGTCTGCCCATGCGCCCTTGACAAGGTCGTGCCAGCAACAATAGGCGAGGAAGGCGACCTTGCTCGGCGGATAGCCGAATCGCAGCGTGTAGTAGAGGTGGAAGTCTTGCAGCTCGTAGGGACCGATCACGGCCTCGGTCCCTTGTGCCGGCTGCGCCCCCGCCCCATCGGGGACAGCCGCGACCGCCACGCCGCCGGCGGCAGTCCCGATGCCGGCCAAGAGCGCGGCGAGCCCCAGGCTCGTCAGCGGCCCGGCGATGGCGATCCTGAACTCCACCCCCGGCGAGGCGGCCTCGCGGCTGATTTGAGCGACGCCCCCGAAGACGAAGAGCGTGATGCCTCGGATCGGGATGCCGTTTCGCACCGCGACGCGGGAATGCCCCAGCTCGTGCACCAGGATGCACGCGAAGAAAGCCAGGCTGGTCAGAGCGCCCAGCACCCATCGCGTCGTGGTGCCCCACTCGGGGTGCAGCGAGGGGAAATATCCTCCCGCGAGCGAGCCCGCCACGAGGGCGAAGACCAGGAGCCAGCTCACGTGCACGGAGATGGGGATGCCCCAGATCCGGCCGATCGTCAGCCGGCCCGGCGCCCGGAGCCCGCCGCTCACTTGACGAGCAGGATGGGGCATCGGCAGAGGATCCCGACCTTGTAGCTGGTTGTGCCCCAGCCCATGCCGCGGTGCTTCGGGTTGACCCTGTGCGAGCCCATGACGATCAGGTCGGCGCGCGCGGTGGCCGCCGCTCGCACGATCTCGCGAGCCGGGTCCCCGACACACACCTCGCTGCGCACCGCGATCCCCCTCACGGCGAAGAGCTTGGACGTGCGGGCCAGCTTCCGTCGTGACGTATTGACGAGCCGGTCGTAGAAGGCCCGCATCTCGCCGGGCGTCAGGCGCGGCACCTGCTGTACCACATGCACGAGCGTCACGGTCGCTGGACCCTTGCGGGCTAGTGCCAGCGCCACCTTGAGAGGCCGCGTGTTCCGGTCGCTCAGGTCGATGGGCACGAGGATACGTGCGAACATGTCCACCTCCCTTGTACTGCGCAGGGCCATGTCGCTCCCTTCCCCTTGGGAAATTCAGCAACCCGGATGCCAAGCCGGCCTGTCGAGAGAATCAAAGAAAATCCACCCGTTGGGTGCACGCCCGCGACGCGGAGCCGGAAGCCGCCGCGGAGCCCGCGCCCCGACCGGGGCTGCTGAGTCCCAGCCGCGGTGGCGCCATCCGGCTCGCGCCGGCACCCACGGGGCTGACCCCGAATGCCTGGGGGTATTTTGCCCTCTTCGCGGCCGTGGTGGGGCCCTCATCCTCCAGCCGATCCCGGGACCGGTCGCGGGCCTCCTGGGCATCACGGCCGCAGCTGCGCTGCGGATGGTCGCGCCCACGCCCGAGGCCTCGATGCGCCTTGTTCGAGGGCGATGAGGCGATCCCTCGCCGAGTCCGCCAGAGCCTCGATCCGTATAGACCTCCCCCGCGATCTTCGCGAGCACCGCAGCCGGCTGCCCGCGCTAGGATGCCTCAGCGGACGAAGAAGATCTGGCCGTCGGTGGCGAGCTCGCCGAACGGCGGTTTCAGCCCCCGTGAGAGTGCGCGGAGCGTGGGGCGGCCTACGTGAGCGAAAACGAGCCGCCGGATGCCGGAGCGCTTCGCCGCCGCCGCGACGTGGAGCAGATCCAGGTGGCCGCCGACCCCGCCCACAAACCGGATCGGACGGTCCCACGCCGCGCCCTCCGCGAACATGAGGTCCGCTCCGCGCGCCCACGCCGGGAACCGGTAGAACTCCGGCGCCCAGACCATGACGCGACCTGCGGCGCGAATGCGATAGCCCCAGGTGGGATGGCTCGTGTGGGCGACGGGGAGCGCCTCGATGCTCACGCCGCCCTCACGGAAGCTTCCGGCGTATGGGACGAGGCCTCTCAGGGCGGCGCATCGCCGGATCGCCGTGATGAGCTCAGCCCGTTCATCGGTCACGAGCCACGCGTCGAGCCGCCTCGGCAGCTCGGCGCGCCGACCTCCGTCGATCATGACCCTGACCCCAGCGTGCGCCAGCAGCAGGCCCGCGGGGGCGTAACGCGGCGAATTCTGGGCCCCCACGCCCACCGTCACCAGCCTCACGAGGGCACGCTTGGTGGGCAGACGATGACTAGCCGCGGCGCTCGAGCACGTGGACGTAAACTTCTCGGCCCGTCTGGTCTTTCTCCGTGCGCTGCTCTCTGAGCACGGCGAGCTTGCTCGTCTTCGCCCACCCCTGGAAGTCCGACACCGAGCCGGGATCCGTCGCGAGGACCTCCAGGACATCGCCGGCCTTCATGCTGTCGACCTCCTTCTTCGCGCGGACGATCGGGACCGGACATTTGGTTCCTCGGACATCGAGCTGTCGTGTTTCCATGGCAGGACTCCTCTCTCAAGCCCTCGAGGAACCTCTCTCAGGGCACCGCGGGCACGGTGCTTGCCGCGCACTGGTTCTTTCCGAGCTCCCACTCCGTCGCCTTCTCGGGATCGACCGTGGCCAGGCCCAGGTTGGCGCGGATGATCTCGGCGTAGGCTGCCGGGGGCGGCTTGAGGGCTCTGCGCATGGTCGCGACGAACACCTCCTCGTCGGCGATCTGTAGCTCCGGGACGATGCGCCGCAAGGTCCCGAGCGTGGCCGCAACCACTCCGTGCGGACCGATCTCGTCCGGTCCAGCGAAATGGGCGGGCAAGACCACGGTGTCGGCGGGCAGGGGCGCGAGACGCTCCCTCAGTGTGCGGAACAGGACCCGGCCCCACTCGACGACATGCCCGCCGAGATCCGGCCGGCCCACGCTTCTCACGAAGAGCGTGTCCCCTGTGAGGAGGTGGTGGCGCCCCACCAGATACGAGCTTGATCCCGGCGTGTGCCCCGGCGTGGCCATGATGCGGACCTGGATCGTCACGCCCGCGTCGCCTCCTAACCGGAGCGTCTGGCCATCAGCCAAAGGCTCGGTGGACTGCCGCAGCTCGAAGCCCTCCCCGGCACTCACGAAGTAGGGCGCGCCAGAGCGGGCAGCAAGGGCTGGCCCGCCGCTCAGATGGTCAGCGTGGACGTGCGTGTCGAGGACCCGGACGACGGCGGCCCCGAGCCGGCGTACGAATTCTTCGTACCACTGGACCTCGCGGGAGGGATCGACCACGATCGCCTCCCGTCCCGAGCGCACGACGTAGGACAAGCATCCCTTGCCCCGGCGGTTGACCTGCCAGATCTCCCAGCTCCCCGCCCCGGCGTCGATCGGCACCCGGACCGGCTGAAGATACTCGCCATAGGCGACCATCCCGCCCGCCAGGTTCCGGGCCGCGACGCCGGCGTCCCGGAGCATGTCCACCACCATTGCGGAGGACCCGCCCTGCGCGCACAACACCACGATCTCGCGGTTGCGCGGCAACCGGCGGGCGCAGCCGCCGGCGTCCTCGATGAAATCGAAGTAGGCAATGTGCAGGGTCTCGAGCGGGCGGCGGCCTTCGAGGCGCCAGCTCTCGAACTCCTCGTCGTTGCGGACGTCCAGCAGGAGGAGAGGCTCGCCCGCGTCCACCCGCGCGAGCAGCTCGCCTACCTCGATGCTCGGCGTCGCCGCGTGCGCTTCGGCCGTCACGGCACCTGCCCCGCGCCCATCAGATGAACAGCGCCACGCGCGCCCGCGAGGCGTCCGCCATGAACGCGGCGACGCCGCCGTACTCGAGTTCGCCGAGCAGCTCGTCTTTGGCGATGCCCATCGCGTCCATCGACATGGTGCAGGCCGTCATCTTGACGCCAAGCTCCCGCGCCATGCCCATCAGCTCCTCGAGCGAGGCGATGCCCTGCTCCTTCATCATAGAGCGCAGCATCATCGCTCCCATGCCCAAGAAGTTGAGCTTCGACGTCCCCAGGCCTTCGGTGCCTTCGGGGGTCATCAGCGCGAACATCCGCTGCTTGAAGCCCTTGCCGCGAGCCCGTGCGCCCTTCTTCTTCAGGGCCGACAGGCCCCAGAAGGTGAAGAACATCGAGGTCTCGAGGCCCGCTGCAGCGGCTCCCGTCGCGATCACGAACGCGGCCAGCACCCGGTCCAGATCGCCGCTGAAGACCACGAGTGCGGCGCGGTCCTCGGGCGTGCGCTCGCGAAGCTCACCGATCGCGCGCTCGAGCTCCGCGCGCACGGCGCCGACCTGCCGTGACACCTCGGCCGCCACCAGTGAAGGCAACTCGGCCGGGGCCTGATCCTTCTCTGTCACGCTTCGTGCCTTCCCAAACCCCAGTGCAGCCATGTCAGCCTCCCGTGTTGGCCATCGGTATCGGCGCTCTATCCGGGGCCTTGCCGCCCGAGCCAGCCTACTCAATCGATCGTGTAGGGGTGTAAGTTCGGCCATAAGCGAGCGCGAGTCAAGCGCGCCCACCCGATCATCGACCGCGCGGCCCCCGAGATGTGCGTGAGCCCGATGCGTCGGCGCTTGGCTCAGTGCGGGCTGGGGGCGATCTGTCGAATCTCTGCCGGCGTGTGCTCGCCTCCGAGCGGCGTTCCCGGCACCAGGTGTCGGCCCATGGCCAGCCCGCCGACGAGAACGGGCTCGAACCCGATCTCACGAATGAGGCTCCGGGCGACCGCGATCGCCTTCGGATCGTCGCCCGCGATCGGCACCCCGACCGGCTCGCCCGGGCGGTGTGCGAGCCCGGCCAGCCTGCCGGAGCCGATCGCGTTGAACGCGCGGACGATATGCGCGCCCGGCAGCCATTTGGCGGTCATCAGCCCGGCTCGCCCCTGCTCGCCGACCGATTTGACCTCGCGATAGCCGGTGACTCAGTATCGCGCCGTGAACGCCGTAGCCCGAAGGACGTGCTCGCTGCATTCCGCGCCTGGGACGGTCCTCGCCGCGACCGCGCAGCCCCACCGTTGGACTATGCTCCTCGGGGTGTGGCTCGTTTACTTCTGCTTCGGGCTGACGACGGCGTCGCTGGCACCGCTCGTGGGACCGATCCGCGCCGAGTTCGGACTCTCTCACGCGGCGATGGGCGGCGTCCTGGGGGCGTGGCCGCTGGTCTACATCGCCTCCGCGGTGCCGTGCGGGGCGCTGCTCGACCGCGTCGGGCTGCGCTGGTCGCTGTTCGCCGCCACGCTCGTCATCGGGGCCTCGGGACTCCTGCGCGCCCTCGCCCAGGATCGCCTCGGCCTCTACCTCGCCGTGGCGGTCTTCGGCGTGGGTGGGCCGCTGGTCTCGGCGGGAGCGCCGAAGCTGATCGGGCTGTGGTTCTCGAGAGAGGAGCGGGGACTGGCGATGGGGCTCTACGTGACGGGGCCCGCGCTCGGCAGCGTGGCGGCGCTGTCGCTCACGAACAGCGTGATGATGCCGCTGCTCGACGGCCGGTGGCGCGCGGTGCTCGCGGCGTGGGCGCTGTTCGTGCTGGCGGCGGGAGGGGTGTGGCTGATTGTGTCGGCGCACCCGGCGAGCCGGGCGCTCGAGCGAAGGGCGCTCTCCACGCCGGGCGAGTCCCAGCTCGCCGTCTTCGGGGAGCTGCTGCGGGCGCGCTCGACGCGCATCGTGCTCCTGATGAGCGCAGGCATCTTCTTCTTCAACCACAGCCTGAACAACTGGCTGCCCGAGATCCTGCAAAGCGGCGGCATGGACGCGCGGGCGGCCGGCTTCTGGGCGGCGGCGCCGAGCGTGGTGGGGATCGGGGCGGCGCTCGTAGTGCCTCGCCTCGCAGCGCCCGGACGGCGGACGCTCGTCCTGGCGCTGCTGTTCGCGGGCGCGGGAGTGGCCACCCTGCTCGTCAGGAGCCCGGCCGGGCCGACCCTGGCCGCGGCCCTCGTGCTCCAGGGTGTGGCGCGGGGCTCGATGACGGCGGTGACCATGCTCGTCCTGATGGACCAGCTCGGCAGCGACGCGCGCCAGCTCGGCAGCGACGCGCGCCACCTGGGCGCGGCCGGCGGTCTCTTCTTCTCCGCGGCGGAGATCGGCGGCGTGCTGGGACCCGTGACCGTCGGCGCCCTCCACGACTGGAGCGGCGGGTTCGGCGCGGCGCTCCACCTCCTGACGGGCGCGTGCGCCGCGCTTCTCTGGCTGCTGGCCGTCCTGCGTCGCGCCGCGCGCTGATCCACGCGACGCGCGGCGACGACAAGCGAGCAGCCGCGGAGGGCAAGCTCGATGTGCTCCGGGCGCGGAGAGAAGATGATATGGTGAGCGGCGATCAGGAGGTCGCGATGAACATTGATCTTCCGTACGGGGGAGGAACTCTCCGGGCGACGCTCCCCGAAGACACTCGGCGACTCTCCACGACCGAAACGAGGAGGCTGCTCCCTGCGGAAGACCTCGAGGCCGCCGTTCGTGGGGCGCTGGCCCGGCCCCGGGGGCTTCCCAGGATCCGCGAGCTGGTAAAACCGTCGGCCAGGGTTCTCATCGCCTTCGACGATCACACGGTGGCCTCATTCGGCCCGATTCGCTCCCTGGCCATCCGCGCCGTTCTCGAGGAGCTCGATGCCGCGGGCGTCTCGCGCGGGAACGTCACCCTGGTCTGCGCCAACGCGCTGCACCGCATGCTCCGGCGTGAGGAGCTGGCGCGACTTCTCGGACCCGAGCTCGTGGACGAGTTCGGCACGCGCCTCGTGTGCCACGACGCCGAAGACGCTGCCCAGATCGTGGACCTGGGCCAGACGGCCGAACACGGCTATCCCGTCGAAGTGAACCGCCTCGTCGTCGACTCGGATCTGACGGTGTACGTGAATGCCCGCATGATCCGCGGTTTCACGGGCGGGTGGAAGTCCGTGTGCGTGGGGCTCTCCACCTGGAGATCCATTCGTGTCACCCACACGCCGGACGGGATGTCGATGTCCGTTCATCGCAACCGCATGCACGCCGTGCTCGACGAGATGGGCCACCATCTCGAGGGCAGGCTTGGCCGGCGCATCTTCAAGATCGACACGCTGCTGGCCGACCCGTACCAGGCGGCAGAGGTCGTGGCTGGTGGGGTCGACGAGGTGCGGGCCGAGGTGCTCGCGACGCTCGAACGGCAGTTTCCAGCCCGGCGCGACGTAAGTCAGGAGCGTTTCGACGTCCTGGTCTACGGAGTGCCCGACGCGAGCCCCTACGCCATCTACTCGAGCGAGAATCCGATCCTCACTCTGATCTCGAACGGGCTCGGTTACCTGGGGGGCATGATCGAGGCCGCCGGCAAGCCTGGCTGCACGGTCATCATGGCCACACCAACGCCTGACCGCTGGGATCGCGTCGCCCACGTCTCGTACCCGGAGGTCTGGGAGCGCATTCTTCCCGTCACCCGGGACCCGTACGAGATCATGTCCCGGTACGCTGAGGACTACGCCCGGCGTCCGGAGTACGTGGACGCGTACCGGCACGGCTTCGCCTTCCACCCCATTCACGCCATCCTGGCCACGCACCCCCTCCGCCGTCTCCGTCACGTGGGGCGCGTCATTGTCGCGGCGCCCGACGACCCCGATGTCCCTCGGCACATTGGATTCGAGACCGCCGCGACCGTCGAGGAATCGATCGACAGGGCCAGGCGCGCGCACGGAGGAGGCACGACCGTCGCCTGCATCGAACAGCCGGCCGTCGGCGATCTAGGAATACCCAAGACGATCTAAGCCGAGCCCACACATTCCAACGAGCGCAAAACATGTGTAGGAGGCGGGCGAGAGACATGAAGCTCGTACGCTATGGACGCGCGGGAGCCGAGAAGCCCGGCCTTGTCGGCGAGGACGGCTTGCTTCGCGATCTCTCGCGCGTAGTCAAGGACATCACTCCGGAAATGCTATCGCCCGCCGGGCTCACGCGGCTGCGCGCGGTCAAGACGGAGCGACTTCCCGCGATTCGCGGCCGGCCCCGGCTCGGCTGCCCGCTCTCCGGCATCGGCAAGATAATCTGCATCGGTCTCAATTACACGGACCATGCGCAGGAGGTGGGATTGGCCCTGCCCACGGAACCGCTCATCTTCATCAAGGCCGGTAGCGCCATCAACGGACCCACCGATGCCATCGTCAGGCCGCGAGGAGCCGTCAAGCTCGACTACGAGGTCGAACTGGGCGCCGTCATCGGGCGCGATGGGCGCAACGTCAGCGAGGCCGATGCGCTCAGGCATGTGGCCGCCTACTGCATCGTCGACGACGTCTCGGAGCGCGCCTTCCAGATGGAGCATGGCGGCACGACCACCAAGGGTAAGAGCGCGGACACCTTCGCGCCGATCGGACCGTATCTGGTCACCGCCGACGAGGTGCGCGATCCGCAGGCGCTCGAGGTCTGGACCACGGTCAACGGCCAACCGCGTCAGCGCGGGACTACCGCAAACATGATCTTCACCGTGCGGCAGCTCGTGGCCTATGTCAGCCGCTTCATGTCGCTTCGCTCCGGCGACATCATCTCGACCGGCACGCCGGCCGGCGTCGCCCACGGCATGAAGCCGCCCCGCTACCTCGAGCCGGACGATGTCGTCGAGATGGGCATCACCGGACTCGGGGCGCAGAAAAGCCGCATCGTCGAGCGATAGGGCGCCGCAGCCGCCGCAGCGGCTGCCCCGCCCGCGGCCCGCTGGCTGTGCCAAGGCCACGGACGAGCCCAGCCGTGACTGACAATGGGGGCCGAGTGTCTTTCGCGCACGCCCATCGAGCCCTGGATTCTCGGCGAGTAGAGGCGCCGAAAGGGGGACACCGTGGCAGAAATCAGGGAAGGGATCGTGCTCTGGGAGCCTTCGCCCGAGCGGCGGGCAACAAGTCGGATGGCGGACTACATGCGCTGGCTCGCCGAGAAGAAGGTGCTCCGCTTCGACTCCTACCAGGCGCTCTGGCAGTGGTCGGCCACGGAGATCGAGGCCTTCTGGGCATCGATCTGGGAGTACTTCGAGATCCGTGCATCCGTGCCCTACACGCGGGTGCTGGACGAGCGAAAGATGCCGGGCACCAGGTGGTTCCCGGGCGCCAGGTTGAACTACGCCGAGCACGCGTTCTGGCATGCGTCGGCCGCCCATCCCGCGATCATAGCGCTGTCGGAGGTCCGGCCTCGCCAGGAGGTCTCGTGGGCCGCCCTGCGCGACGACGTCGCCTCGGTGGCTGCCGCGCTGCGCGGCATGGGCGTCCAGCCCGGCGACCGTGTCGTGTCGTGCATGCCCAACATCCCGGAGACGCTCACGGCGTTCCTCGCCTGTGCGAGCCTGGGCGCCGTCTGGTCGAGCTGCTCCCCCGACATGGGTCCGGGAGCCGTGATCGATCGCTTCCGCCAGATCGAACCGAAGGTGCTGTTCGCCGTCGACGGCTATCGCTACGGGGGCAAGGATTTCGATCGGCGGCCGGCAATCCAGGAGCTCGAGCAGGCGATGCCGACGCTCGAGAGCGTCGTGCTGCTGCCTTACGTCGACGCCCACGCGAACGCTGGATGCCTGCGCAATGGCTGCCTCTGGTCGAGCTTGCTCGGCCGCAGCGCGCCACTCTCCTTCCAGCAGGTCAACTTCGAGCATCCCCTGTGGGTCGTCTACTCCTCCGGCACGACCGGCTTGCCGAAGGCCATCGTCCACGGCCACGGCGGGATCATCCTCGAGCACCTGAAGACGATGGCGTTGCACATGGATCTCCGGCCCGGCCAACGGCTCTGCTGGATGACCACCACGGGCTGGATCGTATGGAACCTGCTGGTAGGCACCCTGCTGAGCGGCGTGACCTGCGTGCTCTTCGACGGTAACCCCGGCCATCCTGACCCCATGACCCTCTGGCGCGCTGTGGCCGAGACGGGCACGAACTGCTTCGGCGCCGGGGCCGCATTCTTCAATGGATGCATGAAGGCTGGCCTCCAGCCAGGCCGGGAGCTCGATCTCTCCGCGCTCCACGAGATCGTCTCCACCGGCTCCCCGCTCACCGTCGAGAACTTCGCCTGGCTCTACCGGTCGGTGAAGAGCGACGTGTGGGTCGCCGCGATCAGCGGCGGAACCGACCTGGCCGCAGGGTTCGTGGGCGGCTGCCCGCTGCTACCCGTCACCGCCGGCGAGATGCAGTGCCGCTTCCTGGGATTCTCCGTGCAGGCGTGGAGCGACGCGGGGCAGCCGGTGACGAACGAGGTCGGAGAGCTGGTGGTGACCGAGCCTTTCCCCACGATGCCCCTCTACTTCTGGAACGATCCGGGAGGCACCCGCTACCGCGAGAGCTACTTCGAGATGTTCCCCGGCACATGGCGGCATGGCGACTGGATCCGCTTCACGCCGGACGGCCGATCGGTGATCTTCGGCCGATCCGACACGACGATCAACCGCTTCGGCATCCGAATGGGCACGAGCGAGATCTACCGCGCTGTCGAGGACATTCCCGAGGTGCTCGACAGCCTGGTCGTCGACCTCGAATACCTCGGCCGCGAGTCCTATATGCCGCTGTTCGTCGTGCTGAGACCGGGGGTGACGCTCGACGACGCGCTCACCGCGCGCATCAAGGCCAGCATCAGGCAGCGCGCCTCGGCGCGCTACGTGCCGAACGCGGTATTCGCGGTCAGCGACATCCCGCGCACGCTCACCGGCAAGAAGATGGAGCTGCCGATCCGTAAGTTGCTCCTTGGCCACCCGCTCGAGAAGGTCGCGAGCCCGGATGCCATGGCAAATCCGGATTCGCTGTCTTTCTTTGTCGAGCTGGCCCGGAGGCTCAACACCTAGCCCGCGGCCGCACCTCTCCCCGCGCTCACGGGAGCTTGACCAGGGCGGGCGGAACCGGGAGCCCCGCCACCGCCACGCGAAGCTGGAAGATGCTCCCGGCGTCCGGGCTGCCCCCATCCTCCGCGCCGGTCACGATGTACAGGTCCCTGAGATCGTCGCCCCCGAAGCAGACGCTCGTCACCATCGGCAGCGGGCAGCGGATGCGCTCGCGCTCGCGGCCGTCCGGCTCGAACACGACGACGGCCCCGCCCCGCGCTGCCGCGACCCAGACGGCTCCGTCCTCGGAGACGGCGAGCCCGTCGGGGATGCCCTCGTCCACGCGCGCCAGCGTCCCTCGCGGGCCGACGCTGCCGTCCGGGCGCACGTCGTACACTCCGACGATGTTCGCGCGGCTGTCGGAGTGATACAGCCGCGCGCCGTCGGGCGAGAATCCGAGCCCGTTGCTGAGCAGGATATTGTCCGCGATGCGCCGGGAGGATCCGTCCGTGTCGATGACGTGGAGCCACCCGGGCTTCGGGCTCCGTTGCTGGGCGGGGTCGAAGGGGCTCGAGCAGAGTGAGCCGGCGTAGATGCGGCCGCGGGCGTCCGTGGTGAGGTCGTTGAAGCCGATGATACCGAGCTGCTCGTCGCGGTCGAGCAGCACCACGGTATCCCGGGTCGCCGGCCCTTTGTAGGCGACGTTGCGCCCGGAGACGATGAGCCCGCCGTCCTTGTGGAGCGCGACGCCCCCGATGCCACGGCGATGCTCCACGACGGTCCCGACGCGCCCCGATCGGTCGAGGCAGTAGACCCCTCCGTTCGAGACGTCGCTGAAGATGAGGCCGCGCCCCGGATCCCAGACGGGGCCCTCGATCAGCCCGTACCCGCTCGCGAGCTTATCCACCTGCTGGCTCCTTCCCGGCGTCTACAACTCTCGCCCGGACCGCGGTGATCTCAATCCGACAGATGTGACGAAGCGGCTGGATCTCGAGAAGGCGGCGTGCGTTCCTTCCCGCTCAGGCGGCCGTCACCCCTCCGTCGACCGGCAGCGCTGCTCCGGTGATGAACGACGCCTCGTCGGAGAGGAGGAAGAGTGCCGCATTGGCGATCTCCTCGGGCCGGCCCGTGCGGCCCAGCGGCACCGCGCTCCCTGCGCGCTTGCGCACCAGTTCCTCCGGGTCCATCCCGGCAGTGGACTTCTGATCCGGTCTGGCCACGAACACGCGCAGCATCGGCGTGTCGATGGGCCCGGGGCACACCGCGTTCACGCGAATCCCCTCCCTGGCCAGCCGCACAGCCAGGCTCTTGACGAAGCCCACGACGCCGAACTTGCACATCGAGTAGACGGGGCTGTACGAGGAGCCCTGAAGCCCGGAGGTGGACGCGGTGAAGAGGAGACTGCCGCCGCCGCGGGCGCGGAGCTCCGGGATGGCCGCCTCGGTCGTCAGCAGCACCGTGCGGAGATTGAGATCGATGGCGAGGTCGAAGGCGCTCATGTCGATCCCCTCGACCGCCGCTGGTCCCGGATGCCCGACATGGTTCCAGACGAAGTCCAGGCCCTTGAAGCGGCCGACCGTGTCCCAGACGATTCGACGTGAGTCCTCGTCCTTCGTCAGGTCCGCCGTGAGGCCGTGCGCCGTGCCGCCGGCTGCGGTGATCTCGCTCACGACCCGCTGCACACCCGCCGCGTCCACGTCTACCACTGCGACCTGCGCACCCTCGCGCGCGAATCGAAGGGCTCCCGCACGTCCCATCCCCGAGGCTGCCGCGGTCACGATCCCGATCTTTCCGGCCAGGCGCATCGATTCTCCTCCAGGTCTAGGCGTGAGCCCAGATTCTATACCGCCCACCGGTCGAGCGATACATCGGGCCTGCCCTCATCGGGCCTGCCCTCGATGCGGACATCGGCCACCGAGAGGCTCTGACGGTGATGGAGAGAACGATCTGCGTGATGCCTGGGGACTCGATAGGCCATTGCAACCTGAGAACACATCTCTCCGGCACGAGCTTTTGGCGCGCCCGGTAGCGGGCGGCCGGCTGAGCGGGCGAGGCTAGTCCTGCGGGATCCGGCCGCGCGCGAGCCAGCCCTCGATCTCGTGGCGCTGTATCTTCCCGGTCGTGCTGCGGGGCAGATCCTCCACGCGCACGAAGTACACGCTCTTGGGCTGCTTGTAGCCGGCCAGCTCCTCGCGGCAGCGGCGCAGAAGGTCGTCCTCGGTCAGGCTCTTGTCCTTTCGCGCCACGAACGCGATGGGCACCTCACCCCACCGGGCATCGGGCCGCCGGACGACCACCGCGTCGGCCACCCGCGCCTCGGCCAGCAGGACGCGCTCGATCTCCGCCGGGTAGACATTCTCGCCGCCGGACTTGATCAGGTACTTCACCCGGTCGACGAAGTCGAGCGTGCCATCCGGGTTGCGCCGGAACATGTCGCCCATGTGGAACCAGCCGCCGCGGAAGTCCTTGAGGTTGGTGGCCTCCGCCTTCCAGTAGCCGCTGAACAGCGTGGGTCCACGCATGGCGAGCTCCCCTGCCTGGCCGTCGGGCACATCGCGGTCATCCGCATCCACCAGCCTGATCTCGCAATACGGGCTCTGCGTCTTGCTGAGGCTTCGCGGCACCTCGCCCACCGGCAAGCGGCCGGCCGAGGCCGGTGGCAATCCGGTTTCCGTCGAGCCGAAGGTGTTGCCGTACGGGGCGCGGAGCAGGCGCGTCACCTCGGCGAGCTGATGCGCCGGCACCAGATCGGCCATGGCCCCGCACAGGGTGACCCCGCGGGGCTCGACCGGGCGCTGCCCGAGCGCCTCGATCATGGCCGCGACCATGCCGGGCATCAGCACGAGCCAGCCGATATCGTGCGCACCCACCAGCTCGACGATGCGCCCGGCGTCGAAGCCGTCCACCACGAACACCGTCTGGCCCTCGAGGAGGGCGGCGAAGGACGGCTCGGTGGCGGCCATGTGAAAGAAGGGCGGCCACGCGACGTAGTTGGCGCTCGCCCCTCCCCCGAGATGATGGCGGAACACCAGCGCCCGGGCGATCTCCGCCCGATGGCTGAGCACGGCGCCCTTGGGCAAGCCGGTGGTACCGCTCGTGTAGAGGATGAGGAGGCCATCCTCGGGCTCGGCCGCGTCGTCGGGCTCGGTGACGCCGGCGCGCCCGAGCTCCTCCTCCCAGGAGGGGCCCAGCTCGAGCACGGTGGCTGCGCCGCAATCCACCCTGGCGAGGAGCGCGGCATGGCGCGGAGAGACGACGATCACTCGCGGCTCGACCAGACCGATGCAATGCTGGAGCTCGGGAGGCGCGAGACGCCAGTTCTGGCAGGCCAGGATGGCGCCGAGCTTGGCGGCGGCCAGCTCCAGCTCCACGTACTCGAGGCGGTTCTCGGACAGGACGGCCACCCGCTCGCGCCGGGCGATCCCCAGCGCGGCCAGCGCATGCGCCGTGCGGTTCACCCGCTCGTTGAGGGCGGCGAAGGTGAGGCGTCGCTGCCCATCGTCGAGGGCAATGGCCGAGGGGGTGAGCCGCGCCCGCGCGCGGAAGAGGCTGCCGATCGTGCTCCCCGCCGAGCGCCGAATGAGCGTGCTCGCCTGGTTCTCCATGCTCATGTCCCTCGCCCTCCCGGATGCCGTGGCCGGCGGCACCGCCCCGCCGGTGCCCCTCTGCTCGCCCGGGCATCCCGGCATGTCAGCCATTCAATCGGGCGCGCTCAAGAGCACAGCGCCGCGCGGACACCGGTCAGTGATCCGTCGTCACCGGCTCCGCGTCCATCAGGGCTGTTCGCGGATCTTCCGTTGCATGGCATCGAGCGAGCTCCGCCTCGCTGGCGAACACGACGGCGGCTCGCAGGACGGATCATGGACACCCTTGACGAGAAGGCTCGTCCACCGGCCCGGAGCGATTCGTCGCAGGCACAAACAGCCGTTCGAGTGGCCAGACCTTATGGCTCGTGAGGCGCCCTGTCAAGGTCTCTCGGGCGACTATACTCTTCACATGCGGGCGATCCTCCGGAGGCGGCGGCTCGATCCCCCGCGTCTTATGACCGGCAAGGAGCATCGCCGGATCAACTCCGATAAAGGCTTGGTCAAGATCTTCGAGCGCAACTTGGACCTACCTCGTCCAGGGAGCCGCTGAAGCCGGTCAAGCTTGGCTCAGTGCAGGCTGGGGACGATCTGTCGAATCTCTGCCGGCGTGTGCTCGCCTCCGAGCGGCGTTCCCGGCACCAGGTGTCGGCCCATAGCCAGCCCGCCGACGAGAACGGGCTCGAACCCGATCTCACGAATGAGGCTCCGGGCGACCGCGATCGCCTTCGAATCGTCGCCCGCGATCGGCACCCCGACCGGCTCGCCCGGGCGGTGTGCGAGCCCGACCAGCCTGCCGGAGCCGATCGCGTTGAACGCGCGGACGATGTGCGCGCCCGGCAGCCATTTGGCGGTCACCA
>WNGA01007013.1_pt1 | contig 19526 bp, 16 predicted proteins | sample 5400061 | NCBI WGS metagenome assembly WNGA01 (sample SAMN13153366, study PRJNA577476) | soil metagenome | isolation source: 100 cm soil or saprolite under grassland replicate 2 | place: USA:California | collected 2016-06-15 | reverse complement strand
TGCGGGCGTTCGGGTATTTGGTCCGGCCCATCTGTTGCCACCACTTCTCGATCGTGGCGACGGCGAACACCGAGGTGTCGTGGTCCACGCCGACGCTGACCCAGGCGCTGTCGTCGGCGAGGTCGTACACCCCGTACGGAACGGCCTTGCCGTCGGCGGTGTCGGGGAAGTCGTAGGTGGAGACCTCCGGCGCGCTCCCGGTCGGCCGCCACTCCCGCCCGGCCCGGGCGAACCGTCCGACGAGTTCCTTTTTCTTGGTGTCGACGCTGATCACCGGGTCTCCGGCGGCGAGGTACTGCCCGGCCAGGGCGTTGAGGTACCGGAACTGGGCGTCCCGGTCCGGGTGCTGCGTCCCCTCCAACGTCTTGCGGGTTCCCTGCAGGCTGTACCCGACCGACCAGAGTATCGTCTTGCGGGTTCCCTGCAGGCTGTACCCGACCGACCAGAGTATCTGGGCGACCACCGAATGGCTGACCGTGTGCCCGAGCGCGGTCAGTTCCGCGGCGAGTTTCCTGGTCGATTTCGTCGTCCACCGCAGCGGCGACTCCGGTTCCCCACGCGACTGCGGTTCGATGAGGGAATCCAAAGACTGCAGAACCGCCGGATCGGCGACCTCGACTCTCTTACGGCCACCACCGGCCGCTCGTACCCGCCCCGCCATACCCGGCTCCTCACCGGCCTCCAACTCGCGGACCCCACGACGAATGGTCGGCCGGGACACACCACTCGCGCGGTGCACGGCGGCAATACCTCCACGTCCCCACGCCCGTGCCTCGGCCCCCAACGCCAAACGCCGGTCGCGTTCGTTCAATCGAGGCAGCAGCGACCCCAACCGGGAAGCCATAGCAGCGAACTCCGCAGACCGATCAACCGACACGACACGATCATACCAAGAAATGATCGGATGGGAAAGATTATTCCATTACGATTCCTAACTGTCAGGGAGTCCGGGTCCAAGCGGAGTACTCTGTTGTCGCTCGGCGCGGTAAGCCATAGGGCACCAGCAGAGAACGTTGTTTGCAACAACTCTTTACCGAGATCGACCTGCGCCACGACACGCCTGGTTCTGGGGTCCAGTTTCTCAACGCGGTTGTCATCTACACTGGTAACCCATAGGAATTCATTGCCGTAGACTATTGACACCGGATCCCGCCCAACCGAAACGCTACCCCGAACACGACCGCTGGCCTGATCAAGTACGTAAACCCGATTGGCGATCGCATCGGTTACCCAGACTTGACCAAGTGCGATAGCGATCCCGGCAGGAGCGGTTCCTACCCTGGCTACCCAGATCGGCCGCCGCGATCTCTCATCGATTCTGGTTATCGTGCCTGCACTGTTGCTTGCAACCCAGATCGATCCCGCGTCCGCCACTACAGCCACGGGATTCTTGCCCACCGAAATCGTGTGCAGCAGTCTGTTTGCTTTCGGATCTAGCTGTGATACGGAATTTGCCTCACGATTGGCAACCCAGACGCCAGCATCGTCTGCTGTGATGGCGAAGGGCTCGGCGCCCACCGAAACTCGACCCTCCCGTAGGACTCTATCGAGCGAACTCGGCGCGGGCCGCGCGGGCGGCTTGGCAGCGCCAGTCATTCCCCTCGCCGGAATATACTTGATTGCGAGAAGTGTCACGCAGGCAGCGATCAGACCAGCTGCTATCAGGCCGAAGGTGACCTTGTGCGACTTCGCCTTGCCTTCCCGAGAAAACATCGCAATGATTGCCAGCGGAAACCCAAGTATGCCGAGAATCGCACTAATGACGCCGAGTCGATCACCCATGAGTACGACCCTTCGCCCGCTTCTTTTGAATGGATGCTAAGCCGCGGACTGGAATCGTGGAGCAACCTTCCCATGCATGTCCGGATTCGACACATCGGCCCACAAGCCAGACACCGTCGTCCATAGCCCCCTCGCGATGACACCTGAGTTGCTCGACATGATCCTTTGCTTGCCGAGCGTCCAGAGTACATGTCTTGCCCACGAGCAAGCTCGCCGCCCCTATTCGGAGCTCGAATCCCGAGGAGGCTAGCCGGACGCGTCCGGGCGGCGGATACCCGACAGAACCTAGTTGCGGACGTTCCGGCAAACGCCCTGCCAAAGCTAGCCCTCTAGCTGGTTCTCGCGATTCACCTGCTGCCAGCGGAGTGGCAGCCTGTGACGGTGATGTCGGTTCGTCGACTGCTGGTCGCCGGTGCTCCTGGTACGGGTAAGACGACCGTCGTCGGGGTGGTGGTTGCCCGGCTGCGGGCGGAGGGTCTCGAGGTAGGGGGCTTCGTGACTCGGGAGGTACGTGAGGCTGGACGGCGGGTTGGGTTCGAGGCCGTGGCACTGGACGGTCCAATGGCCACGATCGCTCGGGTGGGGTGGGCGACGGGGGTACGGGTGGGTCGGTATGGGGTGGACGTGGCGGCGTTCGAGGGGGTGGCACTGCCGGCGGTGCGGCGGGCGTTGGAGGCCGGCAGGGTGGTGGTGCTGGATGAGTTGGGGTTGATGGAGTTGGTGTCGGAGCGGTTCGTGGCGCTGGTGGAGGAGGTGTTGGAGGCGCCGGTGGCGGTGCTGGCGACGGTTCACCGGCGGGCGCACCCGGTGACGGATACGATCAAGGCGCGGTCGGATGTGGAGTTGGTGACGGTGACGGCGGAGAACCGGGATGAACTGCCGGAGGTGTTGAGCGAGCGGCTCATTCGGTGGTGGCGCTCGGCCGGGCGGGGATGAGGGCGGCGCGGGTCTCGGTCAGCAGCTCGTCCAGCTCGCGGACGGCTGGGGCGTCGGGCGGCAGGGCTTGGCGGGCTTCGAGCATGATGCGGGCCTTCTCCACGGACAGGGTGTGCCGGTTCCTCATGGCCGCGGCGGTGAGGCAGGCGCCGGTCTGCTCGATGTTGCCGGCCTTGGCGTGGGCGAGCGCGTAGTTGACCTGCATGGTGACGTGGAAGCGCTGGAAGACCGCGGAGGTGGCGTCGCTGAGCTGGTCAAGCGCGGTGAGTGCCTGCGGGTCGCCGAGCTGGGCCAGCACCATCGCCTCCTGGCGTTGCACCCAGGAACTGTCCGGGATGCCGAGCCACAGGGACGGCGGTTCGTCGAGGGTTCGCTCGGCGTGACTGGCGGCGCTGTCGAGCGCTCGGCGGGCGGCGTCCCGGCGGCCGGCGCTGGCGTGGGCCTGGTAGGCGGACACGTAGCAGCGGTCGGCGGCCGACAGCGACAGGCCGGCGAGCTGGTCCAGCACCGAGCCGGCCAGGTCGCCGCGGCCGTCGCGGGCGTACATGTAGGCGACGCCGCAGATCGCGAAGACGTACATGCCCTGCGCGCCGCAGCGGGCGGCCAGTTCGGCGGAGCTGCGGTACCACTCGACTGCCTGGGCGCGGTCGCCCTGGTCGAAGGCCTGGTAGGCGACGAGGTGGCAGGCGTCCGCGGCGAGCTGGCCGAGCGCCGGGCGCAGCGGGTGCCGCTCGTCGGTCACCTGCCAGTACTGGGCCAGCCGGTGGGCGTACCGGCTGGTGGCCGGCAGCAGCCGGCGGGCGCCGTCCTGCCGGTCCCGCCAGCGGAAGCCCTCGACCTGGGCGCGCAGCTGCACCATCAGTTCCTCATCCAGACCCGGCAGGCCGGACGGGGGCTCGCTCGGCCAGCCGTGCACCAGCGGCGGCGCGACCAGACCGGCCAGCGCGCCGCCGGCGGCGGCCAGGAACTCGCTGCGCGCCGGCACGCGGGGCGGCTCGACCACCAGCTGGGCTCTGGTGGTCGTCGGGGAGGGTGAACCACAGCCGGGCGGCGGGGATGGCCAGGGCGCCGGCCCAGGCGGTCAGCTTGGCCAGGTCGGTGACCGCCGGGCCGTTCTCGATCCGGCTGAGCTGCGCCTGAGTCAGCCCGAGCCAGCCGCCGACCTGCTGCTGCGGCAACGGCCGGCCGCCGTGGTGCGGGTGGTACCGGTAGGCGCGGATGATCCGCCCGATGTGCCGCGAGGCCAGCGCCTCCCGCATCACGTCGCTGTCCCAGAAGTCGCCAGGCACCGCCGGCGGCGCGCCGGCCGCCGCGCTGAGCTGCCGGGTGCACGCCGCGCAGTGCGTGGCCGTGTTGTCGCGGGCCAGCCGGGCGCCGCAACCGCGGCAGTAGCGCACGCCGTTGGCCACGCGACTCCCCATTCCTACGGCCCGAATCCGAGCCGGTAACCGCAGGTAGCGTACCCGGCATCGCGCTGGTCAGGCGGCTGTTGGTGCGCCGCGTGAATGGCGTGTATCCGCACACGGCATAGAGCGGCCGGCGTTCGGCGGCGAGGGTGGAGCAACCGAGAAGCGAACACCCCCGCCCCGACCCTGGAGCCGTGAGCATGACTCCCGCCACCAGCACCCGCCCCAACCCGGTGGACGACAGCACCAGCGGCGAATTCGCACGCCTGGCGCGGCTGGCCACCCTGGTACTCAACGAACACACCGACGACGGCGGCCTGTGCGCCGCCTGCCACGGCATTGCCTCCCCTGCCCGTCCGCGGTGCTGGCCGAGCACAACACGGCACTGACCGGCTGAGCAGCCCCAGCGGCGGGACCGGGAACGGTGAGCCTGCCCCGGTCGGCAGCTCCTCGCTCCGCTGCCACCGGCGCAATGCCCGCGCCTGGTCCCGCCTTCCGCCGGAGGGTGTCCCAGCCTCGCGAGCTCACGAATCGAGGGGCGTGAGAGAACGCGGGCCGGGACACCCTCCCCGCGTTGGCACCCGAGCGGTGAGCCTGCACCAGGACGGGGGACGGCACGGCCAACGCCAGCGGCTCCCCCGCCCGGAGCCAGCGGCGCGGCCCTTCCAGGGGAGCGGCGCGGTAACACCCCCACGATCCGCCGCGCCGCTCCCCGCCCTTGCGTCCACGGCCGCCGAACACACGAAAGGCCCCGGTGAGCACCCCACTCGCATTCGGATACGTCCGGTTAGGCCGGCCCGACAAGACCCGGCTTGAGGCGTTGCGCCGCAGCATCCGCGCATTCTGCGGCCGGGAAGGCCTGGCGCTGGACCTGGTGTTCGCCGATTCCGGCGTCCCGAGCACCGAACCGGTACGGCCAGGGTGGACCGCCCTGATCGACGTCCTCAGCCAGGCCAAAGCGCACGCCGTCGTACTGCCCACGCTCAACCACCTGTCCCGCGACCCGGTCCTCCGCGCCGAGCTACGCGCCCAGATCACCCAGACCGGCGCGCTCATCTGCCTCCTGCCACCCGCGGAAAGCCAGCACCACGACCGGAAACCAGCCGGGTAACGCATCCGCACCGCGCGATACGTGACCAACTCTCGCCGTGGCCACCGCGGCAGCACGACCGCGGACCACCAGCGACGCCTCAACCGTGGAGAGCCAACATGACAGCCGAGCCGCTGAGCCAGGCGGCGCGCTCACTCGGCATCCTGCAAGCCGGCGCCGCCATCCTTGCTCAGGCGGCAGCGCCGTTCGACCTTCCCGCCCAAGCCGCAGCGGCAGCACGCATCCTCGACCGGCTGACCACCACCCTCGACCGGTTCGCCACCGTCCACAACTTCCGGTCCGGGCTCGGCCTGTCCGCACCCCAACTCGGCATCCCCCGCGCCGCGGTAGTCATCCGCGCCGCGCACGGCGAACGCCACGCCTTGCTCAACCCCCGGATCATCGACCAGTCCGCCAACACCGACGAGGAGTACGAAGGCTGCCTGTCCTTTTTCGACGTACGCGGCCTGGTCATCCGCCCACTGACCCTCCACGTCGAGCACCAGCACCTCATGACCCCAAGAGACCGGTTGGGCCACATGCAAACCATATTGCTACGCAACACAGACGCGAGGCACCTTCGCCTGAAAGTACATCGCGCGGGCTGGATCAAATGAGACTACGAAGGATTGAGGTTGACAGCTTCCGCGCGTTTGGAAGTGCGAGCTTCGACGTTCCGGAGTCGGGCGTGGTCCTCGTAGCTGGCGTAAACAACGCAGGCAAGAGTGCACTGCTCTCGGCGATTGATATCCTTGCCTTCGGGAACCAGTATCCGGAGCAGCAGAATTACAGATCGGGCAGAGAGTCCCGCATGACTGCTACATTCAGACTCGACAGTGGCGAACGAGAAGCGTTGCTCTATTCCTCGAGCGATCCCGCGCTAGCGAATAGCGACTGCTTGCGCGATGTCACGTGGGAGCTCTCGGGCAACGCCGGTCAACTGAGCATTGGTGAGCTGAGAACGCATTGGCCCAATAGGGGCGAGATAGTCATTGCGCGCGCCACGCCGGCCGGAGGCACACTTCGAGTAGAGGTAAATCAGGCACAAGCGGTGCTCGCCGGTCAATCTGGCCAGGAATTCGGGTTGATCGAGACTGGCTCGGTCTCGGGGGATCCAAACGTCCTGCGGAGCGCGGTCCAACTCGGCTTGTTCGGTCCACTCGCAGAGTTCTTCAACACCTGGGCGGCGGGCTTGTATCACTTCAGGGCGCTCCGCCCCGGAACATCTGGCGATACGTATCCCGGTAGGGCCGAGCAAAGGCTTTCACCTACAGGCGAAAACCTGCCAGCTGTCCGCAACTCTCTGTACCACAATCGGCGGGAACTCTACGAGTCACTCAAGGAGCGCATAAAGAAGATCGTTCCAGGTATCGGCGAGCTCCATCTGCCGCTCGAAGGCGATCAGATACGCATAGTGTTTACAGACCCAGACGTGCCCAACGCGAGACTTAACCTAAAGAGCCTCGGCACAGGAGTCGAGCAACTCCTGATGACGCTTGTGGTCGGTCTGATGGAGGAAGGACCCTCAGCCGTAATCATCGAGGAGCCCGAGACAAACCTCCATCCAGGAGCGCAGAGAGCGCTCCTGGCGCTGATTCGAGAGTGGTCTTCGACGAGGCCATACATCCTCGCGACTCACTCGCCCGTATTCCTAAATGCCAGCTACCGGACTGACGTACTATTGGTAACTCGCCAATCAGGCGAGTCGCATGTCAGGTCTCTGGGAACCCGGTCCCTTGAGGCTCTCGATGAGCTAGGAGTACAACTGAGTGACGTCCTGAGCGCCGATCGCCTCCTACTTCTGGAAGGCCCAAGCGACGAAGGCGTACTGTCGGTGTGGTTTCCAGAACATATGACGAATCCACGCCTCGCAGTCATACACGCCCCAGGCGGAGATGGTGCACGATACGCGCATCACTTGCAAGCATGGCTGTCGCAGGCAGACCGCCTCGGTGACCGGCGTGTCTTGTACCTGCGTGACCGCGACGAGTTGCCGGAGCATGAGGCTCGAGAAGACAGGCGTCGTCAAGGTGGCACTTGGTCGCGAACTGGAGAACTATCTGCTAGACGAGGCTGCACTCACCACAGTCGTTCGGGCACGAAGAAAAGATAAGGCTGTGCAAGCTGAAGAAATAGCTCGCGTCATCAAGGAGGTCGCCGATGGTCTGCAACAAACTGTCGTACTAAAGCGCGTGTGCGGCCAGCTTGCGCCAATCAGGTTGATGGACAATGACCTCAGGAGAAGGTTGGCTAATGAGCGGGCCGACCTCGACGGACTTCTGGAGTCGGTCACGGCCAGGCTCGAAACGCCAACGGCCTTGAAGCACAAGATTGAGACGCTCTGGGGCTCCGCGGAAGAGAGCGTGTCATCAAGCTGGGTAGACGACTGGAGATCACTTGCGCCGGGGGAGGAAGTCCTAGGCGGAGTCTGGAGGCACTTTGGCTTGGGCGGCTACTCTAAGGCTACCGATGGTCCGAAGATCGCTGCCGAGATGTCAGGGCCACCAGACGACCCGGTAGTGACCCTCTCAGACTTTCTCAAATAGGCGAATCCGAGCGATGTCATGTTAGCCTGACAGTTTGGCGTGTTGGGCGCCATTCTGACGTACCTTGCGCATCCCGGCCCCGAACCTGTTGGCGGACGCTCTTAGGCTCACGACCCTCGGCGCGCCTCGGCCTTGCGGACAAGATGCTTGACGCTCCACAAGCTCTTGTCGTATCGGTCTGCCAACTCCTTGCCGGAGGGGGATCCCTTCACGAGGGACGCGGGTGGGCGGCCGCCTGATCGACCGCCGGCCTCGCGGCGTGACGGGCGTGGCCGTATCCGGACGGGAAAGAGGCGACTGGTCCAGCTCGTCGGGCCGGACCCCAGCCGGTGGCTGCCCCGGCCGGACTCGACGCGCGGCTCGGCCGGGTCGGCCAGCACCCGGCGCACGTCGGCGACGTAGGAGTGCGGGTTCACCGCGGCCGACACCGACTCCCGAGCCTTGCCACCCTGGCTATTCGCGGAGTCGGATCTGAACCGGTCGCGTGATCCGGCCGTTTGGTAGCAGGCAGAGGCAGCGCCGGGGGCCGCGGCGGCGCCGACCTCATCCGATCCGCCGACGGCGAGGCCGGTGCATTCTATTGCTCGCGGTTGCGTCGATTGGAGCCAACTCTTTGTCTAGCGCGGGCTGTCTTAGGCCGACGGATTCAGCCGAGTGCTCACACCGGAGGGTGAGCGGAACATCCTGTTCCGCTGCCGGCCGCAGCGATCCGGCTGGCGTTGTGCATGTGCGCGACTTCACTGCCGCCCGGGCGGTGCTGCGCAGCCGGCACAGCGTGCAGGCTGGATTCGGGGTGGAGGTCGTTTCGGCCATCCCGCTGCTGGGGAACCTGCCGCTGGTGTACCTGGACGGCGAGCCGCACCGCGGGCAGCGGCGGTGGACCGCGCGGCTGTTCGCGCCCGCGGTGGTGCAGGCCAGCTACCGGCCGTTGATGGAGCGGCAGGCCGCGGCGCTGGCCGATGAGCTGGTCCGCCGCAAGCGGCTGGACGTGGCCGAGCTCAGCCTGCGGATGGCGGTACAGGTCGGCTGCCAGGTGGTGGGCCTGACCAACAGCGTCTTGCGGCGCCGGCTGCCGCGGCGCATCGACCGCCTGGTGGGGGTGGAGGTCGCCGCGCGCGGCTGGCGGCCGGGCCAGCTGGTTGGGCTGCTCAGAATGCACCTGCCCGCCCTGGCGTTCTTCCTGCTCGATGTGCTGCCGGCCATCGTCGCCCGCCGCCGGCGGCGAGCGACCCACGACGACATGCTCGCGCAGCTGCGCAGCCAGGGCCGCAGCTGGCGGGAGATGTTCACCGAGTGCCTGCTGTTCAGCGTCGCCGCGATCGTGACCACCCGGGAGTTCATCTGCCTGGCGCTGTGGCACCTGCTGGACCGGCCGGCGCTGGCCGACCGGTACCGCCTCGCCGGGCAAAGCGAGCGGTTGGCGATCCTGCACGAGATCCTGCGGCTGGAGCCGGTCGTCGGCCACCTGTACCGGCGAGCCACCGCCGACATCCCACTGGACCCGGCCGCCCCGGACCGGATGGTCCCGCGGGGTGCGCTGGTCATCATCCACCTGCACGACGTCAACGCCGACCCGGCCACGGTCGGACCGGACCCGCTACAGATCCGCCCTGCTCGCCCACTGACCGGCGCCGCCGTGCCGGCAGATGTGACGAGTCTGGGCGACGGCCACCACCGCTGCCCAGGCGGCCCACTGGCGCTGCAGGAGACCGACATCCTGCTACGCCGACTGCTCGCCCTGCCCCGACTGCGCATCCTCACCCCACCCCGACTGGACCACAACCACACCGCCGACAGCTATCAACTCCGCAACTTCACCCTGACCCTCGACTGACCCCGCCACCCACCCGATCCCACGGCCAGCCAGCCGCCTGCCGACCACGCCGATCAACGCCAGATCTGCCCGCGATACGAACGCTCGCACATCGGCACGACCGCCGGCGCGCCCGTGGGTCCTCGGCGGGCCTGTCAAGTTAACGGTGTAACTGTCTACTGTGGGCTTACTTGCGGCCGGTGGACAGGCGTCCGTCGAAGGTGATCTCGAAGGCGTTCAGGGCCGCCTTTCAGCGGTTGAACCAGCGGGCTCGTCCGCGTCCGGTGGGGTCCAGGCTCATGGTGGTCAGAGCTGGCGGCTCGGGCCAGTGCCTGCTGCGTCTGAGGCCAGTCCTACCGCATGCGCGACGCCCGACACAGACGAGGCCCCAAAACCAGCTGAACCAACCGCAGGGGTGGGGACTTTCAGATGGCCACCAGCGGGGACTTCAACTTGGCCATTGACAGCCGCCTACCCTGCGGCCCGCTGGTTATCCGAGCCGCCATCACGAAACTGATCCAGAGCCCGCCGCGCGAACAGGCCGGCGGACACGGACGGAAACCCGGACTCGGTCCACTGTCCACGGACTTCGGACCAGAGGACCCTGCGCGGCCCAACGCAGACCGCCCAGTGCCGAGTCTTTCGTTCGCTGTCCTGGCTGGCGATCAGGTCAGCGCGGGCGCGTGCCCGGGTGTCCTCGACCACGTTGATGCGGACCCGCGTGCTCGGAGCTGGGCGAGGATCTGTCATGTCTCGGTGGGCCTTACGACCGCGTTGGTGCCATGATTTCTTGCCTGCGGCCAGAGTCGTGGTACACCGTCTCGATCATTCGGGGGCGATCAGACGTACCCTGGCGACGTGGCGCAACCTGAGGGTACGCGGGCGGTCAAGGTCGGTGTCCTGCTCGCTCGGCAAGCGGACGACCTTGCCGAGTGGCTCGCCGACGCGGCGGCCTTCGAGGCTGCCGGGGCCGACGCGCTGTGGGTCGACCTCGCGCCGGAGGCGGAGCTCGATCCACTCGCCTTGACGGCAGCCTTGGCAGCCGTCACCTTCCGGCCGCTTCTGGTCACGACCCTGCCGGCCCCGGACGGGCCGTCCCAGGCGCTCGAACGCATGCTGGCAACGATCGCGCAACTGAGCCGCGGCCGCCTCAGAGTCCTCCCCGACGCCAGCCCGCTCGGGGAGCTCGGGGAACTCGCCGACATCGGTCCCGGCCTCGAGGAGCACTGGGTGTCCGCCTCGTCTCCGGACAGCCGCGCGGCCTGGCGGGCGACACTCGCCGATGCCGCCGAGCGCGGTGCCCAGGGGCTGCTGGTTCCCGCTGGCCCGCGATTGCTCGACATCCTGCGCAATCCCGGCGAGCCGGGCGGGCGCGGTGACCTCCAGCTCAGCCAGGGGTGACGCCAGCGCTGAGACGGCAGGCAGGACGACCGCGGGACTGTTGACGCCTGTCGGCGAAGGTCTACGATCTTCCTGTCCAGGATCTGTCGGTCACGAGCGCCAGCCTGGTTCGGGCATCGATCCCGGCGGCCCCGATGAAGGGAGACCGACGTGGAGGTCAGCCGGCGTCAGTTCCTGCAGCTGAGTGCGACGAGCACCGGGGTTCTGGGAGTCTCGACTCTGGGCTTCGACCTCGCCCCGGCCACGCGGGTCAAGCGCAGCCTGCGCATCGAGGGGGCGACCGTCTCCCACTCGGTGTGCCCCTACTGCGCGGTGGGCTGCGCGTTCCTCGCCTACACCAAGAAGACAGCGACACCAGCCGACCGCGACCACGCCGGCCCCGGCCACCCCGAGCTGCTGCAGATCGAGGGCGACCCGGACAGCCCGGTCAACGAGGGGCGGCTGTGCCCGAAGGGCGCGACCGCGCTGCAGCTCGCCGTCTCCCGCCGGCGTGTCGCCAGCCCGATGTACCGGTCGCCAGGAGCGACCGAGTGGCAGCGTGTCTCCTGGGACTTCGCCCTGGACAAGCTGGCCAAGGACATCAAGGCCTCGCGGGACCGCACGTTCGTCGGCGTCGACGCCGACGGGAATGTCGTCAACCGGTGCGAAGGTATTGCCTTCGCCGGCGGCGCCGCGTTCAGCTCCGAGGAGGGCTACCTCGCCACCAAGCTGATGCGCGGCCTCGGCGTCGTCCATCTCGAGCAACAGGCCCGCGTTTGACACGGTCCCACGGTGGTCAGTTTGGCCGCCACGTTTGGCCGCGGGGCCATGACCAACCACTGGCGCGACATCAGGCACGCCGATCTCATGTTGATCAACGGGGCCAATCCCGCTGAAGCACACCCGGTCGGCTTCCAGTGGATGATGAAGGCGAAGCTGGAGCGCGGGGCGAAGATGATCCACGCCGACCCGCGCTTCACCCGCACCTCGGCGGTAGCGGACATTCACCTGCGCATCCGAACCGGCAGCGACGTCGCCTACTTCGGCGGGCTGATCAATTACGTCCTGCAGAACAACCTCTACCACAAGGAGTACGTCAGCTACGCGACCAACGCAGGGTTCGTGGTGAAGGCGGACTACGCGTTCGACGACGGGCTCTTCAACGCCTACGACGCGGAGAAACGCACCTACGACACCACCGCGTGGACGTACGAGAAGGGACCGGACGGCTTCGCCAAGGTGGACCTCGCGCATCCTCGCTCGGTGCTCAGCCTGCTGCGCAAGCACTACAGCCGCTATACACCCGAGATGGTGGAGCGCATCACCGGCATCCCGAAGGACCAGTTCCTCGAGGTGGCCAAGCTCGTCGGCGAGATGGGACGGCCGGACAAGGTGATGACGATCATCTACGCCGTCGGCCTCACCCACCACACCACTGGCGTGCAGCTCATCCGCTCCGGGGCGGTGCTCCAGCTTCTGCTGGGCAACATCGGGCGGCCCGGGGGCGGCATGAACGCGGAGCGCGGCCACGCCAATATCCAGGGCAACACCGACCACGCGATCTCCTGGGACATCCTGCCCGGTTACCTGCGGATCCCGGCGCCCGGCCAGCGCAACCTGGCCGACTACGTGGACGAGAGCGCGAGCAAGAAACTGCGCCCCGAGGCCCTGAACTTCTTCGGCACCCACTACCGCGCGTTCATGGTGAGCCTGCTGAAGGCCTGGTACGGCGACGCCGCGACCAACCGCAACGAGTTCGCCTTCGACCACATCCCCAAGCCCGCCGGGAACGCGTCCTGGCTCACGATCTTCGACCAGGCGCTGCAGGGGAAGATGGAAGGGCTCATCCTGTCGGGGATGACGGCGACCAGCATCGGGCCCGACTCCAACCAGGTGCTGCAGGCGCTCTCGAACCTCAAGTGGCTGTGCGTCATGGACGCCTTCGCCACCACCAGCTCGGAGTTCTGGCGTGCCCCCGGTCTGGATCCGAGCAAGATCCAGACCGAGGTGCTCATGCTCCCGGCCACGCACTGGATCGAGAAGGACGGCTCGTTCACCAACAGCGGCCGCTGGGTGCAGTGGAAGGACCAGGTCCTACCGCCGGAAGGAGAGGCCCGGCACGACCACTGGGTCCTCGCCGAGGTCTACCAGCGGGTGCGAGACCTCTACCGGCAGCAGGGTGGGAAGTACCCGGCGCAGGTCCTCGACCTCACCTTCCCGTACCGCGATCCGCGCAAGCCAGAGCTCGACGAGATCGCCCAGGAAATCAACGGCCGGGACGTCAGCACCGGCAAGCGCCTCGCGACCTTCGCCGCCCTCAAGGACGACGGCACCACGACCGCCGGCGACTGGATCTACACCGGGCACTACCCGGAGAGCGGCAACCTGGCCAAGCGCCGGGACGGCGTGCAGGACCCGGAGAAGAACGACCCGACCGGCATGGGCTTCTACCCCAACTGGGCGTGGAGCTGGCCGCTGAACCGGCGTGTGCTCTACAACCGGGCCTCGGCCGACGTCCATGGGCGTCCGTGGGACCCGAAACGGCCGGGCATCCAGTGGGATCCGGCGGCCGGCAAGTGGATGGGCGACGTGCCGGACTACCCGCCCAAGGCCGACCCGAGCAAGCCGGACGCGCCGCTGCCGTTCATCATGACCGGAGAGGGGACCGGTCGGCTGTTCAGCAACGGGGTGGCGGACGGCCCGTTCCCCGAGCACTACGAGCCGATCGAGTCGCCGATTGAGAACCCGCTGCATCCCACCGTGTCCGCGACGCCGGTGGCCTTCCTCTACGACAAGAAGGCCGGCCGGCCGAACCGGTTCGGCACCTCGGCGGAGTTCCCGTATGTCGCCACCTCGTACCGGCTCACCGAGCACGAGCACTACGTCACGCAGAACGTCGAGCACCTGGTCCAGCTCCAGCCGGAGGCCTTCGTCGAGGTGCCCGCCGAGCTCGCCGGCGAGAAGGGCATCGAGACCGGCGACAGGGTGCGGGTCTCGTCGAAGCGGGGCAAGCTCGAGGTCCGCGCGGTGGTGACGAGGCGTCTCGGGTCGCTGCAGGTGGACGGGAAGAAGATCTATCAAATCGGTATCCCCATCCACTGGGGCTTCGTCGGCATCAACACCGGCCAGCACTGGCTGGCCAACGCGCTCACGCCGTTCGTCGGCGATGCCAGCTCACGTACGCCCGAGTTCAAGGCATTCCTCGTCAACATCGAGAAGATGTGATGGCGATGGCTGCGCCGGACGTCGACAGAGCGCGCAGCCCGTGGGCGAGCCATCGCCGGCGGGCGGAGGCCCTGCGCGAGCGCCACCCGTTCGCCGCGGAGGTGCTGACCCTGTACCTCGTCTTGCTCGACGTCTGGGAGGACGGCTGGAACATCGCCGCCGAGGCCCGGCCGGAGCCGCGGCAGCTCGCCCGATGGGCGGCCGAGCGGGTGCTGCCAGGGGTGGTGAAGGCGACCGAGGCGGCCGGCCCGGAGCCACTGGCCGCAGCCGCCCGTGATCTTCTGGACGCAGGCCGGCTCGAGGAGTCGCTGGCCGGGTGGCTCGCCGGAGCCGAACTCGGGGCGGTCGAGCGCTACCTGGCCCGCGCTTCCCTGCGGCCGCCGCTCGCGGTGCTCGGGGCGGAAGCCGGCGCAGCATGCGCGGATGATCCGTCGCCGAGAAGCGGCCGGCGCTGCCTGAGCTGCGGTGGGCCCCCACAGCTCAGCTTCCGCAGCCGTGCCGACGACCGGCTGGTAAGCGGACGCCGGTACCTGGTGTGCGCCCGGTGCGGGCAGAGCTGGAGCTACTCGGGCAGCACGTGCCCATCCTGCGGAGAGATGTCAGCCTCTGCACGAACGGTGTTCGCCGAGCGGCGTGGCGGGCCCGTGGTCGGACGGGACGGAGACGATCCCGAAGCCATCGGCGACGCGGCCGGCGATGCGCCCACGTTCCCGCACCTGCGCATCGACGCCTGTGCGAGCTGCGAGCGGTATCTGATCGACGTCGACCTGGGTCGCGATGCCCGGGCCGTGCCGGAGGTGGACGAGCTGGCGGCGCTGCCGCTGGACCTCTACGCGACCGAGCAAGGGCTTCTCAAGATCACACCCAACCTCATGGGGTTCTGATGCCGGAGATCACGCCTGGGCAGGCCTACGGGTTCTTCACCGACACGAGCGTCTGCATCGGCTGCAAGGCCTGCGAGGTGGCCTGCAAAGAGTGGAACCAGCTTCCTGGAAACGAGCCATCCTTCGGCGACGGCTTCGACAACACCGGGAGCCTCGATTCCCAGAACTGGCGGCACGTGCAGTTCATCGACAACGTGCCGGACGACACGTTCCACGCGGGCCAAGGCAAGGCCTGGCTGATGATGTCGGACGTCTGCAAGCACTGCCAGCACGCGAGCTGCATGGAGGTCTGCCCGACGGGCGCGATCATCCGGACCGAGTTCGACACCGTATACATCCAGCCGGATGTCTGCAACGGCTGCCGCAACTGCATTGCGGCGTGCCCGTACGACGTCATCGGTATCGACGAGCAGTCCAACGTCGCGCAGAAGTGCACGCTCTGCTATGACCGGCTGCAGGGTGACCTCGAGCCGGCCTGCGCCAAGGCCTGCCCGACCGAATCGATCCAGTTCGGCCCGGTCGCGGAACTGCGGGAGCGAGCGCGGCAGCGGGTGGACGACCTGCACACGCAAGGGGTCGCCGAGGCGCGCTTGTACGGCGACGACGAGTCGATCTACGGCGGGCTCAACGCATTCTTCCTGCTGATGGACAAGCCGGAGGCGTACGGGCTGCCCGACGCGAAGAACGCGGTGCTGCCCAGACGCAACAACCCGGGCGGATACCTCACCATGCTGATCACTGCCGTGCTCGCGGTGCTGGGCGGTCTGATCGCGCTGCGCCGGCGCAGGGAGCCGGTGCCCGAGGCGGGCGGGGGGTCGGGTGGCGCCGGCCCGGATGCCGGCCCGGATGCCGGCCCGGATGCCGGCCCTGACGCCGGCCCTGACGCCGGCCAGAACCCGAACACCTCGGCCGAGGCCGACGGGCGGGATGAATGATGTTCCTGGCCGACGCCGAGCATTTCGTCCGGGCACCCGAGTGGACCTGGTATATCCTGTTCTACTTCTTTCTGGCCGGCCTGTCGGGTGGATCATACTTCATCGCGACGCTGCTTCGTCTCTACGGCACTCGCTCGGACGAGCCGGCGGCGCGGCTCGGTTACTACGTCGCCTTCCCGACGTTGGTGGTGTGCCCGATCCTGCTGAGCCTCGACCTCACCAAGCCCCTGCGCTTCTGGCACATGCTGTGGAACACGACGCCCGGCGACGAGGGTCCCACCTTCAAGTACTGGTCGCCGATGTCGGTGGGCGCGTGGGCTCTCCTCGTGTTCGGCGTCTTCGTCACGGTGTCGTTCCTCGAGGTGCTCGTGCGTGATCGGGTGATCCGCATGGCGTTCATCGACCGCGCCGTGCGGCTGCTGGAGGGGACCCCGGGAAAGCTGTGGAACGTCGCTGGGGCTGTTCTCGGCCTCTTCATCGCCGGCTACACCGGAGTGCTGCTTTCCGTCTCCAACCAGCCCGTGTGGAGCGACACGTGGGCGCTGGGCGGGCTCTTCCTCGCGTCCGGGCTCTGCGGCTCCGCCGCGCTGCTCTCGTGGCTGGCGCGGTACCGGTCGGACGCCTGGGCCAGCACCGGCGTGCTCATACGCTGCGAGCGTCTTTTCGCGCTCCTCGAGCTTGCGCTGATCGTGGTTTTCGCGCTGACCCTGATTGCGCCCGGCACGCTGGGCGAGGTCTTCGGCTTCCCCTGGATCCTGCTCTGGCTGGTCGCGTTCGCGGGCCTCGTGCCGGAGATCAGTGGTCTGGCCACGCCGGGGCTCAGCGTCAGCGCCGAAGGGGCCGTGGCTACCCAGGCGGTGCGCGTTGCCGTAGCAGCGCCCTGGCTGGTCCTGCTCGGTGTGCTGGCACTGCGAACAGTGGTGATCTTCAGCGTGCAGTGACGATGTGGCGCCCGTCCGCGTCACGTCGCGTCCTGCCCTGGAGAGTGAGGTGCTCCAGCAGCGGGATGATGACCTTGCGCGTTGTGCCGAGCGCTTCCCGCGCCTCGCCGGCGGTGAACGGCTGCGGCAACCCGGCGAGCATCTGCACCGACCGGCGAACGGTGTCAGTCGACAGCACGACTCCCGGCGCCAGCCGGAGCAGCCGTCCAGCGCGGACCGCCGCGGCGATCTCCGCCGTCCTCAGGCCCAGCGCGGCCAGCTCGTCCTCGGTCGGAACGGTGAAACCGCCGCCCGCCGCCAGTCGTCGCTCCAGCGCCTCGACTGCCTCCCGCACCGCCGGGGCGAGCGTGTCCGGCGCCTCGGCATGGACGACCATTCCGTTGCGGACCGCCAACGGGGCCGTGAGCAACGGAGGCACCAGACGGGCATCCGGCAGATCCAGCGCCTTCCGCGCGTCCTCGACGCGCAGCGGCGCGGCGGACGGGTCGTGGGCACGCTGGCCGACCATGGTCGCGAGCCGTGCGCGCAGCGTGCGGGCGAGGTCGGGGGCGATCAGCCAGTCTCCGGCAAGTGCCGGCACGGGCGGCTCGACGCCGATCGCCCGCAACGTACCTTCCCGCACGATGCCGCGCCGACGCAGCTCACTCATGCCGTCCGGTGTGTCGGGGTATGCCTCCAGCTCGCCGGCACGGCGCCGCGCCGCGCCCCGCCGGTTGAGCGGGGGCGGGTCGACGTCGAGCACCACGGCGCCGCCCGCGACACCCCGATTGTGACGCAGCACGACCCGATCGCAGACGCGCAGCGGCAGCGCGGCGCCCAGCGTGAGCCGAGCCGTGTCGGCGCCGAGCGACCGGATGCTGCAGCTCACGGTCGCGGTGCCCACGTGGACCAGCAGCTCGGGGGGCAGGTCAGACGGCACGCACAGCCGGGCGCGCACGTCGGCGACCGCCGTCAACTGGTACGTGCCGGGCGTCACGAGGGCGTCACCACGCCGTATCTCCCCGCGGCCCGCGCCGCGGAGGTTCAACGCCACCCGCGCCACACCGACCGCCTCGTCGACGTGCCGGTTCAACGACTGCATCTCGCGCACGACGAAACGCCGCGCCGTCCGAGCGAGCTCCAGTGTGTCCCCCAACCGGATGGAGCCGGCCGCAAGGGTTCCGGTGACGACAAGACCGGCGCCGCGGATGGTGAAACCGCGATCGACCCACAGCCGGACGGGGGCGGACTCGTCGCTGTCCGGCAACCGGGCCACGAGGGCGTCAAGGGCGCCACGCAGCCGCGGCAGACCCTCTCCCGTGCGTGCGCTCACCGCGACCCACGGGATCTCGCCGAGGCTGGTACGCCGAATCGCTTCGAGCGCCTCGTCGGCCGCCAGATCCGGATCCATCAGGTCCGTCTTGGTCACGGCAAGGACGCCATGACGTACGCCCAGGGCGTGCAGCGCCATCAGGTGCTCCGCCGACTGCGGCATCCAGCCTTCGTCGGCGGCCACCACGAACAACACCGCAGGCACCGGGCCGACGCCCGCGAGCATGTTCCCTACGAAACGCTCGTGACCTGGCACGTCAACGAAGGCGATGGGGCCATGCTTGCCGGCTGTCCACACGAAACCGAGGTCGATCGTCAAACCACGCCGTCGCTCCTCCTCCCAACGGTCGGGCTCCATGCCCGTCAACGCGCGGAGCAGCGCCGACTTGCCATGATCCACGTGACCCGCCGTCGCGATCACATGCATGCCTGAACCGCCGCTCGGTACCCGGTAGGGGAGACCGCATCCTAGAGGAAGGCTGGCGGAGGCGGACGGGAATCGAACCCGCCGACGCGTTCGTCACACATCCAACGGCTTTGAAGGCCGCGGCCGGCACCAGCCGACAAACGCCTCCGGAACGACATATTACAACGATTCAGGCAGCGCGGTAAATACAACGGTGTAAGTCCGATCTCAGATCAGACGTGGTCAGCCAGCAACGCACATTGTTGCGGGCTCTGGGCCGACCCGTCGCGCTCGGCCATGAACCCAGGCCCGGACCTCCGGCAGCTGGGGTGCGTACGCGCAGGCCCGCCGGCGGCGGTCAGCGGCCCACGCTCAGGTCGAACGACGACCGCGGGGCGCGGCAACGTGATCCACCCGATGCGCGGCCTACTGCCGGGCGATCGCACCGTCGGCAACACTGGCGAGGCTCGCCGTAGAAGCGCTCGGGGATCTCGGCGGCGCTGCGGCGCAGCCTGAGCAGTGGAACGCCGCCGAGCGCGGGACGAACATGGTTGCCGATCAAGCTTTCGGAAGTTGAGCGAATCCGCTGCGGCTGGCGCGGGTGTCCAGCGGTGGCCTCGATGAGTCGGATCGTTCTCGACCACCGTGCCAGAAGATCTTGAAAGATATCCGGGAGGTGGTGTCGGATCGGGGCAGAGGTGTTCGTGGCAGGGGTGAGCGGGCCGCCCACGTGGGGCGCCCCGAACCACGGGAGATGATCCGAGATGCGGTACCTGGTTTCTGTGATCTTCGACACGGCCGGCCTGGCCACGCCGGATGAGATGGCTGCCATCGACGTGTTCAACGACCGGCTTGAGGCGGAGGGTCACTG
>WNGA01006741.1_pt1 | contig 19529 bp, 12 predicted proteins | sample 5400061 | NCBI WGS metagenome assembly WNGA01 (sample SAMN13153366, study PRJNA577476) | soil metagenome | isolation source: 100 cm soil or saprolite under grassland replicate 2 | place: USA:California | collected 2016-06-15 | reverse complement strand
CCCGCCAGGACGCCAGATGAACCAGGAGGGTCGTCATGTGGAACCTGTCATTGATCGGCGCAATGTCAAGGGCTGGCCGCGGATGGCGGCACAAAGTAACACTGGCGGCGCTCGTCGGCATCCTGATGATGCCGCTGCCATCCGCAGCTCAAACGCTCGTCGGCGCCATCGAAGGCCAGGTCAAAGACGAAAGCGGAGCCGTGCTTCCGGGAGTAACTGTGGAAGTGACGTCTCCCGCGTTGATCGAAGGCACCAGGACGACATTGACCGATGAGAACGGCAACTATCGCGTTCTGAGACTTCCGGCCGGCGAGTACGTGATCAAGTTCACGCTGCCCGGATTCTCGACGGTCGAGCGCAGCAAAATCATCATCAATTCGGGTTTTACCGCCACCATCAACGCCGATCTCAAGGTCGGTGCGCTGGAGGAAACACTCACCGTCGCGGGGCAGTCGCCGGTCGTGGATCTCCGTACGACGACGGCGCAGACGGTGCTGACCGACAAAGTCATCGAGAGCATTCCGATGGCGCGTGCGATGACGGACATGACGAAGTTCATCATCGGCGCCTCCACGACCAGACCAGATGTCGGTGGCTCCACGGTGCACATCTACACGAACATGCAGATTCACGGATCGCGCAGCAACGACCGCAGCTACTACCGCGATGGAATCAACATCTCCAGCTACTTTGGCGGCGGCGATGCGCCGTCCGCCTACGGCTCCATCGGCGCACAGGAAGAAGTCAACTTTCAGACCACCGCCATCCCGGCATCGGTCATGAACGGCGGCATGACGATCAATATGGTCTCGAAACAGGGCGGCAACCAGTCGAGCGGAGCGCTTTTCGTGTCCGGGACCAACAAATCGCTGCAGTCATCGAACCTGGACGACGAGTTGCGAAGCCGCGGCGTACTGGCGACGGGCGGAGCCAAGAAAGCGTATGACGTCGACGGCTCGATGGGAGGACCGCTCAAGAAAGACAAGATCTGGTGGTTTGGTTCGGCCCGCGTCTACTCGTTCACCGGACTCCTCGCGAACCAGTTCTTCCTCGACGGCTCGCAGAGCTTCGATTTCGTGCGCAGAAGCGAGTACTTCGGCAAAGGGACGTGGCAGGTGAACAAAAGCAACCGCCTGACACTGATGCTGACTCACGAGCTGAGCTTGAGACCGTATCGTCGCGAGGGCGCGACATTCGTGCAGCCGGAGGCGGCCAACTACAACATCACCGTTGGAACGAAGCCGTTCAACCGTTTGCTCGGCGGAACGTGGATGGGGACTCATGGCAACGGGTGGCTCTACGAAGCGACGCTGGCGCATTCGGTGATCGCGTACGACGAGAGGTACCGCCCGGAGGTGGGTGACAATGACGTGGCTCGTCTCGACATCGTCACGTCCGTGCTCTACAGCGCGCCAATCCGAATCCGGCGGGCCGACACGTTCCGGAAGTCGTTCACGGGTTCGATCACACGCGTGGGGAATTGGTACGGGAGCCACGAGCTCAAGGTCGGCGCGCAGATGGACAGCGGCGCGTACGAAACATTGCGCGTGAATCACGGCGACATCGTGCTCCGGTTCCGCAGCGGCGTGCCCGATTCGGTCGATCTCATCAACACTCCCGTGGCCACTAACAACACCACCCGCAATGCCGGCCTCTACATCCAGGATTCGTGGACGGCCGCCAACCGTTTCACGGTGAACGCGGGGCTGCGTTACGACGACGTGGACATCGCGATCGGAGACCAGGTTGCGGCGGCAGGTACGTGGGTGCCGGAGCGCCGAACGGCGCGCACGGACGTCCAGCGCTGGAAGAGCGTGGTGCCGAGACTGGGCGTGGCGTACGACCTCTTCGGAACCGGCCGCACGGTGTTGAAGGGCAGCTTCAGCAAGTACATGGGTGTGGAGGCGACCGGTCTGGCGGAGAGTGTGAACCCCCTGTTCTTCAGCACCAACCGCTGCGCCTGGACCGATACCAACGCAGATCTTTACGCGCAGGCCTCCGAGATCAGCCGATGCGAAGGATTCACGGGCGGTGCGACGACCAGGATTGATGCCGATTTGCGGCGTCCGTTCAACCGTGAGTACAGTCTCGGCGTTCAGCATCAGCTCGCCGCGGATATCGGTGTGGCTGTGACGTACTATCGGCGCGAGAATCGCGATTCCAGAGCAACCAGGAACCTCGCCGTGCCGTACGACAGCTACGTCCCCGTCGTCATCGGCAACCCGCTGAACAATCAGCCGCTGACGATCTACAACCAGAGTCCGGCGACTGCTGGCCGTCAGGACAACGTGCTGACGAACGATTCCAAGCTTGACAACGACTACAACGGCATCGAGTTCGCGATCACGCGGCGATTCTCGCCGCAGGCGTACTTCATGGCTGGCTACCATTACGGCAAGAACCTCGGCTGGATCTCCTCGGCCGAGCTCAACGATCCGAACAACGATATCTTCGCCGAGGGCGCCGTTCGCGATGACGAGCCGCATCAGTTCAAGCTCTCGGGCGCATACCTGCTGCCGGCGAAGATCGCGGTCAGCGGCTCGTTCATCACCAATTCGGGACACCCGCGCGTCCGGACGCTCAATGTCGGCAGGGCGCTCGTTCCCACACTGACGCGAGCCACACAGACGGTGCGCCTCGAGCGCAACGACGACAACCGCTATGACAAGTGGTTGATGCTGGATCTGCGTTTAGGACGCTCGTTCAGCGTTGGACGATCCAAATTCGAGCCGTTCGTGGACGTGTATAACGTGCTCAACTCCAATACCGTGCTGACCGAGGTCACGACGATTGGGACAAGTCTTGGACGAGTGTCGGAGACGATCAATCCGCGCCTGGTCAGGCTGGGCGGGAAACTGAATTTCTAAACTTCGAATAACGTCCACGATCGAACAGGTCACGCCGCGAATGTCTACTCGTCGTCGATCGCGCGGGACCACGCGGCGAACCTTTCTCCGTGCGGTTCCCTCCACCCTGGCGGCAGCAGGAGCCGCGCGCCACGTGCCTGCGGCGGCGAACCAGGCCGCGGCGAATCAGGCTGCACCGAGCCAACCCGACGCGATCTCGACCGCCACACTGAGGCATGGCGAGCAGCTGGCGGGCTTGACGTTCACCGAGTCGGAAGAGGAGTCGATGCTCGGCCTCGTGAGGAGCAACCGCGACTTCTTCGAAGCACTGCGGCGTGTGCCCGTGCCGGCGGATACCGAGCCCGTTTTCGGCTTTCATGTGCCGATTCCCGCAAGCGCGCGCCGTGCGAACACGGCGCGTGGCAACGAAGCAATCCAACATGTATCTCGAGCGGTTGAAGACGCACGGGCGCCGCCTCGAGGCTGTCATCACCTTGACCGAAGATCTCGCGCTCGCGCAGGCAGCCGCCGCAGATCGCGAGATCGCCGCCGGGCGCTATCGCGGGCCGCTGCACGGGATCCCGTGGGGCGTCAAAGATCTGTTCGCAACGCACGGCATTCGCACCACGTGGGGTGCGAAACCGTACGAGCACCAGATGATCGATACCGATGCGACCGCCGTCGCGCGGCTGCGAGAGGCGGGGGCGGTCCTTCTGGCGAAGCTCTCGACCGGAGAGTTGGCGCAGGGCAATGTGTGGTTTGGTGGACGAACGCTCAATCCATGGGGCCCGGCTCGCAGCTCGGGAGGATCGTCGGCTGGACCGGGAGCGGCCACGGCCGGCGGGCTGGTTGCGTTCAGCATCGGCACGGCAACGGGCGGCTCGATCGTGCAACCGGCAAGTGCCTGCGGTCTCGTTGGACTGCAGCCGACGTATGGACGCGTCAGCCGATACGGCGCGATGACGCTCGCGTGGACCCTCGACCGGGTAGGACCAATCTGCCGCAGCGTCGAAGACTGCATGCTGGTGCTTGCGGCCATCGCCGGCCCGGACGGGCACGACGAGACCGTTACGGACGTGCCTATGCCGTGGAATCCCGAGGCGCCGGTGGGCGCGTTGCGCATTGGATACGTTCCCAGCCTCTTCGATCAGGCGCCTGAGGGGAGGGGGCCGGCGGCGACGCAAGCTGCCAGGCACGCCGTTCTCAAAACCGCACTCCAAGCCTTCGGCCGCATCGGACGACTCCAGGCCGTGGAGCTCCCTGACTTCCCTGTGCTCGCGCTGTTCACCATAGTCCTCGCCGAAGGCGGCGCGTCGTTCGACGAGCTCGTCAGGTCGGGCGCAGCCGCGCAACTGGCCGGCCAGGCCCCTGGCGCTCGCGCCAGCGGGCTGCGCGCGACGCGCTTCGTTCCGGCCGTGGAGTACATTCGCGCTCAGCGGATTCGCACGTTGTTGATTCGCGAGATGAACAGACTGTTTGCCAACGTCGATGTCATTGTGACGCCCGCCGACCTGGGCATCGTCCGAATGACGAGCCTCACCGGCCATCCGTGCATCACGCTCAAATCCGGTTTTGTTGACGGCTACCCTGAAGCCATTCTCGTCACCGGCTCCTTCTTCAACGAAGGCGTGATGGCACGTGTCGCGCTGGCGTACGAGCAGGCAACCGAGTGGAAGGATCGCCATCCGACGATGACGTGAAGGTAGTCGCGACCGCTTGTGCACGGTGCAGATGTGATTAAATTGGTAACGTAGTGAGCTTCATAACCTGGATTCACGTAGATGACCAAATACTTCGTTAGATCGATACTGCCGTTGATCGTCGTCGGTGTCGCGTTGCTCGGAACCGGCGTCCACGGACAACTTCACGGCGGAAGCGACGCCGCCAAAAAAATCGTCAATCCGGTGAAAGCTACACCGGAGTCCATCACGCAGGGCGCACAGCTTTTCCAGAAGCGCTGTGCGTTCTGTCACGGCAAGGACGCCAAAGGCAACGGCCCGCAAGCGCCAAAGGGTTCACACCCGGCGGATCTCACAGACGACAAGTGGGATCGTGGTTCCAGCGACGGAGAGATCTTCGCCGTCTTGCGCGACGGCGCGGGACCAGAGTTCGTCATGAAGGGGTACAACGGGAAGCTCACTGACGAGCAGATGTGGCATCTCGTTAACTACCTGCGTAGTTTGAGCCAGAAGACCCGCTGACCCGTGAAGCGGCCGCGGATTCCAACCGTGCTGCTTGTCGCCGTGCTGGCCGGCGCTGGAGCTATCGGATGTCGCGTGCTCGGCGAAGCGCCGCACGCGCATACGGATCCTGCTTCTATCTACACATCTGCGCGGCCAAGCTTCGGCGCCGCCGTACGGGACTTCTTCGACATCCGCCCCGAACCGAAGCAGCCGTTTCAATTTCCGCACAACATTCACATCAAGAACGAGGTCGCGTGTGATGTCTGCCACGAGGGCGTCACGCAAGGCCCGGTTGCCGGGCTGCCGAGCGTCAAGACATGCATGATTTGTCACGTGTCGATCGCCACCGATCGACCCATGATTCAGCACCTCGCCGAGCTAGAGACAAAACACATCGACCTCGCCTGGCAGCGCGTCTACGGCTACCCGGTAACGGCGCATGTCCGCTTCAATCACGCGCCGCACATCCGCGCCGGAGTAGAGTGCTCCACCTGTCACGGCAACCTTGGCGAGCAAACTGTCGCCGAGCGCGTGGTGAATCTGCACATGGGGGTCTGCGTGACTTGTCATAGAGAAAAGAACGCCCCTGACGACTGCACGACCTGCCATTTCTAGGACGCTACCGACGTCATGGATCGCCGCACCTTCATCAAGCTCACGACAGTAACAGGCGCCACGGCCACGCTGGCGAGCTGCGGTAACCCTGAAAACCAGATTGTTCGTTTCATCCCCGACGACGACATTGTTCCTGGCATAGCTGCCTGGAAGCCGAGTATCTGCCCTCTCTGTCAGGCCGGGTGCGGGCTGCAGGTCCGCGTCATGGACGCCGACGCCGACGTGATCCGCGACGGCCAGCGCGGCGTGATGAAGATGCTCGTCGCCAAGAAGCTCGAAGGGCATCCGCAATATCCGATCAACCACGGCGGCCTTTGCCCGCGCGGTCAGGCCGCCATCCAGATCACGTACCACCCGGACCGCCTCACCCATCCACTCAAGCGAAGCGGGGCTCGGGGATCGGGTGAGTTTCAGCAGATCACATGGGACGAGGCGGTGGGCGAGCTCGTCTCACGACTCGACACGTTGGCCGACGGCAACGGTCAGCAGGCGCTCGCATTTCTGAGTCGTCGACGGCCGAGCCGGCGACAGGAGCTCGTCAGCGAGTTCCTGGCGCGATTCGGCGCCCCGCCGCCGATTCTCTTCGAGCTGTTTGACGATCACGTCCTTCGACACGCCAACCGGCTTAGTTTTGGACGCGACCAGTTACCCACATTTGATCTGGGCCGCGCCCGCTACGTCCTGGCCTTCGGCGCGGACTTCCTGGGCACGTGGAATTCGCCGGTGGCGCAGAGCGTTGCGTACGGGCGAATGCGCCAGGACAACGGCGGCATTCGCGGCAAGCTTGTCCAGGTCGAATCCCGCATGTCGCTGACGGGAGCAAACGCCGACGAATGGATACCGCTGCGGGCTGGAAGCGACGGCGTCCTGGCGCTCGGCCTGGCCCACGTCATATTGCGCGATGGGCTTCGCAGCGCGACCGCGGCCGGACCAGCCGCCGGAGCGCTTGCCGGCTGGGGTGAGGGCCTGCCCAACTACACCCCTGAGCGCGTCGAAGCACTGACGGGCGTCAGTGCCGCGCGCGTGCAGCGACTGGCTCGTGAGTTTGCCAGCGAGACACCCGCCGTCGCCTTGATCGGCGGCAGTCCGCTCGCGCAGACCAACGGACTATTTCACGCGCTGGCTGTAAACGCGCTCAACGCCTTGGTGGGCAGTGTCGGTACGCCCGGCGGCGTCTTCTTCACGCCTGCCGTGAGCTCGCCGACTGCATCCGCCAAGGCCGTTGTCCCGAGCGGAGCCGCGCGATCGGTCGCTACGCTCGCAGCCGATCTGCACGCGGCGCAGCAACCGCCGGTGCAGGTTCTACTGCTCGACGAAGCCAATCCCGTATTCGCGACGCCCCGCGCGTGGCGTGTTCGCGAGGCCCTGGAGAACGTGCCGTTCATCGCAAGCTTCGGAACCTTCATCGATGAAACGAGCATCCTCGCCGACCTGATTCTTCCCGACCACTCGTTCCTGGAATCCTGGGTCGATGCGCTGCCGGAATCCGGTGCGCTGGTCCCCGTCGCAGGGGTTGCTGCGCCCGTGATGCGGCCGCTTCACGAGACGCGAGCGATGCCGGATGTCCTGCTGGAAGTGGTCGGTAAACTTCGTCGCCCCTTGACCACCCCTCTTCCCTGGAAGCGGTTCGACGAGATGCTCAGGCAACAATTTGCCGCGCTTCCTGTGTCCGAAGGCGATGCCTGGACGCGTGCGCAGGCACAGGGCGGGTGGTGGGGTGAGCTGCCAGGAGCTGCGCCAGCCGCCGGGTCCCCTGCGCCTCGGACGGCTCCGCCCTCTTCTTCCGCGGTACCACCGCGCCAGACTGTTTCACCCATGCAGTTTGTCGAGCCGCAGTTCGACGGCGACGCGAGCGGCTACCCGTTCAACCTTCTACCGTACCCATCGCAGACGGTCTACGATGGCTCGCTGGCCCACCTCCCGTGGCTGCAGGAAATGCCCGATCCGCTGACGAGCGCGATGTGGAGCAGCTGGGTGGAGATCAACCCGCAGACGGCGGCGCGTTTGGGGATCGCTCAAGGCGATGTGGTGGAGATTGCGTCGCAACACGGATCGCTGCGTACGCCCGCCTGGCTGTCGCCGGGCATCGGCCTCGACACCGTTGCGATACCCGTGGGGCAGGGGCACCAGTCGTTCACGCGATATGCGAGCGGGCGAGGAGCGAATCCAGTGAGCATTCTCGCGCCGCTCACCGAACCGGTCACCGGCGCGCTAGCCTGGGCGGCGACGCGCGTCCGGATCACGCGCGTGGGCGATGCCAATGGACAATTGATTCTCTTTGCCGGTGGCATGCGAGAGGAACACGATCCAACGCGATGAGAGGTTTTTGAGGCGGAGCCATGGCGAATCGTTGGGGAATGGCGGTCGATCTCGATCGCTGCACGGGATGCGGGGCGTGCGTGACTGCATGTCACGCCGAGAACAACATTGCGACCGTCGGAGCGGATCAAGCGGCGCGGAGCCGGGCCATCCACTGGATCCGGGTCGAACGCTATTGGGAAGGCGAGTATCCCGACGTCAAGGTGAAATTCCGCCCCGTGATGTGTCAGCAGTGCGACGCGGCGCCTTGCGAGCCGGTTTGTCCCACCTACGCGAGCCATCACACGGCGGACGGGCTGAACGCGCAGGTGTACAACCGCTGCATCGGGACCCGATATTGCGCGAATGCCTGCCCCTACAACGTCCGATTCTTCGACTTCTTCAACCCGGCCTGGGAGAAGCCTCTGCACCTCCAGCTCAATCCCGACGTCTCGATCCGCGAGGTCGGCGTCATGGAGAAATGCACCTTCTGCGTGCAACGTATTCGAGGCGCGCAGATCCAGGCGAAAGGGGACAAGCGCTCGATCGCGGACGGCGAGATCAAACCGGCCTGCGCGCAGGCGTGCCCCTCCTCGGCCCTCGTGTTCGGCGACCTGAACAATCCTGAGAGTGCGGTCTCCCGCCTGTCACGTTCGCCGCGCGGCTCCAAGCTGCTGGAGGATGTCGGGACGCTGCCGAAGGTCACCTATCTCTCGCGGCAGACAGAGGTATGAATAAAGACGCCGCCGAACGAATGTCGGACGATTTGCTTCGTCCGCTGCTGCAGACCTCGTGGCGCTTCTATCTGCTGGTCGCTGTGTTCGGTGGCATTGTGCTGACCGCGGGGATCGGGTGGTTCTATCAGATGTATCAAGGCTTCGGGATCAGCGGGGTCCGGTGGCCTGTCTTCTGGGCGTTCTACGTCACGAACTTTGTCTTCTGGATTGGCATCAGCCATGCCGGCACGCTCATTTCCGCGATCCTCCGGCTGGTGAACGCGCGTTGGCGGCGACCCGTGACGCGCTGCGCCGAGGTCATCACGGTCTTTGCGCTGATGATCGGGGCGATGTTTCCGATCATTCATCTTGGCCGGCCGTGGCTGGCCTTCTGGTTGGCGCCGTACCCGAGCGAACGTCTCATCTGGCCAAACTTCCGCTCGCCGCTCGTTTGGGATTTCTTCGCCATCAACACCTACCTGATCGGGAGCACGCTCTTTCTGCTTTTGCCGTGCATCCCGGATTTCGCATTGGTCCGCGACAAGACCTCTGGGTTGCGGCAACGCATCTACGGGACGCTGGCGTTGGGGTGGCAGGGCACGCCCAAGCAGTGGCATCGGCTCGAATCGGCGATGCAGATCATGGCGATCGCGATTCTCCCCGTCGCGGTCTCGGTCCATACGATTGTCTCCTTCGACTTCTCGATGGCGCCCGTGCCCATGTGGCACTCGACAATCTTCGGCCCGTATTTCGTCGCCGGCGCGATCTTCAGCGGGATCGCGGCGCTCATCGTCGCCATGGCCGTGCTGCGCCGGTTCCTTCACCTCGAGGCGTATCTCCATCCCGTGCATTTTCAGAATCTGGGGAAACTGCTGCTGCTGATGAGCCTGCTTTGGTCGTACTTCGTGTTCGCCGAGCGTCTCACGACGTGGTACGGCAACGAACCGACGGAAATCGCCGTGTTCAACGCGACGCAGCATGGCAGGTTCGCACCGCTCTATTGGACCATGGTCGTCTGTAACTTCGTGATCCCGTTCACGATTCTGTCACTGAGGAAGCTGCGGACCATCACCGGCTGTGTGGTGGCGTCCGTCGGCGTGCTCGTCGGGATGTGGCTCGAGCGGTTTCTGATCATCGTGCCTTCGCTGAGCTACAAACACTTGCCGTACAGCTGGGGCGCCTATCAGCCGCGACCGATCGAAATCCTGATCACCGTGGCGACCTTCGCGGCCATGACGCTGCTGTATGTGCTATTCGCCAAAGTTGTCCCGATCATCTCGATCTGGGAGCTGAAAGTCGGCGAGCATCCGGTGCCGGTGAAAACCGAGCACGTCGCTGCCGACGTGCCGCTCTGGAAGACCACTCCATGAAGGCTGTCTACGCGATGTACCCTGAGCCCGACGACGTGCAGCGGGCCGTCGAGCGCCTGCGCGCGACCGGTATTCCGAACCGCGACATCATCGTCATCTCGTCCGAGCCTATCGAGGATTATGAGTTCAGTCAGAGGGATGCGGCGACGTGGCTGCACTGGATCGCGGGCGTCGGAGGCGCGATCGGTTTTTTCGCGGCAATCTGGCTGGCGACGATGGTCCAGCAGGCATGGCCGATTCGGACCGGGAACATGCCGATCGTCGCCTGGTGGCCGTCGCTCATCATCATGTTCGAGCTCACCATGCTCGGAGCGATTCTCGCGACGGTGATCACCCTCTTCATCACCGCCAAGCTACCAAACCGCGGGCCGCGTCTGTACGATCCCGAAGTGAGCGACGGTGAGATCCTGGTCGGTGTGGAGAATCCATCCGATGACGTGCTGCCGCGACTGGAGCAGGCGCTGATCGGAACCGGACGAGGCCGGTTGAAGCGACTCTCCTGAACCTCTCCATTCGCGCTCGCCGCTCAGTACCCGTGTTGGCTCGACGGTGTTCCTGATTGCGGAAAATGCGCTGAAAGAAAATCCAGGACTACCGCAGCCCAGCGATCGGATTGCTCGATCTGCACGTGGTGGCCGGAGTGCGCAAACATGTGGAGCTCGCCGCTTTTCAGACGCTTGTAAAACGTAAGCGCGTCGGGATGGCTGGCCGGATTGTCCTCGCGGCTCAGCGTCATCAGCACCGGGACATTGAGCTCACCTGCTGAGAGGGCCATGTGCTTGCCGTGGTACTCGAGCATGCGGTTGCGATCGGCGCCCGTCGTGCCTCCCGCCTTTGTCCGGCCCGCATCGAATGCGTGATTTCGCGCCGAGATCTCATGAACGCGCTTGACCCATGCATCGGTGACGAACTGTTTGTTGAAATAGAAGCGCTGCAGGGTCTGGCGAACGCTCTCGATGGTCGGCGGCTCGACGTTGTCTCGGGATCGAGGCGCCGGAGCGTCGGACGGCAGGATTTGCCAGCCGCTCCCGCTGTTGATAATCACCAGGCTGCGCACGAGATCGGGCGCTTCGTGGGCCACGTATTGCACGATCCAACCGGCGCGGCTGTTGCCGATCAGGTGCGCCTTCAGCCCCAGCGCTTTCATGAACCGGATCACGAACTGCCCGTGAGCCGTCGGAAAGTATTCTTGCGGACCCAGCGCCGGTGTGAATCCCCAGCCGGGTAAGTCCACCGCATACACGTGGTAGCGCGCGGCGAGCGCCGGGATGACAGCCCAGTAATTTGCTTCAGCGCACTCCCACAAAAGACCGCCGTGCACGAGGACGAGCGGCACGCCGCTGCCGGCCTCGAGGTAATGAACCTTTCTGCCATCGAGGTCGGTGTAGCGCTCCTGCCACGTCTTCGCCGCGCGCTGCCTCGCCTGGTCGGGATTCAGCGTGCTCAGCGTCTGGGCTGAGACGAGAGAAGCGACAGAGACGAGGACGGCCGCGATTGCAGATACTCGGGCTATTTTCATGGTGGTGGTCTCGCAGGCTGGAACTGGGCGAACACGACGTAGTGGCGGCCCTTCAGGGCCGCTGCGCGTGGCGGGGCTAACGCCCCGCCACTACATATCTGAGCTGTCTAGAACGAAAACTTCCCTCCCAGGCGCACCACGCGCGGACTAATCGTCTGCGAGACGCTGCCGAGATTGGAGCCGATCGTCGTGACCTCCGTCAGGATCGTGTTGGCATTCGTGAGGTTGAAGGCATCGGCAAAGGCCTCGAGGCGCCATGAGCCAATGACGAAGCGCCGCCCCACGCGAAGATCGATCAGCTTGTTGCTGTCATATCGGTTCTCGTCGTTGCGCTCGAGGCGCACGGTTTGCGTGGCTCGTGTCAACGTGGGCACGAGCGCCCGGCCGACGCTCAGGGTCCGCACCTTGGGGTGGCCGCTGTAGGCCTGGAAGAATCCGCTGACGCTGATGCGCCAGGGAAGCAGAATCGCACCCGAGAGCTTCACCTGATGCGGTTCGTCGTTGCCAACGGCTCCATCGGTGAAGATATCGTCGTTCGGATCGTTCAGCTCACCCGAGCTGATTCGACCCAGATCCTTGCCGTAGTGATATCCGCCTTGCAGGTAGGCATCCGCCGAGAACCTGCGCTGGATCGCGAGCTCGATTCCGTTGTAGTTGGTATTCAGCTTCGACGAGTTTGTCAGGATGTTGTTCTGCCGGCCGCTGGTCGCAGGGTTCTGGTTGTAGATCGTGAGCGGCTGATTGGTGAGCGGGTTGTTGATGACGACCGGGATATAGGTCTCGCTCGGTACGGCTTCATTCCGGGTCGCGCGAAGATTGCGATTCTCGCGGCGGTAATACATCACCGATCCCGCAAGGTGTGTCGTGAGCTGGCGCTGCATGCCAAGGCTGTACTCGCGGTTGAACGGGCGGCGCAGCTCGGGGTCGATCCGCGTCGTCACGCCACCCGTGAAGCCTGCGCAACTGCTGATCTCGTTGGCTTGCGCGTACAGGTCGCGATTGAGATCGGACCACACACATCGATTGCTCTGCAGCGTCCAGGGATTGAGGCTGTCAGCCAGACCGATGCCCTCGTTGCCCGCATACATGCTGTAGCTGCCTTTGATCACCGTTGACGCGTTGCCGGTCACGTCGTAGGCGACGCCGAGACGCGGGACCACGGTCTGGAATGTCTTCGCGTCGATGGCAGCGAACTCGCGCGCCGGCACCCAGGTGCCAGCCGGTGAGGACTGGTCCGGAATGAACGTGTGGAAATTGTCGTACCGTACGCCCGCGTTGATCGACAGCCGCTGTGTCAGCCTCCAATTGTCCTGAACGTAGACGCCGCGGTTTTCCACCTGCTCGCTGTTATAGGCCGGCGTGTTCTGGAGGTCGACCGAGTCGGGCGCACCGTTGCGGAAGCGCAGGATGATATCGCCGTGCCACACCCACTCGTTGTCGTAGCGGCCGCCATTGAGCTGGAATCCCGTTCGCATTTCATGGCTGCCCAGCAAGTTGCCCACCCGCGTTACCGAGGCGCCGAAAATGTGGCCGTGCTGATGATTCAACCGCACTGACGTCGGGGCGCCGGAGAGAATGCTCTGGACGATATCGAGGCGCGCGACGTCGTTGGGTCCCACCTCGGGCCGGTAGCGCTGGTCCGCGCCGCGGAACCAGTTGGAGAAGACCACCTCGTACAGCCAGGCGTTTCCGCGCGTCCCGTTCCAGGAGACGGTGGGAAACAGATTCGGCTGCGTGTCGGTGTTGAAGTTGGCGGCCTCCGGCGTCACGAAGTTCGCGCCTTCACGGCGATAGGGCCGCACCGCGAATGTGTTCGTATTCGACGCGGTGATCCGGTTGTTCTGGTTGATTCTGACGGACGCTTTCTGGAACCACTCGCTGCGCCGATTCCATTCAGACGCCTGCGACCCGTCGAGGAAGAACGTGTTCGCCACCAAACCAGTGAAGGTCGTGACCCGGCCCGAGGCGAAAAACCACGCGCGGTCTTTCTTGATGGGGCCGCCAATCGAGCCGTCCACGTCATACGCATCCTTCGTCGCGCTGGTGGCCCTGACCCCGCGGCTGCGCAGGTTGTCATCGAGATTGGTCGACCGGAAGGCCTGCTTGTTGGCGATGACGTCGGCGCTGATTTTGTTGCCGCCCGACTTCGTCACCGTGCTGATGGCGACCCCGCCGTAGGCGACCCACGCGGGAATCGCGGTCGTCTGGTAGTCGATCTCCTCCTTCGCGCCGCTGCCGCTGTAGTTGAAGGGGGCATCGCCGCCACCGAAGAACCCGAGGGCGGGGAAGCCGTCGATGTAGAAGCTGCGATCGTTGCTTCTGCTGCCGTGCACCTTGATGGCGTTGTAGATGACGGTGGTCGCGCCGCCCACATCCGGTGAACTGGTCGACGCGCCGAGAACGAACTTCGACATGTCGTAGATGTTGCGAGAGCTGGGAATAGTGTTCACGATCTCGGCGGTCACCACGGTCTGCGTCGTCGTGCTTCGGACATCGACCATGGGAGAGACGCCGCTGACGGTCACCGTCTCCTCCAGCGAAGCCACCTTCAGGACGGCGTTGATCGTCGCCGTGAAATCGGCATTGATCTTGACGTTCTCGTGCTGCACGGTGGCGAAGCCTGGCAGCGAGAACTTCAACGTGTACTCACCGACGGGAAGTCTCAGGAAGCGATAGTTGCCATTGGGTTCGGTGACCGCCGACCGAGAGCGTTCGAGCAATGCCGGTGACAAGACTTCAACGGTCACGCCGGGCAGCGCGCCGCCAGTTTCGTCTCGCACGGCGCCTTCAATCGTGCCGAACGGTGATCCTGTCTGTGCCCGCGCCGGTAATGCAACCAGAGTGCACAACACCGCGACCAGGATCGCCGCCCTGTAGCAGTGCCTGCTCTTGGGAGCCGCCTCCATGCATTCACCTCCAGAGTTCAAGGAGTCCAGAAGAAGCGCACACACGCGTCACGTGCCTGCGCGTGTCAAACCCGCATCAATTCCCCGTGCGCTCGCAATTGTGGGTCACGCTACGCCATCAGAACCGCGGAATGATCATGTTTCCTGTAAGAAATTGTCGCAAGGTGTGGTATCTCGAACCCGGGTAGCTGGGCTCTGCTAACCTGCGAACCTCGCTCGATGGGTCTGTTCGACATCCGGCTTTGACAAGGAGAAGACGGCGCATGGCTATTACATCGCTCGATAACCGTCGGTGGCGCGCGGGTTGTCTGGTGACTGCGCTTTTTTGTGCAATCGCGGTTCCCGCGTTCGCCCAATCGCCCTTCGGAGCCATTGAAGGTGTTGTTCGCGATGAAAGCGGCGCCGTCTTGCCCGGTGTCGCGGTTGAAATCGCCTCGCCTGCCTTGATTGAGGGGTCGCGGGCGACGGTGACCGAGGCGACAGGCAATTATCGGTTCCTTCGACTCCCTGTCGGCCGATACATGGTGAAGTTCTCGCTGCCCGGGTTCAGACCGGTCGCCCGCGAGGATATCGTGATCAATTCGGAATTCACCGCCACGATCAACGCGGAACTGGCTGTTGGCGCCCTGGAAGAAACGTTGACCGTCACGGGTGAATCGCCCCTGGTGGACGTTCGGACGACCTTGGGACAGACGGTGGTGACGAGCGAGGTCATGAACGCCATCCCGAGCTCGCGGAATACGTTCGACATGGCGAAATTCGTGCTCGGCGCGTCGACCAGCTCGCCCGATGTCGGCGGGTCATCGTCGTTCATTGCTCCGTCGATGAAGGTCCACGGCAGCCGCGACGGGGCGTTTTACATCGACGGCCTGCCGGGCAATGGAAACTCGGGCAGCGGCAATTCGCCGAGCTTTTACGGCGGGATTGGCGCCAAAGAGGAGACTGACTACCAGACGACCGCGATTCCGGCGTGGATGCCGTACGGCGGGATCACCGTCAACGCGGTCACAAAGTCAGGCGGCAACAGATATAGCGGTGAGATGTTCGGGAATACTCAGATCGCGCAATCCACAAACCTGGACGAGAAGTTGAGGAGCGCCGGCGTCGCCGCGACCAGCGGCGCGACCTCCGCCTATGACGTCGATGCCTCGCTGGGCGGCCCAATCAAGCGGGATCGTGCGTGGTTTTTCGGCGCAGCCCGCGTCTACAGCTTCTCGGGTCTGGTCGGCAATTCGTTTCTCCTGGACGGCAGACAACTGTACGACTTCGTCCGGCGCTGGGATTGGTTCTGGAAGGTGTCAACGGCGATCAACAAGACGAACAAACTCGTCGTCCAGGCGTCGGGAGACACGCTGCTTCGGCCCTATCGGCGTGGCGGCGCGAATTTCGTCATGCTCGAGGCAAACACCTACAACTACTATCGGCCCAACGCGTTTCCAAGCGCCACGTGGAGCGGCACGCATGGAAATTCCTGGATCTACGAGTTGCAGCTGGCGCATTGGATTCGCAGCGCCCCCCTCGCCTATCGCCCGGAGGTTGGTCCCAACGATGTTCCTCGTCTGGATATCGTGACGAGCGTGCTCTGGGGTGCGCCCGTCGACGTGCGCGATCACTATCAGTTTGGCACCATCGCAAACGGCTCGATCACGAAAGTGGGCAACTGGTTCGGAAGCCACGAGGTCAGGTCGGGTGTCCAGGTCAATTGGGGCGCTTACAAGAACCAGTGGAACTGGCACGGCGACATCATCCTCCGCTTCCGCAATGGCGCGCCCGACTCCGTCGATCTCGCGAACTCGCCGGCCTATAACGACAACCGCATCAAGAACACCGGCCTCTATATTCAGGATTCATGGCGGATCGGGCGACGCCTGACGATCAATGCCGGCGTCCGCTATGACCAGTTCCACGGTTGGATGCCAGCCCAATCCTCCCCGGCGGGCACCTGGGTCCCGGCGCGGCAATATCCCGCCACTGATGTGCAGACGTGGAGAGATGTGACGCCGCGTCTGGGCGTCGCGTACGATCTCGACGGCAGCGCACGTACCGTGCTCAAGGGCAGCTTCAGTCAATACATTGCCAATGAGGCGGTCGGCATTGTCGAAAGCGTCAATCCTTCGTCACTCGACTCCAGCAACCGGTGCGCGTGGACCGATCTCAACGGCGATCTCTACGCCCAGGCCAACGAGATCAGCCGCTGCACGGGGTGGAGCGGTGGCGTGTCGACGAGAATCGACCCGGATTTGCGGCGTTCGTACAGCAACGAATACAGCGCCGGGGTCCAGCGTCAACTGAGCGCGAATTTCGCCGGGTCGGTGATGTACTACCGTCGTGAGAACCGGGATCTGCGCGGAACCATCAATCGTGCCGTGCCCTATGCCAGCTACATCCCGGTGGTCATCAGCAACCCGTTGAACAACCAGCCGCTGACCATCTACAACCAGAACCCGTCCACTGTCGGTCTGCAGGACAACGTGCTCACGAACTCGCCGAAACTCGACAGCATCTATAACGGCATCGAGTTCACGATCCAGCGGCGGTTTTCGCCGGATGCGTACGTAAATGCCGGCTATCACTATGGAAAAGATCTCGGCCGCATTACCACCGGCGAGCTCAACGATCCGAATGCGGATATTTACGCGGATGGGGCTGTCGGCAACGACGAACCGCATCAGTTGAAGGTTTCGGCTGCCTTTCTTCTGCCATGGCGTATCACGGCCAGCGGATTCTTCCAGGCATATACGGGACATCCCAAAGTGCGGTCGCTCAGCGTCGGCCGTGCCCTTGTGCCCACGCTCACCAGGGCCACGCAAACCGTTCGGCTCGAGCGCAACGACGAGAATCGCTATCCATCGGTCAATTTGCTCGATTTCCGGCTTGGACGCCGCTTCCGCGTTCGCGATTTGCGGCTCGAAGCGTTTGCTGACGTATTCAACGTGATGAATACCAATACGATATTGACCGAAGTCACCACGATCGGGTCGAACCTGGGACGGGTCTCGGACACTGTCAGGCCGCGAATTGTTCGAATCGGTGCGAAGTTTGCGTTTTGATGCGTAATCTGCGGTACGGTGTGAGCTGTCACCGTACCGCAGGTCCAGCTACAACTCACATCTGAAACATCAGATGCGCGGCGCATTCGTGTGCGTATGAAGAATCTCCTTCTTGCTGCCGCTGCAGCCCTGCTTGTCGCCGGTCTTGCCTTCTCACAATCAACACAGGTCCGTGAGCTCAAGCTCCTGCCGGAGAACGTCCACTGGGGCTACTACGACGGCACCCTCAAGCCGGTGCTGACAATCACCTCGGGCGAGTCGGTTCGCGTGGAGACAATGGTCGCGGGCGGGCTGCGGCGACTGCGCGCGTCGGGCATTGCCGAAAATGAGATTCCTGACGCCCTCAAAGCGGTCGAGAGTCGAGTGACCGATCGAGGCCCGGGGCCGCACCCGTTGACCGGGCCCATTGCCGTCGAAGGTGCCGAGCCCGGCGATGTTTTGGAGGTGAAGATTCTGGGGTTCGAGTTTCTTCACCCGTACGGTGTTTCCGGCTTCGTCCCTACCAGCGGCACGCTTCCCGATGACTTTCCGTACGCGCATTTCAAACTGATCCGCTTCGATCCGCGTGCGCTCACGGTGCAGTTCTCCCCTGGAGTGACCCTCAAACTCGCGCCCTTCTTCGGCTCGATCGGCGTGGCGCCAAGTCCGTTGACGGGTCGCATATCCAGCGCGCCGCCCGGGCATCACACTGGGAATCTGGACAACCGTGAGCTGATTGCCGGCTCCACGCTCTACCTTCCAGTCCATGTTCGCGGCGCGTTGTTGTCGATGGGTGACGGCCACGGCCTCCAGGGTGATGGGGAAGTGTCACTCACCGCGCTCGAAACATCGCTCAGGGGGACCGTTCAGGTCAGCGTGCGCAAGGGCAAGCGTTTGAATTGGCCCCGCGCGGAAACTCCAACGCATTACATCGCCATGGGTCTCAATCCCGATCTCGACGAAGCCGCGCGCATGGCCACGCGCGAGATGATCGAATTCCTCGTCGCGGAAAAGGGCATGAGCCGCGACGACGCGTATATTCTCTGCTCGCTTGCCGCGGATCTGCATGTTACGCAGCTGGTGGACGGCACGAAGGGCGTTCATGCCATGTTGGCGAAGTCGGTCTTCACCCGCTGAACGATCGCAGAAATGGTGTCGATCAACCGGAGCAGAATCGCCCGGCAGTGCCTCCGGTCTGGCGTCGCCCTTCGATTGATGGCCTGCTTGCTGACCACGCTTCTCACCCTTGCCTCGGCCGCCGCCGGCGGTGGCGTTGCCGCACAGGACAACCGCGCCGCGCAGCCGCGTGCGTTTCACCTGCAGGAGGCGACGATCGCCGACGTCCATGCAGCGCTGAACTCGCGCGCCATTACCTGCCGCGCGCTCGTAGATCTCTATCTGGCCCGCATCGAGGCGTACAACAAATCAGGTCCTGCCATCAACGCCGTGCAGAATATCAACCCGCACGCGCGTCAGGAGGCCGAGCGCCTCGACGCCGCGTTTCTCAGCACGGGTCCGGTCGGGCCGCTGCACTGCGTTCCTGTCCTGGTAAAGGATCAAGTCGAAACACGTGACATGCCGACGACGTATGGGTCGGCGGTGTTCAAGGATTTCATTCCCGAGCGCGATGCGACCGTGGTCGCGAAGCTGAAGGCGGCCGGCGCGGTGATTGTGGCGAAATCCACGATGGGCGAATTCGCCAGTGCGTATGCGGGTTCAGCCTTCGGTGTCTCCCGAAACGCATACGATCCTCTGCGCGTGCCGAGCGGATCATCCAGTGGCACCGGCGCCGGCATCGCCGCCAATCTCGCCATGGTCGGCATCGTCGAGGACACCGGTGGCTCCGGCCGTGGTCCGGCGGCCGTTCACAGTCTTGTCGCGCTCCGGCCGACAGTGCAGCTCGTGAGCCGTTTCGGCATGATGCCGGGCAATCCGATCCGGGATACGCTCGGACCGCTCGCTCGAACGGTCCGTGATGCGGCGCTTGTTCTCGACGCAATCGCCGGCTACGACGCGAACGATCCGATGACCGCGTACGCGTACGGCC
>WNGA01004901.1_pt1 | contig 19539 bp, 23 predicted proteins | sample 5400061 | NCBI WGS metagenome assembly WNGA01 (sample SAMN13153366, study PRJNA577476) | soil metagenome | isolation source: 100 cm soil or saprolite under grassland replicate 2 | place: USA:California | collected 2016-06-15 | reverse complement strand
GCGCCGGCGGCTGACCTCGAGCTCTCGCTGCCGATCTCGACGCGGACGCTGGAGCGCATCGCTTGCGACTGCGCCATCTCCCGCGTCCTGCTCGCCGAGTCAGCGGTGATCGACGTCGGCCGGGCGACGCGGGTGGTCTCCGCTCCCACGCGGCGCGCGCTGCGCACGCGTGATCGCGGCTGCCGCTGGCCGGGCTGCGACCGGCAGGTGAACTGGTCGACACCACACCACATCGTTGCCTGGTCGAGAGGAGGCGGCACCAACCTGCCCAATCTTGTTCTTTTGTGTTTCTTTCACCACCGCCTGGTCCATGAGGGCGGCTGGCAGGTGTTGAAAGTGGGCCGGGAGTTCCGATTCCTACCCCCGGAGCGAGTTGTGATGAGACGCGCCCGCGGGCCGGGGATGCGCTGGGCTGCTTAAGCGGCCAGGTTGATCCCGATCGCGCGCAGGCGTTTGTTCAGCGAGTCGAACGCGAACTCCAGGATCTCGCTTTCGGTGTGGCCGTATTCGGTGATGTAGCGCGGGTCGGGCGGATCCAGCGTGTCTGATATCAAAGGCAGGCACTCGACCAGCGTCCGCTGGATCAGCGGCGCAAAGCGCGCCGCGTCATCACGCACGGCTTCCTGGAGGACTTTGATCCCGAAGTTCACGTGTCGCGACTCGTCTCGCGCAACCGCGGTGAAGCCCCGATAAAACCCTCGATCGGTCAGCCCCTGCTCGCGCATCGACTCGAGCTCGAAGCGTTGCCCGGTGAGAGCAAGGGTCGCCTCGATAACGATGTGATAGAGGGTGATGCCTTCGATGAAGGCATCGAAGTCCTTGGGGTTGCTAGCGAGGCGCTGAGCGGTGGAGGGCAGCCTGTCGTAGAAGAGCGTGTTGTAGCCCTCGTTGGTGTCCGGCCGGATCTCGGTCAGCAGCTCCTTCAGATCTCTCGCCTCGGTTCCGACCACCTCGTGCCACCACCGGTCGAAGAAGACAGTGTGCCGGGCCTCGTCGACCATCTGCGTGGAAAGGAAGATCTCTATCTCTGGCGTTGGCGCCGCCCAGACGAATGGGGCGAGCGTGGAGGTCACACGCTCCTCGCCGTTGAAGAACAGCCGGTGTGACCAGAGCGTGGACTTCTTGTCCAGGTCGGTAGCCTCGAGCCAGTCCTGGCGGTCGAGGGTGAAATCGAGGTCGCCGACGGCCCACTGCTGCGTCTCCCAGCGGCGGTAGAGGTCCATGTAGCTGGGCATGTTCTCGATACCGCGATCGATGAACGCCAGCACGTCGTCGATGCGGATGTCGCCGAGCTGCTTGAGGTCCGCCCGGGCGATCCTTTCGAGGTCTGGGTCCAGCTCTTCGCGCTTGGTCTCAACCGCCATGGCGTCTTCGCGTCCATTAGACCAGAGGGCGGGTGTAGGCGGATGGCGGCGCGGGTAGAATCTGAATGCAGCCGAATCCAGCTTTGTGGGGGCGTCCGGTCTCGACGGGGCAGTTGGGCTTCGGGATTGCGAGCCGAGAGCCGCGAGCGTTACAGCGCAGCGTTTACAAACGCCAACAAGAACGCCACTTTCGCCCTCGCTGCGTAAGCAGTAGAGACGTAAGTCCCGGGACTTAGATCCCGGGTGCTGCCCCCGGTCAATCCGGCGGACTGGGGAGCGGTATCACAAAAGACCGGATTGCCGCCTCGGGGGCGCCGCGGCCCTGAGGCGGGACACCCACCGCGGCTGGCAGACGCGGATCCCGTCAGGAGGAGCCGCCAAGCGAGAACCAAAATCCTGGACACGCTCGTAGAGATCCTGGAGGACACTGCTTCGGACGCGGGTTCAACTCCCGCCGCCTCCACCAAGCCGAACCCGGACCCCGTACCGGTCAGTCGATCTTGGAGTGAACGAACCAGCGTTCCTTCTTATCGACTCGGCCGTCAACGAAACCTGGCCTCGACTCAGCGCCGAAGAGGCCCATGAGGACGCAGGCTATAGCGAGTAACGCAAGCGCGACCGGCAGGTACCAGGCCTCCATGGTCGGAGCGTACGGCGCCGCGTTCAGAATGTCGAGCGCTGCCGCAGAGGGTTTGAGGTTGATCCGGACGGGTTTGACTCCCACCGGCTCCGCCAACTGTGACGTAGGTCCGAGTCTCGTGGTCGGGTTACGCTTGGCCTTGACCCGCAGGCGCGCCACGCACAATGAGGTTTGAGTCGCTGGGGGTGCCGGGCAACTTGGCCCGGGTGGATTCGGTCATGAGGAGATTGACCATGCCTAAACCGCGTTTTGCAGTTTTGCTTGCGCTGCCCATCCTGTTTGTATTGACCGCGAGCCAGGTCTTGGCCTACGTGTTCACTGCGGCTCCGTTGATGCTGGTGTCTGGGCCGAGCCCGTTCGCCGCATGCACGGTCGGGGGCAACCCGACATCGATCAACTACCCGAATGCTGAGGTCGAGCCCTTCGTAGCGGTCAACCCGACCAATCCGAACAACATCATCGGCGTCTTCCAGCAGGACCGCTGGTCGGATGGGGGCGCCCATGGCCTGCTCGCAACCAGCACCCACAACGCCGGGGCGAGTTGGACATCAAACTTTGCCGCCTTCTCCACCTGTTCGGGGAGCCCAGCGAGCAGCTCCTATGAGCGCGCTTCCGACCCCTGGGTTACTTTCGACGCTGAGGGCGACGCCTACCAGATCTCGCTATCGGCCTCGGCCGACCTTCAGATTTCGGCGGTTCTGGTCGCGAAGTCCCCTGATGGCGGGAACACCTGGTCAACGCCGACGACCTTGATCCGCGACACGACCGGCCTGCACTTCAACGACAAGGAGTCCATAACCGGAGATCCCACCCGGCCCGGCTACGTATATGCCGTCTGGGACCGCGGCACGTTCCCGAGCGATCGCCGCAACATTCGGTCGTTCTTCGGATCGCACGCATACCGAGGACAACCAATGTTCTCGCGCACGACCGACGGCGGTCAGACCTGGTCGACGCCCGTCGGGATTGCAAATCAGAACATATTCACCATCGGCAACCAGATCGCTGTTTTGCCGGACGGGACCCTGGTAGACATCTTCCTGAACTTTCAGGGCTCGGGCGTCCAGCCGTCGCCCAACCACGCCACTGAAGCAGTGATGCTGTCCAGCGACGCCGGCCTGACCTGGTCGCAACCGATCACGATCGCCAACTGGTTCCCAGAAGCGACATTCGATCCAGACAACGGCAACCTGGTGCGAACCGGCAACGGCGTCCCCGACCTTGCAGTGGATCCAAACACCGGAACGATCTACGCCGTCTGGGAGGATGGCGCCTTCTCGAGCGACGGCCACGCGGACATCGCGTTCTCCAGTTCGACGGACGGCGGTCACAAGTGGTCACCGCCCGCCAAAGTCAACCAGACACCCAACGATGCACAGGCGTTCACGCCCACCGTCGCAGTGTCAGCGGATGGCACTGTAGGAATCACTTACTACGACTTCCGCAACAACACGGCCGATCCGGCCGTGCCGACCGATCAGTGGTTCGCGCACTCGCATGACGGAGGAGCCACATGGTCTGAGCTGCACGTGTCGGGCCCGTTCGACATCGAAACCGCCCCAGTCTCCCGCGGCTACTTCCTCGGTGACTACGAAGGGCTGGCCACCGCTGGCGACAACTTCCTTGTCTTCTTCGTGATGGCCAACTCGGGCAACATCGCCAACCGCACCGATGTGTTCGCCGGGTGGCTGATTAAGTAGTGTCCAGGCGGGCAGGGAGTGCTTTCCTGCCCGCCTCAATCAGCGGGTGGATCCGATCTGGTTAAGGACCCGGGCGCGCAAGCATCGACAGGATCTTGAGCACCGCCACGCGTGCTACCGGCCTACTTGGGCGGCCTCTTCGCCGAGAGCCCGCAGTCGCACGACGTGAGAGTCGAAGATGCGCCTCGCCACGTCGAGCAGGTCGCCCACCTGCCCGTCGCGGTAGCGGTAGAAGATGAGGTTGCCCTCCTTGCGTGTGTCGACCAGGTTCTTCATGCGCAGGATCGCGAGCTGTTGCGACACAGTCGAGCCCTCGACCGAAAGCGCTTGCTGCATCTCGCTCACGCTCTTCTCGCCATGGAGGAGGAGCTCGAGGATACGAATCCGCAGCGGGTGGCCAAGGGCCTTGAAGAGCTCAGCCTTGAAATTTTGCAGAGTGTCGGGCATCTGAATGCTAAAATATCATAAGTTCCAGATATTCGAAGCAAGGAGCCAGGATGATCCAAGGTGTGCACGCTCAGACGGTGGCTTTTGTCGGTCTCGAGCGTCTGACGGCGCTTTTGGAAGCGGGGCTTTGGCCTTCCGGCCGTGGCCGGTCCGATCACACCGAGCTCCTTCTCGTGGGCGGGCGGAACGAGCGGTTCACCGTACGGCTCGGCGGCATCAGGGCGACCGGGAAGATGACCGTCTGCAGCCTCCAGCTGGAGACCCCGGAAGAGAAGTTCCAGCCCAAGCTGCGCGCCGCCCTCGAGTTCACGTCGCTGCCTGTCAAGAACAGAATCAAGATCCATCTGGACGGATCTGCCGCCGCCCGGCTGGCCGACGGTCCTGAGGTGACGTCGACCGACGAGATCCGCCGCATGGGCAACGATCTGGCTCGCCAGCTCCTCGGCAAGATCGCGGCGCGCGTCGAGGAGCTTGCGGCAAAGGCAGAACCTCGCCGGCAGGCTAAGGCTGAGCTGCAGAAAGCGGGCCGAAACAGCTAGTCCTCGAGTCCGGCGCCCACCACAATCTGGGGTGCGCTCATGCACTGGATCACGAGAGCCGTCCTTCTTGGTGCTGCCGCTCTTGCGTTCGCGGGCTGCGACCAGTGCGGCGCGGCGAGTCCCTCCGGCGGCGGACAAAACCTGGTGTTCACCGGTCCCGTCGCCGGCACCCTCACCACCGCGACCACGCAGTGCCGCGTCTTCACCGCCTCCACGCAGCTCAACGTGCTGCTGACTGGCAGCCTCGCCGGCCAGGACCTGACATTCAACATCCAGGTCAACCAGGGCTACAAAGGGCCGGGTGACTACCCGGTCGGAAGCATCCTCGACACCGGCAGCAACCTGCGGCTGCAGGTCGGCTCGTACGAAGGCTCCTCCACCACCGGCGCGGGCACCCTGACCATCGATCCGGACGGCAAGTCAGGCACCCTCGACGCCAACCTCAGCGGCGGCGAGCACGTGAAAGGCACGTTCAGGTGCAAGGAGGTCGTCACCGCATAGTCGCGCTTTCACTCGAGCACAGCCGTCGATCTGCCCTGTTCGTGCGCGCGCCGGCGCGCTAATTCGTAGCGACCCGGGGGCAAACCCGCTAACCTTCGGCCGGGTACCGACTTTGAACCATCTCTGGCAGCGCTTCCTGCTCGCAAGCTCACTCCTCATCGGCCTCGCGATCGGGGTTGCGGCCACCGTGTTCGGCTACAGCAACCTGGCGGCCGTCGACCTGCACTGGTCGATCTTCCACCTCAACTCGGTGCCTCTGTGGACGGTGGCCGTGGTGCCCGTCGCCCTGGTCCTGATCGCGGGCACCCTGTACCACTGGGTGGACGGCCTCCACCACTTCACCGAGCACATGCGCCACCGCCGGCGGGTTCATGAGCTCGAGACGGAGCTGGCCTCGCTGCGCGCCCGCCTCGACCAGGTCCTCGAGATGCCGGACCAAGCGGTCAGCGCGCCGCCGGCAAAGAAGAAGGGCGCGGCGGCACTGCCGCCGCCGGACGACGACATGGCCGCCCTCGGGTCCACCGAACCGCTGGAGCACACTGAAGAGGTGCCGGCCATTGCCGCTCCCACTCCCGAGGCGCCCAAGGCCAACGGCGACACAGCCGACGGCAGCAAGCGCGCCAAGAGCCGCAAGCGTGTGACTTTCCCGCTGACGGACGCCGCCTCCGAGCCCGAAAGCGTCGCTGACACGGAACCGATCGCGCCCAAACCGGAGGCATAGCCGCATCGATGGCTGAGCGCCGGCGCGCGGGTCGTCTTGTCGTTCCTTCGCGGGCGGCTCCGGCCGACAAGATGCTGCTGGAGCGAAGCGCGATCGAAGAGCTCAGCCACCACGCTGATCCCTGGCGCGTGCTGCGAATCCTCTCCGAGTTCGTCGAGGGCTTCGACGCACTGAACGACGTTGGGCCGGCGGTCACGGTGTTCGGCTCGGCGCGAACTCCTCGTGACGACCCTTACTACGCGGCCGGCCGAGCGCTCGGCGCGGCCCTTGCCCGCCGCGGCTTCGCGGTCATCACCGGCGGCGGGCCCGGACTCATGGAGGCGGTCAACCGAGGCTGCCACGAGGCAGGCGGGCTTTCCGTCGGCTGCAACATCGAGCTGCCGCACGAGCAGGAGCTGAACGACTACGTCGACCTGGGCGTCGAGTTCCGCTACTTCTTCGTGCGCAAGAACATGTTCGTCAAGTACGCGCGTGGTTTCGTGATCTTTCCCGGAGGGCTGGGGACGCTGGATGAGCTGTTCGAGTCCCTCACCCTCGCGCAAACAGGCAAGATCGAGCACTTTCCGATAGTCCTTTTCGGGACCAAGTACTGGCGTGGACTGCTGGACTGGATGCGGAAGGTCGTCCTCGCCAGCGGCGCCATCAATCCAGAAGACTTCGACCTCATGACCCTCACCGACGACCCGGAGGCTGCGGCCGAGATGGCGACCAGGCCGCTGCCGCTCAAAGTCGAGGAGCCTCGCACCGGGACCCACGAACGAAAGGCAGAAGCCCGATAGCGACCGTACCGGCGCTCGACTTTTACTTCCTCACCGACGGCGGCCAGACCTCCGACGAGGTCTCGCTGCGGGTAGCGGCCTTCCTCGGTGGCGCTGACAAGACGCTCGACATCGCGATCTACGACCTGCGGCTCGAGGCCGGTCCTGGCGCAACCGTGCTTGCGGCGCTGGACGCGGCAGTCAAGCGCGGCGTCGCTGTTCGCCTCATCTTTAACGCTGATCACGCCCAGGTCATCCCCGTGCCGCCGCCCCCGGAGATCGACTGGGCCTACGTCGACCAGCTGAAGTCGATCGGTGTGGCTGTGAAGCCGGTCCCCGGGGTGCCCGACCTGATGCATCACAAGTACGTCGTGCGGGATGCCACCACGCCCGGAGCTGCCGTGCTCACCGGTTCCACGAACTGGACCAATGATTCGTGGACTCGAGAGGAGAACGTGATCGTCACCGCGGGCTCGGTCGAGCTGGCGACCGGGTTCGCCCAGAACTTCAATGAGCTGTGGGAACGGCCGGTGGTCGAGAGCTCGGGGCGGATCTCGATCCCCTGGCTGTTGCTGCCAGACTCGACTCGCATTCGTCCGTACTTCTGTCCTGGCCGTGGACTGAAGCTCGTCCATTCCATGTCGAGATCGATCGCGTCGGCACGGCGGCGCGTCCGAGTCTGCTCGCCGGTGATCACGTCCGGACCTGTTCTCGGCACGCTGGCAGAGGTGATCGCGCACGGTGGACTCGATGTCGGCGGTGTGTACGATGCGACGCAGATGGACGAGGTGCAGCGGCAGTGGTCGGACCAGGCCGCCGTCTCGTGGAAGATCGCCGTGTTTCGCAGCATCATCGCCGGAGTGCGATTCGGATCGAAGCGCTCGATTCCGTACGCAAAAGGCTCCGTGCACGACTTCATGCACGCCAAGATCCTGGTCGCCGATGACTACGTCTACACCGGCAGCTTCAACCTCTCGCACAGCGGGGAGGAGAACGCCGAGAACGTGATTCAGATCGAAAGTCCGAGCATCGCCGAGCTCTGCGTCGCATATGTCGACAGCGTCGCCGCCAGGTACGGCGGTCCACCGTTGAAGGAGTCGCTGGCCGCTGCCCAGTCCTAGGGTTCTTTGGGCCGCGGCCGGGGTCACAGCGCTGATTGCGGTCGCGCTGGTGGTCGGTCTCCCGCGGCTGCAGCCTCCAACGGGCACCTTGATCGTCCTCGTCGCGGGGCGCTCGTCGGGAACGCTTCCCTCGTCGTCGCTGCAGCTGCTGGGCAGCAACGGTTGGACGGCGCTGGGGGAGGTCTCCGGTCCGGTGCCCGCCGCGCCCAGCGAGCGCGAGGCTCTCGCCCTCTCCGTCGTCGCCGGCACCTACAACGGTGTGCGTCTGGGCGACGACCAGGCGGCGCTGAGGGTTGTCGTGAGCGCCGGCCAGGTCGAGCCTGTGCTGCTGGGCATCGAGTCGGGGCGCCTGATCGCGGGTGCTGCTTATGCGGGCAACGACCAGGTCAACCTCGGCCTCGGCGAGCTGGCGGGCAAGTTCGTGGCCATGCCCGACTTCGAGCTTCAGGACCAGCACGGGCAGCCTTTCAGCAACAAGACCGCGGCGGGCAAGGACCTCGTGATCGCCGCGTTCCACACGACCTGCCACCAGACCTGCCCGCTGTACACGGCGCTGTTCGCACAGCTGGACAAGCAGCTCCCGGAGGGCGCGATGCTCGTGGAGGTGACCACCGATCCAGCGACTGACACGCCGGCTGTGCTCGACGCCTACGCACGCAGCGTCGGCGCGCGCTGGACGTTCGCCACCGGTTCCACCGAGGCCCTCACCGCATTCTGGAAACCATTCGGCGTGGCCCTGGCGAGCGGCGACAGCCATGTGTCCACCCTCGTGCTGGTCGACAGCCACGGCTACATCAGGCTGGTGTACCGCGGCGTGCCGAACGTCGGGCACGCGATCGCCCCCGACCTGCTCACGCAGCTTGGCGCGGAAGGACTTCGCGAGCTGGCCTCGGGCGGCGACGGCTGGGGCACGCCTGACGTGCTGCAGTCATTGCTCACGATTGCGGGTCCACAGCGTCCGTCGGAGAGCACCGGCGGCCGCGCCCCGAGCTTCTCGCTCACCGCCACAGACGGGACGCAGGTCGAACTGGCCACGCTGCTCGGCAAGCCGCTGGTGATCAACTTCTGGGCCACCTCCTGCCCGCCATGCCGCGCGGAGATGCCGATGCTGCAGCGGCGTGTCGGCGCCGAGGCCCCCGTTCGCCTGGTCCTGATCAATGAGGGCAACACGCCCGAGCAGGCGCGCAGCTTCCTCGATTCTGTGGGGGTTCGCGGACCGGCGCTGCTCGACTCCAACCTTCGTGTTGGCCACGCCTACGGGGTGGTCGCGCTGCCGGTCACGGTGTTCGTGCGCGCCGACGGCACCATCGTTGGGCGCCAGATCGGGCAGCTCGATGAGCGGGTGCTGGTCGCGCAGCTGTCGAATCTGACGGGTCAGTAGACTCCAAGCGATGCTGTCCGTAGCTCTCTTTCGGCGGCTTGCCGTGCTGACCGCGATCTTCGCTTACCTCCAGATCGCGCTTGGTGGTGTCGTTCGAGTGTCGGGCTCCGGTTTGGGCTGCCCCGACTGGCCCCTGTGTCACGGCCGCCCTTACCCACCCGCGGATGCGCACGCGATCATCGAGTATTCGCACCGCGCGGTGGGAAGCATCACCGGCCTGCTCATCATCGCGACTGTAGTGGTGTCCTGGATGGTGTTTCGCGCGCGGCGTCCGGTGGTGGCGTGGCTGGCCACGGCGTCGTTGATCGGCGTGGTAGGGGAGGGCCTGATCGGCGGTGTTGTCGTTGCCCAGGAGCTCGAGCCATGGCTCGTGGTCGTGCACCTCGGGCTCGCAATGATGATCCTCGGGTTCCTCGTCGCTGCTGCCGTGATGGCCATGGGCCCAGCGACGGGAGTTGCCGACCCGGCCTTTCGCCGCCTTGCCGCGCTGGCCGCGGGCGCGACCTACCTGCTGCTGCTCTCGGGCACCACGGTGGTCGCGAGCTCCGCCGACGAAAGCTGTCACGCGTGGCCGCTTTGCGGCAGCGGTCTGTCCTTTGATTTCAGCGGCGCAAACGCGTTCACGATGCTGCATCGCGGGGCGGTGCTCGTGATTGGCCTGCTGCTTGCGTACGTGGTGCTCACGGCGATCCGGCGCTGGGGAGAGAACGATGGCCTTCGCGCCGCGGCGGGAGCAACCCTGGCGGTCTTCGCGACTCAGATCGCGATCGGCGTCGGTTCGGCCCTCACGGACAACGCTTTCTTCAATGGGCTTCACGTCGCGCTGGCGACGCTTGTCTGGTCCGGCATGCTGGCGACCGCGCTGCTCACCCTGCCGCGCGCGGATCGGAGCCCAGAGGCTTCGCGCCGTGCAGTCGAGAGGAGGACAGCCTGAACGCTGTCACCGCACCGGCAGCCGCTGGAGTGATGAGCGTCGCGCGCGACTATCTCAGCCTCCTCAAGCTGAGGATCGTCGCGCTTCTCGACGCCACGGCGATCGGCGTGATGATCCCGGCCGCGCACGGGCACCCTCGGCTCGAGGCGGTGCTCGCTGTTCTGGTCGGAGGAACGCTGGCCGCCGGCGGCGCTCACGCTATCAACTGCTGGTTCGATCGCGACATCGACGCGCAGATGAGCCGGACAAGGCGGCGCCCGCTGCCCGGTGGCCGCATCCCGCCCTGGCATGCGCTGGCGATCGGGGTCGCCCTCAACGCGCTGGCATTCACCATCCTGTTGCTCGGCGCCAACCTGCTGGCCGCCTCGCTCGCGCTCGCGGGCGCCCTGATCTACGTCTTCGTCTATACGGTCTGGCTAAAACGGTCGACGCCCCAGAACATCGTCATCGGCGGCGCTGCGGGCGCGATGCCCCCGCTGGTCGGTTGGGCCGCCGTCACTGGCCGCCTCGACCTCACCGCATTGGCGCTGTTCGGCGTGATCTTCTTCTGGACGCCACCACACTTCTGGGCCCTCGCCCAGGTGATCAAGGCCGACTATGCGCGTGCGCGCATCCCGATGCTGCCGGTCGTCGCCGGTGAGGGCCCGGCGAAACGCCAGAGCGTGGTCTACGCGGTGCTCGCCGCGGCGGCGAGCGTGGTGCCGTTCTTCACGGGCTCGGCCGGCGCGGTCTACCTGGCGGGCGCGACGGTCCTTGGCGTAGGGCTCGTGGGCATCACGGTCCTCGACCTCAGCGGGCGGCGGTGGACCCGGCGCCTCTTCGCCTACTCCATCGCTTACGTGGCGCTGCTCTTCGGCCTGTTCGCGATCTCCCCTTTCGTTCCGTAGTGGAGATCGTCCGGCTTCACCTCGCGCGCATCCTCGCCCTCAATCGGATCCCGGTTCATGGCTTTGTGATCAAGCACCCGCGCGCGGGGGCGATCCTTGTCGACACCGGGGTGGGCTGGCCCGACGAGCTGGTCAAGGAGTGGCAGATAGTCAATCGCCACGCGGCCGACGCCCTGGCCGAGCACGACCTGAGCCCGGCCGATGTGCGCATCGTGGTCAACACCCACCTCCACTTCGACCACTGCGGCCAGAACGCGGTGTTCAAGCACGCGCCTTTCTACATCCAGCGCGCGGAGCTGGAGCGGGCTCGTCGCGAGGAAACGGTCACGTCCGAGTGGTTCGATTTCGCCGGCGCCCGCTTCGAGCTGGTCGACGGCGATGCGCAGATCGCCGATGGCGTCCGCGTGGTCGCAACCCCCGGCCACACCGTAGGCCATCAAAGCGTGCTCGTCGAGAACGCGGACGGAGATGCGTTGATGATCGGCGACGCAGCCTACACTTCCGACATCTATCGGGAGGGAGACCAGGCCGATCTCAGGAAATGGCGCGGCCAGTTCGCGGACCGCGATGCCTGGTCTGCGTCCCTGCGCCGCCTGCGGGACATGCGCCCGCACTCCGTGCATTTCTGCCACGACATCGAGGTGGTGAGGCAGGCGCCATGACCAGGTTCGGTCCGCTTGTCAGCCCTGAGTGGCTGCGGGAGCACCTCGGCGACAAAGACGTTCGCATCATCGATTTTCGCTGGTATCTGACCGGCCAGCAGGGCCGCGATGCGTATCTTCGCGGCCACATCCCGGGCGCGGTCTTCGTCGACCTCGACGCGGTGACCGGGACGGGTCCCGGCCGCCACCCCCTGCCCACCAAGCAGCAGTTCCAGGAGGAGATGCGCAGGGCGGGCGTGAGCGCCGGAACCAAAGTCGTCGTTTACGACGATGCCGGCGGGTCGACCGCGGCGAGGCTCTGGTTCTTGCTGGGCTGGTTCGGGCACAAAGCGCAGGCCGTGCTCGACGCGGGCCTCCAGGCGTGGGGGGAGCCGACAGAGACGAAGGTCCCGACGGTGTCGCCCGGCAGCTTCAAGGCCAAATCCCCCGATCGCACCCGCATCCTCGACTTCGATCAGGTCAACGCACTCAAGACCGGCAGCGTCCTCGATGCTCGAGTGGGCGAGCGCTACCGCGGGGAGCACGAGCCGATCGATCCCAAGCCTGGGCACATTCCCGGTGCGGTGAGCGCGCCGTGGATCGAGAACCTCGACTCCGAAGCGCGGTTCAAGTCGCGGGAGGAGCTGCGGCGCAGGTTCCTCGAGCTCGGCGTCGATGAGGCGGAGGGCGCGGTCGTCTACTGCGGGTCGGGCGTCAACGCGTGCCATGACCTGCTGGCGCTGGAGCTGGCCGGCCTGTCCAATGTTCGGCTCTATGCCGGGTCGTGGAGCGACTGGTCCAACCGCGACGCCCCAGTCGCGACCGGGCCCGACCCAGGCAAGAAACCTTAGGATTCGGCCGTGATTCTCAAGGGGAAGCGGATCCTCATCGCGGGCATGTCCGACCGCCGGAGCATCGGCTACGCGATCGCTGTCGAGGCGCAAAAAGAGGGCGCCGAGCTTCTGCTCACAAGCTTCGGCCGGATGATGAGCATCACGCAGATGACAGCCAAAAGGCTCAATCCAGCGCCCGACATCCTCGAGATGGACGTGACCAAACCCGACGACATTGCCGCTGCCGTGAAAGAGACGGAAAAGCGATGGGACAGGCTCGACGGTGTCGTGCATTCGGTGGCATTTGCGCCTGCCGATGCGCTCGGGGGTCAGTTCCTGAACACCCCATGGGAAAGCGTGGCGACCGCTCTCCAGGTGAGCGCATTTTCATTCAAAGAATTGGCGGTTGGATTCCTGCCGTTGATGCGCCAGCACGGCGGATCGCTCGTGACACTGGACTTCGACAATTCGACGCAAGCGTGGCCGAAGTACGACTGGATGGGCGTCTCCAAAGCCGCGCTGGAATCGGTGACTCGCTACCTGGCGCGCGACCTCGGCCGCCACAAGATTCGCGTCAATGCGGTCTGCGCCGGGCCCCTGGCAACGCTGGCGGCGAGCGCAATCCCGGGCTTCAAGGACTTCGAGGAAGTCTGGGGAGATCGCGCCCCGCTGGGGTGGAACCTGCAGGACAAGACGCCGGTCGGCCGGGCGGTTTGCGTCCTGCTCTCCGACTATCTGACCATGACGACTGGGGAGCTCCTTCACGTCGACGGCGGCTATCACGCGATGGGCTCGGAGCTGCCTCCAGCCGACTGAAGCACGACTGACACCAGATCTTGTGGCCGGGTTCTGACAAGCCCGCAACATCGTGTTAGGCTCTTGCGCAAATCGCTCTACCCAATCCTCAGAGGAGGGATGATGCAGTCTTGCGGGAGTGCCTGGTGATCTACGTCGACGCCGCTCTCGACAGGAACGGCCGGGCCGGATGTGGCCTGGCCGTTTTCATTAGAGGTCGAGCCGTTTACACGGAGTCGTTCGGTTTCTCGCACCTCGGTGGTTCAGCCCAGCTGGAAGCACATGTTTGCGCAGGCGCACTCGACCTTGCCGCCGCTCGCTGGCCGTATCATCGCGTGATCGTGCGCACTGATTGCGCACCTGTTGTGCGCAGCCGGATGCCATCGAGCGACAGTTTCCGGCTCGCGGTGCATGAAGTTAGAGAGCGATGCCGCCGCGGATGGCGGGTCGTTCGCTATGTGAGCCGTAAAGCAAATCCTGCACATGAATTAGCACGCGAAGGACTGAAAAGCCTGGCTCGTCAGCAAGTGCTCGCCGCCGCCTAAACCACCACAGACGGTTCAAATTGCGCCGTTATACTGCCGCTTGTTCCGTCACCTTTCTCTACACCAGGAGCGGATATGGCAGACGATTCGAAGACGGCGCGGCGGCGGCGAAGACTCGGTGGACATGAATTGGTCGCCCAGCTCAACGAAATGATCGCCCAGCTGATCAAAGAAAACCGCAAGCTGAGGCGCGAGGTTGACAAGCTGACAGCGCGCGGAACCGCTGTCGCGAGCACAACTGTGGACCGCGGGCTGCGCACTCTTCAGCGGCGCGTGCAGCGGGCCCTCACCACCACGACCAAGCGCCGGCGCAAGCCATCCGCCAACGGGCGAAGGACTCGTCGTCGCAAGAAGGCGGCCTAAGGCGCACTAAAAGCTGGGGGCGGTCTCCATCTGCTTGGCGGTTCGATACGCGTCGATGATGCTGAAGACCCAAAGGGTGCCAGGCCCCAGCTCCAGCGGCACGCCGAGCCATAGACCGACCAGGCTGAGGTCGAGACCGAAGTCGAACAGCTGAAAACCGACGATGCCGACGAGAAACCCCGTCCCTTTGAGATTGTGGCCGAGATAAAAGTGACCCATCCCTGGGATGACGGCCAGCGCGGCGGCCAGCTTGGGGTTTTTTCGTGGCATCGGCCTGACCGACTGGAAGCGGCCTGAGGCGGGGGCGCCGCACCTCGGGCAGGCGGCTGTGGGGTTCGTGAGCACCGCGCCGCAGCGACCGCACAGGACGTGAGACACCATCTCTCTCAGATTCCCATTTTGATAGGGTGCGAATCAATGGATCTCGGCTTCAGCGCTGAAGAGGAAGCCTTCCGCCGGGAGGTCCGTGAGTGGCTCGATGGCAACCTCCCGGAGGAGTGGCGCAACCGGGGCATCGGGGGTTACCGCGAAGAGGAGGAAGGCGATCTGCAGCGGCAGTGGCAGCGCCGCCTCTTCGAAGCCGGCTGGCTGAAGCTCGCCTGGCCTGCGGAAGCCGGCGGGCGGGGGGCCACTCCGGTCATGCAGGCCATCTACCAGGAGGAGATGGCGAAGGCCGGCGCACCAATCATCCTGGGGCGCCTCGGGGTCAGCCTGCTGGCGCCCACACTTCTCGTCCACGGGTCCGCCTGGCAGCGCGAGGCCTACGTCGAAAAGATCCTCAGCGGCGAGCTCATCTTCTGCCAGGGGTTCAGCGAGCCCGACGCCGGCAGCGACCTCGCCGGCTTGCGAGCCCGCGCCGAAAGGCGTGATGGGCGCTGGATCCTGAACGGGCAGAAGACCTGGTCGAGCGGCGCCCACTACTCAGACAGGAGCTTCTTGCTTGCGCGCACGGATCCTGAGGCCGAGCCGCACAAAGGCATCTCGTTCTTCCTGGTCGACATGCACCAGCCGGGAGTCGAGGTGCGCCGCATCCGGCAGATGACGGGAGGCGGCGAGTTCTGCGAGATCTTCCTCTCCGGCGCTGAGGTGGAGGATCGCGACCTTGTCGGCGATCCCGGCGCGGGATGGAAGATCGCCATGACCGTTTTCGGCTTCGAGCGTGGAGGCCTGGCGCAGGCCGCCCGGTTCGAGCGTGCCGTCTGGGAGCTGGCCGGGCTCGCGCGCGAGCGTGGCGTGGGCGCAGATCCGTCCGTCCGCCAGAAGGTCGCCCAGGCGCAGATCGAGGCGCACGTCTTTCGCCTGATCGGCCTTCGCAACCTCACCAGCGCCCAGCATGGGGATGCGCCGGGAGCAGAAGCGAGCCTGACGAAGCTCTACTGGAGCGAGATGGACAAGCGCATCCAGGAGACGGCAGTCGGCGTCCAGGGCGCATATGGGGCGCTGGCGCCTGGGTCGCCGTTCGCCGTCGAGGACGGACGGTGGCAGTACGGCTGGATGTGGGCCCAGGCGGAGACGATCTACGCCGGGTCTTCCGAGATCCAGCGCAATATCATCGCCGAGCGCGTGCTTGGGCTGCCACGCGGGCGATGAGCACTGTCATCTCCGTGATCGAGAGGCTGCGCTCACGCATCGGCTTGCCCGCCGAGCCCGTTCACGCCCTGGTCGAGGCCGGGCACCTGAAGCGCTTTGCTGAGGCCATCGGCGACCGCGATCCACGCTGGGTCGACGAGGCTCCGCCGACGTTTCTGGTCGCGCTCGTGCCCATTTCGATGCACCTCGAGGAGGCCGAGGAGTACGGCAAGGGCTGGCTGAACGGCGGCAATCGCTTCGAGTACTTCGAGCCGGTCAGGGTCGGGGACAGGATCACGGCTACGGGCAAGGTCGCCGACGTTTACGAAAAGACGGGCTCGAGCGGCAGCCTGCTTTTCATCATCTTCGAGACCGAGTACGTCAACCAGCACGGGCGGAGGGTCGCCCACCTGCGCGGGACGGCGATCAGGCGATGAACGTCGCCGTCGGCGAAGAGATCCCCGAGCTCGTCAAAAACCCGACCACCCGCCAGCTCGTCCAGTACGCGGGCGCCCAGGGGGACTTCTACGAGATCCACTACGACCAGGATTTCGCGCGGAGCGTCGGTCTGCCGGGGGTCATCCTGCATGGGCTGCTTAAGGCCGCGTTCCTGGGACAGCTTGTGACCGATTGGCTTGGCGACCGCGGCACGCTGAAGATGTTCGAGGTCAGCTACCGCGGGATCGACGTCCCTGGCAAGCCTTACCGCTGCCGGGGTCGGGTCACGAAGGTGAACGGCGGCGATGTCGAGCTCGAGGTTTGGGGCGAGGACCAGGACGGCAACCGCACCACGATCGGCACCGCAAACGTCGAGCTGAGCTAGCGGCGACGGTGTTCCTCATCGTGAAGTACATCCACATCCTGTCCGCCATCGTGGCGGTCGGGTTGAACATCAGCTATGCCGTGTGGATCATTCGCGCCCGCAGAAACCCGGCGAACATGACGTTCGCGCTCAAGGGCATCAAGTTCCTCGACGATCGGATCGCCAACCCCGCGTATGGCGTGCTCCTCCTCACCGGCCTGCTGATGGTCGTCCTGGGGAACATTTCATTCACTGCGCTCTGGATCGACATTGCGCTTGTCCTCTATGTCGTGCTCGTCGTGCTTGCGATCGGCTTCTATACCCCGTCGCTGCGCGACCAGATCAGGCTCGCCGAAAGCGGCGACACCACCTCGGCGCAGTTCCTGCGCCTCGCGCAGCGCGGCCAGATCGTCGGTCAGGTCCTTGGCGTGATCGTGCTGGTGATACTCGCCATGATGGTCTTCAAGCCCCACCTGTAATTTCGCGTCACGGGAGCACGAACCAACGCGATGCCGCGCATTGCGAGCAGGACCGAGGCGTCGATCACGCAGTAGCCGCCGGCGATTACCGAAGGTGGGTTGCCGGAAGGGATGTGCGTCCACGGCGCCGTGGGGAGCCAGTACCAGTTGCCGAAGATCGTGCCGAAGATCTCGAGCTCGCCCGTGGCGATGAAGATCGCGGCGAACAAAGCCCAGCGGGGAGAGCGCAGGACGAACCAGGCGAAGACTGGCAGGCACAGCGCACCCTGCAGGTCGAACCGGCCAGTAAGCAGCGGCAGCACGGTCAGCCCGGCCACGGCCCATGTGCTGGCGCCCGTGAGGATGATATGAGCCACTCGCCGTCCGTGCTTGAGCACCACAGGCGTCTGCATCGCGAGCAGCCCGAACAGGTACACGAGCCCGTGGCCAGGCGGCACGAATAGCGGCACGTTGTGCATCCGGTACTGGTACAGGCCCCAGACCAGCGATCCGAAGACCTCGAAACCAGTCGCGACCACCACGCACGTCCAGATCTGGACGCGCTGCTCTTTGGGCGCCTTCAGCGCTGCGAAGTACAGGACGACGAAGGTGAGAAGGCCGAGCATCCACTGCTGCCACTGCGCGGTGATGCGGCTGTCTGCGAAGAGAAGGAGCGGCGTGTAGATGAGCGCATAGATGTGCACCCAGTAGGGCTTGAGTCGAGAAATCACCGCGCGGGTATGGTAGCGGGGGCGAGCGATCGCCCCCGCTCTGACGCCGCTACTTGATGGTTCCGCGCTCGTCGATGATGCTGCCCTGCAGCTTCCACGCGCCGGACCCCCACTTGATCACCTGCTCTTGCATGATCGGGAAGTGGTCAGTCGACGTGGTCTTGACCGTGATCCCCGGGAGCAGGAACGGATTGTTCTCATTCAGCTGATTAGCTGCGATGTCCATCACGTTCTTGCGGGTCATGTTCGAGCCGGCTTTCGTCAGCACGTCGACCATGGTGTAGGCGACGGCCACACCGTAGATGTTGAAGCCGTCCTCGACTTTGCAGCTCGTGCAGTTGGCGATGACCTTCTTGTAGAGCTTCATGCCCTCGTCGTTGGCCCACTGCGGATCGGTCGGGTCTTTGATGTAACTGACGCTGATGACGCCGTCGAGCTTGGCTCCCTTGCTCGCGGCGATCTTCATGTAGGCCGCCGGGTTGGAGACTGAGTTGAGATAAGTCAGCGGAGCCCAGCCGATTGCGGAGACGATGGCAAGCGAGCCGATCGCAAAGCTCGGCGTCGCGAAGATGAAGAGAGTGTCAACTCCCTTGGCCTTCAATTTGGTCAGCGGTGCCGCGAGGGTTGGAACTGCTGCGGTGACGTCGTAGCTCTCCTTGCCGACGATCAGCGAAGCCTTGCCGCCGAGGCCGTCGGTCAGGCCTTTCAGATAGTCCTGACCGTAGTCGTCGTTCTGGTAGAGAACGCCGATCTTGGCGTTGGGGTGGTTGGCGAGCACGTCATTGGCGTAGATGCGCGCCTCACCCTGGTATGGAGGCTGCCAGCCAAGTGTGTAGCTGTGCGCTGAGAAGTCGGCGTTGAACGTCGTGGCTCCTGTAGCGACGAAGAGCTGAGGCACCTTCTTGATGTTGAGGTAGTCGCGTACGGACGTCTGCGTCTGTGTGCCAAGGCCGCTGAACATGGCGAAGACCTGATCCTGTTCAACGAGCTGCTTGGTTAACGTGACGGCGTTCGCCGGGTTGTAAGCGTCGTCGAGGATCTTGAAAGTGATCTTGCGGCCGTTGATACCGCCCTGGGTGTTGTTGATGTAGGTGAAGTAGGCGTTCTCTGCGTTCGCGATCGTTCCATACGCCGCCGCCAATCCCGACTGGGCGATGGTGTTACCGAGCAGGATCGAATTCGCGGTGATACCGACGTCGGTTGCCGTGGTTGTGCCCGAGGAACCGCCACACGCCGCGACAGTGATGATCCCGACAAGTGCCGCCAATAGCGGCCCGTTCCTACCCATAGAACCTCCTCCGAATTTTTCGGACATGTATTTAAACAGTCTGAGCTTCTGGCGGCATCTGTCCAGTCCCCCGATCCCCTGCCCCGCGCAGCCGCTCGCGGAGGCGAGCATAACCCTGCATGACCAGCCCCACCACGCCGTTGGGGGCGAAGATCATGATCAGGATCAGGATCGCCCCATAGGAGACCGCCGGGCCCGCCTTGATGATGGCCGAAGAGATCCCCGATGGAATCCACGGCTGGCTCGATGCGAACTGGCTGGTCATGATCGGGAGCCAGAAAGTGAAAATCCCGCCAACGAGCGGTCCCGGGATGGAGGCCAGCCCTCCGATCACTACGCCGACCAGCAGTTGAAATGAGAGTGAGAGCGGGAACGTGTCCGGGCTCACGAAGCCGGTCGCGAGGCCGTACAGCGAGCCCGCGATCCCGGCATAGAAGGCGGAGATGCCGAAGGCCAAGGTCTTGTAGCCCGACACGTTGATCCCGTAGGCGGCTGCCGCCACCTCGCCGTCGCGGATGGCG
>WNGA01004900.1_pt1 | contig 19540 bp, 16 predicted proteins | sample 5400061 | NCBI WGS metagenome assembly WNGA01 (sample SAMN13153366, study PRJNA577476) | soil metagenome | isolation source: 100 cm soil or saprolite under grassland replicate 2 | place: USA:California | collected 2016-06-15 | reverse complement strand
TTCTACTACATGCTGCTGCTGTCGGTCCGGTCGATCGAGGACCTCGCGCTGGACCCGGGCGCGCTGTGGCCGCCCCGCGGCGTGTCGCTGGACGCCTTCGGCGAGGTGCTCCGCGGCGTCGACGACGGCGGCCAGGGCTTCCTGACGTTCCTGCGCAACAGCGGCGTCATCGCCGTCGCCACCGTCGCGGTGACGCTGCTGGCGTCGATCCTCGGCGCCTACGCCATCAGCCGCCTGCGGTTCTTCGGCCGACGCCAGGTCCACTTCCTGTTCCTGGCCGTCTACCTGTTCCCAGCGATCCTGCTGGCGATCCCGCTGTTCGTGCTCTTCACCCGGATCGGGCTGCGCGGGTCGCTGTTCGGCCTGACGCTGGTGTACATCTCCCAGACGGTGCCGGTCACCATCCACATGCTGCGCAACTACTTCGAGACGGTGCCGGCCAGCCTGGAGGAGGCGGCCGCCCTGGACGGCGCCACCCGCCTGCAGATCATCCGCAAGGTCGCGCTGCCCCTGGCCATGCCGGCGATCATGGCGACCAGCCTGTTCGTGTTCATGATCGCCTGGAACGAGTTCCTGTTCGCGCTGCTGTTCCTGGTCGAGGACCGCGGACGCTGGACGGTGTCGCTCGGCCTGTCCCAGCTCTCCGGCAGCATCGAGGTGGCCAAGACGGTGCTGATGGCCGGCTCGGTGATCCTCACCGTCCCGATCATCGTGCTGTTCTTCGCCACCGAGCGGCTGCTGGTCGAGGGCCTCACCAGCGGCGCCGAGAAGGGCTGAGCCGGGCGCTACCAGTACATGATCGCGGTCGTGCCCGACTGCCACGAGAAGTACATCCGCAGCCGGACGACGTAGCGGCGACCCTGGAACAGCTTGGCGGTCAGCAGCGCGTTGCGGTCCTCGCCGCTGTCGTCGTCGCCGGCGACGAACCGCAGCTCGCCCTCGACCTCCTCGAACAGCACCAGCACCACGTCGCTGGCGCCGAACGTGCCGAGCTGGTACTCGCGCGTGCCCGGAGGCGTCAGCGTGAAGTCGGCCTGCTCGCCGGCGGCCAGGTCCAGCGCCACCGACTGGAACGGCTCCAGGGTCGGCGGCCCCGCGGGGTCCGCCGCCGGGTACCACTGGCGGACGAACTCCTGGTCCAGGGTGGAGATGGTGCCGGGCGGGCTGATGCCGCCGCGGTACTGCTCCGGCTGGAGGATGAGCCCGGCGGGGAAGCGGTACTCCATGACCGAGTCCGGGTCCCAGGTCGACCCCTGGACCTCCGCCGGGTCCAGCTTGCGGAGCACGTTGTGGAAGGTCTTGTCGCGGTCCCAGTTGTTGGGCGGCCCGCCGAGGAACTCGTAGACCTTCGGCTCGTCCCACACGATCCCCGCGAACGGGTTCTGGTGCTCGTGCGGCATGCCGAGGGTGTGGCCGATCTCGTGCTGCGCCGTCGTCCGCCCCTGGGTGGTGGTCAGGTCCCAGCCGAAGTTCATGGTGCGCGCGTTCATGCCCTGGTTGAGGACGTCGCGTCCCAGGTAGGACCAGGAGCCGTCGAAGTCCATGAAGCCGACCCGGACCTCGGCCTCGGAGCGGTCGCCGACCTCGCGGAACTCCAGCCCGATGCCGAGGTCCTTCCAGGTCTCGAAGCCGGCCCGGACCGCGTCCTGCTGCGCCGGCTCGCCGACCCAGGTGACGAACCTGCTGGTGCCGTCGGCGAACCGCACGGTGGCGCCGTCGCTGTCGCGGTCGAAGAAGTAGTAGTGGATGACGGTGCCGTTGGCCCACATCGCGCGGCCGAGGACGATGGCGTTGGCGCGGTCGAAGTCCAGCCCCTCCGGGATGACCGGGTCCGGCCGCCGCGGCACGGCGCAGTAGCGCAGGTCCTCGTCGGGCACCTGCCGCGCGTCGCCGTAGTCCTCCACCATGTCGCCTCCCTTTCGCCGGATACGCCGGGTTCGAGCCTACGGCCATGCCAGGCCGGTGGCGGTGTCGGCGAGCACCTCACCATGCCCGATCCCGAGCGTCTTGATCCACCGCTGCTGCCCGAGCGTCAGCGCGACGAAGAACCCCAGCTCCACCAGCTCCGGCTCGCTGAAGTGCCGGTGCAGCCGCGCCCAGAGCGCGTCGTCGGCGAGGTTCGAGTCCCAGATGATGGCGCTGGCGTACGACAGCGCCGTCTTCTCCCGCTCGCTGAACTTGTCGGAGGGGAGGAAGTCCAGCAGCTCGTCGTAGCGGTCCTCGCCGAGCCCTTGCTGTCCAGCCTGGACAGACCGTTGCACGCCTCAGTAGTGGCACTCGATCGACTTGGAGACGTAGACGCGGCAGAGCTCCTTGATCCTGTGGTCGAGGACGCCGTTGCGGAAGGTGAGGTCCCACGCCTGGGAGAAGGCCCGGATCACGTTGGGGTTGTGCGCCCGGATCGCCTGGCTCTCCGGCCGCGGCGTCCCGTGCCGTCTGGCGTGCTCCAGGTAGCCCCTGATCTCGGGGTCCTCGATCCGTTCGGGATCGACGTAGCTGATGTGCGGCATCGCCGGATCACCTCCGTGACGGCGCTGGTCGCGTGGATACCGCAAATGATACGGTCTGGCGGTCGTTGAGACAGTCTGCTGGTCTGACCACGAGGCCGCCCATGTTCGAGCCGATCGAACGGAAGAAGGTCTACGAGCTGGTCGCCGAACGGCTGGTGCAGGAGATCAGCGACCGCCGCCTGAACCCCGGCGACGAGCTGCCCCGGGAGCGGCAGCTCGCCGAGGCCTACCGCGTCGGGCGTTCCTCGGTCCGCGAGGCGCTGCGGATGCTCGAGTCCAGGGGGCTGATCGCGTCGCCCGGCGGCGGCAGGCTGGTGGTCGCCGAGTACACCAACCCCCTCAACCAGTCGCTGGCGCTGCTGCTGCGGATGCACGACGGGGACCTGCGGGAGCTGTTCGAGGTCCGGCGCATCCTCGAGGTCGAGTCCGCCGGGCTGGCCGCGCTGCGGCGGACCGACCAGGACCTGGAGGCGATGCGGACCGCGCTGCGGAGCATGCACCAGGGCCTGCGGTCCCCGGAGCGCTACGTGGGCGGGGACGTGCACTTCCACCTGGCGATCGCGACCGCCACCCACAACCGCATGGCGGCCTACATGATGCAGGCCATCCGCGACGTGCTCCACCGGGCCCTGCTGTCGATCTACCACATCCCCGGGAGCCCGCAGCGGTCCCTCGGCCAGCACGACCAGATCCTGGAGGCGATCGCCGACGGGCGCGGCGAGCTGGCGCGCGAGCGGATGCGCCAGCACCTGCTGCGGGTCGAGGACGACATCGACGAGGCCCTCCGCGGCACCGGCGGCCGCCTCGCCATGGAACCGGCGGAGGGCCGCTGATGGCGGCCGTCGGCTTCGTCGGGCTCGGGGTCATGGGTGGGCGGATCGCCAGGCGGCTGCTGCGGGCCGGCCATACGGTCACCGGCTACAACCGCACCCGCGCCAAGGCCGAGTGGCTGCTGGCCGAGGGGATGCGCCCCGCCGACTCCCCGCGGGCGGCGGTCGAGGCGTCCGACATCACCTTCAGCATGGTCACCGGCACCGCGGCGCTGCGGGCGGTCACCGACGGCCCCGACGGCGTCCTGGCGGGGCTCGGGCCCGGCAAGGTCTACGTGGACATGAGCACCGTCAGCCCCAGCGCCAGCCGGGAGCTCGCCGGCAAGGTCGCCGAGCGGGGCGCGGCCATGCTGGACGCCCCGGTCTCGGGCAGCGTGGTGACCCTGGAGGAGGGCAGGCTCTCGATCATGGTCGGGGGCGACCGGGAGGTCGTGGACCGCGTGCTCCCGGTCCTGCGCGACATCGGGCCCACGGTCACCCACGTCGGCCCTGGCGGCCTGGCCGTGCTGATGAAGATCGCCACCAACCTCAGCCTGGCCGTGCAGATGGTGGCGTTCAGCGAGGGGGTGCTGCTGGCGGAGAAGGCCGGGATCCCCAGGGAGACCGCCGTGGAGGTCCTGCTGCACAGCGTGATCGCCTCCCCGATGGTCAGGTACCGCGGCCCGTTCGTGCTGAAGCAGCCGGAGGAGGCCTGGTTCGACGTCGACATGATGCAGAAGGACCTGCTGCTCGCCCTGGAGGCCGGCAGGGAGCTCGACGTCGCGCTGCCGACCACGGCCGTCAGCAACCAGCTCTTGACCGCTGCCAGGGCGATGGGCCTGCAGGAGCGGGACTTCGCCACCGTGTTCACGGTGCTCGCCCGGATGTCCGGGCTGGAGGAGTGAGGAGGAGCCATGGCTCGGGGTCGATGGAAGGTCGCATGGGCGGTCGCCGCCCTGGTCCTGATCGGGTCGGCGTGCTCGGGCGGCGACGGCGACGGCCAGGCGACCGGGGAGACCAAGGAACCGATCGTCATCGGCGCGTCGCTGCCCCTGACCGGTGAGTTCTCCCAGCCGGGCGGGGCGGCCAAACGCGGCTACGACGTCTGGGTGGAGCTGGTCAACGAGAAGGGCGGCATCCTCGGCCGGCCGGTGCGGCTCACCGTCCTGGACGACGCCAGCGAGCAGAACACCGTGGTCGCCGACTACAACCGGCTGATCACCCGCGACAAGGTCGACCTGCTCCTGGGCACCTTCTCGTCGCTGCTCAACCTGCCGGCCTCCGCCGTGGCCGAACGCAACCGCATGCTGTACGTGGAACCGGCCGGCGGCGCCCCGGCGCTGTTCGAACGCGGCTTCCGCTACCTGTTCTTCGCCCAGCAGGCCACCGCGCCGCACCAGGCCGACGTGTTCGTGGACTGGATCAACAGCCTGCCGGCCGGCCAGCAGCCCAAGACCGCCGCCTACCCGACCCAGGACGACCCGTTCGCCAAGCCGGTGATCGACACCATGCGCAAGGCGCTCGAGCAGGCGGGGGTGAAGACCGTCTACTCGACCACCTACCCGCCGGAGACCGCCAACTTCGACACCATCGCCAACGCCATCAAGGCCCGCAACCCCGACCTGGTCGCCCAGGGGGCGGTGTTCGAGGACGGCGTCGGGCTGGTCCGCTCCCTGGTCAAGGTCGGCTTCAGCCCGCAGACGCTGTTCCAGACCTCGGCGCCGTCCAACTCCGACCAGTACGCCAAGGGCGTCGGGGAGGCCAACACCGAGGGCGTGTTCTACACGGTGAGCTGGAGCCCCGAGGCCACCTACCCGCTCAACCAGGAGTTCGTGCAGCGGTACCGGCAGAAGTTCAACCAGGTCCCCGAGGAGGACGCGGCCGACGCGTTCGCCGCCGCGCAGGTCCTGCACGCAGCCGCGCAGGCGGTCGGGGCGATCGACCAGGACAAGATGGCCGAATGGCTGCACGCCAACCAGGTCGACACCATCCTCGGCCCGCTGCGCTGGGACCAGACCGGTGCGCCGCAGTCCGACTTCCTGCTCGCCCAGTGGCAGAACGGCAAGTCCGAGATCGTGCTGCCCAAGGACGTGGCCACCACCGACAGCGTGGTGCTCCCCAAGCCGGACTGGAAGACGAGCTAGCATCGCCGGGTGAGGACGTGACCCACGCCACCGAGACGCTCATCCTCGGCCTGCTCGCCGGCGGGGTGTATGCGCTGCTGGCCTCCGGCCTGACCCTGATCTTCGGGGTCATGGGCATCATCAACGTCGCCCAGGGCGCCCTGCTGGTGCTGGCGGGGCTGCTCACCTTCGAGCTGTGGCGGCGCCTGGGGCTGGACCCGATCGCCGCGGCGGTGGTGACCACCCCGCTCATGTTCGCGGTCGGGTGGGCGATCTACCGGCTGTTCGTCGCCCGCATCCGCACCGCGCCGGTGTCCATGGGCGTGCTGCTGATGTTCGCCCTGGCCATCACCATCGAGGGGGCCATGGGGCTCGTCTGGAAGAACGTCTTCCGCTCGGTCACCCCCGGCTACTTCAGCCAGTCGTTCCACCTCGGCGCCTTGTTCTTCCCCAAGGCGCAGGTCTTCGGCTGCCTCGCCGCCGCGGTCGTCCTCGCCGGGCTGTGGCTGCTGCTCACCCGCACCTGGGCCGGGCGGGCCATCCGCGCGGCCTCCCAGAACCCGCAGGGGAGCGCGCTGGTCGGGGTCGACATCCGCGGCGTGGCCGCCCTCACCTTCGCGATCGGGGTGGCCACCACCGGCGCCGGCGGCTCGATCCTGTCGGTGCTCTACACGCTGTTCCCCGCCTCGCACTACCTGTGGATCTCGCGGCTGCTCGGCATCGTCGTCCTCGGCGGCATGGGAAGCCTGCCTGGCGCGGTGGCCGGGGCGCTCATCCTGGGCGTGGCCGAGGCCTTCACCGCCACCTACGTCTCCACCCGCTGGGCGACGGTGGTGTTCTACGTCGTGATCCTGGCGATCCTGCTGGTGCGGCCGCAGGGGCTCATGGGATCGCGGCTGCGCGGGGACGTCGTCACGTGAAGGGCGTCACCGGCCTGCGGCGGGCGGCGATCGCCCTCGGCGGCCTGGCGCTGGTCGCCTACCCGCTGGTCCGCCTGGACGACGCCTACGGCCAGTCCGTGCTGATCTTCGCGTTCCTGCTGGCCGTCATGGCCGGCGGCTGGAACATCATGGCCGGCTTCACCGGCTACGTGTCGATCGGTCAGAGCGCCTTCCTCGGCATCGGCGCCTACACCGTGGCGCTGCTGTCGCTGCGAACCGGCCTCTCGCCGCTGCTGCTGGCACCCGTCGGCGGGGTGGCCGCCGCGCTGGTGGCCGCGGTCCTGGGGGCCACGGTGATGCGGGCCCGCGAGCACGCCTTCGTGATCATCACCATCGCCCTGCTGTTCCTGTTCCAGACGCTGGCGCTCAACCTGGAAGGCATCACCGGCGGCTCCAACGGGCTCACCCTGCCGCTGCCGACCTGGGACCGGGACATCCAGAACCTGCCCTTCTACTACGCCATGCTCGCGCTGCTGGCGCTGTCGGTGCTGCTGTCGTGGTGGATCCGGCGGACGAAGTTCGGGATGGGCCTGATCGCCATCCGCGAGGACGAGGACAAGGCCGCCGCCATCGGCGTGCGGACCTCCGCGTACAAGGTGCTGAGCTTCGTCGCCAGCGCCGTGCTGATCGGGGTGGCCGGCGGCGTCTACGCCTACTTCCTCACCTTCATCGACCCGCGCGGCATGTTCGACATCCTGGCCAGCGTCCAGCTCGTGCTGGCGGCGCTGGTCGGCGGCCGGGGCACCATCTGGGGCCCGGTGCTGGGGGCGTTCGCCGTCGTGCCGCTCAACGAGGTCACCAACAACCTCGCCGCCGCCGAAGGCCTGCACCTGTTCGCCTTCGGGCTGGCGCTCGGCGCGGTGGTCATGTTCCTGCCCCACGGCCTGATCCCGACCGTGCAGGCGTGGTGGGAGCGGCGGCACGAGCGGCAGGTGCCGTGGGAGCGGCGCGGCCCGGCCACCACCGTGGAGCGGGCGGCGACCGCCGCCGAGCCGGGACGCGCGCTGCTGGAGGTCGACGGCCTGGCCAAGCGGTTCGGGGGCGTGGCGGCGGTGGACGTCTGCTCCTTCGCGGTCCGGGAGGGCGGCCTCACGGGGCTGATCGGCCCCAACGGCTCCGGCAAGACCACCACCTTCAACCTGGTCACCGGCATGGTCCGCTGCGACAGCGGGTCCATCCGCTTCGACGGGCGCCGCGTCGACCGGATGCTGCCGTGGGAGCGCGCCCACCTCGGCCTGGGCCGCACCTTCCAGGTCACCCGCCTGTTCCCGCGGATGACCGTGCTGGAGAACCTGGTCGCGCCGCTGCGGAGGTTCTCCTGGCCGAACCTGGCCGCCGACGCCGTCGGCGGCCCGGAGGCCCAGCGGGCCGAGGAGCTGCTCGACCTCGTCGGGCTGCTGCCGCTGGCGGCCCACCCCGCCGGCCAGCTCTCCTTCGGCCAGCAGAAGCTGGCCGAGCTCGCCCAGGTGCTGATGCTGGAGCCACGGCTGGTGCTGCTGGACGAGCCGGCCGGGGGCGTGAACCCCGGCATGATCCAGCGTATCGCCGAGCTGATCCTGGAGCTCAACCGGCGGGGCATCACCTTCCTCATCGTCGAGCACAACATGCCGATGGTCCTGGAGCTGTGCGATCCCATCCTGGTGATGGCGCGGGGCCGGGTGATCGCCGAGGGCCCGCCCGGCGCCATCCAGCGCGACCCGGTGGTCCTGGACGCCTACCTCGGCGAGGGCTGGGGCACGACCTCCGCCCCGGTGGAGGTGTGATGGCGACGCTGCTGGAGCTGCGCGGCGTGAGCGCCGGCTATGGCGGCGCGAGGGTCCTGCGGGGCGTCGACCTGACGGTGGAGCGGCAGTCGATCACCTGCCTCATCGGCCCCAACGGCGCCGGCAAGTCCACCCTGCTCAAGACGGTGAGCGGCCTGCTGCGCCCTCAGGAGGGGACGATCACCCTGGACGGGACGGTGCTGTCCGGCCTGCCGACCGCCGAGGTCCTCACCCGCGGGGTCGTCCAGGTCCCCCAGCAGCACGGCCTGTTCCCCAGCCTCACGGTGCGCGAGAACGTCCTCATGGGCGGCTACATCCGGCGCCGCGACCGGTCGCTGGTGCGGCGCCGCTACCGGGACCTCGAGGAGCTGCTGCCGCTGGTGCGGGAACGCGCCTCCGACAAGGCCGGCAACCTGTCGGGCGGGCAGCGGCGGCTGATCGAGTTCGCCCGCTCGCTGATGCTGGACCCGGTCCTGGTGCTGCTGGACGAGCCGTCCCTCGGCCTGGAGCCGAGGAGCCTGCGGCAGGTCTACGACCTCATCGGGCGGATGCGCGCCGACGGGAAGACGATCCTGCTGGTGGAGCAGAACGTCCGGCTGGGGCTGGAGACGGCCACGCACGGGGTGGTGATGGAGAGCGGACGGGTGCGGCTGTCCGGCGCCGCCGCCGACGTCCTGGCCAACCCCGAGATCGCCGACCTGTACCTGGGCGGGACGGTGAAGCCGGAGGGGTCCGGGGAACCCCGAGGGGGTGCCCCGGTGAGTCAGTCGGAGGGGTCCGGGGAACCCCAGGGGGGTGCCCCGGTGCATCAAGGCCCGGCGCCGACCGGCGATGGGTAGCGGGCCGGCCGATGACGGGCGTGGTCTGGGCGGCCGTGGCGGGGATCGGGTTCGGGCTGTTCCAGAGCGTGAACCGCGCCGCCCTGCGCGGCATGGACGCCTACGCCTCCACCTTCCTGCAGGTGCTGGTGAGCGCCGCCATCCTGGTCGTGGTGTCGCTGGCCCTCGGCGACCCCGGGCGGCTGGCCGCCGCACCGTTGTCGGCGTGGTGGCGTTTCGCCGCGGCCGGGCTGGTGCACTTCTCGGTCGGCTGGACGTTGCTGAACCTCAGCCAGCAGCGGCTGGGCGCGGCCCGCACCAGCCCGCTGCTGGCGACCGTGCCGCTGTTCGGGGTGGTGATCGCGGCCCTCACCCTCCGGGAGGTCCCCAGCAGCCTCGAGCTGGCCGGGGTGGCGCTGATGGTCGGCGGGGTGTACGCGATGGAGGTCGAGCGCCTGCGGCGCGCACACCGGGTGGAGGAGCCGGCCGCCGCCGGCGGCCCGCGGAGCTCATGCGGCGCCGGCTCGCAGGGCGGGAGCGGCGCCGGCTCGCGGAGCTCCAGCCCGGCGGTGGTCTGGACGGCGTCGCTGTTCGGTCTCGGCACGGCGCTGTGCTGGGCCGTCAGCCCGATCCTCATCCGGCAGGGCCTGCGGGACCTGCCGTCACCGCTGCTGGGGGTGACGGTCGGCATGGTCGCCGCCACCCTCGCCTACGGCCTGACGCTGCCGCTCCGCGGTCGCCTAGCGCGGTGGTCAAGTATCGGTGCCGCGCCTCGATCACCTGGGGTAACAGGATGCGGCGACGGCGCGCACCGCGGGTACTTGACCGGCGCGCTAGGGCTGCGGTTCACGCGGGAGGCGCTGGCGTGGAAGCTGGCCGCCGGCGTCCTGGTCGCGGTGTCGACCTGGGCCCGCTGGTACTCCGTGGCGCTGGTCCCGGTGGCGGTCGTGCTCGCGCTCGGGCTGCTGTCGGTCCCGACCGTGATGGCGGTGGCGCCGGCGCTGGTCGGCCGGCGGGCCGAGCGGGTCACCGCGCCGGTGCTGGCCGGCTCCGCCCTGGTCGTGGCCGGCGCCCTGGTCATCGGCGCCGCGGCATGAGGGGGCCGTCGTGATCGTCGATGTGCACGCCCACATCATCGTCCCCGAGATCACCCGGGACTCGGGCCCGCCGGACGCCTGGCGACCGGCGGTGCGCCGCGACCGCGGCGCGCAGGTGGTCGAGTTCGGCGGCCGCTCGATCCGCTCGGCGGTCGGCGAGTTCGTGCACGTCGAGCGGATGCTCCAGGAGGCGACGGCCCAAGGCGTCGACCGGCTGGTGCTGTCCCCGTGGGTCAACCTGCTTCCCTACGACCTCGACCCGCCCGCCGCCCTGCGCGCCTGCCGGGTGCAGAACGACGCCCTCGCCGCCCGCTGCGCCGCGTTCCCGGACCGGATCAGCGCGCTCGGGGCCGTCCCCCTGCAGGACCCCGAGCCGGCAGCCGCCGAGCTGGAGCGCCTGATGGGGGAGCGGGTCCTCGGCGGGGTCGAGGTGGCCGCCAGCGTCGGCGGCGCCTCCATCGGCGACGACCGGTTCCTGCCGTTCTGGGAGACCGCCGAGGCCACCGCGGCGGTCGTCCTGGTCCACCCGACCACCCGAGGGTTCGACCTGCCCGTCCTGCAGCAGCACTACCTGTGGAACAGCGTCGGCAACCCGCTGGAGACCGCCGTCGCCGGCGCCCACCTGGTGATGGCGGGGGTGCTGGAACGGTTCCCGGGCCTGCGGGTGGTGCTGGCCCACGGCGGCGGCGCGCTGCTGTCGCTGCGGGGACGGCTCCGCAAGGCCCACTCGTTCCAGCCGCAGGCGCGCTCCCGGCTCACCGGGACCCCGGACGCCTCCCTGCGGCGGCTCTACTACGACACCGTCACCCACGACACCGGGTTGCTGCGGGCCCTGGTCGAGTACGCCGGCGCCGACCACGTGCTGCTCGGCTCCGACCGGCCCTTCGACATGGGAACCCCCGACCCGGTCGGGGAGGTCCGGGCGCTCGGCCTTGACGCCGAGGCGGAACGCGCCGTGCTCGGCGCCAACGCCGCCGCGCTGCTGGGCCTCGGCGCCGGCACGGGCACGGCGGTGCCGGCGCCATGAGCCTCGAGCCGGACGTGGTGGTCGCCGGCGCCGGGCACAACAGCCTGGTCGCCGCCGCCTACCTGGCCAAGGCGGGGCTGCGGTGCCTGGTCCTGGAGGCCAGGGAGACGGTGGGCGGCGACACCAACTCCGAGGAGCTCACCCTCCCCGGCTTCCTGCACGACACCTGCTCCACCGCCCACAACCTCATCCAGGCCAGCCCCACCCTCACCCGGCGGGAGCTGCCCCTGGCGGACTACGGCCTGGAGTACCTGCACCCGGACCCGGTGGTGCACCTGCCGTTCCCCGACGGCGCCTGGCTGACGCAGTGGCGCGACCCCGACCGGACCTGCGAGGAGCTGGCCCGCTTCTCGCGTCGCGACGCCGACGCCTACCGGGGGCTGCTGCGGGCCTACGAGTCGGTGGCGCCGCTGTTCGGCCGCTGGCGGCACACCCCGGTCGGCTGGGGCCCGCCGCTGCCCGAGCTGCTGGCCGGCCACCCGGACGGCGCCAGGTGGCTGCGGCGGCAGGCGATGAGCGCCTGGGACGTGGTCCGCGACACCTTCCAGGACGAGCACATCAGGGCGTTCATGCTGTGGATGAGCTTCATGACCGTGCAGCCCGTCGACCGGCCGGGCACCGGCGCGCTGGCCTACTCGCTGGTCTACGGCCGCCAGCGGCACAGCTGGACGCTCCCCAGGGGCGGCTCGGGCGCGCTGCCGACCGCGCTGGCCCGCTTCGTGGAGGCCAACGGCGGCGTGGTCGTCTGCGGCGCGCCGGTGACCGGGCTGGTCGTCCGCGGCGGCCGCTGCGTCGGGGTGGAGACCGCCGACGGGCGGCGGCACCTGGCCGGCCGCGCGGTGCTGTCGACCGTCCACGTCAAGCAGCTCGTGGAGATGGCGCCGGCGTCGGCGTGGGACGACGACTTCCGCTACGGGGTCGACACCTGGCGGGCCGGCGTGTCGATGTTCGTCGCCCACTACGCCACCACCCAGCCGCCCAGGTTCCCCACCGGCGGCGGCGAGGTCGCCGCGGTGGCCAGCGGCACCCCGCACTCGGTCGACCGGCTGCTGCGGGTCGGCGCGGAGCACACCAGGGGGGTCGTCGCCACCGACGAGCCGGTGCTGCTGGTCCTGGCCCCGACCGTGGCCGACCCGACCCGCGCCCCCGACGGCCGCCACACCCTGAAGATCGTCGGCTTCCAGCCCTACGAGCTGGCCGGCGGCCCGCAGCGCTGGGACGAGCTGAAGGACGAGGTCGCCGAGGCCAACCTGGCGGAGCTGCGCCGCTACGCCCCCAACCTCACCGGCGACGTCATCCTGGCCAGCCACGTGAAGAGCCCCCTTGACCTGGAGCGGTTCAACGCCCACAACTGGCACGGCTCCTGCCACGGCGGCGACATGGGGCCGGCGCAGTCGGGGGCGCTGCGGCCGGCGCCAGGGTGGGCCGGCCACCGGACCCCCATCCCCGGCCTGTACCAGACCGGCGCCACCACCCACCCCGGCGGGTCGGTGTCGGCGGCGCCGGGCCGCAACGCCGCCATGGTCATGCTGCGGGACCTCGGGTTCCGCCCGGAGGAGGTGCTCGCCGGTGCCTGACGCGCGGATCGAGGCGGCGGTGGCCAACTGGGCGCCGCGGTTCCTGGCCCAGGGGGTCGACCCCAACGACTTCACGCGGGTGACCGCGCCGCTGGAGCGCTGGGAGCAGTGGCTGGACGCCTGGGTCGCCAACGGCGACCAGCACGCCGCGCTGGCCCGCGACGCCGAGCGGTCGCGGCGCCGCCTGACCGCCGGGCGGGCCTGGGTGCGGGCCGCCCTCTCCTACCATTTCGCCAAGTTCGTGTGGATGGTCGACCTGGCGCGGCACCGCCAGGCCGCCGACCGCGCGGTCGCGGCGCTGCGCCGCGCCCACGCCCTGCTCGACCCCACCGCCGAGCGGCTGGAGGTGCCGTTGGAGGCGACCACGATGGTGGCGACCCTGCGGCGTCCCCGCGACGGCGGCCGGCCGCCGCTGGTGCTGCTGCTCCCAGGCCTGGACTCCACCAAGGAGGAGTTCTTCAACTGGGAGGGGGTGTTCCTGGAGCGCGGCCTGGCGACGCTGTCCCTGGACGGCCCCGGCCAGGGGGAGACCGGCTACGCGACCCACATCCGCCCCGACTACGAGGTGGCGGTGACCGCCGCCCTCGACCACCTCGCCGGCCGCGACGACCTGGACCTCGGCCGGGTCGGGGCGGTCGGGGTGAGCCTTGGCGGCTACTACGCGCCGCGGGCGGCGGCGTTCGAACCGAGGGTCCGCGCCGCCGTGGCGATCGGCGGGCCGTACAACTTCGGCGACTGCTGGAGCGGCCTGCCCCAGCTCACCCGCGAGACCTTCGTGCACCATTCGGGGGCCGGCGACCAGGCGGCGGGGGAGCGCGCCGCCCGCGCCCTCGACCTGGCCCCGGTCCTGCCGCGCCTGCGGCAGCCGCTGCTGGTGATCTTCGGCAAGCTCGACCGCCTGATCCCCTTCAGGCAGGCCGAGCGGGTCGCCGCCGAGGCCCCCAACGCCGAGCTGGTCATGTTCCAGGACGGCAACCACGTCTGCAACAACCTGCCCTACCGCTCCCAGCCCCTGGCCGCCGACTGGATCGGGGAGCGACTGGCCGATGTGGGCTAGGTTCACGCCGGCGGAGATGGCGCGGCGCTGGGGCCTCGCCCGCCGGCTCATGGACCGCCACGACGTCCTGGCGCTGCTGCTGTTCGGGAACTCCGGCGTGAACCGGCACAACCAGGCCAACGTCTTCTGGCTCAGCAACCACCTGGACCTCCACCACAGCTACCTGCTGGCGCCCAGGGACGAGGCGATGGAGCCGGCCCTGTACGTCGGCCTCGGCAACCACGTCCCCGACGCCAGGCGGATCGCCCAGATCCCGGTCGTGGCGTGGGGCGGCCACGACCCGGCGGCCACCGTGGCCGAGCGGCTGCGGACCACCGGCATCACCCGCGGACGGCTGGGTGTCGTCGGCGTCAACGCCACCTTCGGGATCGGCATGCCGTACCAGCATCACGCCACCCTCCGGCGTGCCCTCCCCGACCTGGAGCTGGTGGACCTCACCGCCGAGCTGGCCGACCTGCGGGCGGTCAAGTCCGAGGAGGAGATCCGCTGGCTGCGCCGCGCCGCCGAGTACACCGACCGGGCCGTGGACGCGCTCCGCGCCGAGGTCACGCCGGGCATCCCCGAGTACGCCCTGCTGGGGATCGTCGAAGGGGCGTACCGGTCGGACGGGGGCCTGCCGCACATCGCGTTCGTCCGCTCCATGCCGATGGCCGAGCCCAACGGCTGCCTGCCCGCGCAGAACCCCTCCGGCCGCCTGCTCGCCGAGGGCGACGTGATCATCACCGAGATCAGCGCGTCCTATTGGGGCTACTCCGGGCAGATCCACCGCCCCGTCTTCGTGCGGGCCGAGCCGACCGCGGCGTGGCAGCGGCTGTTCGACGCCGCCCTCGACGCCTACCAGGGGATCGTGCGGGTCATGCGGCCGGGCGCCCACGAGGCCGACGTCGTCCGGGCCGCCTCGGTCATCGGGGAGCGCGGCTACGCCATCTACGACGACCTGGTCCACGGCTACGGCGTCGACATCCACCCGCCGGTCGTCGACCGTTCCTGCTGCCGCTTCTGGCCGTGGGACGAGACCCGTCCCGCCCCGGTCGGGCGCCGGTTCGAGCGGAACATGGCCGTGGTCGTGCAGCCCAACCCGGTAACCCCGGACGAGCGCATGGGCCTCCAGCTCGGAGCGCTCACCGTCGTCACCGACGCCGGCGCGCAGACGCTGCACCGCGTCCCCTTCGAGCCGGTGATCACGGCATGAGCCAACCCTGGGTGGGGCGGCCGCTCCGGCGCCGCGAGGACGAGGCGATCCTGCGGGGCCGCGCCACCTACGTCGACAACCTGGCGCCGGCAGGCACGGCCCACATGGTGGCCGTGCGCAGCCCGGTGGCCCACGCCCGCCTCGGCGCGGTGGACGTGGAGGCGGCGCGACGGGTGCCCGGCGTGCTGGCCGTGCTCACCGGCGCCGACCTGGCCGGCCGGGTCGGGCCGATGCCGGTCAACGCGATCGAGGGCGCCGACGTCGCCGACGCCCCGATCCCGCTGCTGGCCGCCGAGCGGGTCCGCTTCGCCGGCGAGCCGGTGGCGGTGGTCGCCGCCACGACCCGGGCGGCCGCCACCGATGCCGCCGAGCTCGTGTCGGTCGATTACGACCCGCTGCCGGTGGTGGTGGACCCGCACGCCGCGCTCGACGCCGCCGTGCGGCTCCACGACCACCTCGACGGCAACGTGCTGCTGCGCTGGCGGCGCCGCCACGGCGACGTCGACGGCGCCTTCGGCGCTGCGGCGAGGGTGGTGCGGGGCCGCTTCCGGATGCCCCGGCTGGTGGCGTCCCCGATCGAGCCCCGCGGCGCCGTCGCCGCCTACGACGCCGCCGGCGACCTGCTGACGCTGTGGCTGTCGGCGCAGGACCCCCACCGCCCGCTGCGGCACCTCGCGGCCGTGCTGCGCCGGCCACCCGAGCGCTGCCGCGTGGTCGTCCGCGACGTCGGCGGCGCCTTCGGCAGCAAGGGGACGCTCGCCCCGGAGGCCGCCGTGGCGGCCATCCTGGCGATGCGCCTCGGCCGCCCCGTCAAGTGGGTCGAGGGGCGCTCGGAGAGCTTCCTCGCCTCCTACCAGGGCCGCGGCCAGGAGATCCAGGCGGAGCTGGCGGTCGACGCCGGCGGCCGCTTCCTCGCCCTGCGGGCCCGGGTCGTGGCCGACCTCGGCGCCTACCTCTATCCGATCACCCCGGCGCCGCCGGTCACCACCGCGATGCTGCTGACCGGGGCCTACGACGTCGCGGCCGTGGACGTCGAGCTGCTCGGCGTGGCCACCAACAAGGTGCCGACCGGGCCCTACCGCGGCGCCGGGCGGCCCGAGGGCGCCTACGTCGCCGAGCGCCTCGCCGACCTGGCCGCGGCCGACCTCGGCGTGGACCCCGTCGCCATCCGGCGGCGCAACTTCATCCCGCCCGAGCGGTTCCCGCACACCACCGCGCTCGGCTTCACCTACGACTCCGGCGACTACGGGCGGGCGCTGGACCGCGCCTGCGAGCTGCTCGGCTACGGCGAGCGCCGCGAGCGGCAGCGCGCCGCCCGGAAGGACGGGCGGCTGGCCGGCATCGGCCTGTGCGTGTTCGTGGAGCGCGCCGGCGCCGGGCTGTGGGAGCGCGGGTTCGTCGCCCTCGGGCCCGACGGCCACGCCCTGGTCCGCACCGGCTCCACGCCGCACGGGCAGGGCCACCAGACCACCTTCGCCCAGATCGCCGCCGACGCGCTCGGGCTGGCGCCCGAGGACGTGACCGTGGAGGCCGGCGACACCCGCACCGTGCCGGAGGGGATGGGCACCTACGCCAGCCGCTCGGTGACCACCGGCGGGTCCGCCGTGCACCTCGCCGCCCGGCAGGTCGCGGCCAAGGCGGCGCGGATCGCCGCGTGGCTGACGGCGTCCAGCGGCCGGCCGGCGACCCCCGCGGAGGTCGCCGCCGCGGCCCATGAGCCCGGCCGGCTGCCGCCGGGCCTTGCGCCGGGGCTGGAGGCCGACGTGCGCTTCGAGCTGCCAGGGCCGGTGTTCCCCTTCGGCGCCTACGCGGCCGTGGTCGAGGTCGACCGGGAGACCGGCAGGCTCCAGGTGCTGCGGCTGGTCGGCGTCGACGACGCCGGCCGCGTCGTGAACCCGCTGCTGGCCGAGGGGCAGGTCATGGGGTCGGCCGCCCAGGGGATCGGGCAGGCGCTGTTCGAGGAGGCCGTCTACGACGACGCCGGGCAGCTCCTCACCGGCAACCTCGCGGTGTACGGGCTGCCGTCGGCGGTGGAGGTCCCGCCGATCCAGGGCGAGCTGCTGGAGACCCCCTCGCCGTTCACCCCGCTCGGGGTCAAGGGGCTGGGGGAGAGCGGCGCGATCGCGGTCCCGGCGGCGATCGCCAACGCCGTCGCCGACGCGCTGGCGCCCCTCGGCGTCCGTCACGTGGACCCCCCGTACACTCCGGAGCGGCTGTGGCGGGTCCTGCGCGGGAGGTGAACGGCGCGAGCCTCAGCTCGTCGGCGCCGTCCGCGTGGCGCCGCGGACGGTCCGGGCCAGCAGCAGCGCGCCCACGATCCCCAGCAGCGTGAGGGCGGCCAGCCACAGCTCGACGGTGGAGAACGCCGCCGCCGAGGCGTGCGCACCAGGATGCGCGGCGAGGCTGAGGAACACGCTGCCGAACACGGCCACCCCGATCACCTGCGAGAGCTGGATGGTGGTGGTGAGCACGCCGCTGGCGTCGGCGGCCTCGGCGGGCGGCACGTGCACCAGCGCCTGGGTGAGCAGCGGGCTGAAGGCCGCGCCGAACCCCGTCCCGTAGATCACCAGCAGCACCAGCAGCCACGGGCCGCCGCTGGTGCCTGCCTGGAGGGTGGCGGCCAGCCCGAGGTAGGCCAGCACCGCGACCGCGAACCCGGCCGGGACGAGCGCGTGATGGACCCGGCTCGGCAGGCGCCGCCACAGGTAGCCGGTCGCGCCGAACGCCGCGGCGCCGGGCGCGAACGTCAGCCCGGCGCGCAGCGCGCTGTCGCCGAGCCCGAGCTGCAGGTGCAGCGCCAGGGTGAACAGGAACCCGCCGTAGCCGACCATCGCCGCGGTGAGCGCGGCCAGCCCCGCCACCAGCCCCGGCGCGCGCAGCACCCCGAGGTCCAGCAGGGGGTCGCCGCCCCGCGCGGCCACCGACCGCTCGACCTGGACGAACACGCCGGCCAGCAGTACCCCGGCGGCGAGGCTGACGAAGGTCCACGCCGGCCAGCCCTGCTCGTGGCCGAGGACCAGCGGCAGCACCACCAGCAGCACGGCGCCGGAGGCGGTGAGCAGGCCGGGCAGGTCCAGGCGGCGCCCGCCGGGGACCTGGTCGGCGGGGACCAGCCGCGGCACCAGCACGGCCGCGGCCACCCCCACCGGCACGTTGACCAGGAACACCGGACGCCAGGAGGCACCCAGCAGGTTGGCGCTGACCAGCAGCCCGCCGAGCGCCTGGCCCACCACCGCGCCGCTGGCGAGCGTCGCCGCGTAGACGCCGAGCGCGCGGGCGCGGGCGGCGCCGGCGAACTGCCGCTGGATGACGCTGAGGATCTGGGGGACCATCAGCGCGGCGCCCACACCCTGCACGAACCGCGCGGTGACCAGCGCGCCGGTGGTCGGCGCCAGCCCGCACGCCAGCGACGCCAGCGTGAAGGTGCCGAGCCCGGCGAGGAACAGCCGTCGATGGCCTCGAAGGTCGCCCAGGCGTGCGCCGGTGATGAGCAGCATCGCGTAGGTGACCGTGTAGCCGGCGACGATGAGCTGCAGCGCCGCGCCGGACGCGTGCAGCTTCGCCTGGATGGTTGGGATGGCGACGTTGACGATGGTGACGTCCAGCAGCGCCATGAACTGCCCGGTGATCAGGACGGCGAGCATGAGCCAGCGGCGGCGCTCGGCGGTGTCACCGCCGGTGGGGATGGTGGTCGCGGTGGTCATGCCGAGAGTCTGCGACGGCCCCGAGAGGGTTACCAGGAGCCTCGTTATCCTGGTACTGCCGGCACCTGGCACCACTGCCCGCGACGCCGCACACTAGGAGCGTGACGACCACCGACGAGACCCGTGACGGCCGCCGCACGGAGCTGGCCGCGTTCCTGCGTGCCCGCCGCACCCGCATCCGCCCCACCGACGTGGGCCTGCCGCCCGGGTCGCGGCGGCGCACGCCAGGGCTTCGCCGCGAGGAGGTGGCGCAGCTCGCCGGGATCGGGGTGACCTGGTACACCTGGCTGGAGCAGGGCAGGCCGATCCGCGCCAGCGTCCAGGTGCTGGACGCGATCGCCCGCACCCTGCGGCTGGACCAGGCCGAGATCGAGCACCTCTACCGGCTCGCGGACGTCCCGGTCGCGCCCACCGAGGCGCCGGTCGCGGCCGTCCCGCCGGCGCTGCAAGAGATCCTCGAGGCGCTGGACCCGCTGCCCGCGATGCTGCTCAACGCCCGCTACGACAAGCTCGCCAGCAACCAGGCGCAGCAGGACCTCTTCTACCAGTGGCACGCGGTGCCCTGCCTGCACCGCAACATCCTGTGGTGCTGCTTCACCGAGCCGGACGTCCGGCGGCGGTTGGTGAACTTCGACGAGGAGGCGCCGCTCATGGTGGCGACGCTGCGGGCGTCGTTCGGGCAGCACCTCAACGAGCCCGCCTGGACCCGCTTCATCCAGCGGCTCAGCGCCGCGAGCCCGGAGTTCGCCAAGCTGTGGACGCGCCACGAGGTGGCGAGCCCCGGGTCGCGCACCAAGCACTTCCTGCACCCCGAGGCGGGGCTGCTGCGCCTGCGGTCGACGAGCCTGGCCGTGGCCGACATGCCGGAGGCGCGGATCGTGGTGTACACGCCCATGGACGACGAGACCCGCCAGCGCCTGCC